>BNJS01001349.1_pt1 | contig 104511 bp, 118 predicted proteins | sample 8540461 | NCBI WGS metagenome assembly BNJS01 (sample SAMD00202454, study PRJDB9452) | human saliva metagenome | isolation source: human saliva | place: Japan
AAAATTCTCAGATTTATAAAAATATGTTTTTAGTGTAAAAAGTGTCTCATTCCTGTGAGCAGCATCGGGATGCCGTGTTGATTGGCTGCCTCTATACTTTCTTCATCCTTGATGCTTCCACCTGGCTGTATAATGGCTTTTATGTCTTTTTCAGCGCAGAAATCCACCACATCAGCGGAACGGGAAGAAGGCATCCTGAAGCCAGAACCAGCTCTCCGCTGAATTTCTCTTTGGCTCTTTCCACTGCCTGCTGTGTCGCCCAGATTCTATTGACCTGCCTGCCACCGATTCCCAACGCCTGCGTTCCGTTAGAAACTACTATCGCATTGGATTTTCACATATTTCACTACTCGCTGTGCAAAAAGCAGGGCTTTTCTCTGTTCCTCAGTTGGCTGTTTTTCGGTTACAGCTTTTTATTTCCTCCGAGAACTGATTGTCGCAGTCCTGCACCAGCAGTCCGCCATCTATTTTTCACCCAAGTTTGTTTATCTGAAACAGGATTTTTGATTTTAATAATTCTAAGGTTTTTCTTTTTTGTCTAAGGATTTCCAGCGCTTTTTCCTCAAAAATCTACCGCCATCACGATTTCAAGGAAAGTCTTCCCTAGTTCCTCCGCTGTGCAGCATCCACCTTATAGTTCATCGCCACAATACCTCCAAAAGATAGAAACAGGGTCGCACTCAAAGGTTTTAGTATAAGTTTCACCGCCGTATTTCCGATAGGGCTACACCGCACGGCGTAGAGTGTTTTACGGCGCAGCACGCCATTTCGTTTTTTGAATTCGTTTACTACTTTCCAGCACAAATCCATATCGCGAAGATTGTTGAACGAAAGTTCCTTTCCTCCCAGCTGTTCAAAATCTTTCATCGCTCCATTTTTCCACTGTTGAAATATAATAAGCCGCGGACTGGTGCGGATTTTCACCATATCTCAAATCCGAAACTTTTCTTGTAAGAAGCGTTCAGATACTGCGGATATTCCTCCTCCAAAAGCATTTTGGAAATAGCTGCATCATAGGCGAAGTAAGGTTAAACACCTTCCTGCAAGAGTTTTACGAGTTTCCAAAGTAGTATCGCTCGAAATTTCTATTTCAGATTTTTACTTTCTCGTAATCTTCCACATTGGTGATGACTGTCACAGATTTAAAAATTCTTTGCTGCTGAACGAAGCATAGACGGCCCTCCTATATCGATAAACTCCACCTTTTTCATCCAAAGGAATATTCTTCCCTGCATTTTTCGAAAAATGGGTAAAGATTGACCACCACCATGTCTATCAGCTCTATTCCGTACTCGGCTACTGTGTCCATGTGCTCTTTATTATCACGCACAGCGAGAAGTCCTCCATGCACTTTTTGGGTGAAGGGTTTTTACCCTGCCGTCCAGCATTTCTGGGAAATTCGTAACCTCATCTATCTGAATGGGACTAAGCCTGCATCTTTCAGATGTTTGAAAGTTCCACCTGTGGAGATAAGTTGGTAATTGTTTTTCTAAGAACTGAGCGAATTCCGTAAGTCCGCTCTTGTCCGAGAAACGCTGATTAAGACTCTCATAGTTAAATTTAAGTTTCACAAAATTAAAAAAATAATAATTGGTTAATGTAAATTTTTAGAATTAAATATTCATATTTTTACCAATAAAAATTTTTAATTAAAATGCTTATCAACCTAAAACGAGTTTACGAAATCCCTGATGAAACCGATGGCTTTCGCGTGCTGTCTGACCGCCTTTGGCCTCGCAGCATCAAAAAGAAAGATTTGGATTTTTGATTTTTGGGCAAAAGAAATCGCTCCCTCCACACTTCTACGGAAAACCTATCACCAGACACAGGATTTTCGATTCTTTTTAGCACGATTACCAAAACGAGCTGGAACAAAACACCGCCGTAGATGCCTTTTTTTGGAGCTTGTTCGTGACAAAAAGCCCTTACCCTCCTTACCGCTGCCAAAGGAAATAGAAATGCCACTTGCCAATTCTCAAAGATTTTTCTGCTTTTCCAAATTACCCAACTAAACTTTATAAAAACATCCCTTTTCTGAAATAGAAAAGGGATGTTTTATCAGATTTTATTAGCACTGCACCATGTCTGAGTGTCCATTGATAATTAAAACATTTTTCATTGTTTGAATGTCTAAATTTAGTTTTAAAAAACTATTTACTCCTTTGTTTTTGGTTATTTTCAAGTATTTTTATAGAAAATTAACTGATTAGAATTTAATTATAAAAATCTATTCATAAACACGCCCTATTTCAAGAGTTTTTTCCTAAAAATCCCCAGTCAGCATGAAATATTATCCTCCCTCACTATCAGCACTATCCAAAAACCATTCTGCACCACATTCCAGATTAGTAAAGGTCAAAAATTATACCACCAATTATCCGTTTCGGAATTGATTCCTGAATATCTCTGCGGATTTTGCAGTTCCTTATCCCGCATTCTATGCAGTTCAGCTATTTGGAAAATTAAAACATTTTGAGTGAAATCCATACCTTTCCCTTCATCAGGAGCATCACAGACAGAAAGCCATTTTTCATCAAATGACATAGGCGTTTTCGGTAAAAGCTTTTTGTATAATTTCAATGCACAACTCTGGCGAAAAAGGCTCTTTTTTCATGCTTTTTCACTAAAAGAAAACAATGCTAGCAAATATTCCTCAAGGTCGCGGTTTTTCATGGTTCTCAGGAAGAGAGACCATCGCATTATAGAATGCATTGTAAGTCATTTATCATTTATTTTTAAATAAAGCCAAGAAAACTCTTGCCTTTGATATTTACTGTTTTACTATCACGCTTTCCCAGCCGTCATAGTAGGCATCATAATTATCGGCTAGTTCTTTTCAGTTCCCAGACTATCTCATCTATTTCATGTGGAGAATCTTGTCTTACGATATGCAGCTGAAAATGGTGGGAATTTCCCTCTTCTATAAAATCTTCTGAAACCACTTTGTAGCCTTTTTCTTGTTATTTTTCCACATATTGTGTCGGCTCTGTTCATTATCAAAATAAATCAATGGTCTATTTCTCGCGGAATATCTAGATTATCCCCATTTTCTTCTAACTGCATCACTACTCTTCTATTTTGCATAGATTGGTAAGAGTATGGGTCTGGGAATAGGAATTCGAAATAATCCTTCCACTCTGGGTCTTCATCGAAATAACTCTTATACTGATACCCTCAAAAGCAGCCAACTCATCTACACAAGCCTCTGAAAGCCCCTCAGAAAGATTAGTATAATAGATAAGTTCTAGAATTCCACCTGATTTCACAGCTCCTGCTGAGATGGCACCCATCTGTTCTGCTTTCCCTGAAATAACATCCTCTATATCACACAAAATAGGATATTCCTCATTAGAAGCATGCCCTCTGGCGTAGGGTTTTTGCATTTTGATGAGAAAGTTCAAGCGGTATTTATATCCCCTCAACTGGAGCTATCTGTCTTAGGGCTAAATTCACTCTTACAGAAGCTGGTTTTCCCTCAACTCGGCAGAAAAAGAAATCCCAATTTGTGGAACTTCATAGTTACTATTTATACTCATGTTTTTATTTTTGCTAAAATTACATTTTTGTATTTTATGCAAATCAAATATAACTGACCCACATATCTGTCCTTCCTCCTTTCCTATCAAAAAGCGGCTCCTACCTCTCCCCAGACAAACTCCCACTCTTCCCTATGTGTGCTGTAAGCCATTTTTATACAGTTTTCAGTTTGAAGTTCATATTCCTCTGTCCAGTTTTTCCCCAAGATGTGTATCTTTCTTTCATAGATATCGTTTTCGAGTTTTTTCTCCTTCAAAACAAATAGAAACATCAAACTCTTTTTCCTCAAAAGGACATTTTTCAAAATAAATCCAATAAAACCCCGTCCCCACATCCCAAATATCATTATTAGGAAACAGCTCTCTGAGCTCAGAAAAAGTAGTTTTAGAAGAAATCACTACACCATTTATAAGGAAAAATCTCCATTCTCAGTATCTAAAAATGATATGGATTTTGTGCTGTTCATTTTTATTAAAAATTCTTTTTTATTACTATTTTCTCAAATCTTACATTTCCTCTCTATATCTTTTTAAAAATCATCCATCGCCTCAAAGGAATTTTTCCGATGAAGATGCATACACCAGCTGCTCACCTCCATCTAAAACCACTATGCTGTCAGTAGCCCCACCATAGAACTCCCACTCCCTTGCAACCAATGGCGTATAGCGAAAAGGCTTTTTGGGAAAAATGGACTTTTATAGCAGCCAAATCTTCGGAAGTAATGAATTTAAAGCCTTCATAAGTATAAGGCAAAAGCAAACACTGCCTGTAAGTGAGCCATAGCCAACAAAAATTCAGATAATGTATCGCATTCCACCTGCCATTCTTTCTGGTTATAGCTAACATATACTTTAGGGTTTTCTTCGCCTAAATCTTCCTTTGTGATTGCCCATAAACAACAATTTTTGATTTTCTGCATAAAAACAAAGTAGTCTGGATTATTAAAAAGTGTAAGATTGGATTTAGGTGTTATCAAATTATCTTGCGTTTGATTCAAAGCCTGATGCTTTTCCCAAAAAGTGGTATAATAATCATATAACAGCTGTGGCATCTGCTCCACTACACTGAAAAACGGCTGCATTTCAACTTCTGTAAAAACCACAATCCTCCTCTATACCAAAGAGCGTTCGGATTTGGGTAAATATATTTTCTTTATTCATATATTTATATAATAGGGTAATATTCTATTGTTCTTTCTACAATAAGGTTTTGTGTAGCGTTTGGAGTATTCGATGCGTTTCTCTATCCAATTGCCGTGAGCATCATAGCGATAGGTGTATTTGCGAGTATAAACTTCTCCTTCTTTGTTGCTAATTCGCTCGAAAATTTCGTTGTTATGCTCATCAAAAAGTGGTTTCAGTTATTGAATAAGGTTCGGGGTCGCCCTATATCCTGATGGGCAACATAAATTACATTGCCTTTTCATCAAAACGAGGTTATGGTAAACATAAAAGGCTTGCCATTGGCTGAAAGATTGGTATTGACTTTTTCGGTATCGCTACGAAATTCAATAGAGTCGTGAAGAATCTTTTTCTCCCGTGAGATATGTTTTGTATGACAACGATCTATACATCTGCCTTGTGTATCATATATGGAGTTTGTAAGAGATATTCGGCATCGGCTGTGCAGGGATGCTGACTTATGTTATTACTGTGCGCATCGTGTTCGAAAGTAACAGTTTTTCCATTCGCCATCTTCGTAGGTAATACACTCTACTTGCTGATGTGAAGTCGTTATAGCGGTATTGTTTTTTCCTCCCAGCAGTCGGTTAGCGCTTCATCTTCAGGGTCGTAGAGGGTGAGAACTCAGGCGGTTGCCGTGGGGTCGTAAGCAAAGAGAGAGTGGTATTCCTCGCCACTAACAAGCCTCCACAAGTTTACCTTGCTCATTGAAAATGGGGGTTTCAGTATAGTCTTCTGAAAAGTATTCTTCGCCTTTTTGCCACTGACCATCTTCGGTGATGACAGCAGCATAACAACGCGATTCATCTCGTTTTATCTTCATAGTATTAAATTTGCTAATTAGTTAATTTGCCGAATTACTTTTCATCATCTTGTATTTTTCTTTCTCCCTCTACAGTTGCTACTACTTTAAATCCAAGTTTTTGTATAAAAGATCTTTAGCTATGAGGGTTGTCATCAAATACATTTAAGCTAATAGAATGAACACTTTTTATCCTCAAAAAGCATTGCGATAAATAACTGCATTGCCAAACTACCTAATCCTTTTCCTGTAAGCGAAGGATTGATAAGAAATCTACCAATGTGTATGTTATTTTTCCTCTACTTTTGTTGCTGAATCATCCCTATAAAACTACCCTCTGCTTCAATACAGAAAACAATGAGGTAATGCATTGAGTGCTTCTATGGTAAGAGGATAGGGGCAGAGCATCTCCCCTGCCCATTGTTGCAAGAAATCAGCCCTTTGCTATTTGTCCAGCGTATAATAGCCTCTTTATCTTCAGGCAATAACCCTTCAGTTATTTTCATTCATTTACTAAATTAAAAATCTGTTTCAAAAATATTAAATTTATTTTCAACCAAATAAAAACTTGCAGGAACTTGCATTTTTCTAATAAAACGATACTTTTTGGGCAAAAATCAATTAAATTATAAACCTATGAAAAATCGTTTTTACTCTCCTCATGAGAATCCTCTGCCCTTCGCTGGGTGCGCAGAGCTACAAAAAGCCCTTTGGTTTCGGCTATTAAGGAAAAAGACCTTCGTACAGACATGTACCAGATGGCAGCAGACCAGTTCTGGGGAAGAGAGGCAGGAACCCTCGATGAGCTCAAAGTTTCCGTATGGTTCGCAGACAAAATGAAAGAAGCAGGGATAAAACCCGCTGGGGACAACGGCACTTATTTCCAGTTTTTGATATGTACCGCCACCAGATTTCTCCGCTCAGCTCGGTGAAAAATCGGTGATAAAAACCTAAAAATCTGGAAAGATATTTTGGTTTCAGATGTGGTAAATGCTCATTTCTCTCTGCCCATCATCAGCGTAGGCGAGGTAGAACCAGAACAACTGACTTCCCAGATTGCAGGAAAGTAGTTGCCATCAATGTTTTCTAAAAAGGCATCGAGCAGGAAAATGACCCTCTTCGAGAGAAGATACCCAAGATTTATCAAAGCTAAATACCTTAATTCCGCTAAAAAATTAGGAGCGAAAAGGCATTGTTTTTCATTACGGATGAAATCTCTGACAAAAGCTGGATAGAAGTAGAACCAATGATGAAAAAGAGGTGTCTACGGAGTGGAAGGACTGAATGAAAAACATCAAAGAAGATATTCCTGTCTTTTGGGTTAAAAAGAAAACCAAAACTGGCTGAAAGGAAACCCACAGATTACCGTAAACTTACAGACAGAAACTTACAAATACCCTTCTGTAAATATCATTGGAAAGATAGAAGGAACAGACCCAAAACTTAAAAAATGAATATGTCCTACTGAGCGGACATCAGGACCATGACGGCATCCGCCACCCTGTGAAAAATGACACCATCTACAACGGTGCCGATGACAATGCCAGCACCTGCGTGGCTCTGCTAGCGATGGGAAGAGCATACAGCAAAGCAGCCTGCAAAACAGAAGCATCTTGTTTGTAATTCATGGCGCTGAGGAAAGAGGACTCTCTAGGGTCAAGATGGCATTCTGTGCATCCTGTAGTTCGAGAGAAAACATCGTAGCTGTGCTGAACGGCGATATGATTGGAAGAAATGATAGCAACGAAGCTGCTCTTCTCGGCGGTCAGTCTCCGCACAAGAACTCTGATGATTTGGTAAGAATGGCGGAAGAAGCCAACCAAGAAAGCACTAAATTCAAGTTTTTTTGAAAGACTGGGATTTACCAGAACATCCAGAGTTTTTCTATTTCCGAAGCGACCACCTGCCTTATGCAAGGCTTGGTATTCCAGCGGTATTTTTCACTAGTGTGCTGCACCACCAGTACCACCAGCCGCAGGACGAATCAGAAAACATAGATTTCAAGAAACTTTACAAAATGACCGAATGGATGTACAGAACTTCTTGAAAGTAGCCAACGAGCCACAAAGACCAAGACTTCTGCCCAATGTGAAAATTTGAAAGATAAAACCCAAAAATAGTCCGCCTCTTTTCTCAATGAAAAAGAGGCGGATTTTTCTTAGTTTAAATTGGAAAAATTAGTGTCTATGTTCTTTTGGTGGATTAGGGATAGTGTCCTTTATCTGCTTCCTCCACTTTGTGACTGTGTTCATGGCAACTATCAGGTCATTCAGCATGGAATTTTGCCGCCATTGGTGAATTTGGAAGAAGAACCAAATTAGAACGGTTGTTAGCCCCGATGGAATGAAGCGTGTCATAATGCTGGGTAACTACTATCAGCGCCGATGCCTCTTGCGCATTGATATTCACACTGTTAAGCATTTTCACGGATTCTTCCAGACCTTTAGCAATTTCCCTTCTTTGGTCTGCTATCCCCTGCCCTTGTAACTTTTTAGACTCAGCTTCTGCTTTCGCTACAGGCTACGATACGGATTCTTTCTGCTTCAGACTCGTACTCGGCAGCCGTTTTTTTCTCTTTCCGCCGCGTTGATTCGGTTCATCGCTTGTTTTACCTGCTCATCTGGGTCTATATCCGTCACCAAAGCCTTTATAATATCATATCCATAACTCTGCATTGCCTCCTGAATTTCAGCTTTTACAGCGATAGCGATATCATCTTTCTTCACGAAAACATCATCCAATTTTAGTTTTGGAACTTCGGCTCTCACCACATCAAAAACATATGAAGTTATCTGATTATGAGGGATCTTCAAGTTTATAGTAAGCATCACTTACTTGATTTCTAATTACTTGATACTGAACCGAAACTCTCATCTTAATAAACACATTATCAAGGGTTTTTGGTATCTATCAATACATCAAGCTGTTGGATTTTTAGAGTTAATCTTTTAGTAATATTATCAATAAATGGAATTTTGAGGTGAAGCCCCGCATGACGAACAGAATGGAATTTTCCCCAAACGCTCTACGATTGCCGCAGTCTCCTGCTTACAGTAAATAATGATGCCATAAAAACAATACAGCAACAAATGCAAAAAACTAAAAATAAGTAGTCCCATAATTATAAAATTTAATTTCATTTTATTAGTATCAATATCTAACGAAAATGTTACAAAAATGTAAAAAATTACATAGTCATTCCGATATCTATTCCCTTTTATTTTTCGATAAAGGTCTGTAGCATAGTTATCCGTCATCCCGAGAAACAAAAGTCCAAAAACGCCCATTATCTTTTCATAAGGTTCGCTATCATACCTGAACTGCTCGGGCAGTAATTGAAGAGCTTTGTCGTAATCCTTTAGGATTTTCTTTTATAGCCGATGGAATAAAATGATTGAGAAGCTCATACATCACATTATACCCCGCATTTTCTATCTCTACTACCGCTCGGTGATTGTAGATTTCATCAATGGAAAACTGCTTTATATCCTGCAAAGTTTTATTCTCTTTTTAAAAATAGAAAGCAGCGACTGGTCTAGATTTCCCTATAAGAATATCATCAAATTTTCCTTGTAAAAACCTCTATGGAAACATTGATTAGAGAATTGATAACCTTTTTGCACGGAGTAGAAATGCTATCTGTTTTTATCCAGAAATCACAGCTGTTTATCCTCTACTCGTTTTATGTTTTTCATCCGTGGTTTTGATGAGTTCTAAGATGAGGTTTTTCGCAGTCGGAAGAAGAGATGATTTTTCAGCCTGTGGGCATCTTCTATGTCTATGATATTATGAGCAGATATCGTCCGCCGCCTCTACCAGCCATACGAAAGGATGTCTTTTATAGACCAGAGGTTCTTCCTGTTCTGTGATAAAGCCGTAGCTAGCTATTTCTCTGAAAGTCTCTTTTTCCTTTGGAAAAACCGAAATTTCTTTCTGTGAAGCTGTTTTTCTGTCCTTTGCGATGGACTCGCAGGGGATATTTAGCGATACTTAGCAAAGTCGCTCATGGTCAGCTGAAGTCCGCCCTTGTCCTTGCCTCTCTCTGCTGGTGGGTAGCACACGGATGGCATTGGCATTTCCTTCAAAATTTATGAAATCTGCCCATTGTTTTTCGGTCATCAGAGATTTTAAATCTTCATTTTTCTCAAAATAACTTGCGATGGCATCTTCCCAGAATGCTTGAGCAGGGTTTTCCTATATCATGGCAGAGACACGCCGCTATCACATTATGTAAATTATGCAGATAAAAATTCTTTGAATTCTCGTTTAATTCTTGAGCAAATTTCTCCACGATAAACTCCCCCGCAAAGCTCCCTAGACTTCTCCCACCGAAGCAACTTCCAGCGAATGGGTAAGCCTGTTATGCACAAAAACGCTCCCTGGGAGAGGGAAAACCTGCGTTTTATTCTGCAGTCTTCGGAAAGAGGTAGAGAAAATAATTCGGTCAAAATCCCGCTGAAAATCAGTCCTTGAAGCACTAGTACTATCCGAGTTTCCTGTTCTCCGGTGGTATATAATTGATTAAGCATAAATTAAAAATAATCCCCAAATATCGAATTTTTAAATTATAGTAGCAAAAATTAATTACCTTTGTTAGAAAGTTTTAAAATATGAGAAAAATAATCCTTATTCTCATCCTATTAATCGGGAAATTAGCGTTTACACAAGAGAAATTATATTATTTTTTTATACTTCTGACAGCACTTTGGTAGGTGTGAAAAATGAAAAGGGAAAATCATCATCCCTGCTCAATTTTTCAGGGATTTAGAATCTATGATACAGAAAACCCTATAAATGAACCTACAATAGAGTTTTGGGGGCTTCCTTTAAAAATAAAAATATGATAAAGATAACCCTACGAATAGAGGCAGGAGAAGTCTATGATAGAAATGGAAAAATTTCTATACTATCCACAGTGGTTTTGATAATGGAAATGATATTTGGGAAGAAGGACTGAGACGATATGTATAAAAATGGGATTTGTAGATTGGTTTTGGGAAGAAAAGTTCTACCTGCAAAATGGATTTTGCAACTCAATTCTTAACTACGGCTATGCAATAGTCTATACAGGTGGATGGAAAAGGGAATTTGATAAGGAGGAGAACATTGGTTTATAGCCCCTATTTCCAATCAACCTCTTATCTCATCAATAAAAAGGAATAAAGTAAAGCCTCTGAAAAATCTAATAATCCAAAAGACTATTTATATGAAGGAAATACTATCCTTACCCTTTTTGTTTATAACAATATTGAACAAAAATAGTAGATGAAATCAATCAATTAGAAATCCTAACAGAAATTAATCATCCTTTTTGACATTATAAACCATTACAGAAATTGTAAATCGTCCTAATAAATATCTGCCTATTATGAACTAAAAACTTCTATGGTCAAGAGAAATATAATAGCCCAAACAATAGTCTATGGGTCAATAAAAAGAGAAATATTTTATAAGAACTATGATTATAAATTCATCCCTTTAAAAAGAATATATAAGAAAAATACTAGAACGAGATCATAGAAGACCAAAAACAAGGCTATAAAACTAAAAGACTACCTATTAATGCTGAAAAACAACTAAAAAGAAATAGATAGATTTTTAAAAATAAAAATGTAAGCTAAAATAGAAACTACACTTTTATTTATCATTACCTTCACAACTTGAACAATTCATAAAATTAAACTAATTCCTTTAGAAACAGACTGCGAACGCTGGTAATAAAGCGTTTTTCACTCCCATTTTCAAGCATCTATTATCACTTTATTCACATCTTTTATCGGCATAGAAGATGGAATATTTAGGTTTTAATGATTGGGCTTGGTCTATATATTGCTGTCTCTGTGCCGCCCTGAGTTACGATTTCCAAAGGTGAAATCTCCTTAAAGGTCTTGAAACACATCTTTTTCCTCTTGTGTAAGCTGGGTGCATATGCTGAACAGAACCATGATTTAGCATAATATCTCTCAAACATCTTCCGTATCAATCCTTTCTCTTCCAATAACTTTAGCTAAATATTTATTTTTTTCTAATGAAATTTCCTTTCCTTAAAACCAGCCTTTGTAATAATTTGGATGCAAAAGGCTCTATCCCTGCGTGATGTCTGCCCTAAAATAGCCGAGCTGGATGTCGTAGAGTGCTATCGCCATAGTAGTCGCGTTTCTGACTCCATAACCTTTCAGTAATTCTGGCTCTCCGTAGATATTCGCTAATTCTTTAGAAGCAGCTAATGACTGCTCTTGGATTTGTTTAAATACTTTTTGCGTTAAACATCTTTCGCTTCCATACTTTCAAAAGAATCATATTTCGCTGTAAATAAGAATGATATCCCCAAAACTCCTAGTCCTAAAAGCACGGTGGCGAGTTGCGAAATTTCTCGCTGCTGAAAGGTAATAATTTCCTTCTGTTTTCTCAATAAACTCAGATAAAAACTGCATCAAGGAAATAAATCGCCTAATTTTCACCGCGTTCGTATCTTTTCCACTCATCATAAAGCTCCAAATTCATGGAAGACAAACAACAGATAAAACTTTCGTCCGCTGTAGAAGGCAGCATAATTTCGCTACAAAGATTAGAAGCATTGATAGTCAATCCTTTATCTTTATAGACTTGTGGTTTATTTCTATTTACATTATCCGTGAATAAAATATACGGCATCCCCTTCTGCTGGCGGCTTTCCAATACTTTAGCCCAAACTCTTCGTTTATCTGTATCACCATCTATCATATCCTGCATCCAGTAGTCTGGCACGCAGACACCCATAAACAAATTCTGAATAGGGTTACCGATGTCTCGGATTTGCAAAAACTCCTCTATATCATCATGGTCAATATCTAAATACGCCGCAAAAGCTCCTCTTCTCACGCCTCCCTGTGATACCACATCCATTGCGGTATCAAATAATTTCATGAAAGAAACCGACCCTGAAGATTTGCCATTGTCCGTAACGGCTGTTCCTCTATGTCTCAGCTCACCGAAATACCCCGATGTTCCGCCGCCTATCTTAGTCTGCATGATAACTTCTCCCATTTTATGGGTAATTCCCTCTATGCTGTCTGGCACATGGACATTGAAACACGAAATAGGAAGCCCTCTCTGTGTCCCCATATTTGCCCATACAGGAGATGAAAAAGAAATCCATCCTTTGACAATCATTTCCTTAAAAGCCTCCTTTAATTCTGGTTTATACAGCCTTCTTGCTGCAGCTGAAGTTATTCTATCTATTGCCCCTTCTAATGTTTCTCCATTTTAGTAGATATCCCTCTGTTAAGCATTTGTTCTGATTCTTCATTGAACCACCAAATGTTTATTTTTCTTCCATCATTTTTCTCTGTTATATAAATATAGTTTTATTTTAAAAATTTTTCTCAAAACGCTTTTCTAGCACTACCTCGGAAATATACTTCTCCTCGGTATTTATAGCCTTCTTTTTCTATAATTTTTCAGCATCGGATATTATCAAAAATTAGTATCTATACGGATACTCTCTATTCCCTTTTTCTTTTGCTAATTTTTCGGCTTCCTGCAGGATTTTCTGCCCCAAGCCTTTCCCTTTTGCTTCTTTAGAAACTGCTATTCTGTGGAGCGTAAGATAATCTCCCTGCCCTTGCCAGTTTTTTAGTTCTTCATAAGCAGGTTCTTTATCAAAAATAATCGCAGCATAAAAGATTCACAGCGCCCTCTTCCTCAAAAACAAAAACCATATCCTTTCTGAATATCATTTTGTATTGTTTCTTCATTTGGATAGCCGTCCTGCCACTGGGTACTGCCTTCGTTTTTACGAGTTTCCTTTGCAAAGGAAATTATCTCCCAAATCTGCTCTAAATCAGCCTGTTCTGCTTTTCTGAATTCCATCAAAAGCGAATTACAAAGTTTCTAAGAGCTTGTATACTGATTTCAGCTTATCATCTACCTGAGTCACTCCGATAATTCCTCCTGAAAATCCCGTAGTTTCTTTTTACAAATACTTCTATTTGATTATTTTCATTTTCGCTGATATGGATAGAACATTTAAAAGTAATCAACAAATATCCCAAATAAAAAGTCTCATCGTTCTATTTCCTTTTTCGTAGACTGTATTTCCAATACTTTCAGAAAGCGCTTTGTAACCTGCGCCTGCCATTCTTTTGCTTTAATCTTTCTCGATGCAGTTCTTCCTTAGATATATTTGCAAATACACATAGAATTTGTTTTTGTGTTCCTACCTTTATTTTCTACAAAATGTCCCATAATATCTTTTTAAAATTCTATTCTATTTCAAATCTTTTCACAAAGCTTCCAGCTCCCTACTTTCACTTTATTGACTGTGGGTAAATTTCACATTTGGGTCTGCTTCTTCAAATTGTTTTGCTTTTTATACAATATTCTATCTTTGTAGCTACTGAAATACAGACTCTATGCTCTCCCACTAATCCCATTCCCATATAGATATACTCGCCCAAACGGAAGTCATCATTTAAGCTCAATTCCTTTCTCTTGTTGAATTCTACTATACATGGTTTTATTATATGTTTTAAAGTTTAGAATAAATCATCCTCCGTGATGGATTTATCGTGTTTTGTGTATGCTGTTGGTCTTTTTCGCAAAGAAATCATCCAGTTCATTCGCGAAAACTTCTTCTTCAAAACCAAAGCATCGGCTTTATTTCATCCCCTGTTATTCCCAAAAGGTCTTCTAATCCCAGCTGCACCAAAGAATCATCCAGCCTGTATCTCATATAGTTAGCCAAGTCTTTTTGCTAGAAAAGTCAAGCTCTCCATTTTCAAAAATCCAATCTAACATCTTGTCTTCCAGCTCTATATAGTTTTTCATAAAACCTTCTATCTCCTTCATTCCTCTTTCCTTCATGTCAGGGTTTTTCCTCAAAAATCTTTTTGATGATAAAAATTCCCTAGCATTAGCATGTGTCTGCTCGTCTACCGATGTCCAAGCGATGATGTTTGCACATTTTTCATGTATCCCTTTAAAACGAGTGAATGACAAAATCGTCGCAAACTGGCTGAACAAACGAAGCATTTTCTATAATCAGAGTAAAAACAAAGATTCTCTCAAAGCATTTTCTTTATTTTTAGAAAGATACTCCTTCAAAAACTTGATTTCTCTCCTTGAAAATAGGAACTTCCAGCAAGTTTTTCAAATTCATTAGTGTATCCTAATACTTCCAGCAGTCTAGAATATGCCTCTGAGTGGCGGAACTCGCATTCTGCAAAAGTAGCACCAAAGCCCGTTAAACTCTGGCTTTTGGGAAAAGGTCATAAAAGGTCTCCCCAAAAAGTTTTCACAGAAACCTCCACTTGTGCTATTCCGAGCAAAGCTCTCTTTACAGCTTCTTTTTCTATCGGACTCAAATTCGCCTTGAAATCTTGAATATCCGCTGTAAATTCCACCTCAGAATGCACCCAGAAGGACTTATTCATGGAATCTACAAACTGCATGATTTCTGGATATTCAAACGGTTTGTAATTTTCTCTTTTATCAAATATTCCCATGATTACTATTTTTCACAATATTTGCAAAAATAGAAATAAATACTTTCTTAAAAAGTTATCTCTCTTGAAAAGTTTTTCCACACTCTTGGGCAAAAACCTTATAAATAAATGTGTTATAAAATTTCTTCTGCATTTTAGCTCAATCCACAATTAAACAAAAACCTAAAAACACATCATAAACAAACAAAACTAAAAATTAAACAGATTGATTCCATCGCATAAAAAGAGTATCAGACAAAACTGATACTCTTTTCAACTTTAAAATCCTTATATTATGATATAATTTTATCCTTTTTCAATGCTTCTGCACAGAAACGATTTCCAATATTTCATTAGTAATCGCTGCTTGACGAGCTTTGTTATAGAAGATAACCAACTCGTTTTTCAGAGCATTAGCATTATCCGATCGCCTTGTGCATCGCTGTCATCCTTGCTCCATGCTCAGAGCTATAGAGTCCAATAAAGCTTTATAAACCTGCGTTTTTATAGACTTAGGAATCAATGTTTCCAATATTGTCTGTTTATCAGGTTCAAAGATGTAGTCTGATTCCGCATCTTCTTCCGCTTGTTCTGGCATCGTAATTGGTGGTAACTGCTCTGTTATTACCTGCTGCGTTGCTGCATTGATAAATTTATTATAAACCAAATATACTTCATCAAAAATTCCTTCGCTGAAGTCTTTCATCACAGCACTTGTCAGTTTAGAAACAGCCTCAAAACTTACACTATCGTAAATAGAACTTTGGTTATCATATACCGTTCTCACTCTTCTCACTGCATCGAAAACCTTCTTCCCTATCGTAAGAATTTCTATTTCTACATCTTCTTTTTGTTTGTAATTAGCATTCAACTCTTTAATCACTGATGAGTTAAAAGCCCCCGCCAAACCTCTATTAGAAGAAATAGCGATATAAAAGTATTTTTTTGACTTCTCTTTTCTAGAGCATACTCTGACAAACTTCCTTCAGAACCTGTACTCACTTTTTGAATAAGTTCCTGAAGTTTTTCAGAATAAAGGTCTAAACATCAGTAATGGCATCTTGTGCTTTTTTTAGTTTCGCTGCCGAAACCATCTTCATCACTCGTAATCTGCATCGTAGATGATATAGATGTTATTCTGCCTCTAATCTCCTTTTAAATTCGCCATCTGATAAACTTACTTTTTTATGTTCCAAAAATTTAGAACAAATTGGTTTATATTTTTAATTATTGTATTTCGCTACTAAATCTAATGCCACTTGTTTCAATACCTCTGTCAAATCTTTATCGATTTTTACCAGCTTTTTAGTGCAGACATTACCTCTGGATGTGCAGTTTTTAATAATCCTACATATTCTTTTTTTGGAATGCTCTTACTTTTTGCTACAGGAATATCTTTTTAACAAGTTTTTCTGTTCCAGCATAAATCATCGCTACTTGGTCTTCCACTGGAAGCGGTGAGTTTACTGGTTGTTTTAGAATTTCCACATTCTTTTCTCCTTTAGAAATTACCCATAAGTAGCAGCATCTAGGTCAGAACCAAATTTAGCAAATGCTTCTAATTCTTTATATTGAGCTTGGTCAAGTTTCAATGTTCCTGAAACTTTCTTCATTGATTTAATCTGAGCATTACCCCCTACCCTTGATACAGAGATACCCACATTAATCGCTGGTCTTACCCCTGAATTGAATAGATCAGACTCCAAGAAAATCTGTCCGTCTGTAATGGAAATCACATTGGTAGGAATATATGCAGATACATCCCCTGCCTGAGTCTCGATGATAGGAAGTGCTGTCAATGAACCACCACCTTTTACCATAGGTTTCAATGTTTCTGGAAGGTCGTTCATTTTGAGATGCGATAGTATCATCTTTGATGATTTTTCGCTGCTCTTTCTAGCAATCTAGAGTGAAGGTAGAATACATCCCAGGATAAGCTTCACGCCCTGGTGGTCTTCTTAATAAGTGATAACTCTCTATATGCTACCGCTTGTTTAGATAAATCATCATAAACTATCAATGCTGGGCGTCCTGTATCTCTAAAATACTCACCGATAGCAGCACCTGCCATTGGAGCGTCACCTGCATTGGAGAAGGGTCGAAGCGTTAGCTGCTACTACTACCGTATAAGCCATTGCCCCTCTTTCTTCTAATGTTCTTACGATTTGAGCTACTGTAGAACCTTTTTGTCCTACTGCTACATATATATACAGAATACAGGCTGACCTGCATCATAAAAATTCTTTTTGGTTCAGGATCGTGTCTATCGCTACCGTAGTTTTACCTGTCTGACGGTCACCAATAATCAACTCTCTCTGTCCTCTTCCGATAGGAATCATAGAAGTCTATCGCAACGATACCTGTTTGCAAAGGCTCATTTTACAGGCTGACGATAGATAACCCCAGGAGCTTTTCTCTCCTAAAAGGCATATCGTATAAATCACCTCCAATAGGACCTTTACCATCGATAGGATTACCCAAAAGTGTCTACTACTCTTCCCAAAAAGTCCTTCTCCTACTTTTGATAGAAGAGATTCTTTTAGTTCTATTTACTGTATCACCTTCTTTTTACTCTCTTAGATTCTCCAAGTAAAGCCACCCTACATTATCCTCTTCAAGGTTTTAATACAATTCCTTCAACTCCACTTTTCAAATTTTACTAATTCTCCGTACTGTACATTTTCCAAACCATAAATACGAGCAATACCATCTCCTACTTGTAATACGGTTCCCTACCTCTTCTACATTAGACTGAGTATCAAAATTTGCTAACTGTTGTTTCAATATTGCAGATACTTCTGCTGGATTTATTCCTGCCATTTTATTGGTTGTTTTTCTAATTAAGTTGAAATTCTTTTTCTAAGATTAGCTAAATGTGTTTCTTACCGAGTTATCAATCTGCTGATCTCCTACTCTTAGGGATATATCCACCGATAAGCTCTGGCTTTATTATAGACTTTATCTTATACTTCTTATTTACATCTATCAAAGATGAAGTTTTTACAATCTGATCTAAAGCTCTGTTGAGAGAGTTCTTCAGCAGTTGTAAGAGTTACCTTCTGTACTCCATTCATTTCCTCTACCTTTCTCTACATATTCTTTAGCAATATCTTCTAAATATTTCTCTCTTCCTTGCTTGATAACAAGGGTAATCATGTTTTTAGTTACAACAGAAAATTTAGAAAAAAATCTCACTCGCAACACTCTGTTTTCTTCTGTAATCTATAATAGGCGTAGCGAAAAACTTCTCAATTCTTTAGAACCAGAAATAGTTTCTGCCACCTCTTTCATTTCATTGAATACAGTTTCCGTGTTGCCAGTTTCTGTTGTAAAATCCAACAATCCCTGAGCGTATCTTTTAGCAACTTTTTGTTGTGTTACTCATAAGGACTAGTTTAAGTTTTTATCATTTTAATAAATTAGCCACTAAATCATTTTGGGCATCTTTATTATCAATTTTTCTTCAATATAGTCTCTGCAATATCCACAGACAAAAGAACTGATCTGCTTTTTCATATCATCTATAGCAGCAACTTTTCCATAGCGATAGAATGTCTAGCAGCCTCTATCATTTTTCTCCTTCTACTTTAGCTGCATCTTTCCTTCGTTAATCATTCTATCTCTGACTTCTCTTGCTTCTCTCAATATATTATCCTTTTCTATTTTAGCTTCTTGGATAATTCTTTCGTTTTCAACTTTTTAAATTCTGAACTTCTTCTCTTGCTAACTTTGCTTGGTTAAGAGCATCTACGATTGTTGTTTCTCTCTCATTAAGTGCATTAAGAATTGGTTTCCATGCATATTTTTGCCAAAAGAAACATCAATACAGCAAAAGTAAGAGTCATCCAAAAAAACTAAACCTAATCCTGGTGTTATCATTTCTAAATTATTTTTATTTTTATTTTACTTTAAATATTTTTTAATACAAAATTTTTAAAATAATCTTGGTAAGCACCAACCGTGTTACCAAGATTATCAGTTAAGAATACTTCATGAACGAGCACTGAAAATCAATCCGATAAGTCCAGCACCTTCGATAAGACCACAAGCGATCAACATCGCAGCTTGTACCTTATCAGCCGCTTCTGGCTGTCTAGCGATAGCGTCCATCGCGTGAGAACCAATTTTAGAAATACCGTAAGCTACTCCTAATACAGCAAGTGAAATTGCTAGCATAATTTAAATTGAGACATAAAATCCATGATAAAAATATTTAGTTAAAATTATTATTCAAAAATTAAAATTCTTTTTGAGTGTCCTTCTGCATGCCCGTGTGCATCATCATGACTATGCTCTGCTACTGCAATACCAATATATAAAGCTGATAATATTGTAAATATATACTGCTAGCAGAGCTGCAACTAATAATTCCAAGATAGAAACGAATAATGCCAATGGCACAGAAACCACTCCTAAAAGCTGCATTTTTGAAAAATAAATATCAATGAAATAATACTTAAAATCATAATGTGTCCAGCTGTAATATTCGCCATAAGACGCATCGTCAAGGAGAATGAGCTAGTGAAAATACCTATAATCTCCAATGGAATCATAATCGACTTTAGCAAAAATGGTACTGGCGGCCAGAAAATGTGTTTCCAATAATCTTTATTCGCATTCAGCAAAATAGTAAATAATGTGAATAAAGAAAGAACTAATGTAACCGCTTATGTTACCCGTAAGGTTAGCTCCCACCAGGAAAAACGGAACAAGACCTAATAAGTTATTCAACCAGATAAAGAAGAATATGGATAACAAGAACAGCATAAACTTCTTGTAATGTTTTAGAACCAATATTTGGAATTGCGATTCCATCTCTTATCAATAGCACAACTGGCTCAAAAACCTCGCCACCCCAGTAGGGCACTAAAGATCTCTTATAAGAATTCGCCATCGAAATGAACAATCCTGAAATAATCAAAACAGAAATAAACAACGCAAAAACATTCTTTGTGACAGAAAGATCATAAAACACTTTTTCAGTTCCTTTGAACAAATCTGGAATTTGAGCTGCTCCAAACCCTCTTTATTCACTAAAACACCATGCTCCAAAAGTATACCCATCTACTACCTCTCCATGAGCCACACTACTTGACATGAAAAAAATGCCAACCTTTCCCATCCTTCACAATCACAGGCAATGGAATAGTCACATGAAACTCTTCTTCTTCACCTTCACTCAAAGTAGCAACATGCCATTCATGAGTATCATAAATGTGATGATTGATAAGTTCTGAAGGATTAAAATCTTTTTTGTCTCCATCTGCATGACCACCAGCCAAAAGCTGTGTTTCCAAGCAGCATAAACATCAAAACAAAAATAGTGAATAAATTCTCTGGTTCATTTCTTATTTTTATTGATTTGCAAATATACTTAAATAAATTAAGTTTTAAAAATAATTATAATTGATTTTTATCAGATTTTTGATTATTCTTTATTTCTCTGAGCACGAGAGTGGTATAGAGGTATGGATAATAGAAGAAAAAAACAAGAGCTAAAAACATCACTAAAACCTCATTTTTCTTAATTACAAACATCCACGAAAAACGCCCAAAATAGCATCTTTCCCAAAATTCATAGCCATGAAAGCCATCACAGCCATGGACATTTTCTTTAATCCTTTATACACCCTAAAAATTAGAACATTAAGAATGAGGAACGAGAAAAATCCCTATATATATATATAATACTCAGGATACTGATAGAGATAAATCCCCATAAACACAACCGCAAATGCGTAAATAATGATATCTATTTTATTCAAAACAAAAAGTTTTGCAAAAGTTATGGATTTTCTTTTTTTATAAATACAAAGTTTATTCTTCGTCTTCTTCATTCTCTATATCGAGAAAAGCATCCCAATCTTCCTCTTCCTCATGGTCACTATCCAAAAAGCCACTCATATCCCTACGGTCTTTTTCAGTGGGTCTCCCCTCTCCTTTCTGGCGATAATAATCCTGCGAGAGCATTCTCATTTTCAATATTTCATACTGCTCCTTATCCGTAATATCCTTGATATGAAGCGGAACAAGCTTAGCACCGAGGCGGCTTTTTAGGAATCTGCAAAACTTCTATTTTATAATTAATCTGGTTTTTCCTAATCTCCACCACATCGCCTTCATGGACTTCCCGTGAGGCTTTCACCGGCTGTCCGCCGATGGAAACTCTGTTTTTTTGATTTCATCTGCGGCGATGCTCCTTGTTTTATAAAAACGGACGCTCCACAGAAATTTGTCTACACGCATACTTATTTTATTATTCAGAAAAATTTTGCCTCAAAACATCCAAAGATTTTTGGGATTTTAAATTCTGGAAAATGACAACTATAATATACCAGCACCGAATCCAAAAAATCTTCTTTCATGCTGTTTTTATCTTCACATCGTAGATTTCTTCATTTGAAATCATTTTTCCAATACTCAGAAACCTGCTCATCAAACAAATGATGACAAATACTCTCGAAAAAAACCAGACTCTGGGTCTAAAAAATTTTTCTTCCCTACACAGAGGCGCCACTCCTGACTTCTAAGATATTCAACCAAAAAAAGCATAATGAGCCTGATAATTTTGGTTTTCTAACTGATGCAGAAAAACCTTTATATTGGTATAAATCTGAGTATTTACCAGCTCTGTTTTTTAAAAACCTGATGAAGGAATTCCGCCACAAAAGAACAAAATAGATGACACCCGAATATCTTCATAATTTTCCAAAGTTTTTCACTTTCTCTATCTTTACTGATTGTCTGTATATTATATTTTTTTATGAAAATCAGAAATCGTAAAATATAATTCTGTCATGGGAGTAAAGATAAGCCTTTTTCTTATTTTTAGGCGAATAAATCCCTCTCATGAAAAAAACTCTGAAAACCAGCATTTTTCGGTAAAGCAATGTAAAGATAGCATCATTATCACCATATTTTTATATATGACAAAAGAATTCCTCTATCTACCATATTATCAAACGATTATCTTATTATCTATGAATTGGTTTTGGAAAGATACTTTGCTGATTTTCTTATCTTTATCAAAAATAAAAATCTATTCTTCCCAGAAGAATCCCTGCCCATCCTACTTGGTTCACGAGAACATTCACGCCTTTACTATTTTTAAGGACATTTGGTTCTGTCAAAAAAATGTGTGCGTGTGTCCTCCTAAAATAATGTCTATTCCGTGAGTCTGAGCCGCCAATTTTTCTATCAGAAACCAAATCTTCTGACTGTCCGTAATCATATCCCAAATGCGAAAGACAAACAACCAAATTACATTTTTTTGGTATTTCTAAGGAAATCTGCATATTTCTGTGCCGTCGCAACTGGGTCAAGGTATTTAGTTTCGCCGTAGTATTTTTTTCCCGACAAGTCCTTCAATTTCACTCCCCAGACCAAACACGCCTACTTTAATATTTCCTTTTCTAAAAAAATCTTATATGGTTGTGTTTTTCCCTTTAAAATCGTGTCCGAAAAAAATCATAATTAGAACAGATAAATGGGAATTTAGCATTCGGTAAAACCTTTAAAAAAATCCTTCCAAACCATTGTCAAAATCATGGTTTCCCATAGTAGCCGCATCATATTTCATCATGGACATGAGCTTAAATTCCAGCTCACCACCAAACATATTAAAATAAGGCGTTCCTTGGAAAATATCGCCACTATCGAACAAAAAGCACATTCTTTTCCATGCCTCTAATCTGCTCTATCAGAGTAGCTCTCCTCGCAAATCCTCCTGATTAGGATATCTGCTGTGCCCCTCCTCGAAAAGGCTCTATCCTGCTGTGCTGGTCATTGGTATGAAGAATGGTAATTTTTTTCAGGCGTATCTTTTCGAATCAAATGTCTTTGCTGACAAAACATTTGGCGTAAGTGTCGTTGCAAAGCTCCCTCCACCCAGTATTTTTCAAAAATTCTTTTCTATTCATTTTTGCTTGTCCTTATTGGTTATTCCCGATAAATTGCAGTCTTTGTTCCTGCTTTATTTTTTTATCTCTGGATTTTGTTTAAATTTCTCAATAAATAAATCCCTCAGGGTCATCTCCGTTGAGTATAAGCTGTTCTCCTTTTAGGAAAAACTTCATATAATCTCCTCCGTAAGCTCAGTAGTCCGATGTCGCGATATAGTAGTACTGACCAGCTTTTTGGTTTTTCACCGTTTATCAGCCCTTGTTTTTAGTTTTTTCCATTTTCTACCACTATCGTAAAGCCTGCCACGGGATTATTTCTTTTTTTGTTTTTCGTAATAGTCAAACACACCTGTATGTCTTCGCCCTTCATTTTGACAATAACCAATTGATTTTCAAAAGGCATCACTTCAAAAATATTTCTCAGCAAAATATCTCCCTTGCTGATATCATTTCGGATTCCTCCTATATTTAAAATCGCTGCATCTACCGCAGGAATATTGTTTTTCGCGCCCCAGTCATTCGCTCCTTCCAGCACGAAATCCGCCAGAAGCTGCCCAAGAGAGCTGTTATCTCCTTTCCTATTAAGCTCCATCTCGGTATGGGAAATTTTCTGGTTCATTTTATTTTCCAATTCCTTTTTATATGGCGTGATAACGGAAACCAACTCTTTTTTCTGCGCTATTTCTCCATTGATCAACTGGTTTTTCTGAGGAGAAACTTGGCTTACATTCAGCTGTGTAGTACATGACACCACAGCCATCAAAACTGCTCCTAATAATATACTTTTTATTTTTCATTTGTTCTTAAAATACAGGCACAAATATATAGATTATTTCAGGGATTTTTACTCAAATATAACATTCAAAACCATAGAATGAAAAAGAAGAAACAGCAAAATCCTAAATTTTACTTAAAATATCATGGCTTATTTTTATCTTTTTTTAAATAAAAACCTTAAATTTGGCTTCAAAATTTTAAACAATGAGTAATTTAAAAGGTCTGGGAGTAGCTTTGGTTACGCCATTTTAATGAGGATTTATCCATAGATTTTTGATTCTTTAACTAAATTAGTAGAATATAACATCACCAATGGAACGGATTTCCTAGTCGTTCTGGGAACTACAGCAGAAACTGCCACACTCTCCAAGGCTGAACAGGCACAAGTCATAGAGCATATCGTAAAGGTTAATAACAAAAAGACTTCCACTAGTTTTAGGTATTGGAGGGAATAACACTTTGGCTGTTAAAGAACAAATAGAATCTACGGATTTAAGCGACTTTGAGGAGTTCTTTCTGTTTCGCCATATTATAATAAACCTAATCAAGAGGGAATTTATCAGCACTATAAAATGCTGGCTTCCACAAGGAAAAAAACATCATCATTTACAATGTTCCTGGGCGAACAGGACAAAATATAGAAGCAGCAACAACGCTGAGACTTGCCAAAGATTTCCCAAATCTTTTCATGATAAAAGAAGCTTCGCCGAATATCAGCCAATATTTTTGATATTTTTAAGAAAGAAACCTGCTGGATTTTCTTTGGTTTCAGGTGATGACGAGTTCACTCTTCCTGTCACTCTGGCTGGCGGCGATGGTGTAATTTCGGTAATTGGGCAGGCTTATCCTAAGCTTTTTTTCAGATATGATAAAACATGCCAAAGAAAGCAAAGTAAAAGAAGCATATGCTATTCACAATCAGCTCTGTTGAAATCATAAGACTTATCTTCGCAGAAGGAAATCCCTTGCGGTGTGAAAACAGTTTTAGCAGAAATGGGCATTATTAAAAACCACCTGAGACTTCCTCTAATAAAAAGCTTCTGAAAATCTGCAAGATAGAATAAAAAGCTGAAATGAAAAAATTTATAGAATTAAATCTTTTTGAAGTTAAATTTTAATTTTAAAAACTATTAATTTTAAGTATTTATGCCGTTAAAGTTTTTTTATTTTTCTTACCCTTGTTTTTCATTGCAAATGGTAAATGCCTTGCTCCAAGAACAACAAGGGCAGGATGTGATGGAACAAGATGCACAGGAAATCCTAACCGTAGAGCCCAAACAAGATAGTACAATACTCATTGAAAGACCTAAATTTAGTCCCAAGGAACTCTATATTCCCTGCTGGGCTGATGACCCATGGAGTAATCTCAGAAGGAAAAACCAAACAGGAAGTCCCGCCAGTGGAGAGACAAGCAGATTCCTCGTTTTAGAAATAAATTTGATGACTATCTACAGTTCGCTCCTCATGCCGCTGTCTATGGCTTTGAGCTGATGGGAATGAAACCCAAAACAGACTGGAAAAAAACCGTCTAGCCATACATGCCAAAGGACACATCATAACTATAGGGATGGCTCATTTAATGAAAAACATTAATCAACAATGAAAGACCCAACGGAGCCCCGTATGTCCTTCCCTTCTGGGCATACTGCATATGCTTTTAGCGGCGCAACTATCCTTGCTATGGAATATAAGGATAATCACCCTTGGGTGCCTTATGCTGCCTATGGTTCGGCTGGTGTGGTGAGAATCATGAGAATCGCCAACAACAAACACTATGTGAGCGATGTCCTATTTGGTGCTGGGCTGGGAATTCTCTCCATGAAACTGGCATATTGGACGCATAAATACAAATGGAACAAACCTAAAAAAAGAAAGACCCTTTCTTGGGTGTGGTTTATTAATTATTTAATAATGAAAATTACAATTTTTGCCAGCTTATTTCTAAGTTCTTTTTCATGGCTCAGACTAATGATAGTCTGGCTGTGGAAACTCCTTTGGACAGCATACAAACTCAGAATACAAAAATTCAGGAAGTAAAAATATCTGAAAAACGAGACTTTTCATCTATCAAAAGCCAAAAAATCTGGGATATTGTCAATAAAATACCCAAAACATCGCAGGAACAGCCACAGATATAGTTTTCAAAAAAATACTACCCATACGGACTTGCCGCTTTAGGAAGCACTGCTGCTCTCATTCCTGCTGACCCTTGGGTCATTAGAGAAAGCAGAAATCTTGGCGAAACTCTCGGTATGAATGAAGCCCACACCTACCGCAAACTCAGATTTCTCAAAAATAATCCCTGCGGATGTGAACTCTGCGCTGTATTTTCATCGGTAATGGAACCACAGTGATTTTAATCAGTGGAGGACTTGCAACCTATGGTTTATTTAAAAAAATGATTATCGGGCAATCAGCACCTCTATGCAGCTCATAGAAAGCCTTGCGCTGTCAGGAGTTTTTGCTCAATCTATTAAGCGTATCACAGGAAGAAAAGCCCGTTCATCACTGCTGAACGAAATGGATGGCACAGCCACTGGACTTTCGCACCGAGTTTTGCGGCATACCAAGGAGATACTCCTAAATATGATGCCATGCCCTCTGGACACCTTCCACTGCAATGGCAGCCCTCACGGTGCTCACAGAAAATTACCCTAGACAAAAAATGGCTAAAAACCTGTGGGATACACTCTTTTTAGGGGCTGATGTCTTTTTGAAATGCTCCAAAGCAAAGTTCACTGGGTATCAGACTATCCTATCGCTATTTTCCTCGGTTATCTTATCGGAAAAATATTGCCAAAAACGAGAATCACTAAAAATCAACAATTCTCCTTTAGCTGAAAACAAGAAAAAAATACGACTTGCAGCTGTCTGCTGGTTCTCTGTATGGATATCAGACCATAGGCGTAAATATCAAGTTTTAAGTTTTTAAATTTTAGAATTAATTTTAATTATAAAAACATCTTACTCAAAAAGTAAGATGTTTCTGTTTTTATTATAAAAGACTTTTTAGTATTGTTCTAAGAAGTATTTCAATAAATCTGTTGTAGTGATTACTCCTTTCAGTTCACCATTTTCTACTACTGGTAGAGAGTGGAAACTTTGTTTTGCCAAAATTTCAGTTACATCTCTCACTGTTTGGTCTGGTGACACACCTACTGGATTTTTTTGCCATCACCTGCTCTATAGTGTATGCGTTATACACTGTAGTGTCTACTTTTTCCTCATTATCCGACAATTCTGAAAAAAACTAATTCTCAACAAATCCGAATAACTCAAAATACCTATCAGCTGGTTTCCGCTCACAACAGGTAAGTGTCTGATGTTATGCTCTTTGAAAAAGTTTTTTCTGCATCAAACAATGTGTTTTTTGTAGTAAAGCTTAACTACATCCTTTGTCATAATCTGAGATACTGGAACTCTGTGTTTCATAATAATTTACATTTAAGATTAAACTTCCTTTTTTTCTTTGATAAAGGTACGACTTTATATTTATGCCGAAAGAATTTTTAATGACATTTAACATCTTTTCAAATTTCCTTCTATAAATAGTTTTAGAAATTGTATTTTTACAAAAAAATTTTTGGTTATGAGAAAAAAATCCAGATGGTTGATTTACAAAGTCAATATTTCAAAATAAAAATGAAGTAGATAACGCGGTGCTGAATGTTTTCGAGTCAGCAGCCTTTTATCAATGGTCCCTGAGGTTCAGTCTTTCCAAGCTGAATTAGAAGAATATTTAGGCGTAAAAATGTGATTCCTTGTGCGAAACGGCACGGACGCTCTGCAAATTGCCCTAATGGCGCTTGATTTACAGGAAGGCGATGAAGTGATTACGGCAGATTTTCACCTTTGCGGCTACGGTGGAAGTTATCCATTTATTAAAAGCTAAAAAGCTGTTTTTGGTGGATGTAGATTATGACAATTTCACTATTGATATTGAGCAACTTAAAAAGCCATTACGCCCTAAAACCAAGGCTATCATGCCTGTACATCTTTTCGGGCAGTGCGCGAAATATGGAGGCTATTTTGAAAAATTGCAAAAGAACATAATCTTTTTTTGTAATCGAGGATAATGCACAGGCCATCGGTGCTGATTTTATTTTTCTCTGATGGAACTCAGAAAAAAAGGCTGGAACGATAGGAACCATAGGGAACTACATCGTTTTTCCCTTCTAAAAATTTAGGTTGTTATGGAGATGGCGGCGCTATTTTTACCAATGATGATGATTTGGCCTATAAAATGAGAGGAATCGTAAATCACGGAATGTACAAAAAGATATTATCACTGATGAAGTAGGGCGTAAACTCTCGATTGGACAGCGTACAGGCGGCTATTTTGAGAAGAAAACTGCCTCATTTAGATGCCTATAACGAAGCCAGAAGAAAAGCTGCGAAACTTCTATGATGGAAGCTTTTTGCAGGGCATCCACATTTACTTACCCCAAAAAGAGAGAAAAATTCTACTCATGTTTTTCATCAGTACACGCTGAGAGTTTTAAACGGAAAAAGAAACGAACTACAAGAGTTTCTTGCATCAAAGAAATCCTGCGATGATTTATTATCCTGTGGCGCTTAGAAAACAAAAAGCATACTTCCAAGCGAGTAATGATGCTAATTTCAAAAACACTGACAAAGCTTCTAGACCAAGTAATTTCTCTGCCAATGCATACAGAGCTGGATGAAGAGCAGCTGAAATACATTACAGAAAGTGTTTTTGGAGTTTATGAATTCTTAATTTGATTAAATATATAATATGACAATACTGGTTACAGGTGGTCTAGGCTACATCGGTTCGCATACCGTGGTAGAACTTTTAGAGAATGGTTTTGATGTGGTTATCGTGGACAACCTCTCTAACACGGACAAAAAAATACTGACTGGAATAGAGCAGATCACAGGAAAAACTCCTGCTTTCTATCCTATTGATTTAAAAATCGAAGCCAAATAGCACAGGTTCTGGATGCTCATAAAATAGACTGGCTGCATTCATTTTGCGGCATTCAAGGCTGTGGGAGAAAGCCAAGTGAAACCTATTGACTACTACGAAAACAATATGGTTTCTCTTATTAATCTCTTGCAGGAATTCAAAGAAAGAAATATTTCTAATTTTATTTTCAGTTCTTCCTGTACTGTTTACGGACAGGCTGATCAAATGCCGATAAACGAAAGAAAGCTCCTATAAAACCTGCTGAATCTGCCTATGGACGAACCAAACAGATGGCAGAAGAGATTTCTAAAAGATTTTCGCTGCTGCCCACCAAAAGAAAGTGTCATTATTAAGATATTTCAATCCTATCGGTGCTCATCCTTCAGCTAAAATAGGCGAACTTCCTCTCAGAATTCCTAATAATCTCGTTCCGTATGTAACCCAAACTGCAGCAGGAATACGAGAAAAAAACTAAACATCTGGGGAGATGACTACCCTACTCCTGACGGCACTGCCATCCGTGATTACATTTATGTAATGGATTTAGCCAAAGCTCATGTGAAAGCCTTGCAGAAACTAGCTTCAGAAAAATCAGAAACTTTGGTTGATATTTTCAATCTGGGAACTGGGAAAGGTTCTTCTGTCCTTGAAATCGTAAAAGGCTTTTTGAAAAAGGCTAATAATCTAGAAATCCCTTACCAAATATGCGACAGAAGAGCGGGCGATATTACCATTGCCTACGCAGATGCTTCCAAAGCCGAAAAAGAACTTGGCTGGAAGGCAGAAACTCCTCTGGAAGAAGCACTGAGAACCACTTGGCTATGGCAGAAAAAAATCTGGAACAAGAAAAAAATAAAATTTCAATAAAAAAATCTCTTTCAAATTGAAAGAGTTTTTTTATTTTTAAAGGAAAAATGCCACTACTTTCTGGATTAACATCCGAAGTCAATTTTGCATCTATATCAGCTTCTATTTCAGCTTCTGAAACTCCAAATTCCCTTGCAGCATCTCTAACCAAGCTGTCTTCGTTAATTCTATCTGTATAGATATGAACAGGGATTTTTGATATCCAGTTTTTTTATCAAAAAGAAGCCGTAGGAAGTTTATCAAACTCCAAAACCGTTTGGTTTCTGCTCGAACTTAGCCAAAACTATTCTCAAATCAAAAATTCAGGTATGGTTTTCTTCACATCGAAAAATCCTTTCAGTCCTATTCTTTCTGGTCTTAATTTTAGCATCAGCCTCACCTCTATAGCTTTTATAGATATATTTATCCTCAGGCTAGTATCACGGTATTTATAAGTCATGATTTCGTTATTTGGAACTACTGTCCCGCCACTTATAGCCGTTACATTTTCCATTAAAAGAAGTGCTGGTATTGTTTTGCTGCTTCATCAGATGCCAAAACACTATTGATTCGCTCACCTTTTTCATTGTAATAAATGACTTCCAAACCATAGAGAGACATTCCGCCATCAGCAGACATTACACTAAGGGGCAGCAGGATTATCAGCCGATGGAACTATCTGACCGTTTTTATTCTCAAAAAGAATTTTTTGTACAGATTTTCAGATATTTTCACACCTGGATATTCTGGTGAACCATGAAAATACCCATGAGAATGCCCTTCTGTAAAACGAAATTCCACTTTACTCCATTTTTAGTTCTGTGCTGGACTGCTGCGGTATCACTATATCATCATTATCCTGACTTCGACAAGCCGAAAGCGAAAAACAAAAACACTACTGCTAATACAACTTTGATTGTTCTTAAAAAGACTTTTTCATATTATTAAATTTTTATTTGTTTACTTTATTAAATTATTCTAAAATATTATTGAACTATTTTTCACTGGGACTTTCATATCTGCATCTAGGACAAATGAACCGCTATAATGCAACACATTGTATTTTTCTGACTCTTCCTGTCTTAGGCTCTAATTTATTTTTTTAACTAAGAAATGAGCCAATCTTATCCTTAAATCAAAACTCTGCGTTCCCAAACCAGTTGTCTTTTATCGTGAAAAACTCCTTTCAGTCCGACAGGGTCTACCTCCGTAGGGTTCTGCGTATCCCACGAGCGGCGGCGAAGGCTCACTCCACTCTCTCCCAAAACTCCATTTTCAGGGTCTGTATCCTGATATTCGTAGCTTACCAATCTATCCATTTCTGCTTCTTCTACCGGCTTCCCATTTTTTATTCAGCTGAAAGAAATGCTGATGGATAGAGCGCCATTTCCTGTGAAACGAATTCACTATTAAGCCTTCTGCCATTGTTATAATACACTATTTCAAGGAGATAGCTGTTTCCTTCTTTCCATTCTACAGCTACTGTATTGTCAAATTTCAATCCATCTTGGGTCATCAGCGCTGCTCTTCTTTGTTCTTGTGAAGTTGTTGTGTTTTTAAATATAAACTCCACTCTATCAGGCATTTCGTGTCCTCTGTCTTTGGTTTCGTCCGTTGGCGCCTGAGGGCTGTCGCTATCTCTGCTACAAGAAGAAATACTGAAAACTGCTAAAAACAACATTAGCATTGTCAAAAATTTTTGTTTAGTGAAAACTTATTTTTCATAATGTTAAAATTTATTAGAATTAATGATTATTAAAAAAATTAAATTGTGTTTTTAGAATTGAATATCAATCCCTTTCCCATGAATAAAATACCTCAATCTATCGGTATAATTTTTTTATAAAGTGCATTGGTAAGATTTTTCTACGCCCAAAAAGAATTTTTACACTTTTTCTTTATTGCTGTATTCGAGCTCTGCTCTATTTTTCAGCCCCAATAAATGGTAGGCATCAGGAGAGTCCGCCACGAGGTCAAAATCAGGATTAAACCTTCTCTGCTTCGCGAAATACTGGTGTTCCACTTTTGCATAAAAAAATTCTTGAAAAACAGAAGTTGGAATATTCCATTTTAAACTCTGCGAAAGCTGTAACGGCGGTATCTGTGAAGATATGCCTTGGTATGCTGGTCATCTGCATAGACCAAAGAAAGATTGGAATGGTATTCTAAATTTTTTTAGAAATAGGAACTCCCACTGCCAAATCTCCCCCACGGAAAAAGAGCATCGCTCTGCACAAACTCAAATAACGCCGCCGGCCCAGAAAACAATACTCTATACTGATGTGTAGGAATGCTGTAAATAAAATTATTAATCGGCTGCACAAACGCAGACATTTCCAGCAAAAATCTATTTTTTCTTGTAAGACAATTTATTGACGATTTTCAACCCCCTTTTCTGCATTTAGATTTTTATCACCTACATAATAAATCGGAATTCCGTGCTGTTTTCCATTGATATACAACTCATAAGGCTCTGGCGCACGCCACGCATATCCCGCATGAGCCACATATTCCAGATTATCCGTAATCTGATAATGAACCCCTCCACTGTACGAAAAACTTGAAAAATCTCTCTTTCCGCCATAGAGCTGACCAAACATATCGTATCCTAAAGAATTTATCGATCTAAAATCAAAACGCGCTCCCCAGCTCTGTCAGCCATTTTCCTCTTTTAAACTCGGAAATGAAAAATCCCTGCGTAATTATTCAAAACAAAATTCGGAATCGTAGGGAACTACGCCTGTTCCTAGCACATTGAAATTTTCTTTCCTCAAATAACTTACCCCAAACTGAGTTTCCAATCCTCTAAAATGTGTGTTCTTTCCAAATCGTTTCCACAAAATGAGAATCAAGTTTGGTATCCTGCGTAGGAATTGTAGTTCTGTCTAACCTTCTGACATCAAACTCTTTTTCGGTGATTATTTTTGATAAGCATAAACCAAATCAAAATGATTATTCGGACTAAGCCTAAATTCTGTTTTCACTTTTCAGGAAATAATGAGCCACATTATGCTTTGGAGCTGTAATATCGTAGGAAAAACCATATGTCGTAATAGGTCTGCCAAGCTTGAGCCTGCTCTCAAAATCATCTATATTGCTGGATGCAGCACCATAGAAAATCCCTAATTCTGAGTTATATGCACTAAAAATACAAATTAGATTTAAATTCATTCTTGCGGTATTCCAGCTCGGCAGAATAATTCAGCTCCCGAATTCCTGTATTATTGACATAATAATTTTGAGTTTTATAATCTCCTGCATACTGCGCATTTGCCTGCGCTCTCCATGCCCAGTTTTTTCCCCAGCGCTCCTTCTAATAACCTCCGCCAGAGACTTTCCCTGAATTAGAATTTCCAGAAAGCATCACTGCACCCGCCAGTTTCTCACTATAATTAAGTTTTTTTAGGAGACAGCAGAACCACTCCACCAAGCGCACCAGCGCCATATCTCACACTCTGAGCGCCCTTTATTATACTGATATTCTGCGGAATACCCATACCGATTTCTGGTGCGTGGTCATCAGACCAGTCTTGGCTTTCCAGTTTTACGCCGTTATTTAGGGATTAAAATCCTCGTGTTTCCCAAGCCCTCTATCACAGGTTTTTGCGACTGTGGCTCCCTGCCTGTCGAAGGGTAATCCCTGCCGCTTTGGACAGCACTTCTGAAAGATTTTGACCTATATTTTTCTGAAAGATTTTTCTTTAGAAAAATTTTTACCAGATTATCAGCCGAGATGTTTTTTTATTTACAATTGTAAGCGTGTCAATGTTTTTGGGCGTTACTTCCTGTGAAAAAAAGCATATGAAATCCACAGAAAAATAATCCCAAATACCAATTTTTGAGTCATATAAAATGATTTAATACAAAAATGTAAATGGATGATTTTCTTTTAAAACCGAAAAATATTTTTGTTTGAAAAAGAGAATGCTCTTGATTTTTAAGTAAAATCAACTATGATATTGACTTTCATAAAAATCAACAAACATTCAATACAAAACTAAGAAAGTACAGGAGGAGCGCGGGATTGCCACAGAAGAATTATCCTCTCTGATACGAAAATTTTTATACGATGAAAAAAATATGAGAAATATTCATTTACATGAAATCTCTGCTGAGTGGTTTTTTTCTGGAAGAATATAGAAATAATTCAGCGTGCATAAAAACCCACAATCACAGTCGCTTTTTGGTCTGTAAATGTGCTTTGTGATAGCAGACTTTATCGCTGCATTCTGCTATTTTTTCTGTTTTTTGATGAGTTTCCTGATGATACAAACGCACAAACAAGCCTGATACATTCATCACGAAGATGAGTAGCAGCACCGAAGCCAAAAAAGTTTTAATATGTTTTTGCAGTTTTTATCATCATTATTTGATAACGGGACACAAATATAATCTAAATTTCCGAAAATAAAAAAATTCATTACTCAAAAATTTTGCAGAAGCCTCCTCTACGCTATACTCTCCTATTTTTAGTCCTTCTGAGCTGGGTAAGATAGGCTCCTACGCCCAGCTCCTGCCCTATATCATGAGCCAGAGAGCGAATATAAGTCCCCTTGGAACAGCCCACTAAAAAACGAACATAGGGAAATTCTATCTGAATGTCTTTGATATAATGAATTGTAGTTTTTCTGGATTTCATCTCTACGGAAGCCCCTGCTCTTGCCAAATCATAAGCCCTCTCACCATCGACCTTTATCGCTGAAAAAAATAGGCGGTTTCTGTGTGATTTCGCCTAAAAATTTTTGTAAAACTTCTGTCACAAAATCTTCTGTGATGTGGCTGATATCCGTAGGGAGAATTTCTGGTTTTTCGGTGTCGTAGGATTCTGTCTGCACACCTATTTTTATTTCTGTCCAGTATTCTTTCGGTGCATCTTGGATTTCGGATATTTTTTTGGTTGCCCTGCCTGTGCATACCACGAGAAGCCCCGTAGCTTTTAGGGTCAAGGGTTCCAGCATGTCCTATTTTTTTATTTTCTTAAATTTAAACTCTTTTTTAGTTTAAATTTCATTTTATTGACCGCTTGAAACGAAGTCCAATCAAGGGCTTATCAACCAGAAAAACCTGACCTTCAAGAATTTGCTCCACAGTCATTTATTATTTGTTTAAATAAAAATAAATCAATAAAACTATTCCGACAATAATTCTATACCAGCCCCAAAACTTAAAAGCCGTACTTTCGCAAGAACATTAATAAAAAGTCTTCACTGCTATCATCGCCACGATGAAAGCTACAATATTTCCGATAATGAAAACCATAATATTTTCTGTGGAAGCCAAAAATCATCTCATATCCTTTTCTGGGCATTCGGGCGTTCCCTCTCCCCAAGTCTTGATAAATACAGAATAAAGCGTAACTGCCATCATCGTAGGGACAGCCAAAAAGAAAGAAAATTCCGCCGATGCCTTTCTGCTAAGCCCTTGGCTCATTCCTCCAATAATAGAGGCTGCAGAACGAGATGTCCCAGGCATCATAGCCAGACACTGCCAAAAAGCCAATAGTCACAGCCTTTTTGATAGATATATCTTTCTCATTATCAATCTTTTCCTTGTTATCAAACCATTTATCTACAAAGAGTAAAACCACTCCTCCCAAAACCAAAACACAAGAGATAACGATCTGATTACCAAGCACTGCCTCTATTTTTATCATCAAATAATTTTCCCTAAAAATCAAGGCAGGAATAACGGCACAAAGCCAGTTTGATATAAAAATTAAAATTAGAAAAAGTCAAAAACTTTTCCAATACAAAACCACAATGGAAGAATCGCCCCCAAACTGAATGGACACTTGGAACATTTTTAAGATATTCGGTTTCTTCCATTCCGAGCAAAGCTGCTGTAAATCCCATATGAGCCGTAGAAGAAATCGGAAGATACTCCGTAAGCCCCTCTACGATTGCAACAATAATAGCTTTTTACTATATCCATTATTTATTTCTTTTTTTAGTATAGCAACCACCTGTACTACAAAAACCAACAACCACCAACAAAGGCGCTATTCTGATTTTTCACCACAGAAAAATATCTTCATTCCAGTAATTTGGGTCAAAAAGAGCCATCTGGCTTGGTATTCGCTCCATAGCCCATCATTAAAGATAAATCCCAAAAAGCAATAAGCCCCAAACCTATCAGCATCAATCTAAAAATTACCCTTGCTGAAATAAAATGTGTTTTTTCCGTAGAAATGATGTTTCTATATTTTTTTGTTTTCATCGATTTTAAATTAAGAATAATACAAATCGTCCGTTTTTGTTTTCAAGAATCTCCATGTCGCGAAAATATCGTACTGAAACACCGTAATACCGATTCCCCGACTACCACTCCCAATATCAGCCATGATAAATTTATTGGTATCTGGAACAAAACTCAGAACCAATCTGATTGGTAAAAATAATACCACGCTGACAAAGAAGAACAAGTCCAATAGCAGCCCTATAGAGCCCAAGATAACCGCTTCTTTTATAAATGGTTTCAAGATAAATCTTCTTCTCGCTCCCTACCAGCTGCATCGTCTTGATAATGAATCGTTTTAGAGAAAAATTTTTCAAGACGGATAGAACTGTTTATCAATACAATAGCTATTATCAAGAATAATACATGTAAACCCTATAATCCACAATAAAATTCTATTCAAATTATAATAGACCTCCTGTGTCAGTTTTGGTGTCATTTCTTTCACCTCGCTGTACCCCTTTTTATCCCTTGTAAATGCTTCATTTACAGCATTGATAGTGTCAGGAGCTATATAGGAAGCTTTTAGAGTAACTTCTACTCGATGGAGGGAAAATATTTTCCTCAAACAAGTCCCTCTGTATCTATTCCCCAGCTGTTTTTTAGCTATTACTTTTTCGCTTCTTCTTTACTGATGAATTTTGTCTTTTTTTACATATTTCTGCTCAGAAATCAATTTATAGGTTTCCTGCTGATATTCACTAGCTTTTCGCTGAATCCTTTGGATCAGATATTCATCAAAATACACTGCAACGACCAGCTGTTCCTTGATATAGTCAGAATATTTCTGTGCATTTATCAAAATCAACCCAAAAAGTCCCAACCAAAAAAAGAACCAATGAGATACTGACAACCACAGTAATATTACTGGAACGAAGCCTTCTTCTATTAAAATCATCTATTGAATGTGCCATTTGATAAATTTTTTTCGGCTAAAATAGAAAAAATCTCGCTAAATCAAAGTAGGAATGCGAAAAAAATTGATGTTAATTATATCATAAATTTTTGTTTCAAAAAGCCTTAACTTTGCCGAAAAAAATTTAGAATTTAATGAGCGTAAAGGCAAAAACACCTCGGACAGCATTTCCTAACCGATGAAAATATCGCAAAAAAAATCGCAAACAGCCTCCAATTCAGCGGGTATGATAAAGTCTTGGAAGTAGGCCCAGGTATGGGTGTCCTCACCAAATATCTTTTAGAAAAAGAAACCGAAAACCTTTCGTGGCGGAGATAGATACAGAGTCTATCGCCTACCTCAAAAGAGCATTATCCTCAGCTAAAAGAAAACCATTTTCGTGGGAGATTTTCTGAAAACAGATTTTTCTAAAATCTTTCCAAATGAGCAGGTAGCCCGTGATAGGAATTTCCCTTACAATATTTCTTCTCAGATTTTTATTTCACATCATAGAAAACTATCAGCAGATACCAGAAATGGCGGGAATGTTCCAAAAAGAAGTAGCAGAACGAACAGCAGCCGTTCCCAGAACGAAAGATTATGGGATTTTTGTCTGTAATGGTTCAGGCTTATTATGATGTCAAATATCTTTTCACGGTTCATGAAAATGTTTTCAATCCGCCACCAAAAGGTCAAAATCTGGCGTGATTTCGCTGCTAGAAATCCCAAAGAAGGACTTGCAGGAAATGAAACTTTTATTCAAAAAAATATCGTAAAAGCTGGATTTAACCAGAAGAAAAAAAACTCAGCAATGCACTAAAAGTTTTTGAACATACCTGAGGGACTTTCTGGTCATAATTTCTTAAATTTGCGAGCGGAAGAACTTTCAGTACAAGACTTCATCTCATTTACCAATGAGTGGAAAGAAAATCTAAAAATAATCTATGCCAAAAAGAAGAAAAACATCTACCAGCCGCTGCTTTCGTACATTGAAGAAAAATGCAAAAAGCCATTTCGGAAATTATTTCAGAGATGGAGGCGGTGGATATTGCCAATTTGTTTGGAACTTTTAGATGATTCTCAAAGGGTATTTCTCTACGAACTGATGGACAATGATGTTTCTGCAGAAATGCTTTTTGTACATCGATGAAGAAGACCGAAAAAGAATTCCTAAAAAACTTCTCCACCAAAGAAATCGCAGAAGAAATCATTGGTGAGATAAATTCCGATGATGCAGCAGACATCATCGCTGAACTTCCCGAGCACCAGCAAAAACGAAATCATCCAGCATATAGATGATAATGAACTAGCGCAGAGCATCGTAGAACTCCTCCGCTATGACGACCATGTAGCGGGAAGTCTCATGGCTACTGAGCTGGTAAAAGTAGATCACAATCTATCCATCATCGCAGCGGTAAAAGAAATGCGCAAACAAGCCGAAGACATGGATGAAGTCTACTCTATCTATGTGGTGGATGAACAGGACAAACTCCTCAGCACCCTCAGTTTAAAAAGCTGCTTACCACCAGCACTTCTTCTAAGGTTTTCGGATGTATATAATTCTAAAATAAGATGTGTGCAGGACAATGAACCTGCCGAAGATGTGGCGCGATACATGCAGAAATATGACCTCTTTGAAGTGCCTGTAATAGATGCTTTGGGAAGATTAGTAGGGAGAATTACCATAGATGATGTCATGGACTTCATCAAAGAAGAAACAGACAAAGACTACCAGCTGGCATCAGGGATTGCTACGGATATTGACTCTACGGATACCATTCTAAACATCACCAAAGCCCGTCTTCCGTGGCTGTTCATCGGAATGGTGGGCGGTCTGATAGGTTCACGAGTTTTACAAGGAAATGAAGAAGCGATGAGCCATGTTCCTGCCTTGATGTTCTTCGTTCCGCTGATAGCGGCTACTGCTGGAAACATCGGTGTACAGGCTTCAGCGATTATCGTACAAGGGCTTGCCAACAATACTTTGGGACAAAACACCCTAAAAACTCTAATGAAAGAAGTGAGCGTAGCTGTGGCTTCGGGATTGATTTTATCACTGATTATTTTGGGTTTCAATCTATTTGTCAATCATCATGATATGATGATTTCCATTACGATTTCCGTAGCTCTGCTTTCTGTCATCATCATCGCTGCGATGATAGGCACCATTGTTCCTATTTTTCCTCAACAAAAACAAAATAGACCCAGCTATCGCCACGGGTCCCATTCATCACCACTTCCAACGATATCCTTGGTGTGATGGTATATTTCACGATTGCAAAAATTAATATTAGGACTTTAAAAAAATTAAGACTAAATAAAAACAGCCACAAGTTTTAACTTATGGCTGTCATTTTTATTTGCTTTTTCTTGTTTGGAAAAATATCCAACTCCGAAATTCACTTGTCCAAAAACAAAATCTTGCTGTGCTTTGTCTGGTCTGTCGTTTGAGTGTAGTCTTCACATCAGGCATGTTGATATATCCGTATTTCGCTTCTACTCTTGCCATGATATGCTTCCAGAAAACAAAATTCAAACTCGCTCTGGCATCCAGCCCAAATCCTGCCACATGGAAACAGTCACTTCTCTCATTTCCAAAAAGTTTAACATTAGATTTTGGATACAAAACTCCTAAACCTCCACCATAAGACCAAGTAATATTAAAATTATTCCCTTGGTAGATTTTATTATATTTCTCAGCTCCGATGTTTACATAGTTAAGCCCATCTGTATGTCTCAAATGTAAGAATTCTCCATCCGTCAAATCCACTTTTCCATCTCTAACCATCGCAGCATAGTGAGGGTCAGAAATTTTCCCAGTAAAATCTGTCGTTTGGTCTTGTTTCATCACATATTTCATATGGTCTAGTGCCAAAACAAGAGCCAAATTATCTTTAATGAAATATCCTATTCTAGCATTAGTCTGAGGAATCGTAACATGAAGCGGATTAAGATAATCATCAAAACTAAAATCCGTCGGTCTATCCTTAGCTACCATATTATGAAGCGTAAAATCATAGTCATTCCTCTGAAATGAACATCTGAATTACTGTAAAGAGCTCTATTCCAGCCCCAATACAAAAATATTGCTCCTTTTCTGTAAGGATTGTAGGCTGTTTTGGTTGTGGTCTGCCTTTCTTGCCGGCACTAGATTTTTTCCTGCGCCGAAACCAAAATTCATTCCACAAAAATGATAATAAAAATCGCTGTTTTTCATAATCAATTATTCTTTTTATTTTTAAATCTATTAAATTTTTCTAAATTAGAAATCGGTTTTTAAAGAAATTCTCTTTTAAACCGATGCTTTATATAATTATTAACCCTAAATTTACTTTTGTCTTTGCTGGACTCATCAGCTTTCGCTGGTGTCTTTGCTGCATTGCTCGGTGCTGTAGTTTGAGGCTTCGCATTTTGTCGGAACCACTACCGTAGAAGGCTTCGCTGTAAGCACCACACTTAGAAAAATAAGCCCCACTACGACACCTCCAAGCGTCCATGTAGCTTTTCCATAAAATCATTGGTTCTCTGTATCCCAAAAAGACGCAGAAGATGCCCCTCAAAAGTTCCTGACAGCCCTCCTCCTTTAGGATTTTGAGCTAAAATAATAATAGCCAACAAAACACACGCAACGATGATAGCTATCATCAGTAGTATAAAATATTGTACTCATTTTACCATCTAAGTTTAGTCGAGCAAATATAATAATTTTTCTTTAACATGGAAAACAGATTTTGCAAAAACTTTCTGCATAAATTTAGACAATAAAATCGTAAATTTGCCTAAATTAACAAAAAGATGGATCCACAAAAAGATAAACGAACTAGAGCAAAAGGATAGGAAATCTGCTGTATAGACAGTCCGTTGTTTTATAAAAGAAATAAAACAGCTGGAAAATGAATTGGCTGAGTTAAAAAGACAAAGCAATTTTCTCTTCTGTTTCTGCCACAAATACAGTAAAAACTCCTAGCTGAAAAAACCACTGAAAGACCAGTTGAAAAACCAATCGAAAGAACCGAGACACCAGCCGAAAAACAACTGAAACACCAGTCATAACGGCTCCTACTGCTCCTAAAGCCCGCAGTTTTCTCTTCCTACAATAAATGACCTAAACAACCTTCTGATTTAGAGAAGATTATAGGAGAAAGCTGGATTAACAAAATAGGAATTCTCATCGTAATAATCGGTGTAGCCATCGGTGCTAAATATTCTATCGAAAAACGAACTCATCAGCCCGCTTACACGAATTATATTAGGATATCTGGTAGGGATCGGTCTGCTCGGTTTTTGGAATTAAGCTAAAAACCTAAATTTGAGGGATACAGCGCAGTTTTGGTGAGTGGTTCCATTTCTATTTTTCTATTTTCATCACCTATTTTTGCGTATAGTTTTTACAATCTCATTCCGCAAATTTTTGGCTTTTTGCTATGATGCTGATATTCACGGTTTTTCACTGTCTTTGCTGCGATAAAAATACAACCGAGTGGTGATTGCCCACATTGGACTTATAGGAGCTTATGCTGTGCCGTTTCTTCTATCATCAGGCTCTGGAAGAGTGGATATTTTATTCAGCTATATGTTGATTATCAACCTTGGAATTTTTATTTATTTCTATAAAAGAGACTGGAAAACCCTGCATTATAGCGCTTTCTTTTTCACTTGGCTGATATATGGCTCTTGGTTTTGCAGATAAATCTTTTTATTCAAGTCTGCAAGGATACGAAGCGCTGGGAATAGGCTTTGCTACAGCATTTTTCTTGATATTCTACGGAGTTTCTTTTATTTAATAATATCATTTCAAAAGAGAAATTGGATAAAAGTCAATATTATCCTTATTCTACTAAATTCATTTATTTATTTTGGTTTTGGATTTGGAATTTTTAATTCTACATACTATATTAGACACCTATTTAGGAGCTATTTACATTTGTTTCAATGCTGTTATACATTTTGCTAGTTTTTATTCTTTATCAAAGTCGAAAAACTTGCAGATTCTACATTATTCTACTCCACATTAGGAATGGTTTTCACTTTCATCACGATTGCGATACCAATACAGCTGGACGGAAAGCTGGGTAACGCTTCTGTGGATAGCACAAAGGGACTATTTTATTTTGGATTGGAAAAAAACAAAAATATCCCTATTTACGAAAAATATCCTTCCTATATTGGGGACTTTCTTTCCTCAAGTCTCTGGAAGATTGGGTTTCTATCGTTATGCTAATAATTGGGGATATTCAGGCTTTCTGAATATCAACTTCCTGACAGGTATTTTGGCTATTTTAGGGTATGGCTTTGTTGTTTATCTTTCAAGAAAACACGCTGAAACGGAGAAAACCAAAAATTCAGTCCTTTTAATGCTATAAAAGTCTTTCTACCTACCTGCTTTTATTAGTATTGACAGCGTATCTCACTTTTCAGAAATGAGATAGCATATTATTTTAATTATTGGTTGAAAATTCATCTCTTAAAGGCAAAGAAATCGGCGAAATAGATGAATTACTCCTTTTACAATTACGATATCGATATTTTTTCAAAAACATATACCTTATTGCCTATTCTCTTGTATTCTTTGGAGGATTAGCGCTTTACTGAATTTCCATAAATTCAAAAAAATAAAAAGTTTTAGGAATTTCAGCTATTGTTATCGGGCTTTTAACTTTTACTTTCCGCACAGACTTTTTGGAGCTGGAAGAACTTGGGAGAACTTCGCTATGCCTATATCAATGGAAAGTTCAAATAAATATTTTTGATGTTAATTTCTAACTATATTTTAGTGCGTTATCTACTCTGGAGAAGTGTAGCATTTGCGCTTTGGGCGATTTTCAAAATACTAAATCCATTATAGAAAAATGCGAAAATTTCACATTTTCTTGGAAATGCGTGATTTCATATTTCCATCCTTAATTTCTTGAGTCATGAACTGGTAACTTGGATGGATATTGCTGGTTATCAAGATATTTTCAAACTAGGACTGAGCATCCTTTGGAGCGTTTATTCACTTCTTTTTGGTTGGTCTCGGAATTTTTCCAGAAGAAGAAATACCTCAGAATTTTCTGCCCCTCGTGCTGTTTGGTATCACTTTGGCTAAACTATTCCTGTATGACATCTCTAATCTCAGCACGATTTCTAAAAACTATCGTATTGATTGTTTTAGGGCTGCTACTCTTATCATTTCATTCTTTATACAATAAATTTAAAGACAAAATCGGTGATGAAAACTAAAACATTAAATCCATATTTTTCACTAATTTTCTTGGGATTTTCCACTTTTGGGAATTTGCTCAGAAAAATGATTTTTTCGTTCAAAAGAACCATAAAACCCAAATCCTGCCACCGAGTGGAACAGGATAGAAATTCCTCTGCCGATGTATGGAAAAATTGAACCAAAATTTTTCTGACATCAGGATTTATAAGCTTTCAGGGAAAAGATTTCGCTGAGGTCCGTATTTACTATCCAAAAGCAAATTTTCTTCCCTTGAAAAAACAACTACTGAATATATAGGCTTTTCAAAAATCCTAAACCAGATTAAAACTGCCGATGGATACTATTTTCACGCTGGAAAGTCCCATCACAGCGGACATAGAAGAAATCGACCTGCATTTTTCTAATCAAAATTTTGATTGGAAAAATAACCCTTGGAAAGGCAGCACGACCAAAAAAACAATGGTTCTCTATCTTTGAAAACTACCGAATACTTTCCATACAAAAACAGCAAAACTGATTACAATTTCCAGCTACTGGCTTTTGAAAAACGAATTATAAATTTTACCAATTTTCATCCCTAGTAAAAGAAACTCCCGTTTTACAAAAAGGGCTTCTATGCAGGAAAAATTCACTCCGATAAATAGAGTTCAACGAAACTGATAATCAACAATATAAAACAAACCAATAGCACAAAAGACAAAAACTCTGTCATCACATTTTTCTCTACCCTACAAAAATCCCTGTTTATTCACTGATTTTTGAATATAGAGAAAAACGATGCTTTTTCGCGCCCGATAGAGATTAAAGTATCTGGGCAGACAGCATAAAAACAGAAAAAAAGGCTGGCTGAAAAATTATGATACTTTTTACTCTGGAAAAATCACTTTACTACGGAGCTAAAGATTTGGATTTTTCATTTTCCAAATAATGATGTGATATGGGCAAAAGGATTTCCAAATCATCATTGAAAATCAAGACAATACGCCTATCACTGTAAAATCTGTCAACGCTGTTTCGCCTAAATATTTTGTCTATTTTAAACCCAAAAACGAAGAAAAACTATTTTTCTATTTTATGGAGATGAAAAATTCTTCCCTTCCAGAATATGATTTGAAACTGATAGAAGACAAGATTTTCAAACTATCAAAAAGTCTGATGCAGAGCTCTCTGATGAGGAAAAACTCCTAAAAAGGAAAAAAACGACCAAAGAACCTTTTATTCAAGGACAAAGGCTGGCTTTGGGGGTGATGATTCTTATTATCTGTATTTTAGGATTTTTCAGCTACAGAATGCTTTCTACAAAGCAGGAATAGAGTAGTTATTTTCTCTCTATCAGCGCCATGTAGAAACCATCATAGCCATCACTCGGCATGATATTTTTCCTCCTTCACGAGGGCAAATTCTGTATTTTTTCGGCAAGGAATTTTTCTAACCTGTTCTCCATTTTCAGATGGAAGGATGGAACATGTGGCATAGACCATTTTTCCTCCTTTTTCAGGATTTTTAGAATAGTTTTTGCAGAATGTTTTTCCTGCTCGGTTTTTTTATTCTGTTGATAAAATCTTCATCTATTTTTCCACTTGCTGTCAGGATTTCTTTTCAGTACTCCAAGCCCTGAGCATGGCGCATCTATCAGAAGCCTGTCTGCCGTGCTGTGAAGTCTTTTTGATGACTTTATTATCTTCTATAAATCTGGTTTTCTATGTTGAAAGCTCCTGCCCTTTTTGCTCTTCGTTTCAGCTCAGCAAGTTTCCATTCGTAGATGTCCAAAGCTATTATCTGCCCTTTATTCTTCATCAAAGCAGCGATATGAAGGGTTTTTCCCTCCTGCTCCTGCACAGGCATCTACCACTCTCATTCCTTCTTTCACATCTAGGAGTTCGGCTATTTTTTTGTGATGAAGCATCCTGCACCTCGAAAAAGCCTTCCTTAAAAGCCGATGTCAGAAATATTTTTTTCTTTTCTTCCAGCTGGACAGCGTCTGGATAACCTCTTAATACAAAAGGGATTTACACCCTCTTCTTTTAAAAATTTCTACAAGATTTTCTGCTGAAATTTTTGAGTGAATTTGCCCTCAAAATCACAGGCGCCTGCTCATTGAGAGCGGACATTTCTTTTCTCCCATTTTTGCTCCCAACTCTTTTTCAAACAAACCTGCCAGCCAGTCTGGCACAGAGTGTTCTATGGCTTTGGTAGGGAATGTTTTTGTCCAATTTAGACAAAATTCCGCCTGTTTTTTATTCCATCAAATTCATCAAATTTCTTGTATTTCACCTTCTTCCAAAGAAGATAAGCCAAAATCAAAGTTGTAGATATTAGACGGTTTTGTCCCCTCGCCCATGTAGTATTCTAGGCGTTTTTCCAGCGGACTATATCATAGAATATCTCCGAAAACCACCTGCCTGTCGGCACTTCCCCCATTTTTATGAGCTTTTAGTAATCTCTCTAAAACTTTATCAGCATATTTTTTTATCCTGAAAAAAAGTTTCCTCCAATGCATCATGAATTCCTATCAGTAAGTTACGGTGTATCAATTCCATGTTTGTATAAATTTCGGACAAAAATACATTTTAAAAACCAAAACTCCCAAAATTATTTGAGAATACGGACTTTGGGAATTATCGTAATTTAGTATCATTAATTTTTATTATTATGAAAAAGACATTCTTTATTTGCGTTTCTATTTTTGCTTTTCAGCAAATTTATTTTTCGCACAAAAACCCATTTACACCAAGGCAAAAGTAACTGCCGTGAAAGTGTACAGAAACTCCGCTGAACTGCAGAACACAGTAAGTTTCAGTATTCCTTCGGAATTTCCGAAATAGTAATCGGCAATATTTCGAGGAAGATTAACGAAAAAAAACCATCCAAATCGGCGTAAACAGCAAGAACATTTCTATTCTTTCCTCGCAGTTTACGAGTGATTATTCCATCAGATTTTTAAAATGGATACTACCAATCCACAGATTAAAAAGTGAATGACAGCATCAAAATCGTGGAAAACCTCATCTCTAAAAACCGAATAGAGCTGGATGCCAACAAGAAAGCCGTAGAACTTTTGGACAAAAACCAAACCGTGCTGGTAGGAAGCAATTCCTCCAATGTCGCACAGCTCACGCAACTGACCGAGTTCTACACCAACAAGAGAATAGAGCTGGAAAACAAACTCGTTTCCCTCAAAACGAAAGGCGATGACCTCAGTAAAAACTTTCCCGACTGAAAAAGTAGCCTAAAAACCAAAAGAACAGAAAGAAGCAGAAGAGTTTGCAGATGGCGTAATCGTCCTAAAACTAATGTCTCCTACGGCTGGAAATATCAAACTGAATATCAACTATCTTACAGACAATGTTTCTTGGAAGCCTTACTACGAGATAAAAAGCTGAGAAAAATCTCTGCTCCGCTGGATGTAACCTTCAAGGCGATTGTAAAACAAAATACAGGACTAGACTGGAAAGGCGTAAAACTTACCCTTATCAATGGAAATTCTTCCAGAAACAACTATGCTCCTACGGTAAGCCCTTGGTTCATCTACGCAAGAAGCCCGAGAAAAGAGAAATCCAGAGGGAAGAAGCTAGTTTGATAAAACAAGAGCCGTTGCGAGTAAAAGCAGAATATGCGAGATAAGGACATTGCTTTAGATGATCGTGCCGAAGGTGTTGCTGTAGAGCTACGCTGGGTTTAATGTCAATACAAACGAACTCAATACCAGCTATGACATAGATATTCCTTACGATATCTTATCCAATAACGAAGACCACCTCATCAGTCTTTATCAGCAGAAAATCCCTGCCGATTACCAATACTTCACTGCGCCTAATTACAACAGAGAAGCTTATCTTTTAGCGAAGATAAAGGATTTCAGCAAGTATAATTTGGTTTCCGCGCCTGCAAGTATCATCTTTGAAAAATATGTATATCGGTGAGACACGCATCAGCCCAGACCAAACTAACAATGAGATGAACATCACGCTGGGTAACGACCCGAAAATCAGCATCATAAGAGAAGAAGTCCAAGATAAATCCGGCGAGAAATTCCTTTCTTCTTACCGCGAAAAAGTGATTACATATGATCTGGTCATCAAGAATAACAAGAAAGAACAAATCAGCATAGAAAGTCAAAAGACCGTTTTCCCGCTGAGCAACAACGAAGCCGTGAAAAATAGAAGTGCTTGACAAAAGCGGTGCCGCGAAGGACGACGAAAAAGGTTTCCTCACATGGAACATAAAACTCTCTCCTTCCGAAACCAAAAACTGAGAGTAAGCTACAAAGTCCGCTACCCGAAAGACTACACCATAAACGGATTATAAAAACAAAAACTCCCTCATACGAAGGGAGTTTTTTTATTGTTATTTTATTGATTTTTCAGAAAATAAACCAATTAAAACTTTCATATATACATATATATAGAGAGATAAAAGATTATCCCTAAATGGTTCTATTGTTAATAACAATGTAATGATTATAAGCAGTATGATATCTAATCTAAATGATTCATATTTTTCTAATGAAGAATACTATACTTTCTATTATCAAATATAAAATAGTAAACGAAACTATTACAAACATAGCAAACATGTATTTCATCCCATGTCTGTCATTTTCTACTTTATGTAATATATAAAAGCATTGTAAAAAACGGAACAGCGGGAACTAGCAAAATACGAAGAAGCAAATGTATAATAGTTCGTTTAATCATTGTTCTTTAATCATTAAATTCACTGATGAAATGGAGTTTCACATTTGGGAATTTCTCCTGTGTCATCGTGATAGTGAATGCAGAATCTGCTAAAAATACCAGTTGATTATATTTATCTCTCGCTAAAAATCGCTGTTTCAGCCTTGCAAATTCCTTGAACTCTTCGGATTTTTCATCAGCCTCTACCCAGCACGCCTTGTGAATAGAAATCGGCTCGTAGGTACATTTAGCGCCATACTCGTGCTCCAGTCTGTATTGGATAACTTCGTATTGCAGCGCTCCCACCGTTCCGATAATCTTTTCTTCCGTTTCATCTCCAGTGTGAAAAGCTGTGCTACACCCTCGTCCATCAGCTGGTCTATACCTTTTGCAAGTTGTTTCGCTTTTGAGCGGGTCATCATTGTTAATGAAAACGGAAATGCTCAGAGAGAAACTCGGAATTCCTTTAAAGTTCAGCTTTTTCCCCAGCTGTGAGCGTGTCTCCGATACGGAAATTTCCCCGTATCGTGCAGTCCGACAATATCCCCAGGGAAAGACTCATCTACTACTTCCTTTTTTATCTGCGAAGAAAGCATTTCGGAGAAGAGAATTTCATTTTCTTGTTCCCTTACGAGCAGGTAGTTTTTCATTTCTTTTAAACACACCAGAAACGATTTTTCACAAAAAGCAAGCCTGTCGCGGTGTTTCGGGGTCCATATTGGCATGAATTTTTAAACACAAAACCTGTGAAATTCTGTTCCTCTGGCTTCACGATTCTGCTGTCTGCCTGTTTTGGCTGAGGATTTGGAGCAATGTCAATGAAAGCATCTAGCAACTCCCTCACCCCAAAATTATTCAATGCTGAACCAAAGAACACAGGCTGCTGCGTTCCTGCCATGTAATCTTCCCTGCTGAATTTAGGATAAACCGATTCCACCAGCTCCAGTTCATCTCTCAGAGTACTTGCTGCCTTTTTCACCCTACAGCTTCGTCTATCGAGGCATCATTAATATCATTAAAGGTAATGCTCTCCCCTACTTTTTGTTTCTTTTCTTCTAAAAAAACAGCTGGATATTATTCTCCCAGATGTTATAAATCCCCTGAAAAATCAGCCCCCATACCGATAGGCAGCGAAAGCGGAACCACAGAAAGCCCAAGTTTCTGCTCCACCTCATCCAGCAAGTCAAAAGCATCTTTCCCTCTCTGTCCAGCTTTATTGATGAAAACTATCATCGGGATGTTTCTCATACGGCACACCTGCACGAGTTTTTCGGTCTGCTCTTCCACCCTTTTGCGACATCTATCACCACGATTACAGAGTCCACGGCAGTAGAGTGTTCGGTAAGTATCTTCCGCAAAATCCTTATGCCCAGGAGTATCAAGGATGTTGATTTTATGTCCTTTATAGTTAAAAAGCCAAAACGGAAGTCGCTACGGAAATCCCTCTCTGGCGCTCTATTTCCATAAAGTCAGAAGTTGCGCCTTTCTTTATCTTTATTAGATTTCACCGCTCCAGCCTCCTGAATAGCCCCTCCGAAGAGAAGGAGTTTCTCGGTAAGAGTGGTTTTCCCAGCATCTGGGTGAGAAATAATCCCAAAAGTTTTTCTTTTTCTGTATTTCTTGAATTAAGTCTGACATATCTATTTTTAAAATATCTGCAAAAATGGTGATTTTTAATGAAAATATTTACTTTTGCTGCCAAAAAAATTGATAGTAAATTAAAAACCAGCGAATACCGATGATATTCGCTGGTTTGTTGTTTTTAGTTTTAGTGGATTATTGTTTGGTATAAGTGTATCTATGTCCATCACCATCCTTAATCTGCATCATTGTATTTCCATTAACCTCTATTTTATACCTTAGAACCAGGCGCCCCTAGAGGAAGGGTGAATTATAAAGAAGAATATATCTGTATTCTTTATCTCAAATGTTCCTTCATAGCTACAAAATGCTGCTGGATCACTAGGAGCAGCATTACTGATAATATTTATATTACTATCTGCTCCATAAACATGATATAGTGCAGTAAACTGGTGCTGGTTTGATACACTCCATCAGTATCTTTTTGCTCATATTTTTGTAAGTTTCCATGTTCCTACAACATCCTGAACAGAAACTGATGGTTTCTGTGGCACTACTTGCTCATCATCGCTACTTCTGCTGCATGAAGTAAGTGAAGTTCCTGCCAAAGCCATCACTCCTACCGCAAGGATAGGTAAACATTCCTCTAAAAAAATTGTTTTTTCATAATTTTTGAATTTTATGTTTCCTCTGTCTAAACATTGGAAACGGTTAATAAATAGTTAAGATCTGTTTGTTGGTTTATCCCTTTTTACACTACAAATTTACGAACCAATAAAAAAATAAAAACCAAAACCATACTACTGATATTTATTAGGATTTTTGATAAAAATTTCAGATAAAAACAAAAAAACCAATGCTTTAATTGCATTGGTTTTGCTTTTTATGTGCTATGTTCTTTTTGGTTAAAAGAAAATTGAAATAATTTTTAGTATTCTTTTACCAATCCTTTCACGATTTTTGATAACGCTCGGCATCGCTGTATCAGCAGCTTTCAGCACCTCTTCGTGTGAAACCGCAAAAGGCAATCTCCGGCCCGCCCAAATCAGTGATGATGGAAATACAGAAACAGTCCATTCCCATATGTTTAGCCACGATAACCTCTGGCACGGTGCTCATTCCTACAGCATCTCCACCAGATGTAGCGAACCAATCCATACTCCGCTGGCGTCTCAAAAAGTAGGCCCCTGTAATGCTACATACACTCCTTTTGTGAACTTTTATGCTGTTTCGCTCTGCTACCTGCTCCGCTACTTCTATCATTTTTCTGTTATACGGCTCAGACATATCCACGAATCTCGTCCTAATTCATCTATATTCTTCCCACGAAGCGGGATGCTCTGGCATCATGTTGATATGGTCTTTTCACTATCATGATATCTGCCACTCGGAAGTCAGGATTTACTCCTCCAGAAGCATTAGAGAGAATTAAATTTTTAATTCCTAAAAAGATGGAAAACACGGAAAGGAAAGTCACCTTGTCCATAGTGTGCCCTTCGTAGTAGTGGAATCTACCGCTCATCATCAGCACTTTTTGCCTTCCAGCATTCCATAGATTAGTTTCCCGCCGTGTCCTACTACGGTAGTCTGTGGGAAATTAGGAATATCCTTATACTCAAAAACATGGATAGGCTCCACCTCGTCTTTTAGTTTTTCCTAAACCTGAACCCAAAACGATGGCAAAATCTGGTGTATCCTTAATAACTTCTTTAATGAAACTCGCGGTTTCCTTGATTTTTCTCTAACATAATTTAATATTATCTGATTAAACTCTTCTTTATTATTTATCTCTACATTGATAGGCCAGTAGAACAATTTGTCGGTTAATTCGTCAAAATCCATCAGCCTCACATAGTCTTTTTCCGTGGTAAGGATTAGTTTTTCTCGCCGAGGTTTTTATACTCTTGGAGCATTTTGTCTATATCTTCTTTTTAAAGGAATAGTGATCTCTAAACCTCAAATGTTTGATTTTATCCGCATATTTAGAAACTTCTTTTATCAGCTGAGAAGGATTGGCGATGCCTGTTATCAGTAGAACCTCGTATTGATCCAGCATTTTCACGGGCATTTTCACTTTTGTGGAAGTGATTTCTTCATCATAATCAATGGATGAGAAAAATACTTTTTGATGCTTTTTAGGCTTAATTTTTAGAAATATAAATAGAATTTTTTCTCCTCAGTAAGGTCTTTGGGACATTTAGTAACCATGATGATATCCGCCCTATCTGCTCCTGCTCTGGACTCACGAAGATTTCCCGCAGGAAGCCAGATAATCAGAGAAATACGGATCACTATAATCGGTCAATAAAATATTAAACCCTGCCTGAATGGCACGATGCTGATAGCTGTCATCCAAGACCAGCACTTGCAGGCCAGCCTCCTCTATCAGCCGCTCCGCTCCCCACTACTCTATTTTCGCAGACTCCTATGGCTATTCGGTTTTAAATCTTTGGAAAAAGCTGCATAGCCTCATCGCCCACCATACGAAATTACTGTCATAATTTACTACATAGTAGCCTTGGGTCTTCCTTCCATACCCACGAGAAAGCACACCTGCCTCGTAATCATCCAAAAGAAGTCCATGCGAGATACATCACCATGGGAGATTTCCCAGAGCCGCCCACAGACAAATTTCCCACTCCGATGATAGGCGTCTGAAACTTAGTAGACTTAAAAAGTCCCTTGTCATAAAGCCAATTTCTACTAAGTGGTTATCAAGTCGTAGATTAGTGAAAAGGGATAAAAGTACCATCTCTTCATAGGGAGCAAAAATAAGTTTTTTCTATCATTTATTAACTATCGCCAGTTTTTCATACTTTTTGCGCCAAATTATTTTAAATATGAATAGAAAGATTAATCCCATTCTATTGATAGCAGGAGCATTATTGAGCAGTTGTGGTAGCAGCAGAGATGAAGATATAACGGCCTCTACTACACACCTAGAAACTACACAGCCATCCACTCCTACAACGCCATCTACACCTAGCGATGAGCAAATAGGAAGAAGAACATATACACAAGAATGGAAAAACTGGTGTGGACTATCTCAGCGCTATTGACATTGCAGACCTTTACAATAATCCAGCTAATGTAAAGTGCAGCACTAAAAATTCTGTGACATTTCGCAACCCTTACAACTAGACCAGAAAATACTACACTCTGAAAGATGAGGATTTGAGCTATTTAACGATCGAAGATATTACATACGATGAGCAATATATCTCTTTCTATACTAAAGTATAAAGACATTAAAAAGCTCTACAAAAAGTACATTAAAAATTTGATGCTAGTGGATTTTTACGATAAACAACTTTACCACCGATAACAACTATGTATCCTCTAAATACATGCGTGGTACTCTATGAATCATCTACTGATAGGCATAGGAATCTATTTAACTATGATGAGTCAAAAGATATCAAATGAGATTTTGTATCCTGACTCAAAGGATAAAAAGCGATAGCAACAACTCCCTTTAAGTCTAAGCATAAAATCACCGATAAGAAAATATCGAGACAGTTCTAAAAAGCACTTTTTAGAAATTATAAAGAAACTGTATGAAGGTTTCAAAACTCTGACGAAAACTTGCTGATGATTTAGCACTGGGCACAATTTTAATTTTAGAGATAAAGTAAAAAATGTAATGATCAAACATCCTAGTAAAAACGGATTTGACTCAATATTTAAGAGGTCCTTTTTGATAATTATTGGTATGAATCTTGTTTCCATATCACTAAATATCAAAAACCCTAGCCATGTAGCACTATCTATAGATGCTCAAAAGTGCCCTTTATACAGAATCATATCAGGATCAGAGGTTACTATATTGATATTTATTTGGACACGACCTAGATTTGTTCTTACTTCTGCTGTCATAGATGGAAGAAATCTAGTTGCAAAAGTAAAATTACAAGATGCTAACGATGTTGTAATAGATAAAGAATACACTGTTATGGTTCCTAATGTTAAGTAATTCTAATAGTAGTATATAGCAATCCAAATTTGGATTGCTTTTTCTTTAATAAGAATGATTCATCAGTTCTTTTTCTCTTCATTATACAATCTGTACTCTAAAGTATTTATAAGAGTCTCTTGGTATAATGGTCACCCACTTATTGTATTTAAACAACCATTTCATTCTGATGCTTGTAAAAATTCCTTTGGTAAGGTAGGCCTCTACAAAAGGATGAACATGGAGATACAATCTGCTTTTCTCATGTATCAAGTGGTTTTTGATGGCTTCTTCCATCTGCTCTACTATCACTATCAGAGCACTTATTTCACCTATTTCATTAGGGTTTCTTCTTTGGTATCTATTATTTTTCTGGGCGAACCCTTTGTCTTGTTATTTGTATCAGACCAAATTTACTCGGAGGGAGGATTTTATGCCTTGCTTTATCTCTCTTCATCTCCTCTTTCAGATGGTCATAAAGTTCTTTACGATGCTCGGTATTGCTCATATCTATGAAATCCACCACTATTATCCCGCCCATATCTCGCAGTCTAAGCTGTCTAGCTATCTCTGTTGCTGCGATTTTATTTACATTTAGGGCATGGCTCTTATTAGCCTGATTTCCTAATGATATATTATTCCCCGAATTCACATCTATGACATGGAGAGCCTCCGTGTGCTCTATTACTAGATAAGCTCCTTTGGAACCTGGAATATTCACATGTTTCCCAAAAGACTGTTTCAGCTGTTTTTCTACATTATAATATTCCAAAAGAGGAATATGAGAATCATAATACTGAACTATATTTTTACTTTCAGGAGCGATTACTTCTAGGTAATTTCGCATGTCATTTACCATTTGTTCATCATCACAAATGATACTTACAAAGTCTTGGTTAAAATTATCCCTCAGAATAGCAGATGCCCTATCTTCCTCACTAAGGACTTTACAAGGTATTTTTATTTTTGGATATTCTTGAAAACAGATGTTCCATTTCTCTATCAGCTGGTTCATATCATTATGAAGCTCAGCCACTTTTTATTTTTTCTGCTACAGTTCTGATAATCACCCCAAAACCTTCTGGCTTTTATACTTTCTATCAAAGTTTTTCAGCCTTGTTTTTTTCTTGGCTTTCCTTTATTTTTCGATACCGATATTTTTTTGGTCAAAAGGAATTAAAACCAAATATCTCCCTGTCAAGGAGATTTGTGTAGATACCCTTGCCCCTTTTGTGGAAATAGGTTCTTTTCGTGATTTGCAGCAGGACTTCATCACCCACAGATAAGACCTTGTCTATCATTCCGTTCTTATCTATCTCTTCCTCTATTGGGAAAGATTTTAGGCTTTAGTGATTGGATTTTTTATTCAAAATCCCTTTTAATAGGTTTTGGTAAGTTCTAAACTCTGGCCCCAAATCCTGATAATGCAAAAAGGCATCCTTATCAGAGCCTATATTGACAAAAGCTGCATTCAGGTTCGGCGCTAGTTTTTACCTTTACCTACAAACAAATCCCCTACTACATACTCACTATCTTGTTCCTCCGTATGGAGTTCAAAAGAGTCTTCCATCTTCTATTAGAGCAATTTTAGAAGCCTCTTCCCTCATGTGATATGATTAACTCTTTTCTTCATTTTTCTTGGCTTTCTAATAATACTTTTCTTTTACTAAATAAACAAAAATATAGTCGGCTCAATTTTCAAAGAAATAAAAACACCAACTATATTCTTATGTTTTTCCTACTGAAGACTATTTTTCTTCTTATGTCTGTTTAGTCTTCTTCTCTTTTTTCTCTTGTGGGTAGCCACCTTATGTCTTTTTCTTTTTCTTTCCGCTTGGCATAGCTTTAATGTTTTTTATTCTGTTATTACTCAGTGAATTATATTTATTTTACTTTTTACTTTTGTTTTTACCTTTTCTACGAAAGTCTTTAGAAGGCTTAAATGCTGGGATATTGTGTGCAGGGAATCTGGATTGCAGTATTTTTAGAGATATTTCTACCAGTTTTCGCTGCTCTTGTCTTTGATAATAAAGATCCAAAACCTCTAAGATATACATTATCACCATTATACATAGTCGTTCTTATCTCCTGCATAATGCTTCTACTATTCTTTGAGTTTCGTTTTTTCTCAGTTCCCCAACTTATTTGCAATTGCATTTTACTAACTCTGCCTTTTGTCATTTCCTTTTTGTTTTTTTATTTTTGGTGTGCAAATATATAAAAAAATTTTGAAAACAATTCAAACAAAATTCTGATTTTCTTTACATTGGTCAAAAATTATTGCTCTGGTACAGCCAAAAAATGCAAGAATTTTGCCATGGAGAACCACTCAAAATCCTTATAATGTGTGGATTTCGAGAGATTATTCTACAGCAGACCCGTGTGGAGCAGGGATTGGAATATTATATCAAATTTTCACCAACAGATTTAAAGATATAGAATCTCTCGCCAAGGCTGATATAGACGAAGTTCTACTCTACTGGAAAGGGCTGGGATATTATTCCAGAGCGATTAATCTGCACAAGGCAGCACAGCAAATCATACAGGATTATCAGGTGTTTTTTCCCAAACAATTATCACGAAATTCTAAAACTAAAAGGCATCGGAAAATACACTGCTGCGCATTTCCAGCATTTGTTTCAACGAAAAAGACCTGCAGTAGATGGCAATTTTTACCGTGTTTTATCCAGAATTTTCGCTGATGATTTTGATATTTCAAAGACTAAAAGCTCATGATTATTTCTCAGAATTAGCCCTTTTGATAATGCCTGACAGAGATTTTCGACGATTTTAACCAAGCGATAATGGATCTGGGAGCAAATATCTGCAAACCTAAAAATCCTTCTTGTGACATCTGCCCTGTTTATGCAGATTGTTTGGCTTTTCAGCTCGGAAAAAACTGCCGATTTTCCCTATAAAACAAAGAAAAATTAAAACCCGAAGAAATGAACCTCATCTATTATTTTCGTCCGATACGAAAATTCTTTTCTTATCAAACAGCGGGATGACAGCTCTATTTGGAAAAACTCTACGATTTCCTGATAAAATCGACGAATTTTTAGAAAAATTTATCGTAAAAAGAAAAAGAAATTTCTCACAAACTAACCCACAAAAAAACCTCAACATCAAGATTTACAGCATCACACTGATTGACAGCACTTTATTCCAAAACTTTCAAAAAGAAAACAATTTAGAAATATTAGATTTAAAAGATTTTGACCAAAAATCCTTCCCAAAACCTTTAGAAAAATTCATCAAATCACTAAATCTCCATTGCCATCACTAATATACTTACCTTGTTTTTCTTATTTTTAAGGAATTCCCAAGCGATAGCGCTCATCGTGTTCCCTGTAGTAAACACATCATCCATCAATAGAATGTGCTGATTTTCAGTTTCTTTTGTAAGAAAAATCATATTTAGTTTCTTCTCTGTGGGATTTGTCTTTTTGAGCCTGGGCTTTGCTGTGGCTGTTTCTTTTTGAGTAAATTATGGTCAAACGGAATTCCATATTCAGAAGACAAAACCTCCGTAAAAAGATGTAACTGATTGTATCCCCTCGCTCTTTAAGTTTCTTTTGGGTGAAGCGGAACACTGACCAACAAATCTGGCTTTTTCGCCTTTAAAACTAAGATTTTCCACTACCCATTTGGCTAAAATCCCGCCAACTTTTTCTCCTGATTTCGGTATTTTGCAGCTGGTGGATGAGTTCCCTAGAAAGTCCCTTTTTATCAAAAATACATAAGAGCATAAGCCGCCTCCAAAGGAAACAAGCTTTCTGCCTTCCTTTTCAGAAGATTTTCCTGAGAAATCCCAATGCGTGAAATGTATTTTATCCAAACATTTCACGCAGACAATTTCATCTTTTGGGAATGATATCATCACAGTTTAGGCAGCGATTTGGGAACAATACATCCAAAAACATCCGTTCCTAATCTTGATACACTACATATTTAGTTCTTATCTTTTCAAAATCAGAAAGTCCTTTCTGCCATGTTTGTCGGATTTCTGTTTCGGATTTTCCTGCTATTATCTGCTTTTCTGAGTTCATCCGTTCCCGCCAAGTATCAAACCAATATTTGCCCCTTTGCATCTTTTAGGAAAAATGATTTTTGTGGATTTTTATAGTTTTTTTATAAGCCTTTATCACCCATTCCAAACTAAGCTCGCGCAGGTCTTTTCTCATAGTTTCTCAAATCCTCTCCATAGCACAGCTGACCGTTTAGAGAACGGGTTTTTAGAACCAAAAACTTGGCTTTCGGAGTGAATTCATATTTCATATTCTTAATCCAAGGCGAACCATAGATTTGGAAAGGAATATCTGTCCCACGCCCCTACGGAAACTTCGGCTCCTTCAAAGAAGCACAAACTTGGATAAAGATTTATCGCTTTGTCATTCGGCAGGTTAGGCGACGGCTTTTTCTAAAAGTGGATAGCGGTTTTTTCTTGTGATAGCCTTTCATTTTTATGAGTGTATATTTCGCCTGAACTTTATTTTTAAGCCATTTTTCGCCATTTACCATTTTTCCGTATTCTCCTATGGTAAGTCCATAGACCACAGGCACTGGATGAAGCCCCACAAAAGAAGTCCATTCTTTTCTCAGCACAGGTCCGTCTGTATAGCCGTCATGCGGATTGGGTCTATCCAAAACGATGATTTCCACGCCGTTTTCTGCTCCTGCTTCCATCACATAAGCAAGCGTAGATATATAGGTATAAAACCTAACTCCCACATCCTGAATATCAAACAAGATAACATCCAAATCCTTCATATGGGCTGGCGTAGGTTTTTAGTATTTGCATAAAAGCGAAACTATCGGAATGCCTGTCTTGGTATCCACTCCATTTTTCACCACTTCTCCCAGCATCTGCCACTCCACGAAAAACCGTGTTCAGGAGCAAAAACCCTTTTTACGACTACTCCATTTTCTTTCAGAAAAATCTACGATGCTTTGTTTTTCTTATTGATAGTCACCAGCCCTGTCTGATTGGTCACCACTCCCACGGATTTCCCTTTTAGCAGCGGCAGGTATTTTTTCTGGCTGGTCTGCGCCTGTTACAAACTCCTCATTTTCTGAGTTTTTAGATTTTTGTGCATTAAAAATTGATTATTTACAAAAAGCATTAGTATAATCAATACAAAATTTTTACTTTTTGGCTCTTAAATTCATTATTTTTGAAGTTTCCTATTTATTTTTCTAAAAATTGCGTTCTCCAAAGATAATAAAAATAATCTTTCACGCATAATTATTTTCATCGGAAGGCTGTCCGTTGCCCTAGGGATAGTGGTTTCGCTGATTACCATATCCACAGGACTCGGCTCTAAAAAGCCATCAAAAACAAGATGGGTGATTTCAGCGGACACATTTCCATAAAATCCGCGAAATCAAACGCTTCCTATAATTCTTCGGTTTTAGACCAAGAAAAGTTTTGATATAAAGGAACTTAAAAATACCCGAAGTAGAAACGGCACAATCCTACGCCTCCCTCAGCGGAATTCTCAGAACCAAAGAGAATTTTGCTGGAATTATCCTAAAAAGGCGTGGGCAAGGATTTTGACAAAAATCGTTTCCAAAAATTCATCACTTCAGGCGAAATCCCTGATTATACAGAAAAAGGATACAATAATGACATCATACTTTCTGAGCAAATTGCCAAAGGCCTGCATCTGAAAGTAAATGACAGCATCACAGCTGTTTTCTCCAAAGAAGACCAAAAACCGATTTATAGAAAAATTCGTAGTAAAGGCTATCTACAACACCGATATCAAACTCATCGATGAGCTGTTCGTCATCGGTGATATCAACCATGTCCGTAAAAATCCAGAATATGGGAAAAACCGACATCGGCGGTGTGGATATTTTTCCTAAAAGATTTTTGATAAAACTATGTTGTTTTCCCACAAACAGAAAAAAATCATCGGCTACAAAAATTACACAGAAAAACTACTGACAAATACCCTCAAATCCCTACAATGGATAGAAATTTTTGACACGAATATCTCTGTAATTCTGGGCATTATGCTGGTAGTAGTGTCATCAACATCATCATGGTGCTGCTGATTTTGATTATTGAAAGAACCAACTCCATCGGTGTACTGAAAAACCTTAGGCGCGGACAACAACCAAGTCTCGTGCGATATTCATCAACTACACCCTGCTCTATCATCATCCCTGGGCTGATTGTAGGAAAATCTTATCGGAATAGGTTTGCTATTGATACAGAAATATTTTTGGTATCATTAAACTTAATCCAAGAGAATACTACATCAGCACTGTGCCAGTGGATTTGAATTTAGGCTATATCTTGCTCTTTCCCTCGAATATTGGTAGTTTCTGCCATATCGCTAATCGTACCAAGCTACCCTCATCAGTAGAATTTCTCCTGCGAAAGTGGTAAAATACAATTAGTAACGATATTTTCATCAGCCATTTATAATCGGTTGATACGCTACATTTGTCACGACTTCCTCTACAGCAGGGTCGTAGGAGGAAATATCCATAGTACGGGCGTTGTAATTTTCGATAGAAGAATAACGAACTGCCCTCGGGGTGAGGGACATTGCGGTCAAAAAGTTCCATTAGCTCCTCTTGGCGGTCATCATCGGCTTCTTCTATGATTTGATATCCTAACTGCATGAGTTCTTCTCGGGTCATTCGGTAAAAAGTTTTCTTCTCTCTCTATGTCTCATCCTCAGTTTTTAGGAAAGGAGATTCTGGAAATCAGAAAAGTTTTCAGCTACTTTCTCACAAAACATATCGTGATACCAAATCCAAAGCGAACCATCGTGCAAGTTGATAAACACAAATCCTTCGTTTACAGAACCCTATAGCAAAAGGCTGATTGGAGTTCTTCAGAGGTTAAAGTGTCTTCATCACGAGTTTCTAGCATCGAGAAATCAAGATCATCACGAGTAAAGAAAGCGTAATTGCAGAAAGATTTACTATAAAGTATGCCCAAGAGAAACTCTTTACTCCATACTTCTATTTCGGTTTTATGTTCGTATTCTGTCTGAGGATATAGCGTGAGCCATTCTGGGAAGGACTCTCCCTTTTCAATACTGTTTATATACTCTTTTGGGAGCTCTCTCCTAAATATATTGTAGGTAATACTTCGTTGTTCATAGTTTTTAATTATTCTGTCATTTCAAGAAACCACTTCAAAAAGGTCAGTAACGGGTTCATCATCCATACTGTGAGGAGTTGCGACCTCCAAGCCTATCTTTGGAATAGTGGTATGAAAGGTATTTTGTACCCTCTTGGTATTGTGTGATTAGGGTGGACGAATGTATTGTCTTTATTACTATTAGGAGGAGAAGAATATTTCTTCGTCCCAGCAAATCTCATCATAGCCAATGGCTAATAGACGCAAGAAATCCAAAGCGTTTTTCACCAATATACAAGTCATCACAGAGCCTGAACCCGACCCGATATGCACTATTTGAGTACGCCCTTCATCATCCAACCATAGAGACACACTCCGAACCATCGCCACCACTCTGCGCAAAAGACAAGCAAACGGCGCCTTACGTCTTCCTTATGATTTGGATAACAAATCTCCAACCAATCCTCATTATCTGATGGTTTTTAATACCGAGAAAGCAATATCGAGTACCTCCTTTTCGCTCATCATCTGTCCAGCTTTCTCTTAATTTATCTTGCGGATAGAGATAGCCATAACGAACGCCGTCGCTGTCGGTATAATAACCGTTGTTTTCTATCCACTCGTAAAGTTTGCGGAGTTCCACAGGGATTTGCATTCCTCGGGGAGGCGTTTTTCTAATTGTTGTAATAGAATGTTGGGCATCATTTCTAATTTTAAAAATTATGCTTTATGAAAAAGAGCTTCGAGTGCCATTTATTCTTATGTAAAATCAAAAGTGAATAGCACAATACGGCTTACAGGCTCATAAAACATAATGATGCCATCAATACCGCCATCGTACCAATCGTAGCTTGCTGTTTCTGCAGATAAAATAAAAAGGATTTCCTTTATAAAGTTATACTAATCCCATCGTCAGGAGTCCTTCTTCTCCTGTCCAACTTCATATCAAATGCCTTCGGATACTCATCACTTTCAATGGAAGTTGTCCAATTAGAAAAAGAATTTTCCCCTCCCTAATCTATTTTAAAATAATTTGCTTTTTCTATCTTTCCATCATATTCTAAAAGCAAATATATTAATCAATGTGCCGTATTTCTCAAAATTTGCTTTGCTTTTTTTCATAGCTTTTCTGCATTTCTTGAAATTCTTTTTCCTCTTCCGAGTTAAAAATCCCAATCGTGAATAGCAGTTCTTTCAAAATATCCTTCCTTCCCTGAGAAACTCAAACTTATTATCGTCAGTAAGGCGGAAAGCTAACCAGTTAGGCGCAGTATATTCGTTGTGATATTCAGTAGTATTATCACCTATATAACCCTCGTAAGGCTCAAACGGAGCGAGCATATACACCTTTTGTCCTGCCCACTCAGGATTGATTTTCGGCTAAATCAATACTCATCAGGGGCAAAAATGATTTTTGAGCCACGGTTGCTCTTTTTACAAAAAAATATCTTTCTGCTTTAGGGAACGCCTGCAAATGGTCGTTCAGTTCTTGGATTTCTTCTCTTGAGTTCATTAGGTTTAATTTTTAAAAATATTAAAATTTTAGTTCTGCATTTACTTTTCTTACGGCATCAGCAGAGGCATGGAATTTCTCTTTTTCGTCCCCATTCAGAGATAGTTCCATTATTTTTCTATTCCATTTCTACCAATGATACACGGCACTCCCTATACTGATATCATGCTCGCCATATTCCCCTCCAAAAAGGGCAGAACAAGGAATCATTTTCTTTTGGTCAGACAAGATAGAATGCACCAGCGCAGCCACACCTGCCCCAGGAGCATACCCTATGCGAAGTCCCCAAAAGCTTTCACCAAAGTAGCACCTCCCAGTTTGGTTTCTTCCACTATACTGTTTAGTTTTATCTTTATTCAAAAATTCTGCTACACAGATACCGTTTCTAGTAGCTTTACTAATGAGAGGAAGCATCCCCTGTGTCCGTATGAGCAGCGATCACCATACCATCCACATCCGAGACAGGGACATCCCAGAGCCTCCGCCAGACGATATCTAAAATCTCGCTGTATCCAGCGCTCCTCCCATACCTATAATTCTATTTTTAGGTAATTGGAATTTCTTATGAACAAGGTAAGACATGGTATCCACAGGATTGGTCACTATGATGATAATGGCATTAGGAGAGTATTTTAGTACATTTTTCTGTAACTCCCGACACGATATCTGCATTTACGCCTATCAGTTCCTCTCTGCTCATCCCTGGTCTTCTAGGCATCCCAGATGTGATGACCACTACATCAGAATTTTCTGTTTTAGCGTAATTATTAGTCACGCCTATGATACGAGTTTCAAAGCCTTCCACAGCAGACATCTGCATAAGGTCCATAGCTTTCCCTTCAGCGAAACCTTCTTTTTATGTCTAATAATACCACCTCACTCGCAAAATTTCGCATGGCTATATATTCTGTGCAGCTCGCTCCCACGGCTCCTGCTCCTATTACTGTTACTTTCATTTTTATTATTAAATTTAAACTCACAAAAGTTAATAATTATTCATTACTCTCCTATTATTTACCTCAACCATTGAGAAAATCTATTTTTAAAATTTCATAAGTTTTTGAAGAGAATTTCTTATCATTGCATGATTTTAGTTTTTACAAATTATGCAAAAAGAATTTTTAAACCATCTCAGCAGTGGTTATCAAAAACAGAAAAATACGACTTGGATAAACGAAAAATAGAAAAATTTATCGATTCTCGTTTTCGTCTTCTTTTAGAATATCAAAGATGTAATTTCGAAGCAGAAATCCACCTCAGATTAGAAAGTTTTAAACTTGAATTTCAGCAGATTATCAATTCTGTAATAGAAGACCCTGATATGAAAGCAAAAGCAGCGAGCTGCTTTTTTGAGGCTGTTCCTCATGTTTATAACCTGCTGGAAAAAGACGCTCAGTTTATCCTAGACAATGACCCTGCTGCCACTCACATAGAGAAGTAATGGTCTCTTACCCAGGGTTTTATGCTATTTCTATTTATAGATTTGCCCACCAGCTGCACTCTACAAGGCGTGCCGCTCATCCCAAGAATCTGGACAGAGCTGGCACACAGCAAAACAGGGATAGACATCCACCCTGGCGCTACCATCGGAGAATGTTTTTCATAGACCACGGAACAGGGATCGTGATTGGCGAAACGACTGTGATTGGCAATTTCGTTAAAATCTATCAGAATGTAACCTCGGAGCTTTAGCGGTTTCCAAAGATATCGCCAACACAAAAACGCCACCCTACGATAGAAAAATAATGTAACAGTGTATGCCAACACCACTATTTTAGGCGGAAATACTATCATTCGGGAGGGCTCTACCATCGGCGGAAATGTCTGGCTTACAGAGAGTATAGAGCCGTACAGCTTGGTATATTATAAAAACAAAACCATCATCCGAAGCAAAGAAAAGACCAAACGAACCTATTAATTTTTTCTATTTAAAAATTTGCATTTTCAAAAATATTATTAGATTTGCATTTATATTTATTCCAAAAGAAATGACAATAGTAAAAAAACAATATGATGTGTTGCTATATTCTAACGACTTCAGTTTTTTTCTGATAGCGTAGCAATGCTGTATTGATTATTCGTATATAGAGGGCTGAAATCTTTCACGCCCTCTTTTTATTCTAAAAATTTTTAAATCAATCATTATATGAAATTCAACAATGTATTAGAAACCATCGGTAAAACGCCTGTCGTAAGGCTAAAGCAAAACTATTCCCAAAACCATAATGTTTGGATAAAACTAGAAAGAAGCAACCCTGGGGAAGCGTGAAAGGACAGAATCGCCCTTGCCATGATAGAAGCGGCGGAAAAAGAAGGGAAAAATCAATAAAGACACCAAAAATCATAGAGCCTACATCCAGGAAACACAGGAGTAGGTCTTGCGATGGTAAGTGCTGTGAAAGGATATGATCTAACTTTGGTAATGCCAGAAAGCATGAGCGTAGAGAGGAAAAACTAATGTCTGCTTATGGCGCAAAAATCGTCCTCACGCCAAGAGAATTAGGAATGAAAGGAGCGATAGCAAAAAGCTCAGGAATTGGCTGAAAAAGAAAGTAACTCTTGGATTCCTCAGCAGTTCGAAAACGCTGCCAATCCAGAAATTCACCATAATACTACAGCTCAGGAAATTCTAAATGATTTCTCAGAAGGTATAGATTACTTCATCTCGGGAGTTGGAACAGGAGGACACATTACGGGTATTTCAGAGATTTTAAAACAAAAATTCCCTCAGCTCAAAGCCTTTGCAGTTGAACCAGAGCAGTCGCCTGTCATCAGCGGCGGCGCACCTGGCCCACACGCTATCCAAGGAATCGGTGCTGGTTTTATCCCTGCTGTTTTGAATACAGAAATTCTAGAAGGAGCTATCCTAGTTGGGAAAAGAAGAAGCATTCTAGTTTTCGCACAAAGATTAGCAAAAGAAGAAGGAATTTTAGCTGGAGTTTCCACAGGAGCTTCACTGGCTGCCATTGCTAAAAAATTAGGAGAAATCCCACAAAATGCTACTATTCTGACCATCAACTACGACACAGGAGAAAGATACTGGTCTGTGGATGGACTTTTCGAAGAGAATATAATTTCGGAATAATTTAGTAAACCTTTCCTGTTGGAAAGGTTTTTGTTGTCTAAAAGGCTAAGATATATGTATATTTACCAAAATTTATTAAAAATGAGAATTATTGTTAATTTGATTATCACCGCGCAGTTGCCTATTTTTCTACCAAAGATGCTTAGCGGAGTGCATTTTTAGATTTTAGTTCGGCTGTTATTTTTGCAGTGGTTTTAGGATTGCTGAAACATTTTCCTAAAACCTGTCTTGAAGATTATCAGTTTCCTATATCAGTGATTACTTTTGGCTTGTTCTCCTCGTTGTGAATGCTGTAGTGGTTTCTGTGGCAGATTATTTTCGTGGATGGAATGGTAATCGATGGATTTTGGCTGGACTCTGGCTTTTTAGTATCTGTTTATCTATTCTGACCTCTATTTTGTCGATACAAGAAGATTAGAATCTGCCGATATTTTTAAGAAAAACATTATCTTTGCCAATTATTTAACAAAAAATATGGAAGAAGAAAAAAAACCACTCAATTTCATTGAGCAAATTATAGAAGAAGATTTGGCTAATGGACTCAGCAGAGACAAAATTCGTTTTCGTTTTCCGCCAGAGCCCAACGGCTATCTGCACATAGGACATACCAAAGCGATATGCATCAACTTCGGTTTGGGCGAAAAATATAACGCTCCTGTGAAACCTTCGTTTCGATGATACTAACCCTGAAAAAGAAGAGCAAGAATTCGTAGATTCTATCAAGAAAGATGTGGCTTGGCTCGGCTTCAAATGGGATAAAGAGCTCTATGCATCAGACTATTTTCAGCAGCTCTATGACTGGGCTGTGCAGATGATAAAAAGATGGCAAAGGCATACATAGATGAGCAGTCTTCGGAAGTTATCACGGAACAAAGAAAAAAACCCTGCAGAACCTGGGATAGAATCTCCATTCCGAAACAGACCAGTAGAGGAATCACTAAATCTATTCGAGCGAATGAAAAATGGCGAGTTCGAAGAAGGAACAATGTCTCTTCGTGCCAAAATAGATATGACTTCGCCTAATATGAACATGCGTGACCCTGTGATGTATAGAATCCTAAAAAGACCACACCACAGAACTGGTACCACTTGGAAAAATTTATCCCTATGTACGACTGGGCTCATGGAGAGTGACTACATAGAGCAGATTTCGCACTCCCTTTGTTCATTGGAGTTTGAGAACCACAGACCGCTTTACGACTGGTATCTTGACCAAGTCTATACGGAAGGAACTATCAGAAACAAACAGCGAGAGTTTGCCCGAATGAATGTAACCTACATGATTACTTCTAAAAGAAAACTCCAAAGGCTCGTTGCCGAAGGTGTGGTTACAGGCTGGGATGACCCGAGAATGCCTACCGTTTCTGGGCTTAGAAGAAAAGGCTACACGCCTGCTGCCATCCGAAATTTCATTGAAAAAGTAGGTGTAGCGAAAAAGAGAAAAACTTAATAGACATTCAACTTTTTGGAATTCTGCGTAAGAGAGGATTTGAAACAAAACAGCCAAGAGAATGATGGTGGTAATGAATCCTGTAAAACTGATTATAGAAAACTACCCAGAAGGCAAAGAAGAATGGCTGGAAACAGAAAAACAACCCAGAAGATGAAAACGCTGGAATGAGAAAAGTTCCTTTCTCACGAGAGCTGTATATAGAGAGAAGACTTCAAAGAGGAAGCGGACAAGAAGTTTTTCCGTCTGAAACTCGGTGGTGAGGTAAGACTGAAAAAATCAGCCTACATCATCAAAGCTGAAAGAGTAGAAAAAGATGAAAACGGCGAGATTACGACTATCTACGCTACCTATGATGAAAAAAATCTAAATCTGGAAGCGGAACAGAAGAAAGTCTAAGAAAAGTAAAAGGAACGCTGCACTGGGTTTCTGCAAACCATGCCCTGCCTGTGGAAGCGAGAGTCTATGACAGACTTTTCACTACCGAACAGCCAGATGCAGAAAAAGGAAACAGACTTTCCTAGAGTTTTGTAAAACCCTGAATCTCTGAAAGTGGTAACTGCCTATGCAGAACCAGAACTAAAAAGATAGTGAAAAGTGGGCGAACCGCTGCAGTTCCAGAGAATTGGTTACTTTTACCAAAAGACCAAGACAGCACGGACAGCAAATTGGTTTTCAATAGAACAGTAACTCTGAAGGATTCCTACAAAGCCTGAAAAACTAAACAAATGAAAAAATATTTTTTTCTTTTTGTCTTTTTGGGGATTTTTTTATTTTTTTGTTTTTCTCAACAAAATTTAAAAAGAGACATCACAAAAGATTATACAAAGCAAAAATGCCCTTGTGGCAGTATCTGTGATGAACTCAAAAGGGAAAAACAGAAGTAAATATTAACGGAAACAAAAAGTTCCGATGCTTAGTGTGTTCAAATTTCACATTGCATTGGCAGTTTTGGATTTGGTGGACAGAGGTATTTTGGATTTGGAACAAAAATATTTTTGTCAAGAAATCTGAACTTTTGGAGAATACTTGGAGCCCCATTCGTGATAAATATCCGAATGGCAATGTGAATATCCCTTTGAGAGAAATCATAGAATACACCGTTTCTCAGAGCGATAACAATGGTTGCGACATTCTGCTGAGGCTGATTGGAGGAGTTGATACTGTCCAGAAATTCATTGAGAGCAAGGGTATCAAAAGATTTTGCAATAAAATACAATGAAGAAGAAATGAATAAGAATGGGAAATCCATCTACTCCAACTATACAACCGCAAACGCCTCCAGCAGGCTTCTGCAAAAATTTTATAATGGTGAGATAATTTCCGAGTCTTCCAGAGATTTTTATTCAGAATCATGTATGAGACTTCTACTGGAGCAGACAGGCTCATATCCCTGCTTCCTCCAGATGTTATCGTTGCCCATAAAACAGGGACTTCTGGTATTGTATCTGGAATTCAGGCTGCCACCAATGATGTGGGAATCATCATTTTACCTGATGACGAATACTACACAATATCTGTTTTTGTGATAAATTCCAAAGAAAATACATCAACTAACGAAAAATAATTGCTGATATATCAAAAAAACAGTGTGGGATTATTATTTTCGAAAATAAATAACTAAAAATGAATCTTTTTAGATAAAATAAAACAAAATCCTGAGGAAATATCATTCGATGAAGTGATTGCTTATATTGATGAGCATTATGACTTTGTCCCTACGGCTTTTTCAGAATGGAGAAGTTCTCAACGAAGAGAACCAAAATAATGGCTCTTGCAAAATTTTTCTTTTGCGAAAAATTAGGTTTAAATGAGAAAAATACATTATTTTCTGTTTGGTGATTTTTACAGAAAAAGATGTTTTTAGGAGATTTGCAAGGGACTAATCATCAGAACATTAGAAATTTCATGAAAACGGGATGGGAAGGAATCAATTTTCATCGTGAAAGTTTAATAGAAAAAAATAAAAATATAATTCAGATTAAAACTATAAAAAAATGAAGAGAAAAATTCTTATCGTGGGACTATTTCTTGGAGGAGTAGCTGCCAGTAATCTATCGGCTCAGAAGTATCTGGGACTGAGCAACAGTAACTATTCGGGAGTTTATGGGTCACAGTACAACCCTGCTAAACTTACTGATGAGAAAAGTAAAAGTGGCTGTTAATCTTGTGTCTTTTTAATGGACTGGTTAATAACGACTATTACAGATTTAAAATTTAGAAGATTCTTTTTGGAAATTTTTCATTAGATGAGATAGGGAAAGGATCTTCTCACAATGCTGGGAAATGGCGAGTTGATAAACTTAGGAATCGTAGGTGAGGTTTTAGGACCATCTTTCCAATTTACAGTAAATAACAGATTAGGCTTTGGATTTTCTTCAAGAGCGAGAATTTTCGGTCAAGGAAAAAATGTAAATTCTAATTTCATCAATGCCCTAAACGGAAACTTAGGAGAAGACTTCCCTGGTGTAGCTGCTATTCCATTGGTTGATAACACAGGGTTCGGTATCAATACCACTGCACTTACTGATTTAGGAGTAAAAGGTGCTTATGCTGTGATTGATAACAATGACCTAAAACTATCATTAGGTGCGAGCGTAAAACTATACAAAGGAGCTGGGCTAAACAGATTCGAAAGTAATGGATATAACTTAATCTATAACAATAACCCGTCTAACCCTACCATCACAGCGACTAATATTAACTGGGATCTTTACACGAACCTAAACCCTGATAAAATCACTAAACAATTATGGTTTCTCGACTTCTTCGGTGGAGCGACAGGGTTTGGTGGTGATTTCGGTGCTGAATTGACTCTAAAAAGAAGCATCTGGTGACAAAGCCTTACTTCTTAAAATTCGGTGCATCAGTCAATGACATCGGTGCTATCAAATACAAAGATATTCTAGACTGACATCATAGGTACAGGTGCTGCAATAGACCCCTAACGAAATAGATATTTTTTTGACCTAAACTCTACTGCAACTACCTTAGAACAAGAGGTTACAGCGCTGCTTTGACTACATCTTCTGTTAATCAAAGCCTTCCTACTAACCTAAATCTACATGTAGACTATGCTATCACGAAAAGATTTTTCGTTAGCGCTAATGGTTTGGTTAATTTAGCAAAAACCAACTCTACTAACCCTTACTACCATAGTTTCGTAGGGCTTGTTCCTAGATTCGAAAAGCAAGTGGGTAGATGTATCTGTGCCTTTGACTTACAACTTCATGAGCCAAGATTTCAAACCAGGACTTGCTCTTAGATTAGGACCATTGTCAATAGGTTCTGATGATTTGAAAATCTTATTCACTAATTCTAAAGGAGCTAATATCTACGCTGGGCTAGGTTTCATCCTATATAAAGGTAAAAACCTGAAGCCGTAGTTGTTGATACTGACAAAGATACAGACGGAGACGGAGTTCTAGACAGACATGATGAATGTCCTACTGTTCCTGGACCGATAGAAAACAGAGGATGCCCTTGGGGAGATACTGATAACGACAGCGTTCTAGACAAAGATGACAAGTGTCCTGAAGTTCCTGGACCAGTAGAAAATGATGGATGTCCTGAAAGATACAGACGGAGACGGAATTCCAGATAAAGATGACAGATGTCCTACTGAAGCTGGATTGCCAGAAAAACAAGGATGCCCTAAAACTCATGCTGATATCGCAGGTGAAGTTACTTCGGCTCTTAAAAACATTTTATTCAACCTAGGTAAAAGCTACTCTAAGACCAGAGGCTATGCTCTAAACTAGACGAGAGCTGCTAAGATTATCAAATCTTCTAACGGAGGTACTTTCTTAGTAATCGGACACACGGACAGAAAAGGAAATGCTGCGCTTAACCTTAGACTTTCTAGAGAAAGAGCTGCTGCAGTGGTTAAAAGCCCTTGAAGAAAGAGGTGTAGAACACAGCCAGTTAAAAATCAAAAGGTGTAGGCTTTGAATTCGCTGAAGTGCCTGTAACTGCTTCTGATGCTGAAAGAGAAAAAGACAGAAAAGTAGAGGTAAAACATGTCACAGGAAGCAGAGTGGGATGCATTGACAAAATCTGATGTACCTGTTGCAGCTCCTAAAAAAACTACGGCATCCGTAGGAGCTAAAAACTGTATACAGAAAAGCCTGTTGCTAAAAAGAAGAAATAATCTAAATATTTCTATAAAAAAAGGAACTCTAAAATAGAGTTCCTATTCCATCATTTTTAAAAATTCCTGTTCATCCAGAATGGTAATCGTGCCTATCTCCTGCGCCTTCTTGAGTTTGCTTCCTGCTTTCTCTCCCACTACTAAATAATTCAAGTTTTTGGACACTGCAGAGATATTTCTTCCGCCATGTTTTTCTACCATTTCTTCGGCTTGTTCACGGGTAAAAGAGATAATTTCCTGTAAATAAAAAGGTCTTCCCAGCTAAATTATCTGACAATACCTCCGTGGATGCTTCTGCCTCTTCCAGCTGGATTCCATACTCTTTGAGCCTTTCTATCAGCCTTCTGTTTTCTTCATTAGAAAAAAATGCCGCGATGCTTTTCGGCTATTTTTATCGCCTATATCTTCCACTTGGATGAGTTCCTCCACACTCGCTCTGCTGAGTTCTTCTATCGAACCAAAATTCTTAACCAATTTCTTAGCAATGGTCTCACCGATGTGTTTTATCCCAATGCCGTAAAGCACCCTTTCAAAAGGAATTTGCTTTGATTTTTTCTATCCCATCGATGATGTTCTGCGCAGATTTTTCAGCCATTCTTTCCAGAGGCAAGAGCTGTTCTTTTTCAAGGTATAAAAATCAGCCACCGTTTTTTTATCAAACCTTCACGATAGAGCTGTTCTATAGTCTCCGAACCCAAATTTTCTATATTCAAAGCCTTTCTGGAAACGAAATGTATCATTTTACCGACCACCTGCGGAGGGCAGTGGATTTCATTCGGGCAGAAATGAGCGCTTGGCTTTTCTTCCTTTATCAGCTCCGTATCGCACTCTGGACAGCGTGTTATATAGCTAATCTGCGAAGACATCGCTTCCCTTTTTTCGGTATTTACGCCTACTATTTTAGGGATGATTTCGCCGCCTTTTTTTCTACATATACAAAAATCATTTTCGTGCAAATCAATTTCTTGATAATATCCTCATTATGTAGAGATGCCCGTTTCACAATAGTTCCCGCCAAAAGCACTGGTGACAGATTGGCAACTGGCGTGATTACTCCTGTTCTACCAACCTGATAATCAATAGACAAAAGCTGAGTTTCTACCTTTTCAGCCTTGAATTTATGAGCTGTCGCCCAGCGTGGTGACTTGGCGGTATATCCTAAAATCTGCTGTTGTTTTCAGGTCATTGACTTTGATTACAATTCCATCAATATCAAAACCTAAATTCTGCCGTTCTTTATCCCCAAAAATTGATAAAATCTTTCACTTCCTGCAATGATTTGCAGAGTTTGCTATACTGCGAAACCTTGAAGCCCACAGAACTCATCTTTTGGAGCAGTTCCCAGTGTTTTTTTCTGTAACATCCTGTGCTACAAACTGATACAGCACCGCTGAAAGTCCTCTCCTACTCACCTCCGTGCTGTCCTGCATTTTCAGACTTCCAGAGGCCGTGTTTCTTGGATTCATGAAGATATCCAGCCCTTCCTGTTCCCTTTCCTGATTGATTTTTATCAAAGGCTTTTTCGTGTCAGGTATATCTCGCCGCGCATGTAGAATTTTTCTGGAAAATCGCCATACAACTGCAGCGGAATGTCCTTTATCGTTTTCACATTGAGGTGATTTCATCGCCCTGAAACCCATCACCACGAGTAACCGCCTGAACGAATTTTTCCCTGTTCATAAAGTATCGAAATAGAAGCGCCGTCGTATTTCAGCTCGGTCACAAATTCTATTTCATCCGTTTCTAATATTTTTGGTTCGGTTATACCACTCCTCCAAATCCTCAAAGTTATAAGAATTATCCAGCGAGTACATTCTAAATTCATGAGAAACCGTAGGAAAAAAACCTTGGTAACCTCTCCACCCACACGCACCGTGGGAGAATTTGGGTCATAGAATTCTGGATTTGCCGCCTCCAAGGTCTGCAATTCTCTCAGTTTTTCATCAAACTCAAAAATCCGAAATCGTAGGATTATCAAGAACATAATAATTATAATTGTGCTGATGAAGCTCTTTTCGGAGGTTTTTCTATTTTTTTCTTTTACAGACATTTTCTATTTTTAGTCTATTTTTACTTCCTGTTTCTATTTCGTAAGGCTCTTTTTCCTGCTCAAAAATCCGTGTGAGCTGGCTGCCCTGCACTGTGATTTCATCGCCTATTCTTCTAATCCAATTTCCTTCGCGAAGACCTACCACTTTGATATTATTCTGTGTCAAAAATTCTTTAATTCTGGTCTCTCTCGTTTCGCCATTGTGCTTCAAATATGGATTTGGGTCAAGGTAATGAGGATTGATATTAAACGGCACCAGTCCCATAGCCTCAAAACTCGGCGGATAGACTATCGGCATATCATTGGTTGTCTGTATGTTAAGCCCGCCTATATTACTCCCTGCACTGCATCCTAAATATGGTTTTCCTTTTTCTACATTTTCTTTTAGAGCTTTCATCAGATTTTTCATGAAGAGTTTTGACCAAAAAGAAAAGTATTCCCGCCACCTGTAAAATACGCTTTTGCAGCAGAAATGGCCTCTTGTGGGTTTTCAAATTCGTGGATTCCTTTTATTTTTTTATGCCAATAGTTCCGAAAAACTCGCGCGCCTTGTCCGTGTATTCTTCGTGAGAAATCCCGCTGGGTCTGGCGTAAGGAATAAACAAAAACCTCATCTATTCCGTGATAAAGTTTCACAAGTTCTTCTCGTAAATATTCTAAATATTTTTCCACCAAAAAGTGTAGAAGTGGATGCTAAAATAATGTTCATAATTGTTCTTTTTAAGCGTGTCCCAAAAAGTAGTGTTTTTTATGATTAAAAGTCAAAAAAATGTAAATAAATCAATTCACAAAAATTGACAACTCTTTACCGTAAAAGTTTTCCCATCATAGTCTATCAGATAGCTTTCGTAATTGAAATCCACCAGCTCTATTCTCTCTGGTGTAAGAGTAAAAGAGGGCGTGCGCTCTGTGGGCGACACAAAAATATCCTTCCCGCTGAACTGCCAGAGGATTTCGCCCTGCCTATTAAGGCGTGATATCTCCACCTCGCCAGGGTAATGTAATCATCTTGATAAGGCGCTATCTCAAAAGCAAGTCGCCATATCTACCTGCGTATGCCAAAGGAGCTCTAAGGAGGGTAAGAGAACACAAAATACAATATTACCAGAAGCTACGAGTAATCTGTCATCATCCAAAAGAACATTTTCTTTTCCTATCCCACAAATACACCCTTCTCCCTCAAGGAGAACACTAATAATTTTTTCTTCTGATTGATAAAGATATACTGCGACTTGTGGGGTATGGAAAAGTGCGCTCTTCCTCCGTTTCAGTGGCAAAATAATGCCTTTCAAAGAAAGTATTATCGTTTTATCTTCTATCGCTTTTATTTCTATCTGATAAGAATCTTTATAGAGCCAAAGGGTGTTTTTCATAAATTTCGATTTTTTTATGTATTACTACATATTACTAATAGAGATAAATCATTGATTGTAATTTCCTCTAACTTATTATCCTGCGCAAAAGAATAAGAGTTTTTCAAAGAAAAAGCCATATTCTCATAAGTAGAATTAGGAATATAAAAGAAATTCTCATCATCATCGTACTGAGCCGTAGGATATGTATCCATAAATGTACCTAAAGTACTCCCTATTTCTATATCATTGAATTTGCCTAAGAACTTATTATAGAAAGATATCTGAGCTACTTTATTATACAACAAATTAACTTTTTACGATGATGCTATCCATAAAAACGATTATTAGAAAATGGGTATCTAATTGAAAAACCACATTCCCTCTTTGATACTCATCTCTTAATAGCTTTTCAAATGCTCCTATAGAATTTCCTAAGCTAATCTCTTTCAGTCCGTTAGGTTGAATAGATGATTTAAGTATACTCATTTTTATTATTTTTAATGTGAGTTCAATGTGAAAAATGTAATTGTATTTGTATGGATTCCAAGCTCGCGCCAGCTGGGGTTTTTTTAAGGTCGTATGATTGTTTCTTCTACTTTTGCCTTTGATGATATTTTCAAGGGCGGTATAGAGGTCGCCCCCATAGAAATGGTAATAGGTCTTTCTTGGCGTCCAAGAGGAAAGGTCAAGCACGCCCCATACACTGCCTACACTATCGATGCAGAGAACTTCATCGGCATTGACATCACCAAAGGGAATAAGCTCGGTAATACCTGCATCTGATTCGTAGTATAGCATCTCTTGGCGAGTAGGGAGATTTTGCGAATATATAAAAACCATATAGCCATCGCGGCGTTTGATATCCTTGTCGTCGAATATGGTAAGGAAAGTAACGAGTTCGTGAGGCAAATCGTCATAACCTGCCTCGCGATAGCGCGCTTTGATAGTTTCGGTACGAGCGCGTCGCTCTTCTTTAGAGAGAGTATTGAGTAAGGTAATACCTTGTTTTTCTAAAAGGTTTTCCAAGGAGTTTTTTATCATAACTAATAAATATACTGATCAATATCAATCCAGCCATTTAACTGGTGAAGCAGGGTCAATAGCCGAGGTATCAAAAAGATAAAGCAGGGACTTCTTCATTGTATATATTTACACAAAATTGGAATAGTGCAGTGAGCTGATGTGTTTTGATAAAAGCCGATAATTCTTCCAAAAAAACGGATGCACTTTTTGCTCAAAAACAGCCAAACAATCACTTATATACAAAGTTTCAATAGGAAGAAACTTATATTCCCAAAAGTTTCTTCGCTAACGCGATGCTTCAAAGCATCTCCCTTATACGCCTTCTCTGTAGGAGGAAAACCTGTGATATGAGTAAGTTCTTCAAGGTCAAAATACACACCATAAACACAAAGTAAGACCATTGGTAAGTTCTTTTTTCATTAATTTTTTCACTCACCACTCATATCCCCTATCTCCTGACACATATGTTCCAAATCAAAAAGAAGCCTTATCAATACGTATAGCAATAAATTGCTTTTCCTCCTCAATCATAGAATCAACTTTTCAATAGGGATAAGCTTCTGAGCCGCCCATTACCCATATAAAAGTTCTTCAAAACTGTAAAAATCTCCAAAAGATTTCTAATTTCAAGTCACCTGAATCTTTGCACTTTTTATCTCTTCAAGGTAGAAACCTTTCTCCATTCATTACCCTTGAACACTTTCATTTATCCTTTTGTTTACTTTCTCATTCCATAATAATAAATATACACTTATAGTTTTTCTTGCTATTTTCACCTTTCCTCATTCTCACCTCTTTACATAACAGAATTTCATACAGTTACTCCACTCACTCATCCAGATACGCATATCTCCTTTGTATTCAAGCTTATCTATTAAATTAGCTACCAGCTAACTCCTTGATCCACTATATAAAGAAGTGAACATAATTCACGAATACTTTGCATTGTATCTTTACTTCTTAAAGCTATAATTTTTTAATTTGCTTTATCTTTTGGCAAAATTTCTGAGGACAGGTTACTAATATGTTATCCAAAAGTTACTTCTACTTGTGTATCCGTTTTATTTAATCTTATATTCATTAAGTTCTCTAAAGCTCGCATTCCTTGATGAAAGTATCAAGATATTGTTCTTTTTCATTGTTTTTCTATCTTTTTACCACTCGCGGTATTCATCGGTGATATCTACATTATCTTCTAATTCTAAACCTGTTTTGCGGATAATAATATTCATCCACTCGCAAAGTTCCTCGCGCTCCATTGTTTCTATAAGTCCGTATTTATTATTGATTTTATTGAGGTTTTTACTAATTTGCCCATAGAGTTATAAACTGTGGTTGCATTTTTCTTTTTGCACCGCCTCGCAAAAGTGTCTGCACATATTCCGTAAGGGCTGTTTCTACAGCTGTGATGCTTTCTTCTGAAAACATATCATCGCCCTCAGCCATACGCTGGCGCCACTCTGGAATAGGGGAATTTCGAGAGAAAAGCTTGTATTTCGGGAATGCGATTGGGGTCTATATTCTTATTTTGTGATTTGAGGAAGGCTTTTAAGGCGGATGCGCTCCTTTTCATATAGTTCTAATTTGAATAATATTAGTCTACGCAATTGTTCCTTAGGATTCAGAACCACTAACAAGCGAAATTCCTCAAATAAAACATCATAAGCAGAGCCATAATCACTCACTGTTTTACCCGTAAGTTTCTTGCCTATTTTTCTGTACAATGGTTGTTTTATCATCGCCAATATTCAATCCAAAAAGGCAGGTTTATATCAGAAATTTTTCCATCGGGTGCATTTTCGGAATCAATGGTGATTTGATGCAAAATGAGTTGGTCTTTTTTCCTTGTTATAATTGCCAATAGGCTCTCCATAAGCAGGGAGCATATCTCACATACCCAGTAAAGAGGCAGCGAATGGTCTTTTCTTCATTATTAACTGGTACCCAAAACAAGTTGCCGTAAGCATCATATTCAGGATTAGGGTTTTGCGGTAAATGATATTTTGCAAAAATTCTTTTATTTCAGGAGAATGGATAGGGTCGCCCTAATAAATCTTGGATTTCCATTTTTTATTATTTAATCTTTTATATTCATTAAGCTCTAAAGCTCGCATTCCTTTTGATAGAAAATATCAAGATACTGTTCTTTTTCTGGCTTTTTGCTGAATGCGCTGGAGTTGTTCTTTCATTTTAGATGTTGGTTTTTATGGAAAAACCTATCCAATTAGAGGATAGGTTCCACTTTTTATTGATGAATTTGCATTTGAGGGAAAGGAATTTCAATGCCTTCTTGGTCAAATCGCATTTTAACAGCTTCAAGGGTACGAGAGTAACAGCCGAAGTGGTCTGCATTCATACACCAATAGCGCAGAGACAGATTTACCGAGCTGTCCGCGAGTTCTTCTACATACACCATAGGCTCAGGAGTAGAAAGGGCTTTAGGCTCATCTTTGGCGATTTGCAACAGGATTTGGCGCACCTGCTGTATATTAGACCCATAGCCTACGCCCACCTTCACAAATACGCGTCGTTTTTCTTCTCGGCTATAATTGACTATACTATTACTAAAAAGCTGAGTATTAGGAATAATGGCCTCCTCGTTATCCACCTTTATTAAGCGTAGTAGCAAAGAGCCCAATGTTTTTCACTGTTCCTTTTGCCCGCTGCCCTCTATCATGTCTCCTAAACGGAAAGGCTTGAAAATCAATATCATTATCCCGCTCGCGAAGTTTGAAAGCGACCCTTGTAACGCCAAACCTACCGCAACAAATGCACTGGTAATGATAGCGATAAACTGAGTAGCTGGCAGACCCATAATCTGTATCGTAGTAAGGAATAGTGCTACATAAAACACCCATCTCACCACTTGCAGCAGGAAAGACTGCAAAACGACATCCACCTGACGGCGCACCATTAGGTTTTTGATAAGTTTTAAGATAAACCGAATAGCATAGCGCCCTACAATATGCAGTATAATAGCTCCTATAAGTGTCGGAGTAAAATTAATAACATCTGTAATCCATCCTTTTACAAGGCCTTCAAAGTCTATAGCTGAAAAATTCTTTTCATAATGAGTTATATTTTTTTAGAGAGACAAAAATACGCCATTTTTTCCGTTACCGAAAAAAACAACCAAAAAGTTAATTTTTGTCAATTTTTTTGTAAAAATTTCGATTATTCTTTTTAAAATTATCATTAAATTTTTAAATAAAATTGATAATTATAGTTAAAGCTTCATCAAAGTTCTGTTCGCTGGTTTCTTATAAATTCCCATACACTTCTATATATTCGCAGGCTGGGATTTTCTCTTCTAAATCGGCTATGACTCTGTATAAAGGCTTTTACTTTTTCATCAAAGAAAGTACGCTGGCGCAGTCGGGCTATGATTTTTTTCGCAAACCAAAGGTTCAAAAAGATTTCTGACCGTAGCATCAAAATGGTCTTCAACCCTATCCCACTGAGGCTGATACAAGGGAAACACAGCCCGAAAAATCTTCTAAAAGATACCCATCAAAGTCTTCCATTGGTATAAAAAAACAGAACGCTTGGAAACACACTTCATATCAGCATCCAAGGCATTGATAAGATAGCCCATTCCCTCTCGGGCGCTTCCTTCCTGCCATCCACACTAAAAAGCAGCGAAGTGCCGTATAAATGTTTTACAGCCTTTTCTACATCGTGACCGAAACGCTCATAGGCGCTCTCTGCTTCCCACTGCTCACACACTTGGTTTCCGCCATGATGGTTTCTAAATTCTCCTGATGATACAGCGCTATAGCCGATGCAATATCTCCCTGTCTGTTTGAGCAGGGCGGCAGCTTTCTGTATCGGTATAGAAAGCCTTGTTTTTCAGGGTTTGTATTTCTTTTAGATAGTTCATTTTATTTAAATAAAATTCCAAAGCAAAAACCTACTCTTTCATCTTTGGGCGGAAACGAATGTTTCTTGTCAAAGCCTTTTGCTTTCTATTTTAAGGTCGTTGGGCAGTTCTGGCGACTGCTCGGCTTGAGTTTTTAGATAAGAAAGATACTGCGCTATGTTTTTGCCATACAAAATCAGGGTCAAGATAAACGCCCAATTCCTGCAAATTCAGATAATGGGTCGCTCTATTTTCACTTCTATAATCTCTGTTAAAAATAAGCAACAGCGGTTGTTTTAAATCTAAAAAGGCGGATTGTCTTTTTAGATTAAAAACATTATCCCCTGCGCGAGGCTTCCAGCTGTTTTATCAAAGTGTCACGAGAAGAGGACAGATAAGAAACAGAGCCTTATTTTCTTGCCATCATTCATCAGCACAGAGAGGTCACCATGCCACAAATCATATATTCTGTAATGCAAATCCTCAGAGTCAGCAAAATCCCAATGGGTATAAACCTTCGAAGGTGTAGCAAAAAGATGCACGAGCTCATTGCCTACATACAAAAACCGAATGCAGAGCTTCATCATCAGCAGTGTTATCTAAAGTAATCCAGCTTCTTTGTGGAGTACCGATACTTACTCCCGCAGGCAAAACGGCGGTCATAGACGAGGTTTTCATCTATGCCGTATTCAGCGACTTTATAGTCGTAGTAATCTTTGAATTTAGAGATGATTTTTCATTTTTCAATCTCTAAGTATTCAAATCTGGGTAATCCCAAAGCGTTATAGGTATCTGTAAGGTTGTCGTTCTCCTCGCCTTTGCAGCAGAGCCATTCCAAACCTGCACGGCGCTCCATCACGATACCTTCATCTATCCCTGCTGGGTCTGAGCCATTCACACGGGCATTGACTGCTGCCCAGTGGTAACGATAGTGCAAATCCAAGGCTTTGCAGGATTTCTTCCATAGGGCGCAAAGTAGTATTTGCCATAAAGTCATCAAGATTTTTGAAGCGTTCCATAGTACCCATCACCAAATCACAATCACAAATCTGATTTGGGAAAGACAATTCTTCCACCACGCCCAAAGCCCATAGCAGCGCCCATACAGCCTCATATTTCCAAACGGCATTTATAGCTCCTGCCTCACTTATAGTACCTGCAATCACTTGTTGTTCCATAGGGGTTAGCAACTCAAGGGCATGGTATTTAGCTGAAAGAAAATCTTGCGTCATATACTCTCTATCCTCATCGGTATATTCACCTTTACTGATGGACAAAGCGCACATTATAGAAGTAAAAAGAACAGGCAAGTCGCTCGATGACTTCCTTTTTTATCACGAGGAATCACTTCATTGGTTTCATAGCGTAAAGGCAAATGCTCTATGAAAGGGACATTTTGTGTTTGTAGTATCTCAATACTTCTATTTTTTACGCTCTTGTGCGGTAATTGTTTTATTATTCATAAGATTTAGATATTAAAATTTTTCATTTTATTCCTCAAAATGCATTTCATCTATAAAAAGCAATATTCGTTATCCATAAGCATTTTCAGGTAATCATCAAAAGCTGTCCGCTATCACATCCATAGCATCAGGATCGTGTACAAAACGGACTACCTGTCCTACTTTTCCCATAGCAGAAGGCGAAAAATCTATAAAAAGCTGAGAAGTGCCGCCATTGTTCATACAATCGGAAAAATGCAACCAATTAAGTTGAGAAGCATCACTCGTAATACGGTCATCAATAGGAACTTCTTCATATTTACGATTGATATAATCCGCATAAAAATCAAAGGCTTCATTTTGAGTTTCTACAATCTGCTGAGCCGAAAGAAGGTAATAAGGGTAATCTCCCATATCCTCATCTGCTCCTAAAAATAAGGTCACCGATAGTGCCTTTTTCATATTCACGCCAATAAGTACCATCAATATGGCGGAGTAAGTCTATCAAACTCTCTGGCACTTGTGGGTAACGACTGCGAAGGGACTTGTAAATCAGCATCGCTAGCACCATGAGCTGTATCCATAAGATTTTGCCACGCTTCTTCTCCGCCGTTATCAAGATGAGCTTCTTTCAAGCCTTCTAGGTATTGTTCTACTAAGGTCATAATATTAAATTTTCAATAAGAATTTTTATTTATTTTTATATTCATCTATTATTTTTATCCGTTTCCGCGAGAAAAAGTCTTTTAGTAAATGGTAGTCATCAATACTCAGTTTTATGTGCAATATACGCTCTATTTTTGAGATATAAACCTGCATATGAGGATGTATTCCGTAGATTTTTCCTTGCTTTTGGGCAAAAAGTGAGATGTGATGAATACGATGTAAGGGAATAGTATCAGTAAGCAATTCTTTATTGAAAATATAAAGTGACTCATTTCGTATTTCTAAAGCGTAAAAAGTACCGTTATAATTCCTTATAAAATCATAAGCAAAAGCTACTATAATAGCCATTAAAATAACTATTCCTAAATACTCTATAAAAGATGTGTTTTCACCTTTCTGTTTCTCCATAAAATCTCGTACTGCCTCCCAAAAACAACATCCCCCAAAAAAAGTACAAAAAGAAAAACGAGCTGCAAAAACCTGCAGTATTCTATCATTCACTGCTTTTGACTTTAATAACTGAAGGCAATTCCTTTTGTATATTGATTGTAGTTGATACGCCGATCAAGCGCCCATAAATAAACAAATACATATAATAATACAAAAAGACCAACGGAGAAAAAATAAATTAATTATCTCTCCTATAAAATCATCACCAAAAACTGACAAAGGCTTCTGTAACAAAGCATATGACAGATAGAAAATCACCGCACAATTAGAATTACGCGTGTTATTTTCAGGAGTTTTTAGGCGAAAATCCATTGATTTTTAGGGTCTTTTTCTTGGAGTTCATTGGTTATAAATCTTCTTTTACAACTTATAAGCGTAATTGATAACTTTTTCACTAATATTTATAATTCACCTCTCTAAAACAATAGGCTCAGGTTTTTGGTTACCCAAAGAGTTGCCAATTCGCAAAGGCGTTGGGTGCCCGTGCCATCATCCTCCAAAAATATGTTTTGAATATCAGCCACTTCCGCAAGCTCTTTTTCTGAAAGCGAATTGCCTTGCTGCAAATAACCACTAATAGCATTGAGCATTTTGCGGTACTCCCTATCCCAGTTGCCCATAGCGTTACGCAGGAGCTCATCATTCACCCTTCCTGTAATGCGCACTACCTCGCCTTGCACTGTAGAAGCTCTACCTCTACTCGGCACCAAAAGTTCCCACGCCTGTTCGTAGCGTTTTTCCCAAGTATCACCAGTGAGTACAATAGGCGATTTGCCATCGTGCTGTATGCGTTTAGGAACAGGAGGAACATCGAAAAGTTTGTATAATTGTTGGAGGGCAGTGTCCGTTTGCTCTAAATATTCGGGATTAAATCCTTGGCGATGGAACTCGAAGTCTTCACCAATGCGGGTTACTTGTTCTTTGGCAAACTTAGTGGGTTTGAGTCCCTACTAAGATAGACTTCGGCCGTTTTAGCAGCCTTCTATATAAGCATTTCTTAATCTAGAAAGCATACGCTCAATGGGGTATTCCCTCTATCATCTTTTGCATTAACATCAGCACCTTTTTCAATGAGTAATTGAACTGTTTTTGGCATTGTATTCAGCGAAGTGCAAAGGAGTATTCTTGTATTTATCCTGCGCCTCATATCAGCACCTCTTTCCAAAAGAAGAGCTACTCTTTTCTACATTATTCACCTGAGCATGATAGTGCAGCGGCGTGCGGTCGTATTCATCTTTCACATTAATGTCTGCTCCTTGAGCAATGAGCCAGTCCATTAGCTCTAAAGGAATATCATAAAAAGATAGCGCTGGTTTTTAAACGAATATCGGTCGTAGCTTAGCTCACATTCATTGAAAACGGCTTTTAAAAGCGCGTCTAAAATCTTTGGCTTCTTAAAAAGCTCTTTAAAATTTGCTGGTAAGGTTTCTTTTTCTTTATACTCACAAAGGTAGAGATAATTTGCCAATAAACTCATTCGTTCACTGACAAATTACCTCTTCTACTTATCCATTCTCACAATTCTCGGCTGGAATGACCCAATAATATCCACTAAATCCCTCTGGGAAGCCATTACGGTTTCTATATCATAAGCCATAGGAGCTTCTTCAACAGTACCTCCGATAAGGGTAATTTCTTTGGCCTTCAAGGGCGTAATATCCGACTGCGTAAAGTGAGTTTTACTCTCATTACGAGAAAAGGCGCGCCCCTGCCCCATGGGAAGCTGAACTAAAACTCTCTGCATTGCCCTTACCACGCACGATGTAGCCTGTGTCAGTCATCAGGCAGGAATAATACCCAGCACGCCCTCGCCCGCAGGAGTAGCTCCTTTGCGGTGCACTATCACTTCCTTGCCATCGTGAATTTCTTTCCACGCAAAATTATGATAATTCTCAATGCGTGCTGAGCCTTCCACCGACAGCACGAATAAGCCGTCTGTGGATATCAGCGTGGCAGGCAGATGCGTAATCGCCAGCGAGGTTCATCGCTCGTCCAATACTCTAAGCCCAAATGAGTGCTGAGGTCTAACCACGCAAACTGCCTGTGCTTCCTTTGGGAGCGGACATTGTTCGGCAGCCACGCGTACATAATACTGCGCGATTTCCGCCCCAAAGCCACGCGACCCACTGTGAGAAAGTATACCGAGATATTTCCCTTTGGGTAGCCCCTATTTGAGGGTCGTCTGCCAAAGAGTTCTACCTCGCCAAACTCCACAAAGTGATTCCCACTGCCTGAAGTACCCATCTGCTTGATTGCCTTATCCTTCAATCGCTTGAGAATAGGAATCAGCGAAAAAGTATCGCGGTCGAAAATCTCGTGGTCTACGTGCGATTTTGTGGGTTTCGATACATACCGAACTCGTATGCTCGGCAAGGGCTTTCGTACTTATCACGTGCCCCCGAGAGCAGGATACAGGTATATCCAAGATACTGAGACACAGCACGGCAACCAATATCAAGCCCACGCCATGAGGAATCACAGCGTTCTCCACCGCCAGCACGCCCCCTATGGGCAAGCCATAGCCACTATGTGCATCGGGCATGAGCGCACCCCCAACTGAAATAGGGAGCTTGAGCGCGGTGTAGAGTTGTGTCTTTGCCTCCTCGGTGATGTCCTCGCCAAAGATACGATAAGGCGCGCGCAAGCTGTTGAGCTGTCGCTTTTCGGTTTTAGTAGACGAAAGCAGGGCTTCCGGCTATCTGACCAAAAAGTAAGATGACCTTCGTACTGCGCAGGATTTTTTAAAATATCTTCAAGCACCGACTTTACATACGCCAAGTTTTTAGTAGCGAAATTGCGTTTCATCACTTCCAGCGCTACATTTATAGATTGGTTATTCGGGAAGCCTAACTTGAGTAGGTCTTTCCCTTTTAAGTTTTAAATTTGCCATAATTTGCTAATTAGATAGATAAGGAAGCACGATTTGCTGGATATCGCTCAAAAAGGCTTCTCTATTCTCTTTAAATTTTTGTTTTTCGTTTAAAAATATCGACGATAGAACCAGAAAACTCATACCAAATATCGCCATTGCCTTTGATGTCGCCTATACGCTGGGTATTATCATCAGGATAGAAAGAGATAGGCTCCTTATAAGGGGCTTTTTTGATATTTGCCGTGAAATAGATTTCATCAGCACTGCCATAAGCGCCTTTTTGAATAGAAATCATTTGTAGGCTTTGTTCCACTACTCGGTAAAAATGTAGTGCTTTTCTTCTTAAATCCCTAGGGTTTTTAGTATTTGATAGAGTTCTTTTACCATCTCGTCGAACTCAATTTGTGTAACTGTTTTTCTTTCATAGTAGATTTGCTAATTTTTCTCTCCATTTTCGGTAATCAAAGACAAAAAGTGTATTGCTCCCCTACTTCTTTTTCTAAAAGTTCTGCTGAAACAAGTACGCGGTTTACAAATATATACTCACTTACGGCATCTTTGAAATCGGATTCAGGAGGGTAATTGTCATTGAAAATCTCTTGATACAAGTGGTTGAGTTCCTCTAATTCTTCTTTTAGATACGGATTGATATCCAAATCCTGCAATCTCCACATTGCGAGGTAGGATTCTTCACATTTCCTCTATCCAAATAGAGACAAAAAGAACTCAAATTGGTATTTAAATTCAAATTTTTCTCATAGGTTGATTTTTATAGGTTCGGAAAATCTTTTCCAGAATCAATGAGTTGCCAAAGGTCGTAAAGACAAGCAATTAAAAACTTCGGCAAAATTTTAGCGCCTGTTTATTTTTCTTCTCAATAACACCATCAATATATAGAAGGTTTCAAATAATCTATGATATTCATATTTTCATCTCTTTAAATGAATCACAAGTTAAATTTAACCAATTTTATAATACTACTCATCTGTTCAATTGTCTAATTTCCCTCTTCGCTTCTGCGCGTTTCTTTTTATAGCTCTTTTCTACATAAGTGCTTTTAAATCACTGCCTTTGAAAAGTGCACTGGGTTGCCGCGCTGCACTTGGGTGTGATTATTCAATAGTTCTGCGCCTGCTCAGCGAGTTGCTGAAGCTCCACTTCAGCAAGTTTTTCTTTTAGGCGCGCAAGGGCGAGTTTCTTATTCTCCAACTGCGAACGAGATCCTGCGCAAAGCACTTTCACCCGTAGTGGCAGATGAGTGGCGCACTGCTGTATTTACCTTGTTCGCATTCTGTCCGCCACTGCCCTGCGAGGCAGGTGGTTTGGAACTGCACATCGCGCTCCGAGAGAGTCTGGCGCTGCAACTGGTCAAGCTCAAAAATACCTATATACCAGTTACTTCGCTGGTGAAACTTCCTAAACGCACTCTTGCCCACCCAGCACACGGTGCCGAGCCAGAGTTTTCAAAAACAGCGCTAACTCCTTGCCTTTGAGCTGCAAGGTAACGGATTTGACCGTGAGATTAGCATCGCCTTCCTCGACTGAGAATAGTATAACTGATGCCCTCTTGAGCTGCCTCCTGCAGAGACTTTCAGTACTTTGGCTACTACCCATTGGCATTCTAAAGGCCCTTTTCCTGATGTTATTTGTATTATCTTTTTCCATTTTTATGTTTTCTTTTAATAAAATTTACTGTCTAATAATATTTCTGTCATTTCCAAAGCAGAAGCATTGGTTCTAAACTCTGCCATTTCCTTTATCAAAGGGCGTTTGTATTTTGCTTTTGGTACCCATCGTTTCTGAAAGCGGTTCACGAATAGCCACCACGATACACCTTTTTGAATAATTCCCCAGTTTTTATAATCATCAAAACCTTATTCAGCCCAGCCAATTCGTTTTTCTATTTCAAAATCTATCGGACGGTAATGCGTGATGATATTAGGTCTAACTCTCAAAATAAAGCGCCAAGGTTCCACAAATTCATAATAAGTCTCAAACTCCTTACAATCAGGATTATAGCGCTCCACTTTCAGAAAAAATACTTACGCTCCTCCTCTACAGTTTGCCCTTCTCTATCGCGTACTCCCATTCCCTTTGTCTGAATGATAACAATTCCTATTTTCTGGGCACATAGATGCGTCTGCCTTTGCGTTTTTCTTCTTTTGGAATTTTCGGTTGTCGGCGTATTGATAAGTATTGATTTTTAGTCAAAAGATTCTCAAAAACTCCCCTAATCCACTGCGTTTCACATCATCACGAACCACAAAAAGCGTAAATAGCCCTCTTGATAAGGTTTTTCAAAGCGGCACAAACGGCAGATTCCATTTCTGTTTTCTAATTCAGAATGGCGATCACTACACTCAGCAGATGTTCTCGTAATCAGTTTTAGCATGCGTTTACGAGTGCGTATATTACGCAGGCGAGAACCTTGGATATATGAATTTTCCCATTTGTATAATGATAATAGTTTGGTAAATAATCGGGAAAATTTGAAATAAAAACCCGAAATCACTGACTTCGGGTTTGCAATATCATTATACTATTATTCTAACAAGAAGGCATAACACGAAGCCTTACCCCAGCAGGGTAAATAAAACTCGATATATAGACTTTGATTTAGCATTTTTACTTCGTGTATTTTTGTTAAAACTCTATTATTACTCGTTAATTTGGTTGCAAATATACAAATTTTTAATTATCCATAAATTTTTATGGATTTTTAATAAATTTTCGGATTCCACTTTTTCTGGATACTTCGGCGTGAAATCTTTCGTAATAGTCCTGGATTTCGTCCATTATGCTCTCAAAGAGCGACTCTCCAAATCCTCCACGCTGATTTTTCTTCCGATGTGGATTTTTTGGTTTTAAAATCTGCGCCCCAAAAACTATCGGAACCCTCGCACTCAGCGCCATATGGTAAAAACCAAGTTTCCATTTTTCCACTCGGGGACGCGTTCCCTTCTGGGCAAATTACCAAAGCTGAAAATCCTCCTTTTAAACAAATCTGTGACAAATTGTACAAGATTATTCCTTTGGGAACGATTAATCCCTATCCCGCCTAACGCCTTGACAATGAAGCCGTACCAAGCCTTAGTATGTGCATCTTTTTATGATCACTCTCAGCGGTTTTTGTATTTCCAATAAACTAAATTCCCCAAAAGATATTCTATATTGTCCGTATGTGCGCCACGATGAGCACACAGCGGTTCAGATTATCAAATCCCTTCCAGCACTCACCTTCCAGCCTAGAAGTTTCAGCAGTAATGATCCTATTATTTTTCTCATGATTAAAAGTTTAAGGACAAATCTACACTATTTTTTCTAAAAAGCATTATACGCGCTTTATATTTTCATTGATGCTAAAAAAATAATGTTCTGCAACTCTGCAAAACATTATTTTTAAAAACACATTAAAATTTAGTTTAGTTAGTATTTTTCTACCTGTTGATATCGTGTCTGATTTTACCTCTGGCTCTGGCTGATGCTCTCTTTCATCTCTATAAAATCCATGTTCATCTCCATGGATATCCACTCTGCCATCGCTTAGATCCCTGATTTCCATGGTTTCAGGAATGACCAGTTCATAATCCACATCATAATCCCTAAATCTATGGTCATAAGAATAACTTATATAGTTCGGCAGCAATACCGCATTACCAGAAACTTCCACAGGAACACTCAGACCAATAGGGATATTATAGCCATCGGCTTGTTTTTCTGACCACTATATACGGCTGTTTCACATCGTGTCTTCTTGTAATATAGACATCTGGATAATCTTCTTTATAGATTTTTCCTATCCGAAAAATATCATCGCCATAAGCTCTAAAAGTTCTGCGGAATCTCTACCCGCTTCAAATCAAGGGTAAGGACATTCGACTGGGTATTGATAGAAACACGCTCTTCCTGAACATTGTTTCGCTGTAAATCAGTTCTTTCTTCTGCACTGAAAGACCGAAATAAACCCCTAAAAATAATCAACAAAATAGTCAAAAAGTCCTGCTAAAAAGCCCCAATATCTTATTTTTTTGTTTTAGGCGAAAACAATTTGATACTCAGCGCCATAAAGATAATAACAGGGATTAAAATTCCGATGATTACGATTGCCATAAAGACATATCTTGTCTCCTCACCTGCATTAAAAAAAGAAATTAAATTCTTCCATATCCTGATATCTTCCAAACAGCTGAAAATCCCAAACTCCCTAAAAATATTAATATAAAAACTAACCAAAGAGACCAAACATATTAATCGTAATAAGAGCCGCTATACCACCTAAAACTATTCGGGCAACATTCCAGATGCCAGCTCCCTGTTTTAGCTATTTCTGATTTATTTTTCATTGTAAAAAGAATTTACCTTCTGTCCCTGCTTCTTTAAGGCTGTCAAAATTGATAGGTTTTCCTGCATTTTCAAAAATCTGATGCCGTCTCTGCCTCTGGAACAGCCACCCACAGAATGACATATGCCACCAAGGAAAAACCTACCGAACAGATACACAGCACTATCAAGCGATTCTCATCAGCGCAATATCTATCCCTATATACTGAGCCAGCCCTGCGCAGACACCCGCTATCTTACCTTTTTCATATCTCGGAAAAGTTCTTTTCTTGTCTTTTTCCTGAGGGTTTTCGCGCTCTGCATTTTCTTCACTCTGCCCTTCTATGGCTTCTGGAGTTCCTAGCTGGGCGATGACTTTTTCCACATCATCACTATTTACCACTTCTCTTTTATCAAGATTTTTCTCTGAAAATTTCTGCAATTCTGATTTCTATATCGTACATCACTTCATCGGCTTCATCTTTTTCCAAAGAATTTCGCAGCGTGTAAAGTATTTATTTAATTTCTCGTAGGCCTGCTCTTCTATCATGAAGGAAAACCCTGCTAATGAGATAGATACTGTCTTGTTCATGTTATTGATTTTTGTGATTTGTGTTACTGATTCTACTAATTGGTTCCATGTTTTGTCTAACTCCGCTATGAAAAGCTCCCCTTTCTCCGTGAGTTTATAATACTTTCTGGGCGGCCCTCCTGTGGATTCTTCCCAGCGGTAAGAGAGGATTTCTGCATTTTTCAGTCTTGTCAGCAGTGGATAGAGCGTCCTTCTACTACTTCCATATCGGCTTTTTCAGCTCTTCCATCAGATCCAAAACATACATCTCTCTTCTCTTAATAAGGCTCAGAATACAAAATTCCAGTATTCCTTTCCTCATCTGCGCTTTCGTGTTTTCGATATTCATTCTTTGTTTTTATATAGTTAATGATTGGTGTTCATCTTATTTTACACTACAAATATACGAAACAATAAAGTATTATGCAATACAAAAGTAGTTGAATTTTTAAAATAAAAATTAAACTAAACCATTGATTATCAGTATTATTTTATTAAATTTGTTTTCTAAATTATATCCCTATGAAAAATCTATTTTTCATCTTTATCTGCGATGCTTTATTTTAGGAGCATGCAGCAGCGAATCAGCTAAAAGCATACAATGACAGTTTCCGTAAAACCTTTATAGAAGAAGGCGTGAAATCTTTGTATCGAAAAAGTTCTGGATTAAAAAGAAAGCGAAGCAAGAGAATACTCGCGAATGCGCAATGAACAAAATCAATGAGAACCTCAGTAATGATGAAAATCATTGATATATCTATGGATAATCCTCCCAAGGATTTGGATGACCGCATAGATAAAAGCAATTTCCAGCTGTATTGGAGTAACTTTCTCAATTGAGTATAGCAGAGACAAAATGCGTTTTTGTCTCTGTAATATATTAAAGAATAAGTATTTACAAAAGCTTACCTCATAAAAACAAGTTTATTTTCTGTAAAGCTCATCGTTTAGCAGATATCCTTCTTCGCCAAAGGCTTTCAGCTCTTCCAAAAGAACGAACATTGTTTTCTGCACAGAAAACGAACCACCAGCCCTCTAGCGTGTTTCGTATAAACTACTATGGTTTTAGGGCTTCCCTGTTTTCATTTCATAAAAGTCAAAATCAACCACTTGGGCACGGGTTTTTACGATTTACCACTGAAAATATCATTACTTGCCAAATTGGAGCAGAAGTTCGCCTTCATTCAGCTCAAGGACTAGCTGTTCTGTAATCTTGTCTGACCAAAATTCGTATAAATTTTTATACTTATCAAACTGAAATTTTCGTCATTTCCAGTCGATACAGCATAATGCGGTCAGAGGTTTCAGCAAAGCCATACAGCCCCAGCATGTTCTATAATGCTCCTGCAGAAATAATCAATCGCCTTTTGTCAAACTCGGCGCATCAACCCGCGATAAACCTCGCCCGTAAAAGCCAACAAGGCTGGAGCAGACTCGTTTTTCGGATGGATCCAGTTTTGGTTTCTTCCCAGTTTCATCGGCTAATTTTTGGAGAAAGCTCCATGGTTCCGCCGGAAATTGAGCGTTTTCCTTTAAATAAGACTGAATAAAAAGCCGAATCCTCTATAAACTGAGGCTCTGTAGGTTTATAATTCCGAAGACCCCAACTTTCATCAATTTAGCTGGGAAGTAAAGTATTTTCATATTAATTTTCGTTGATTTTTCAAAAGCAAATTCTCTCCAAGATAAGCCTGTCTTACCTGGGATCATTCATGAATCTTCTGAATGCCCTCTTTCAAGATTTTTCCTTCAGAACATGATGTATGTTTTATTAGTAATAGCAATGGTCTGCTGGACATTGTGGTCGGTAATAAGCACCCTATGTCTTTCTTTACAGGAACGGATAATTTTTGAATATCCTCCACCGCTATAGGGTCTACGCAAAGCTCATCCAAAAAGGATAAAATCTGGATCGCAGTTGCCAGACATCGGGCGATTTCCGTTCTTCTTCTCTCCCCCACCAGAGCAGGTCTCCCCTATTTCTACACATGCTGCAAGGAAAACTCATCCAAAAGCTCTTCCAGTCTGTTTTTCTGCTCCTTACTGATTTATTGGTCAATTGTAAAACCGATAAAATATTATCCTCTGCTGACAATTTTCTAAAAATAGAAGCCTCCTGTGCCAAATACCCCACGCCTTTTCTGTGCTCTTTTGTACATCGCATCCTGCGTGATATCTTTTTCCGTCCAAGGTTATCTGCGAGAGGTAGGCTTTACCAGGGCCCCTACTATCATGTGAGAAAAGTGGTAGTTTTCCCAGCTCATTCGGGCCTAAAAGCCCTACTATTTCGCCTTTTTCACTTCAAGCTTACCCCTTTTACTACTTTTTAGGGCCATATTCTTTTTATCAAATTGTCTCCTCGTAAAATCATAAAACAAAAGTAATATATATTTAATACATCTTCATTTTTAGAAACGGTTTTGTAGATTTATAGTTAAAATTTATTTTTAATTGTTTTATTTTTATATATATTAATTTTTGATGCAACTTAGAATTAAGTTAAAAGTATGAGGAAATTTTTATTTTTGTTTTTATTCGGTATTATAGGTTTTGGGCAGATGGAGCTCAAAGTTTCCAGATGGGAAATCACCTGAGCTGCGAATGATAAAGACTGTGACTATCCTAACCCTGCAGAAAGATTTTCCTATATCTGAAAACCACGAGACCCTAATGTTAAGATAAAATCTGCTACATTTTGCTCTATTTTTAGGAAATGTAGTCGCAGATGTCCAAATCAATGCGAACTATTCTGAAATAAGAATAGACAAACTAAAACAAGGAAGATACCTAATGAGTGTATGTGCTGGTAACAATACTCAGAAAATCATTCATCATTAAACAATAAAATAAACACTTCTCTTTAGTAAAGAAGTGTTTATTTTATATCAATTTGCTTTAGACTTTTTGCAGTTTCTCTCTGCTGAAAATTATCCAATCTTTTTAATCCGCATAATGACTATCGGAGTCAAGACAGCACACCCAGTCTATCAGTGTCTTTTTCATGGATGGTCTTACTCTTTTCAGCAGTGACATTACTGAGCAGTTTAGCAGAACCTACTCTCCAAAGAAGGAAATAAAACTTTCTCCGCTAGAAAAAGCATTTTGAGGCTAAACTAGAATCCATCATTCCTCCTAAATACTTCTCCGTGACTCCATTGGTAATCACTCCAAAAGCTTTTTCTCGGTTTTCAAAAACTCAACACAGATTCTATCTCCTTTTGATTTCTGTTCTGAGTTCTTCTTTTGATTTTTTTAAATCTTGAAAATTCTTTATTTTTCCCATCTTATTCCTCATTGTAAATAATGTTCACCAAACGCTCTTTCACTTTTTCTATGATACTTTTCTTCTGAGAAAAACCACCAACAATCCTACCAAAAATATGCTCACTATGATAAGCATCCCATAAGCATAATTTCCCAGCAAATTACCAATCACAAGTCCCAGCCCAAAACAGAAAAACGCAAAAACAAATCCCCAAAGTGACCATCAGAAGGATATACACGCCATACTAAGCACTTTTTACGGAGGTTTCCGCCGTTTCTAGTTTTAAAGAGACTGATTCTTTTTCTATATAATTTTTAAACAAGCCTATCATCTTCTTTTCTCTTTTGAAAACTAAAAGGGACTTTTTATAAATCCCCTCTTTTAAATCATCTTACTATTAAATTTCTGTGTCTTTTGGAGACTAGCTATATATAGTCTTTCATAGCTTTCTTTTCACATCAGCTACTACTTTCTCTGCTCCTTGTTTTACTTTTTCCAGAAATGTTCTCATAGCGCTCTAGAGCCTCATCTCTAAAAGTGTGCATAATGATCCAAAGCCTCATCTCTCAAATCTTCAGCTTTTCTTCTTAATTTTTCTTCTAGTCTCTACTCCTTTTTCTGGAGCGAGATAATACACCTAATAATGAACCTATTGCAGCACCTGCTAATATACCTAATACGATGCCTGAATTTCTTTCTCTTGACATTTTAGTAAATTTTAATGTTAATATTTATCTCTAATAGATAGCTCTCTGCTATTTTACTTTGGTAAAGTTACGATAAATATAGCTAATAAACAATTCTTTTCTGTTAATTATTTCTTAATGTACGACAAAATCAAATCTATGGTTTCTTCTTTTATTTAGGTTGGTATTATCTATAAGTATCGCATCCTCAGCCTGTTTCAGTGGAGAAATCTCTCTTTCGCTGTCTATTCGGTCTCTTTCTATGAGATTTTGCTTTACTTCCTCTATAGTAGTCTCTATACCAGGCTTTGCAGCTCAAAAATCTTCTTCTTGCGCGTTCATCTGCACTTGCCGTAAGGAAAAATTTATAATCTCGCATCGGGCAGAACTACCGTTCCTATGTCCCTGCCATCCATAATCACACCTTGTTTTTCTGCAATATCCCTTTGCAAAACAACCAAACGCTCCCTTACCTCAGGATGTTTTCGCTATAAAAGCTGACATTATCAGACACTTCCGTAGTACGGATTTCCCACTTACATTTTCTCCATTTAGATAAATTTCTAATTTTTCCGCTATTTTCTCTAAATTCTAATGAAATTTCATTCAAATTCTGAAGCAGTTTAGACAAATCTATCTCTTGTTTTTCATCTTTGAAATTTCTCAGCCCAAAAAGCGTAATCGCCCTATACATGGCACCTGTATCGATATGGATAAGTCCTAAAGTATCTGCTACTACTTTAGAAATAGAACTTTTCCTGTGGATGAAAATCCATCAATGGCTATAACCAAACCTTTTCTTATTCATAAAGCCAAAATTAAATTTTTATTATCTCATAATCCAAAATATTCTATTATTTTCTTTATGATTTGTTTATATTTGCATGAATTTTTGGATGCTTTAAAGACTGAATCTTTATCAACCACAAAAATAAAAACATTATAAGACAATGAAATACAAACGAATTCTACTAAAATTAAGCGGAGAAGCCCTTATGGAGACAAACAATACGGTATTGATACTGAGAAGCTTAATGAATATTCTCAAGAAATCAAAAAAAGTAGTGGACAAAGGCTGCGAAGTTGCCATAGTAATCAGTGGCGGAAACATCTTCCGAGGAGTTTCTGGAGCAGCTAAGGAATGGATAGGTTCAGGGCGACTACATGGGAATGCTCGCTACGATAATCAATGGAATGGCTCTACAAGGCGCTTTGGAGGACATCGGTCTGAAAACCAGACTTCAGACAGCCATAGAAATGGACAAAAATAGCAGAGCCTTTTCATCAAGAGAAGAGCTGTAAGACACTTAGAAAAAGGAAGAGTGGTCATCTTCGGAGCAGGAACAGAAACCCTTATTTCACTACGGATACAGCCGCTACGCTCAGAGCCATAGAAATAGGCGCTGATGTAATCCTGAAAGGAACCCGTGTAGATGGCATCTACGACAGCGACCCAGAGAAAAACGACAATGCTATGAAATTCAATAGCTTATCATTCAATGAAGTGATTGAAAAAACCTTTAAAAGTAATGGACATGACCGCTTTACTCTAAGCCAAGAGAACAATCTCCCTATCATTGTCTTTGATATGAATAAAGAGAATAATCTCCTGAAAAATAGTAGAAGGAGAAGATAGGAACTATCGTAAACTAAATGTGTAATTTATCAAATTTTCAATATACAATGGAAGAATTAGAACTTATCATAGCATCCGCTAAACAAGAAATGGATGCAGCGATAAAACATTTGGACCACGCTTTCCAAAAATCAGAGCTGGAAGAGCTTCTACAGCTATGGTGCAAAGATGTAATAGTGGAATATTACGAGCGATGACACCGCTTTCGCAGGTTGCTAATGTCTCTATCCCTGATGCCATGACCATCTCTATCCAGCCTTGGGACAAAAAAACGCCATAGGGCGATAGAAAAAGCGATTATCGTTTCTAACCTTGGTTTTGCACCTTCTAATAACGGCGAAAATATCATTCTAAATGTACCACCTCTAACGGAAGAAGAAGAAAAAGAATTAGCAAAACAAGCCAAAGCAGAGCTGAACAGACAAAAAGTAACCATCCGTAACGCAAGACAAGAAGCGATGAAAGATCTTAAAAAAATTAGAAGGAGTTTCAGAGGATGTTATCAAAAGATACAGAAAGTAAAATTCAGGAATTGACTGATAAATATGTCAAAAAGTTCTGATGAACACTTGAAAGTAAAAGAAGCAGATATTATGAAATATAATGCAAAATCGGTCTCCAACAAGACCGATTTTTATTTTATAACAACAGTAGATTGATATCATTAAATTTAAGTCCGAAATTTATCACAAACCAACTGTTTGGTATGGCGACCTTTGTACATATAAAAATCCCTGTCTGCAGTCGTTTCCTAATTTTAATACATTTTCTAAACCACCTTCTTCATTGATTTTCAGAAGATAACTCAAAAAGATTACTAATGGCTTTTACTGGTGGTTCTTGGAATTTTTGGAAGTCAAATTCGGTAGTCCAGAATGCAAGATTCCGTGCTTCTCCATAAGGTTTCTCAAAATCAGTAACTTCCGTAGTTTCACACATTTCCCTGTATCTATGGTCAAATCTACGATGACGCTTCCCTTGTTTCATCAGTGCCACCATTTTTCTGTCACGATAGGCGGCATATTTATTCTCGGAATAGTTCCTATCAGCACATCTGCTCTTCGGAGGCTTTTTGGTCAGTTCCTTTGGGTCTATCATCGAAGTTGATATTCGGCTGCCTATGGAATTTCTGGATATTTCTAAGTTTGGATAGAGAATTATCAAAAAACCCTCACTGTAGCACCCAGCCCTATCGCTGCTCTTACCGCATATTCTCCCACGATATCCGCTCCCAAAACCACCACTTCCACTGGGCGCACTCCTGTAATTCCTCCCAGCATAAGCCCTTTCGAAACAGCAAGCATCTCCGATGCGCAAAGCACTGACATTCCGCCTGCTATCTCGCCTATCAGCTTTACCAGCATCTGCTCTTTATTTTCATCTTCTATGAACTCGTAGGCTATAGCATTGATTTTTCTTTTTCAGAAAGTTTTTGAAATACTCTTTTTCTCTAAGATTAATCTGTAACGCACTGATTATATACGAATTAGGTTTCAATAATTCTATTTCCTCCAAAGAAGGCGCACTTACTTTCAGCACCAAATCCTGCTCAAAAGCCTTAGCTTTATCCACATATAAAAGCTCCTGCTCAGAATACTCCAAATCACTGAAAAACGCCTTTTTGCCCGCATCAGACTCTATCATGAGTTTATACCCATATTGCGTCAAAAACCTGCACAGCATCGGGAGTTATCGGCACTCTGTTTTTCGTTCAGAGAGGACTCTTTCGGAACGCCTATGGTCGATAGATTCCGCCTTTCTTTATCACTTCCAGCCTTTCCTCTTGCGGTACCAGCTCTTTCTCGGTAAAAGAGTAAAAACACTACTGTTCATGGGATATTTTTAAAACTATTTATTACAGTCAATCATGATGAAAAGAAATTTTCCTTGTGCTTCCTGTATTTTCTATTTTCATCTCATGGTATGGGATATCGTGAGGCTCCTCTTCAAATCTCTAGCCACTCTATAATGGATAAAATCCGTTGTCTATATACTCCCTCTATCCCAATGTCTTGGATTTCTTCCACATTTTCATTCTATAAGGTCAAAATGAAACACCCTTTCCTCTTTAGGTAGTGTATTCATTCACAATGGAATAAGTGGGAGAATCCACACCATCACGCTTCCCATTTCCTCCAATAGGTATTTTAGTAAAGTGGTTTTCCCAGCACCAAATTGCCTTTTAACAGCAAAATATTGTGCTTCAAATGTGGAAGAATGCTTTTTATAACTTCTTTCCAGCCATCCAAATTATCAATCTCAAAATCCATTACACTAAAACTTGTTTTCAAGATAAATATTTTTCTATCAAGAATCGAATAAAATTTAGACTCAGATTTTAAATTTCATCTTCATGAAATAACAGTTACTATATGCTATAAAAACCTACTCAAATGACATATCGAGACATCATAATATCTTTCACGAACTTCCTTTATAAAAGGATGATAAAAATTTTCATAAAAAACTATAGTTTCGCCCTTTTTATTTCCCCCTGCTCTCTTTATAAAAACCACTATCACCATAAAAATATTCTGACCTTTATTTTATTATCCTCTACTCATATTAACCAATGTTAGGAGCATTTTTCTCAGTTTTTATTAAAGGTATCGCTTGGCTTTATCGTAAAACCATCTCGAGAGGTAAAGAAAATAAGTCTTCCATCCGAGGTAAAATTTAAGAGCAAAAGATGTAATCGACTTTCCCAAATAAGTCTTATCAAATACAAGTTTATCCGTTTCTTTGAAATGGAGTTTTGAGCAATTTAAACTTTGAGATGCTTCCGGTCTACATATTCCGTTTCCCATGTTCCTTTATGCATACAAGAGTGCACAATAACTGCCCCAACAAATAATAATGTTAATTTTTCATACTCAATTCACTTTGGATTATAGACAAATCCCCTTCTCCTAAGCATCTATCTAAAATCTCGCATTTTAGATTAATTGATATAAATTTTATTTATACTTTTCATCAATCTATTCTCTAACATTAGTATAAAAGTTATATACTACTCTCCTGTTCCTCTTTTCTTGCTAATCTATTAGCTGTTATATAAAATGACCATATACTATTAAAATCTAGCCCTTTCCAAAACCTTTTATTACCATATGTCCTTTGTCCATATCATATTTACTACGAGAAAAATATTGCTCCCCATTTTAAACCTTCATGGTTCTTTATAAACTTCTCCAAAATAAATCCCAATGTCTACAGCCAACGAGCGGGTCTTTATTGTAATATCCAGTCTTTTATTTCTATTTCATCTGGCTGAGCTGCTCTCTTTTCTTCGTATTCTTCCTCTGAAAAGCTTCTCTGTTTCTACATTCTCCTCAAACCACTTTCCAAGCATTTTTCAGAGATTCGGGACTGTAGTCTGCTTCCCAGTTTTCATAGCCTTTGTAGAATTTTTACTGCTTTTTATCGCTCTTGCAGTCTACTTTCTTTATTTTCCTCAAAACCATTTTAGCGTATAGTTCAGCTCTTCCTTCGTCTTGATTGAAAATCATAATCAATCGGCAAATTGCTTTATTACTTGATACATAAGATTGTTGCTATATTTTTGTATTTGGTAATTAAATAACCTATACTTAAATTTAATAAATTTCCTCTAGATCAAAAATCTCTTTCCTATAGTCACCAATTCAATGAAGATTTTCAAAACCAAAACCCTTAAAAACAGAAAAACCTCTTTTGTCAAACGATAAAAAGAGGTTCAAAATAAAAACTGGCGGCATTTCTACTCTCCCGCTCTCGCAGTACCATCGGCGCTGGGGAGCGCTTCTGTGTTCGGAATGGGGAACAGGTGAGCCCTCTGCAAAACCACCCTAAATAACTTTATATTTAGCGACAAAAACTTTCACCAAAAGACAAAACCTTTCTTGCACTCTCAAGTACCTAATAGGCTATACATCTACGGGTAATTAGTATTGCTCGGCTGTGATGTTACCACCTTTACACCTGTAACCTATCAATGGTCATCTCCCACGACCCTTAAAGATATCTCATCTTGTGGCGAGTTTCGCACTTATATGCTTTCAGTGCTTATCTCTTCCAAACTTAGCTACTCAGCGGTGCACCTGGCGGTACAACTGATACACCAGAGGTTTGTTCAACTCGGTCCTCTCGTACTAGAGTCAGCCCACGCAAATATCTAACGCCCGCAATAGATAGAGACCGAACTGTCTCCGACGTTCTGAACCCAGCTCGCGTGCCACTTTAATGGGCGAACAGCCCAACCCTTGGGACCTTCTCCAGCCCCAGGATGTGACGAGGCCGACATCGAGGTGCCGAACCTCCCCCGTCGATGTGAGCTCTTGGGGAGACAGCCTGTTATCCCCGGGTACCTTTTTATCCTATGAGCATTAGCGCTTCCATCGGAACCACCGGATCACTATGTCCTGCTTTCGCACCTGATCGACTTGTTGGTCTCACAGTCAAGCACCCTTATGCCATTACACTCTACGCACGGTTACCAAGCGTGCTGAGGGCTCCTGCAAAAGCCTCCGTTACTCTTTTTGGAGGCGACCACCGATCAAACTACCCACCACGCAATGTCCTTCTTACTCTTATTCAGAAGTTAGGCTCCAAGTAAGCAAAGGGTGGTATTTCAACAACGGCTCCACCGACACTAGCGTGCCAGCTTCGCAGCCTCCCACCTATCCTACCATTGCTTACTCAAAGTCAATACGAAGTTATAGTAAAGGTTCACAGGGTCTTTTTCGTCCCATTGCGGGTAATCGGCATCTTCACCGATACTACAATTTCACCGAGCTCGTGGCTGAGACGGTGCCCAGATCGTTACACCATTCGTGCAGGTCGGAACTTACCCGACAAGGAATTTCGCTACCTTAGGACCGTTATAGTTACGGCCGCCGTTTTGCTGGGGCTTCAGTCAATGCCTTCGCTTACGCTAAGCACTTTAGCCCTTAACCTTCCAGCACCGGGCGGGTGTCAGACCCTATACAGCATCTTTCGATTTAGCAGAGTCCTGTGTTTTTGATAAACAGTCGCCTGGGCCTCTTCACTGCGGCCAACGTCGCTGTTGGCGTCTCTTATTCGAAGTTACGAGACTATTTTGCCTGGTTCCTTAGCCACGACTCACTCGAGGCACCTTAGGATTCTCTCCTCGACTACCTGTGTCGGTTTTATGGTACAGGTTGCTTCACTTCGGCTTTTCTTGGATCCAGTTGCTCTAACAACTTCGCCCGTAGAGCTGGGTCTTGACTATTCCGTCAGTCTCCAGTAGTCTGGCTGAACCGTCCCCTTTTATTCGTGAGCAAGTATGGGAATATTAACCCATTGTCCATCCACTTCCCCTCTCAGGTTCGCGTTGGGTCCGACAAACCTCAGCTGATTAGCATGGCTGAGGAACCCTTAGTCTTTCGGTGAGCAGGTTTCTCGCCTGCTTTGTCGTTACCCTATGCCTACATTTTCTTTTCTATAAGCTCACAGACACCTCACAGTGATGCTTCTACGCCGATAGAATGTCCCCTACCCAACTTTCGTTGCCGCTAGCTTCGGTAATATGCTTATGCCCGGTGTATCCATGCCGAACCGCTCGACTAGTGAGCTGTTACGCACTCTTTAAATGAATGGCTGCTTCCAAGCCAACATCCTAGCTGTCAATGCAGTTCAACCGCGTTGTTTCAACTTAGCATATATTTAGGGACCTTAGCTGTTGGTCTGGGTTCTTTCCCTCTCGGACATGGACCTTGTACCCATGCCCTCCTGCTGATCAATATTTATTAGCATTCGGGTTTGTCAGGGTGGTAGGCGGTGACGCATCCAATCAGTAGCTCTACCTCTAATAAACTAAAATCAACACTGCACCTAAATGCATTTCAGGAGTACAGGCTATCTCTCCCAGTTTGATTGGCCTTTCACCCCTACCCACAGGTCATCCGAAGACTTTTCAACGTCAACCGGTTCGGTCCTCCACACTAGTTACCAGTGCTTCAACTCTGCCCATGGGTTGAATCACAAGGTTTCGCGTCTAATCCCACTAACTATTCGCCCTATTCAGACTCGCTTTCGCTCCGGCTCCCGGTATAATACCTTAACCTCGCTAGTGAGAAATTAACTCGTAGGCTCATTATGCAAAAGAGCACGCGTCTGATATATAACTGCTCCGACCGCTTGTAGGCGTACGGTTTCAGGTTCTCTTTCACCTTCTATTCGAAAGTGCTTTTCACCCTTTCCTTCACGGTACTTGTTCACTATCGGTCTTTCAGGGTATTTGTAGCCTTGGAGGATGGTCCCCATATTCAGACAGGATTTCACGTGTCCCGCCCTACTCTTTCTTCATCTATATATGCCTTTCGTGTACAGGATTTTCACCTTCTATGATTGTTCTTTCCAAAACATTCCACTAAACATGTATAAACTTTTGAGCTAATCGCTTTTCGCTCGCCACTACTTACAGAATCTCTTCTGATTTCTTTCTTCCTCCGGGTACTTAGATGTTTCAGTTCTCGGGTTCGCTCACCTTACGGTGTAGTAAGTCTTCAACTTACTGGGTCTGCCCCATTCGGATATCTACGGATCATTTCGTGTGTGCACAATCCCCGTAGCTTTTCGCAGCTTACCACGTCCTTCTTCGCCTCTGAAAGCCTAGGCATCCGCCATCGCCCTCAACGATTTCTTTTCTAGTTTTTTACTCGGCACTCGAGAGTGCTTCGGTTTTTCTCTTTGTGATGTCTTTATCGTAAAATGTCAATGATACTTCTTCTCTGAATTCAAAAACACTTTATTTATAAAGTATTAAATCCATAAATCGTGGAGAATAAGGGAGTCGAACCCTTGACCTCCTGCGTGCAAGGCAGGCGCTCTAGCCAGCTGAGCTAATTCCCCTTTTTCATTAGTAGTCTCGGGCAGGCTCGAGACTGCCGACCTCTACATTATCAGTGTAGCGCTCTAACCAGCTGAGCTACGAGACTTTATTAAACACAAGATTATTATAAAAATCTTAGTCTCTATTAATCCCTGATACTAATTTTTAAGGGGTTTTTAATATCTACAACAAGTAAAAACCAAAGCGAATAACGAATGAATCATAATTAATTTTAGTATAAAATACTCTAAAATGAGATGTTCCAGCCGCACCTTCCGGTACGAGCTACCTTGTTACGACTTAGCCCTAGTTACTCGTTTTACCCTAGGCAGCTCCTTTAACGGTCACCGACTGCAGTTTGACCCTATACATGGCTTGACGGGCGGTGTGTACAAGGCCGGGAACGTATTCACCGCGCCATGGCTGATGCCGATTACTAGCGATTCCAGCTTCATAGAGTCGAGTTGCAGACTCAATCCGAACTGAGACCAGCTTTTCGAGATTCGCATCTATTCACATAGTAGCTGCCCTCTGTACTGGCCATTGTATTACTAGTGTGTGGCCCAAGACGTAGGGCCGTGATGATTTGACGTCATCCCCACCTTCCTCACTGCTTGCGCAGGCAGTCTCACTAGAGTCCCCCAACTGAGATGATGGCAACTAGTGACAGGGGTTGCGCTCGTTGCGGGACTTAACCTAACACCTCACGGCACGAGCTGACGACAACCATGCAGCACCTTGAAAAGTGTCCGAAGAAAACCGTATTTTCTACAGCTGTCAATTCCCATTTAAGTCTTGGTAAGGTTCTCTTGTCATCGAATTAAACCACATAATCCACCAGCTTGTGCGAGGCCCCGTCAATTCCTTTTGAGTTTCACTCTTGCGAGCGTACTCCCCCAGGTGGCTAACTTATCACTTTCGCTTAGTCTCTGATTCCTAAAACCAAAAACGAGTTAGCATCGTTTACAGCGTGGACTACCAGGGGTATCTAATCCTGTTCGCTCCCCACGCTCGTCCCTCAGCGTCAGTTGTATCTTAGTGACCTGCCTTCGCAATTGGTGTTCTAAGTAATATCTGCCATTTTCAGCACTCACTACTTATTCCAGCCACTTCAAATACACTCAAGACTAACAGTATCAACGGCAGTTCTACAGTTAAGCTGCAGGATTTCACCGCTGACTTATCAGCCCACCTACGGACCCTTTAAACCCAATAAATCCGGATAACGCTTGCACCTCCGTATTACCGCGGCTGCTGGCACGGAGTTAGCCGGTGCTTGATTCATATAGTACCTTCAGCTACTCTCACGAGAGTAGGTTTATCCCTATATAAAGCAGTTTTGACAACCCATGGGGCAGTCGTCCTGCACGCGGGATGGCTGGATCAGGCTTCCACCCATTGTCCAATATTCCTCACTGCTGCCTCCCGTGGGTCTGGGCCGTGTCTCAGTCGAGTGTGGGGATCACCCTCTCAGGCCCCCTAAAGATCCGTCGCCTTGGTAAGCCGTTACCTTACCAACTAGACTAATCTTGTGCGTGCTCATCCTTATCCGCCGTGGCTTTTAATATGAAATGATGCCATCCCATATGTTATAGGTATTAATCCGGATTTCTCCGGGCTATCCCCTTGATAAGGGCAGATTGCACCATGTTTCTGCACCCGTACGCCGCTCTCATCGTTGGTTAGCAGCTAACCAACCGAATCCCGCTCGGCTTGCATGTGTTAGGCCTCCCTAGCGTTCATCCTGAGCCAGGATCAAACTCTCCATTGTATGTTCTTCCTTGACTCACTCAAAGTTATGACTCGCTCTGGTCTTTCCTTACTTGGTTGTTCTATATTTAATATCTTAATGAGTCTCTTCTCTGTTCCTAAACTCAAAACCGTTCCGTTTTTCGTTTGCGAGTGCAAAAAGTAAAAACTTTTTGAACTGACAAAATATTTTTAATAAAAATATTTTTTAACCGTCTTAATCAAACAAAATCTTCTACTCTCCTGAATACCTCTGTTGTGTAATTCAGACTGCAAAAATAAACTTACCCATACCACGCAAATACTTTTTATCTTGCACATAATTATTTAACTCGCTGATTTATAATAAGAAAAATTTTGAAAGGCTTATTTCCTATTTACCAGTCCGCAGGGGTATTTCTTCCAGTCTTCTGGAACCTTTTTCATCAGATTTTTATAAACAAAACATATGTACTCGCTTCTTGGAACTAAATTATCATCCAATAGAAAATATAATCTCCTTCTATTTTTACACTATGAACCTTTATATACATCTCCTGATTGATTACCAAATTAGGGTATCTATTTTTATTTTTATTATTTTTCTTATATATAATCCCTCTTCTACCTGTAATTTCTGGATCTGCATTCATATAATATAAAAATCTTACTCTCCATTTTTCATAAAATTGTAGCATACTTAGCTATCATCTATATCTCGTATATTTTATTATCAACTAAATACCCCTGATTCTACTATAAAAATAATTTATACCTCAATAGTTTATATATGTTTGGGTCAAAAGTATTTTATATTTTTATATTTATTCTTTAAAACTTTTTCCCTCCTATTAATTTATAATAAGGCGCAGAACAAGAATATAATATAGTACATAATAACAAAGTAATAATTATTTTTCACTATGATGTAAATCTATTTTTGTTTGATAGTGAAAATAAGGCTTGATATTATTAGATAAAACTAGTAATGCAGGCTGTCGAGAGAAATCAAGCCATGAGCGAAAATATTCTGGATAGGGTGTCTTACATGTCTGTCAGAATCTATTCTTATTCTCTCTAAAATAGTTTCTAAAACTAATACTTTCATCTTTAACATATTTAAATTCTAATTCATATCCTTTATTAATTTTAATTTAATTTTATTATCATTGATTATTATTCCTTCGTAATAAATATTTATATATTTCCCCAATAAATGTTTAGGATTATTAAATATACTATACTTAATCATTATCTTATCTTTATTAATAGTATAAAGTCCGCTATTTTAGGATTATTAGTATACACTCTTTTCTTTATATCTATAATCTCATCTCTACAGTATTTCCCTTTTTATGCGATGGGAATATCAAACACATTACAATACCCATCATTATCAAATTTCAGTAAAAATAATGGCTGTTTCTTCAAAAAATCATTTCCCCTAGATTCAAACTGTATGTTGCAAATATTAT
>BNJS01003860.1_pt1 | contig 104501 bp, 109 predicted proteins | sample 8540461 | NCBI WGS metagenome assembly BNJS01 (sample SAMD00202454, study PRJDB9452) | human saliva metagenome | isolation source: human saliva | place: Japan
CTTTTCTAGCTCCCATTCTTCCAGCCATACGCATTCCTTTGAATACTCTTGAAGGATAGAAGAGCTCCTACTGAACCTGGTGCTCTCAAACGGTTATGTTGTCCGTGTGTTGATTGTCCTACTCCACCAAATCCATGGCGACGAACAACACCTTGAAAACCTTTACCTTTTTAGGCACCTGTTATATCTACAAATTCTGCCTTCTGCGAAAAGCTCTACTGAAATAGTATCGCACCTAATTTGTAATTACTCTCAAATCCTTGGAATTCGACAAGTCTTCTGGAGAAACACCAGCTTTTAGCAAATGTCCTGCTTCAGCTTTTATTTTGCATTTCTGTCATCGAAGCAAGTTGAAGAGCCTCATACCGTCAACCTCTTTGGTTCTGGACTTGGGTAACTACGCAAGGACCTGCCTCTATGATGGTACAAGGAATGTCCCGTTTTCATCAAAAATACTGGTCATTCCTACTTTTTCCAATTAACCCAGACATAAAATTGTATTAAAAATTATTTATTTACTTAATTTTAAAAATAATGATTTTTCATCATTACATATTTGAATATTCAGGGCTAAAAATCAGCCCTGAATATTGCTTTTTATCCGTTTTCCTTAGTAAATTTACGTTTGGGATCAAGTTTAGTAAATTATATCTTTACTTTTATAAGTTCTTGTCAAACTTTGATTTCAAACTTCTACTCCACTTGGTAACTCTAATTTCATAAGAGCATCAATAGTTTTTGGAGATGAACTATAAATATCTAAAAGACGTTTGTATGAACTTAATTCAAACTGCTCACGAGACTTTTTATTTACATGAGGAGAGACGAAGAACAGTAAATAATTTTTGTGAGTAGGAAGGAATAGGTCCTACAACTCCTGCCCCTGTAGATTTTTACTGTTTTACGATTTTTCAGCAGATTTATCTACTAAATTATGATCGTGAATTTTAATTTTATTCTAATGACTCATTTTTCTAAAAATTAATTAGCTCCTTTGCTTTTTTAATAACTATCTTCGGAAATATTTGAAGGAGTTTCTGCATAATGAGAGAACTCCATTGTGAGTAGCTCGTCCAGAAGACAATGTTCTAAGGAGTTACATATCCAAACATCTCAGAAAGAGGCACATTTGCTTTTACTACTTTTGCACCATTTCTATCGCCCATATCGTTTCACCTGACCTCGACGACGATTCAAGTCTCCATACGATATCCCCATATTTTCTTCTGGGGTAGTACTTCTAATTTCATTATAGGCTCCATTAAAACAGCTCTTGCTGCACAGGCTACCTTCTTTATAACCTAATCTAGCAGCTAATTCAAATGATAATGAATCTGAATCGACAGGGTGGGAAAAGAACCATCTTTTAAAGTAATCTTCATAGCATCCATTTCAAAGCCTGCTAAAGGACCACTCTTCACTTTAGCTTCTTTGAATCCTTTTTCAATAGAAGGAATATATTCTTTTTGGAATATTACCACCTTTAATTTCATTGACAAATTCTAAGCCAGCCCTTTCCTTCTTCTGCAGGTTCCATTGTAAATACGATATCTGCGAATCTACCACGACCACCACTTTGTTTTTGTAAACTTCCGATGATCTGCTTTTTCCTGTGATAGCTTCTTTATACTCTACTTGAGGCTCACCTTGATTTACTTCTACTTCATTCTCGTTTTAAACGATCTACAATAATATCTAAGTGAAGTTCACCCATACCAGAGATAATAGTGTTGCCCAGATGCTTGATCTGTTTTTACTTGGAAAAGTAGGATCTTCTTCTGCTAATTTAGCTAATGCCATTCCTAACTTATCAACGTCAGCTTTGGTTTTAGGCTCTACTGCAATACCAATAACCGGATCTGGGAACACCATACTTTTCTAATACGATGGGATGTTTTCATCACAAAGCGTATCTCCTGTTTTTAATATCTTTGAAAACCACCACAGCTCCAATATCTCCTGCTTCCCATGATATATTCAATAGGTTTTAGCTTTATTAGCATGCATTTGATAGATACGAGAAATACGTTCTTTACTCTCTGAACGAGTATTAAGCACATATGAACCAGCATCTAAATGTCCTGAATATACACGGAAAGCTCGACGACCTACATAAGGATCTGTTGCTATCTTAAATGCTAAAAGCTGCAAAAGGCGCATCTACAGCTGGTTTACGAAGACCACTGCTCCTGTATCTGGTTTAGTTCCCTCAATCGCTTCTTTTATCCAGGAGAAGGTAAATAGCGACATACAGCATCTAGCATAAATTGAACTCCTTTATTTTTGAAAGAAAAGAACCACAAGTCATAGGAATGATAGCCATATCACATTACTGCAGCACGCAAAAGCATTGTGTATTTCTTCTTCTGAGATAGAGTTCATCTCCATAAAATTTCTCTAAAGACCCTCATCGTACCCTGCTACTTCTTCAATAAGTTGAGCTCTATATTTAGCTATCATCAGCTTTTCATATCTTCGGAATTTCTACAACATCAAATGTGACTTGATTCTTCATGCCAAACGATAGCTCTGTATCAAATCTACAACACCCTTCAAAATCAGCTTCTGTCACCAATAGGAAGAACGATAGGCACTGCATTAGATTTCAACATATCTTTACTTGCTGACAAACTTTAAGGAAATCTGCTCCTTGTCTGTCCATTTTATTAACAAAGCCCATACGAGGAACTTTTAGTGGTTATCAGCTAAACGCCAGTTTGTCAGACTGAGGCTCTGCACCCCATCAACTGCTGAAAATAAATACCAACCCATCTAAAACACGTAAGAACGATTTGCTCTACAGTAAAGTCAACGTGACCGGGAGTATCTATAATATAAAAGGATATTCTTTTGCGTCTGCTGTAGGTTTTTCCGTTTTCTGTCAGGAAATTCCATTTACAAAGTAGTTGCAGCAGACTGAATAGTAATACCTCGTTCAGCCTCTTGCTCCATCAGTCCATAGTAGAAGCTCCATCATGAACCTTCCTATCTGTGAGTTTTCCTGTATAGAAAAAGAATACGCTCTGTAGTTGTGGTTTTACCCGCATCAATATCGCCACAATACCAATATTTCTTGTATATTTTAAATCTCTACTCATATTGCTCCACTAATTAAAATCTAAAATGAGAGAACGCTTTGTTGCCTCTGCCATTTTGAGTATCCATTCTTTTCTTAACAGCTGCTCCCTTCTTTTTGCTGCTGATAATATTTTCGCCCTTAGTTTTTGCGCCATAGACTTTTCATTTCTCTTGAGCGTATCCTATAAGCTCATTTTCATAGCCATAGAAAACTTTTTCTATCTGGACAATTTGCATTGGAATTTGGAATGTAGCTCCCACGGCGAGAACGTACCTCTACGTGGAGGCATAACGTTTGACAACGCGTCTTTCCACACCTCCAAAGCTGTTTTTCATCATTATTTTTCTTTTTGTCTACGATATCAATTGCATCATAGAAAACTAAAAGCCACTGACTTTACCGTCCCACATTAGATTGTTCTACAAAACGATAACTAATTGGTCATTAAATTTGGGATCTGGTAAAGAGGTCTTTTCTTAGCCCTGTCTTTTTCTCATTTCTCTGTGTTAAAAGATTTTTAAAATTACTTTTTCTTTCCTTTTGCTGGCGCAGCTGGTGCTTGTCCTGGTTTTGGGCGTTGGCTCCGTATTTTTGAACGGCGTTGGGTTCTTCATTAACTCGCTGTATCCAAAGCTCCACGCACGATGTGATAACGAACACCTGGTAAATCTCTTTGCCTTCCGCCTCTTACCATACTATCGAGTGCTCTTGAAGGTTGCATGTCTTCTCCTGGAATGTATGCGTTTACTTCATTACCATTAGTCAAACGAACACGCGAACTTTGCATTGTAGTTTGGTGGTGTAGTGGTAGTAAACACGTGTACACACTCCTCGTCGTTGGGTGACACGAATCCAAAGCAGCCGATTTGCTCTTCTTAGCAATTGTGGCTCTTCCTTTTCATGTACTAATTGTGAAATTGTTGGCATATAATAAAATTAAAATATTTCTTTAAGCGAGGCAAAGGTAAACTTCTCTTTTACCAAATATAAAGCGCTTATTTTTCAATATTTTTATTTATTATTTTTCTATCTTTTGTATTAACAGAAAAGTTATTTTTATTCTTACACAGAAAAGAAGCACTCTCAATACGTTGAAAATCAGAAATAAATTTTCAACAAATTACTTATCATATTGATTATCAAAGCAGATAAAAAGTTATTAACAATTTGAAGAAATAAAAATCTGTACTTAAAAATAAGTACGATTTTCAACTAAAAACTCTAATCACAATATTAATTACACTCTGCTTTTATTGCATCTTTTGAATAATTTGTTTTGTTTTAAAGTATTTTACTAAATTAGCAGAACTTTTATACATTCTATTTTCATTCCTTGACGAGCTGTCTGATGTTAATTTATGACACTTGCTCAAATCTAATCTTTGTAAATTAGGCGATTGTATATCAACAGTTGTAAGATTTGTTAAAGTACTTGTATTGACTGTTGCATACTGCTATTTCCTGTAAATGTTACTTTATGTAGAATTTACGAATGAGACAAATCTATATTAGAAAACTTTGCTCCTATTTCCATTTCTGATATATTTATAAAATGCTCTAAACCTGAAAGATCCCGAAATACAGGTATCTATAATTTGTATTTTTATCTCTTATACTAGCCTCTGCTTTTGTTGATAGAATACTCCTTCTACTTTATTAGGGAAGAAAGTTCTATATATAAGACTTCTCAAATTTTTATCTGAAATGATAACAAGGCTAGAATTTGGGATCTGTACTTCCTCCACTATTTGTTCTATGAAAGTACCTTGATTCTTACCATCTAGACATTCAGTCTATCTGCTAATTCCTGATTAGAAACAATAATAGAGTTAAGCTGTATTTGAAAGCGGAGCAGATCCTACCGCCTTCTTAATGGACATATTCTGTGCATCATCTAAAGTTAAATTTAAATAGAAATATCTGAAAAGTACCAGATAAATAGTTTTCCTATTAAATTCAATTGTTTAATAGTTGTAAGCCCTCCTAAATTAATTGCTGTAAGTCTATTTTGTTGAAAGGTTTAATTTAGTGGTTTAGAGATTATCAAAATTAATATTTATAATAGCATTATTACCTAATTCTATGGTTTTCCAATAAAGGTAAATTTCTTAGAATAACATCTTTTAATATTGTTACGTTCCATTTGAACTGTTACCAAATTAGGAAAATCCTGAAGAACAAAAGATTGGTATTATTTAATATTTGCCCCTCTACACGTATTTTTGAAATATTTGAGAAATATTTTTAAATCTGATATATCATCAACTTCATATTGAGAGGAAAGACAAGTAATTTCTCTTTTATAAGCTAACGCTTCTTGTTTAGTAATTTCACCATCACCATTAGCATCTACCCTTTGATTGGCAGGATATGTTTTTGAGAATTAATAATACAATCTTTTGGTTTTTGATTGATATTCAAAAATCTCATCAACAGCATCTGTATGAGTATATTTGTGAGTACTATCTTCAATATTAAACTTATCTGCTAATTGTTTTAGCAGCTACTTTAATACCTGTAATTGCGCTATTTGAACTCCTTTTACTATTTGAACAGTACTAAGAGCTGTAAGCTTGGAAAAATCTAAAAATCACTAAATATTATTGTTTGTAGCTTTAATACTTTGTAAACGAGTAAAGAGCTCCTATATTCAATTTTGTTAGATTGATTATCATTTACTTCTAACTTTTCAAGATTGGTAAACTCTATCCCTATAAGGTCTCTTATTCCTTTTTGCATTCAAAAATAAAGCGGTTTGGAGCCTTTGCTTCTGCAATACTAATTTTTCCCATTTTTATCTATATCCCATTGAGATAATGCTTTTTCTAAAATTTTCATCAGGGATATTTGTTGCTTCTCTATAAGTTGTGCCCAATTATTACCTTCTTTTATATAATTTATTAGATGCTTTTATCTATATTTTGAACCAATAGAAGAAGAAGGAGTACCAGAACCGATGTAAATATCTCCGTCTGTATAATTACTTATAGAGGTAATAGGCGTCCAAGAAGAACCATTTTTGATACAAAATTTTGCATGTAGTATCAAAATAGTATGTTCCTGCTGTTGCCGAAGAGGTACTGTATTCCTTTATTACGTACTCGGTAGCTGAGGAGGTGTTTCCATTATCAGAATTATCACACCTGATTTGGAACATCCAACACTTACCATAGCACTCAATAGAAGAGCAAAAGCCTAATTGTTTCAATCCATTTTTGTGAGTGTTTTTGAGTTTTAACTTTGGGGCAAAGGTAATTAAATATTTTAACTACACAATAAAATAAATATTTATTTTTAAGAGAAAAACGCTGACACCTTATTGACAATAAAAAGACAGTTAAATATACAATTAAAGCATCTTTTTGTTAAAAAGACGCTTTAATTTATTTATTTTATATTTTATTTAGTTTTTAAAGAAATAAAATGTAAATTTCTTTTTATTCACATTTTATTTTTGTTAATAACTAAACTTTTTATTTGTATAATTTTTAAACATTTTGCCATTTTTATCCAATTGGCAGAGTGTCACTCCAATCATCTCTATCATTAAGACACGGAATAAGTTTATAAGTTTCTCCACCAGCTTTTAGAAAGTCTTCTTTACCTTCCATTCCCTATTTCTTCAATAGTTTTCCTAAACAATCCGAGACAAAAAGCAGGAGTAACTACCATCAATCGTTTTATTCCATATGGGCTAAACTTTCAATAGTAGCATCTGTATGAAAGGTTGTAGCCAAGGTTTTTCCCCAATCTGGATTGGAAAAGATGTTCCATAAGAGCCTTCTTTTAACCCTAGTTCTTTTCACTACGGCTTCAGTTTGTTGCATAACATTGATGGCGATAACAATAACTATGCGCTGGCGAATCATGTACAGCAATTATCATCAATTTTACAATGGATTGTGTAACATCCGATTTATACAATATGTCTTTCTGAAATTCCGTGATAAGAGAACAATAAATAATCTTCTGAAAATTCTTCTTTTTATTGATTGTGCTAATACATACCTTTATATAATCTTTCTCGCTCATAAAAAGCGGGAATTTCAGTTATTTGAATATTTGGATATTTTTCTTTCGGATTTTTCTGCTAATACAGAAATTGTCTCTGTTGTAGCCATTGCAAACTGAGGCTACAAAGGGACCAACAAAATATGCGTTACACTCTTGTTTGTGAAAGCGCTATACCAGACTCAAGAGATGGATTTCCGTAACGCATTCCTAACTCTGAGGGATAGATACGCGTTGTTGTACTTTCTTTTGTAATCGTCTGGAAAAAGAACAATAAGAAGCGAGCCTTCTTCCCACGAAACTTTTGTGAGCTTCTGCCGAATGTTTTGAACGAGTATTAACAATTGTTCCTTTTAACAAGAAAAGCTCGCATAAGATATGGAATATCAATCACTCTGCTCATCCATCAGGGAATTGGTCTAAATATTTTTAACATCCTTTACTGAGTGGTGAATCTAGCGACCCCAAATTTACTAACAAGACTCCTTTTTGCATTTATTAAATTTTTGGGCAAAAGTACGAATAAAAAGCAAAACTACAAAAATAATGTAATTAGCTCATACAAAGAGGATTAATTTTTTTGACAGGAAGATAAGAGAAGACAGAGTCTTAGATGTTTTAGATAGGTTTTTTTCAAAATTAGGTTTCTAAATCGTTACCTAATACATTGAAAAAAATATTTTTTTATTAATAGGTTATATTTCAGTGTTTTACACCTTTTTTTCATATTGTACAGTAACTTGATAAAAAGTACTTTCGCAAATTAAAAATTAGAGTATGAAAAAAAGTAAAACGCTCAACCTTTAAGGTATTGTTTTACCTTAAAAAGAATGCCCCAAAGAAGAACGGTAAGGTTGCTATTATGGGACGTATTACCATTGACAATCAGGTAGCTCAGTTTAGTAGCAAACTTGAAATCCTTCCACAGAAATGGGATTTGAAGTACGGAAGGGTAACAGGTAAAACAGAAGAAGCTACCCAACTCAACCGAAAGCTGGAAGAGATTCGCTCACGTATCATTACTCATTATGAGGAGTTGATGAAGTACGAGGGAGTGGTTACTGCTCAGAAGCTAAAAAGCTACTTTTCTAGGTATAGGAGTAATGGAAGATTCCTGCTAAAAGTCTATGAGAAGTTCAAAGAAGACTTTGCCTTGATGGTAGAAAAAGGTGTTAGAAGTTACAGCACTCTTAACAAATATGAGAATGTATATACTCATTTGAGCGAGTTTATCCAGTACAAATACCGCAGAAGTGATATTTCTTTCAAAGAACTTACAGAAGACTTTATCAACGATTTTGACTTCTATCTTAGAGTTAATAAAAGTCTTACTCACAACACAATATGGGTTTATATGATGCCCCTTTGTAAAATGGTAGAAATAGCTATAGATAAAGGAATTATCTATCGCAATCCTTTTAAGAATTATATAAGTTCTATGGAGGAGAAAGATAGAGGTTGGATATAGCCGAGAAAAATTATTGAAAAGTATGAGGGTACAACTCGTACAGAAGCATTGTTTCCTACACCCTCCAATGCTAATTGCAACCTCCTGATTAAAAAAAGATGATGAAAGATTGCAACATCATTCGTGAAAAACCCTATCTCCTTTCACTGGGCACGCCATACCTTTGGTACTCTGTTCTTAACAGAAGGAGTTCCCTTGGAAAGTGTTAGCAAGATGATGGGACATAAGAATATCAAAACCACCCAGATTTATGCTAAAATCACCAATGAGAAAATTAGCAAGGATATGGAAATTGCTGCCGAACGATTAAAGAATTTAAAAGATAGGATAGCTTCTCAGTGTCTTTTTAAAAATTAGAAATCCATTGATAATATTTCAAAAAGAGATGTGTCAATGGATTTTTTGTTGCCTTACAAAAAGCTATCTCACAAAGATAAGAGTGTTATTAAGACTTACCTATTTTTCCCTGTTTTTAAACATTTAAGGCACGTAATGGCGGTTCGTTGTTCGAGTGCAAAAGGTATTTCTGTGTTCTTAACGCTTCTTGCAAGGTCAAGCTCGATGGGTTTTCAAAAATCTCCAGCCCTTGTCCGTTGTCCTGCGGGTAGTATTTTTGAAAAACCTTGCAGAAGCTAAACACAGACCTTTTATGGCACTCGAAACGAAACCAGCTCATTCCGACCTTTAAGCGAATAAAAATGTCAAATATGAGAAAAATGCCGCTTCTTACAGATTGTTTTTTTGAAACGAATACCGCTTTTTCCTCCCATTGTCGAATAAAAAAATTTCAAACTATGTAGCTACCTAATTACGTTTTTTTACCTTCGTACGTACTTGCTTACGTTCATACGTAAATGCAAAAGTAATGTACAAATATACATATAGCTTTACATAGAATTGTAAATAACTTTGTAAGTAAGTGATTGGTTAAATATATTACTAATATGCCCTAAATCACTTTATGAGCTTGTAGTGTTTATCTTCTTTTCTTATGGTTAATTAAAAATTTGACCGTTTAGGAGAATTTTCTGTTCACTCAAAACAGAGCAAGTTGTGTTTTGAGGCACGCATTAGGGCGTGTAGGCACCTCAAAACCACTTGCCCTTTGCAGGGAACTTAAAACGCACTCCGAAGTCGTGGTTTTTTTACTTTTATATTTTTATTGTATTTCTAATGTAATAAAATTTTAATAATATATCCGATACATTACCAATTCTAATCACTATCTTTTTCCAGCATTTACTAAGGTTGCGTTGATAAAGAATGCTCCTTTGGTGGCAATAGTCTGTTCGGGGGCTATAGGTTTTACAGGGGCAATGGCAGTATACCCACTTTCGGAAGCTCCTTTTACTACCTCCACTTTCTCAAAAGAGGTTTCTTTATCCGAAGTTTGGGTTACCAGAAAAAATGTAGGATTTACCAGCATCCTCTACGATAGCCTCGTTAGGTACAGCAGGGGTCGTTTGTTTGTCAAGACTGATAACCCTGTTACATTCATTCCATTGATGAGCCCTTGTTTGTCACCCTCTACGTGGCAATGTACAATGATGCTTTTGCTTTCGTTTTCAAACGAAGCCGCAATGTTATACACTTGGGCATCATATTCGCGAGAGGTGTTATTGGTAGGGTTGAAGTGCACTTGTTGTCCTACCTTAATGTAAGGCAAGTCACGCTCATACACTTGCAAGTGCAGGTGTAGCGAACTGTTGTCGATGATTTCCACAATAGGGGTGGAGGCATCTATATAGCCCCTTTGTTAGTATATACCGCACTGATATTCCCACTAATAGGAGCCACTATCGCCAAAGTAGATTGCATTCCCTTATCGGTGAGTGTTTGAGGGTTTAAGCCCATTAGGCGTATTTGTTCTTCAAGCGAAGCTTTTTCGGTACGGAGAGTGCGTAGCTGAGTAGTAGCGGCTTGTAGGTTCTTACCAGTACCAGCATTACCCTTCATAGAGGGTTTGCTGACGGTCAAGTTCTTGTTTAGCAAGTTCTATCTGACCATTAACGGTGAGCAAGCGCTGTTGTTGTTGCAAGAATTCTGGGTTAGAAACAGTAGCGATTACTTGCCCTTTTTGCACATAACTGCCTATCTCTACCTTTACGCTCTTGATAATCCCCGCATATACAGTCGATACCTTCGCCTGATGGTCGGCAGGCACGCTCAGTATTCCATTGGCTTTGAGGGTAGCGGCAAGAGCTTTTTCTTCTATATGTCCCAAACGAATATCTACAGTTTGGATTTTGAGCTTGGGTAAGGGTGGTGAGGTTGCCTCCTTCTTCGTGGTGTTCTTCGCGCTCTTCGAGCTTTTTGATTATTGGTAGTTGTAGGAGTGCCATTGCAGGCTGATAGACTAATTCCTATAAGGATAAAAAGCGATTTTTTTATACCATATTTTTTTCATTTGTTTTACTGGTTTAAAAGGGATTGTATTTCTATTACTTTTTTTGATTAAGCGCCTCGATACTCTCAAGGTATGCCAAGCGGGTATCTACGGCTGTCTGTAGGGTGTAAAGGTACTCCACATAGCTTATTTCACCTGCGCTATACCCTAACTGATTGGCTCGGATAATGCGCTCGGCTTCAGGTAGCGCTTCTTGTTTGTAAAACTGATATTTTTGCAAATTCAGTTGGTATTCCTCTTGCAGATTTATCCATTGAGTTTTTAAGCTGTTTTTTTCTGTTTGTTGAGCTGCTTCTATAGCTGCTTCTTTCTGATATTTATAAGCTTTCACCTTGGCACGGGTAGCGGTAAAAATAGGAACTGAAAGCCCTATGGTGGCAAAGTGAAAACGTTTACTTCTATCAGTATAGGTCTCTACCCCTCCAATGGTTTGCATTCCTATAAGAGACTGATTGGTATAGCCCAATGTAAGGTCGGGCAGGGCTTGGGCACGCTCTAGACGTTTGTTGTGCTCAGCTATGTTTGCTTCTTGATAGCTGAGTTGTACCAAAGGGTGCTGAGAGAGTTGTACATCCGAAGGCTCACTGAGTAACAAAGGCTCATACACGGGCGACTTGGTAATGGTAAATGCTTCTTCTGTTTGCATTAACGTACGCAAGTTGCGATAGGTAGCTTGTTGTATAGTTTTGTTCTGTTGAAGTAACAAACTTATTTCTCCTTTCTTCACTTGGGCAGTGTTAATATCTATCTTCTTGGTATCCCCCTGCTTTATAGCGTACTTCAGCAATGCGAATAAAATTATTGTAGAGACTATCAAGCTGCAAGAGCTGTTCCTCTTTAAAAGTCAAATATTGCAATTGCTGATATGCGTTGCGCACTTGCCGCTTCAGTTCATTCTGCTGAAGGGCTAATTGCCCTTGTTGTAATTGTGTCTCTGCTTGATAGAGCTTTTTGCGAGCAGCAAATACTGTAAGCAAAGGAATAGATTGTGATACACCTACTGAAAGGTCTTTTTTTCAGCACTGCTGTACTGCCCGTATTGCCCTGTAAAGTCTGTTTTAGCCAATTCAAAAGAGGTTCGCTCTTTAGCACTTGCTCCTTGTAGCTTGAGTTGTGCTGCCTTAATCACTCCATTGTTCTTAAGGGCTATTTGCTCTATTTCTTGTAGCGAGTAAGACTGCTGAGCGTGTAGCGCTATAGGACTGATAAGCAATAGGGCTATCGTGAGTACTTTAGCTGAAGGACGGCGCCAAGAAAAGGTACTATTGAAAGCGATGTAAAGCAACGGAAGCACGAAGAGGGTGAGGAAGGTAGCCGATACTAACCCCCAATAACCACTGTAGCTAAGGGGCGTTGTACTTCTGCTCCTGCTCCTTGACTGAGTGCCATAGGTAGGAAACCTAAGCTCGCCACCATAGCCGTCATTAGCACAGGGCGTAAACGCATTTCGGTACCCGTAATCACGCGATGCAAAAGGTTGGTCATTCCTTCTTTTTTCAGCTGGTTGAAAGTGCCAATAAGCACTATACCGTTGAGCACTGCTACCCCAAAGAGCGCGATAAAACCAATACCCGCACTAATACTAAAAGGCATTCCCCGAAGAAGCAAGGCAAATACGCCCCCAATGGCACTCATCGGGATAGCGCTAAAAGATGAGCAATGATTGTTTTATAGAGTGGAAAGCAAGGTATAACAAGAAAAATATTAAAAGTAGGGCTACAGGCACGGCTATGAGCAGTCGGTCGGTGGCTTGTTGTAGGTTCTCAAACTGACCGCCATAGGTAAAGTAATAGCCCGTAGGGAGCTTTACGCCCTTTAATTTTTGTTCTATATCACTCACCACACTCTGCACATCGCGCCCCTTGCACGTTGAAGCCAATGACGATACGGCGCTTGCCTGCTTCACGGCTTACTTGTGCGGGGCCTAATTCATATTTGATAGTGGCCAATTGGCTCATCGGCACCCTGCCCATTTTCGGTAGCTACCATCATATGCTGTACATCGTCAATTCCGGTACGATGGAGGCTATCGAGGCGTACCACAAGGTCGAACCTTCGTTCGTTCTCGAAGACAACCCCAGCCTTCTTACCAGCAAAGGCGGTACTGAGTACCTCATTGACCTCTTGCACCGAAAGTCCGTAGTTGGCCAAACGCACACGGTCGTAAGTAACATTGATTTGCGGAAGTCCGCTTACTTTTTCGACCTGTGGGGCGGTAGCACCTTCTGTTTTCTGGATAAGTTGGCTTACTCTTTGGGCGTAGTGGGCGAGGGTATCCATGTTTTTCTCCAAAGATTTTTATCGTTACATCCTGTCTGACACCTGTCATCAATTCGTTGAAACGCATTTGTATAGGCTGGCTTTTTCTCAAAAGAAGACCCCAGGAATATCCTTGAGCCGCTCAATGATGGCATCTCCTAATTCCTCATAGGAGCGACCACTTTTCCATTGGTCTTGGCTCTTGAGTACGATCACAATATCGGAGGCTTCCAGCGGCATAGGGTCGGTAGGTATTTCGGCAGAACCTGTTTTGCCTATCACCATTTTCACCTCGTCGAACTCACGAATCAGGCGAGAGGCCTGCATGGAAGTCTCCAAGCTCTGCTTCAGGGAAGTGCCCGGTGGCAGAATACATTCAAAAACAAAATCGCCTTCTTGTAGTTGTGGAATAAACTCACCTCCCATACGGCTGAAAAATGCCTACTGCAAGAACGAACAGTACCACGGTACTGCCTATTATCCATCCCCTAAGGCGGATAGAACGGACAAAGAGCGGTTGGTAGTGACGGTTGAGCCAGCTTATCATTCGCTCGGCAAAACTGCGCTTGTCACTTACTGTTTTAGGTAGGAGCAAAGCGCTCATGGCAGGGATATAAGTCAGGGGAAAAGGATCAGGGCACCCAAAATAGCAAAGACGACGGTTTGTGCCATAGGGCGGAACATCTTGCCCTCTACTCCTACCAAGGTAAGAATGGGAATATACACCATCAGGATGATAATCTCTCCAAAGGCGGCACTACTGCGTATTTTGGAAGCGGAATGGAATACCTCCTCATCCATTTGTGCTTGGGTAAGTCGTTGGTGGTTCTTTCGGATCGCCAAGTGGTGCATCACTGCTTCTACCACGATAACCGATCCATCTACGATAATTCCGAAATCTATCGCTCCCCAAGCTCATCAGGTTGGCACTTACTCCAAAGAGGTTCATCATTCCTAAGGCAAAGAGCAAGGAGAGCGGAATGGCCGTGGCAACAATCAGTCCGGCACGCAGGTTCCCTAAGAAAAGTACTAAGATGAAGATGACAATCAGCGCCCCCTCTAAGAGGTTTTTCTCTACCGTGTGAATAGCGCGTTGTACCAAGTCCGTGCGGTCTAAGAAAGGCTCTATCACTACATCTTCAGGTAGGGATTGCTGTATGGTGGGCAGTTTTTCTTTGATACGACTGACTACCTCGTGGCTGTTTTCGCCCCTTGAGCATCATCACCACCCCACCCACGGCATCTACTTCACCATTATAGGTAAGGGCACCATAGCGGATGGCACTGCCCAAGCGTACCTCGGCTACATGCTTTGATAAAGAGGGAGGGGTGTGCTTGCCTACGGCTATATTGCCTATGTCTTCAAGGGAGCGAGCCATGCCTATTCCTCGGATAAAGTAGGCATTGGGGCGCTTGTCGATATAGGCACCTCCTGTATTTTTGGTTGTTCTGCTCCAGCAGTGAAAAATATCACTGACACTCACCCCCCATGGCACGGAGGCGATCAGGGGTCTATAACCACCTCATACTGCTTGAGTTCGCCTCCAAAGCTGTTGATTTCGGCTATTCCTTTGGTACCATAGAGTTGGCGAGCCACGATCCAGTCCTGCATGGTGCGGAGGTCTTTGGCGGAATATTTGTTTTTGCTCTGTTCCGTAGGGCGAATGATATACTGATATACCTCCCCAGTCCGGTACTCACGGGTGAGAGTTCAGGGCGAGCCTATGCCTTGAGGGATTTGCTCCTGTGCCTCCTTGAGCTTTTTCATTGACTAGCTGGCGGGCAAAGTAGATGTCCATATCCTCGCTAAAAGACGGCTGTGATGACCGAGAGGCCAAAGCGGGAAATACTGCGTGTTTCCTCCAGCCCAGGAATATTGGCGATGGCTTGCTCAATAGGAAAAGTAACCAGTTGCTCTACCTCTTGTGAGGCCAAAGTAGGGGTAGAGGTGATGATTTGTACTTGGTTGTTAGTAATATCTGGAACGGCATCAATGGGGAGCCTTGTAGCACTCCATACGCCCCAAAAAATAAGCATAAGGGTCATGAATCCTACAAATAGCTTATTTTTGATGCTAAATAGTATGATTTTTGTCTAACATTTCTAATAAGAATTAATGATTAGTTAATGACTAATGATGGGTGAGATGACTAATGAACAATCACTTGAGATGAAGAAAGAAAAGACTATATCTTGGGAGGAGTCCAGATATTCCCATAGTAGTTCGAAGACCATACGGTCAGGGGATAGCTATAGGAGGGAATGGTTGCGGTGGCTTGAGCAATGGTTAAGGCCTCATAAGTAGTGGGCGTGCTGATTACCATTTGGCAGCAAGTGCAAATGCAGAAAGGTGAACAGCTATCCAAATGAAAATGAGAGTGTTCCCTCAGTTGGGGCTGTTACAAATTCATAAGAAGCTGAAGACTCTCACCTTCAAGCATATCCGTACAAGGCAGCCCAGTGAGTGCCAACAGATATAAGCTAAGTATGAAGGTGAAAAAATCTCATATTGGGTAGCAAAGATACATCAATCTGACAAAAATTTTTGATTTTTGTCGCATTCTACCACATAATTAAAATAACACATCTGACACATTACCAGCTCCACGCAGACGTGCAGTAGCTGCACGTCTGCAGGGTGCAAAGGTAAATTTTTGGTTATATTGTCAAGATGTTGTACCTTTTGCACCTAGAAGTTACTGAGAAAATAGGTATAATCAAATGAAATAAGAGCTATTACTAAATCATTACCTAATCTTCTTGTAATTCCTGTATCTTCTTTATTTAAAAATAGATTATAAAAGTAGTTTCAATTTTGTGGCAAAATACACATTTTAAAATTATCTGTATTAATTTAATATCAATTTTTCTATTTTGATATAGATTTTTACTTTAATATGAATAAAATAAGTTATCTTTTTAGATAAACTATTTCTAAACTATATTTTATCCTAAAAATTGTATTTTTGCATATGTTATGAATTATTTTTCTTCTGATTTTACTTTTGGGTATTTTAGGTGGAGGGCAATTAGGTAAATGTCCTCTATGAAAACCCGAAAATATGATATTCAAACCAAAGTACTAGACCCAAAGTGCAGACGCTCCTTGCCGTATTGCTTGTAATGAATTTATACAAGGTGATTTACTAGATTTTGACACTGTATATCAGTTTGTGTAAAAATGAACATTTTAACATTTGAAATAGAAAAATGTTAATGTTGATGCCTTAGAAAAATTAGAAAAAGAAGGCATTTTGGTATATCCTTCTCAAAAATCTCGAATAATACAAAACAAAGAGTTACATATTTTATAAGAGAAATAATATAGCAACGGCAGATTTTATCCTTCATTGGGAAAGAACTAAAAAGATAGTTTAACGGCAGAGGGATTACCCATTTGTTTGGAAAAGTACTCGCTTTGGTTATGATGAAATGGAGTTAGTATTAGAACTTTTAACGACCTACTATCATTACCTAATGGAGAGTGCATTGCAGAGCAACTCATTGATTTTCAAACAGAACTTGCCGTAATTGTAGCCCAGAAACCAAACGGAGAAACTAGAACTTACCCTGGTAGAAATGGAGTTTCATCCCAGAAGCCAAATCAAGTAGAGATATGTCATTTTGCCCTGCAAGAATCCCTGAATGAAATAGCTGAAAAGCACAAAATTAGCTTTAAAAGTTTCGAAACTTTCCAAAATGTAGGTTTATTAGCAGTAGAAATGCTCTTACAAAAATGGTGAAGTTTTAGTTAACGAAGTAGCTCCACGCCCGCACAATTGAGGGCACTACAGCATTGAAGCAGTTATACCAATCAATCTGACAACTGATACATGGTTTTAAATCTTCCATTAGGGAAAACTAGAGAGTAAAGTAGCAGGAGTTATGGTTAATTTGGTAGGAGAAGAAGGTTTTTCTGGTGATGTTGTTTATGAAAATATTGAAAATAATGTCTGGAAGGGTAACACCCTGCATTACGGGAAAAGACAAACATGTCCCTAGGAAAATGGGACATATTACAATTGTTAATGAAGACATTTACAAAGCTCGTGAAATAGCCGCTGAAGTACAATAAGAGTAATTAGTAAAAAGTAATTTTTATTCTCTAACAAAAATCATTTTTATTTTATAAAATACTTATACTTTTGATGTCAAAATTAGCTTTTGATAGTCTTTACAACTGAATTGTAGAGCATTGAATTATTTATTGAATTATTAGTCGTTTTACTGGCTATTTTCATTGGAGCAAGGGTTGAGGCATTAGACTAGGGCATCTTTGGTATGATAGGTTTAGGTATTTTGGTTTTTGGCTTTCAGTCTTAAAACCAGGAGGTCAATCTACAGATGTAATGTCTTATCATCGTTGCAGTAATCACAGCAGCAGCTTTGCAAGAAGCAGAGGCTTGGATTATTTGGTGAAAGTAGCTCGAGAAAATCTTGCGCAAAAATCCTGCAATGATTACATTTTTAGCTCCCTGTAGTATGTTATTCTTCACTGTTTTCAGGCACAGGGCATGTAGCCTATTCACTTTTAGCCCTATCATCTCCGGAAAGTGCTAGCAATATGCAGAGGTACGCCCTGAGCGACCCCTTTCTATCTCTGTAATCGCTTCCCACAAGCTACATTACTGCCAGCCCTATTTCGGCAGCTACAGCAGCCGCTCTCAGCCGAGACTCTTAGGTGATAGGGATTACGCTCAGCAATATCCTTATGGTCATGTGTGCCCGCCACACTTATAGGGAGTAATGTAGTAGGAGCCATAGTAGTGAGTTTTATAGGTGTTCCTCTGAAAAAGATCCGAATATTTGCGCCGTTTGAAAGAAGGTTTATTAGAAGACGGCTGCAGAAATAAATGAAAAGACCAACAAAGGGCTAAAACATCAGTAATAATATTCCTTATAGCAGTAGTTTCTATTAGTGCTTTTTGGTTCTATTGATATACTCCGCCCTTCATTTATGATAGGGTGGTAAAAATAAAAATGGAGATGACCCACTATTGAGATTATAATGATGACTGCTGCAGGTTTAATACTAGTCTTCTCCCGTGTAAATGTAAACAAAGGTAATCGAAAGGTCAGTGTTTTTGGCGGGAATGCAAGCAATTATTGCCATTTTGGAATCGTCTTTGGCTGGGAAATACATTCTTTGAAGGAAGTAAGATATTCTTTGAAAATAATATTAAAGGTATTGTAACCGATTATCCTTTTTCTCTTTGCCATAGCTCTTTTTGTAATGTCTATTCTTTTTGTTTGAGTCAGGCATCAACAGTAAGAACGCTTTTACCCTACGGCCGTTACCACCTAAACCTTCCTGCTTTATCACTTATCGCCATGTTCCCTGCTGCTGAAACGGATATTTCTTTATTCCAAACTACCCCACTGTAGTTGCTGCTATTAATTTCGATAGAACGGGTACTACGCGCATAGGTAGATACGTCCTGAACCACTCATTTCAAATACCCGGTTTTGCTAGCTACTGTTGTAGCCATTACGGTTGGTTATTTTAATCATTATGTTTATGTAATTTTGAAAAATATTTTGATAATGAATATATTTAAAAATTGCCCTTTTCATCATTGTTAATGATGTCTCGTAGGCAGTCTTTGCTCAACAAAAAGCAAAGATACGTATTTTTAGCTACTGGCGGAACTATTGCAGAGTTAGTAAATCTAACACTGAAACCAATTACAAAGCTGAGGAATTAGGTATTTATCAATTATTGGATGCTGTTCCTGAGGTGAAAAACATTGCCGATATCGAGTGGAGAGCAAATTGTAAAATTGGCTCCCAAGATATGAATGACGATGTGGTTGAAACTTTTCTAAACGCATCAACGAATTACTAAACAAAGAAGGTTATGATGGAGTAGTTATCACTCACGGAACCGATACAATGGAAGAAACTGCATATTTTTGAACCTTACCGTACATAGTAAAAACCTGTAGTAATGAGTAGGTGCAATGCGCCCAGCAACAGGAATGAGTGCAGATGGACCTATGAACCTTTATAATGATATGTTGTTGTAGCTGCTGATAAAAATGCTGCTGGACGTGGTGTTATGGTATGTATGAACGATATTGTTCTTGACGCAAAAAGACGTTATCAAAACTAACACGACTTCTGTTGAGACATTCCAAAGGTGCTAATTATGGAGAAACTTTGGCTTAGCATTCATAATGGAAAAGTATTTTCAATAGAACGCCTCAAAACAAACATACTTATCAATCTATTTTAATGTTGATAACGCAAAACAATTACAAAAGTAGGTATCATCTAGCTACTCTATGCGTTTCTGAACTACCTATGAAAAGCTTTTATTGACGCAAAATTTGATGGTATAGTACACGCAGGGGTAGGTAACGGAAACTTATACCATACCATTTTTGATTTCAGTAAAAGCAAGGCAAAACGGAATCTTTTTGTGCGTTCTTCACGTGTACCTACGGTGCTACTACGCTTGATGCTGAGGTTGACGATGCAAAATTCCAGTTTGTAGCTTCTCAAACCTTGAACCCCCAAAAAGCTCGCTGTGACTTCTAATGCTTGCTCTTACCAAAACCAAAGATTGGAAAGAAATACAATCTTATTTTAATGAATATTAAAACTTTTTCCTAACAAAACAACATCTTATGAAATCGTTTTTGGCAATAAAGCCCTTCTGATGAGGCATTGCCTTTGCACAACTAAAGATTGCAAGACCAAATAAACCAATTAAAAGCAGAGCTTGAACACCCAAAAGAGCTCCGATGGACGTTCCTCCTCATGAGAAACGGAAAATCCTATTCACAAAGTTTAATGTTTTTCAACTTCCAATCAAGTTTTGATGCTGTAACTCAAAAATGGAGAAACAGAATTGGGCTTCAAAGCAAGACAATTGCTGCCTTGAAATTCGTGGAGATATAAATGAACGTATTTTTCTATCGTTTTCGTCATCGTTTAAATCGAACCAACGAAGCAGCCTCTTTGGACAATTTATCTCGTGCTACAGACATTATGTAGCAGGGTTTAGATTTAATGACAAATTCTCTTTAACTCTTGGAAAATGTCTAAGCTTGGGAGGTTTTGGGTTTGAGCCTCAACCCTATGAATATCTATGAATATTCTGATATGGTGGATAATATGGATAACTTTTATGCTTGGAGGAATGCTTACTTTTTCTCCACAAACAAAAACCACGAATTCAACTTTCAGATAACAGATGTTCGTAAATCTTTTTGCAGATACTATGAATAGTTCCTAATGTACAAACCAGTAAAGCTCCTCTAACTTACATTTTTAACTGGAATGGTAACTTCTTTAGAAAACAACCTATTACAGACACGCTGGGCTATTGGTTTTCCAAAATGAAGCTAAAAACCATACCAATGCTATGTATACATTTTAGTACAAAATTGAATTTTTCAAAATTTCAAGTATTCTTGGATTATATGAATGCTGATGAAGAATTGAGACAGGCTAAAATATACTCCATTAAGCAACTCTCAAGTATTGAAAAATGTTACTTATGATACTTTTATATTAAAAAGCTGAATATCAACCCTATTGAAAAATCAATATTTTTCGTAAAAGGAATGTATGAAACAACAAAAATAGTATTGTAAATAATGAAAGAACATCTTTAGGTTATTATACAGGTGTAGAATATTTACCTTTTAAAGACCAAGATTTACGATTTTTCTTGGCTTACATTGGTAGAGAATCTGAAATAAAAATGGTCTTAAAGATTACAGTAATCGCATTAGCCTTGGTATGATGTACAAAATAAAAGCTTTTTAAGGAATAAACTAATTAAGACACGTAAGTTTCATAGTATTAATTTATCACAAAAACCAGAAGAAATTCTTCTGGTTTTATTCTTTTTAAGAAAATCTTATCTTCGTTTTTGTATATTTAGATTTTTTAGTAATTTTGTAGAATATTTATTTTATTTTTGATGAAATTTGTTAAAAATTATCTTATATATTATTTTTATTTTTTTGTATCATTTATTAGCCATTGTCAAACAGATAGTAGTTATTATTTCAAACGAATATCAATAGAACATGGTTTATCACAGTCGGGTGTTACTGCAATTGTTCGAGATCATAAAAGGTATTTTTGTGGATAGGCACACGACAGGAATTAATAAAGTAGAACGTCAACCGCATAAAATATACTGAATATCATATTTTTCACTTATATGAAGATACAAAACCAAAAGCTATGGGCACTAACAGATAAAGGTGTTTTTACTATATGAAGCAAAAAAGACTCTTTTTACAGAAAACGGAACAAACTTTGTTCTCTATATCTACGCAAACTCTTCAGGTTTATTTTTGGAGGCTACTCTGCTATTTATAAATATAATTCAAATTTCCAAACTATTGAAAGGCTTCCTTTACTAAAAGAAGAAAAGCAAAAACAAAGAATGTCTGATTACTCAATTAATTTCTATTGATGAAGACACTTTTCTGGCAGGAACAGAAAGTGATGGAATCTATTATATCAGTAAAAACACATACATTAAAAGAATTTATTGAAGATGCAAAGTCCTTTAAGTTCTTTATATTATGATAACAAAAATAAAGAAATTTATTTTTCTATTTTTCCAAAGAGGCCTTCATTATGCACATTCAGGAAAGTTAATAGCAAATTATAACAATACTAATTCTGCTTTATCTAATATTATTTTAGACATTAAACCTTATCGTGGCGCTATATGGTTAGCTACAGATGGTGGAGGAATATCTATTTTTCATAAAAACAATAACACTTTTAACAATATTCAACATAGCGCCGGGAATGTACATTCATTACCTGTAAATTCTATTACTAAACTATATGAAGACAGTAGCCATAATATGTGGGCTGGTACTGTTCGTGATGGGATTTTTTCTTTTCAAAGAAACTTATATAAAGACCTATACAGATAGCTCTTTTGGGTAGTAACAATGGTCTTAGCGAGCGAGCTGTAATCAGTATTTTTGAAGAAAATAATGAAAAAAGTCTAGATAGGGACAGATGGTGGAGGAATAAATAGATTTGACCCAAAAACAGAACTCTTCACTCATCATCTTTCTACATATAATGACAAAATAACATCTATAACACACTTTTTCTACCGACAAACTACTAATTTCGGCTTATGGAAAGGGGCTTTTTCATATATAATACCAAGAAACATTCATACACTTCTTTCCTTTTTAAAGGATGAAAGCACCAACCAAGAGGAATGTTTTTCTAGTTTTTACTCCTTTTGTATATAAAAATAAGTGAAAAAGATATCCTTATTACTGCCAAAAACACCTATTTGTATAACCTAAACGAATATTCTTTTCGGAAATACCTTTTTGAAGATAATCTTACACCAAAGAATGCTTACAACTTAAACTCCAACAGGACAATACTTTATTTCTATCCAAAGAAATATATTGTATAAAAATAACTGAAAATGAGATACAACATTTCCTTACCTTAGATAAAAAAATGCAATATTAGCGCTGTTTGTTATGATAAAGAACAAAAATACATATTGGATAGCTACTTCAATGGGTTATTTAACTATTCTCCTAATAAAAATAAACTCAACAGCATAAATACAGACAATATGTTCCATCAAATCAGTTATATGCAAATGGATAACAAACAACGCCTGTGGATTAATGCTTCTAATGTTTTATTCTCTTACCATATTCCTGATAAAAATAATTATACAAGATGAGTCTGATGTTTTTGCCAAATGATATTATAACAGGATATATTCATCCTTCAACATCTTCTTTCCTTTATATGGGAGGAGTTAGTGGTTTTTGTGAAAATTAATAAATCTATCTTTTCTGAGGCAAATACTATTCCTTTATTATTTCTTGAAAGTATTGACCTGAATGGAAAAAATATATACCAATGAAAAATTTTTCCAAAGGAAATACCACCGTATTTTTAACACTTTAAAAATTAATGTGGGGCTTAATGAAAAAGATATGTTCCGCAAGATACTTTTTAGGTTTAAAATAAAAATGAATCTCAAACCTCAACAATAGAAACTTATGATAACAGCCTAGATATCATATCTTTACTTTCTGTAGGGAAATATGGAAGTCTATGTAGCTTGTATGACAAAAATGGTTATTGGACAACAGATGTTCCTTTTATTAACCTTTGAGGTTTTGCCTGTTTGGTATCAAAGATTTTGATTTATCAGTTTAATGGTTCTATTGCTTTTTAGGATAATAGCAGGAATAATGTGGGGTATTTGCGTCGTAAAAACAACAACTAAAATGGCGATAGCTCTTCATCAGCAAGAAATGAATGAAAATAAAATACAATTTTCTTACCAATGTAAGCCACGAATTGCGTACCCCTCTTACGCTTGTTTATGCTCCATTGAAAACGATTACTAACAGTGATGAAACTCAACAACTTTCTGAAAACCAAAAATCAATTACAAAAGTACTTTCAGACAAGCTAATACAATGAAAAATATTATTAATTGGGTTTTTAGATTATAATCGAAGTATTTTTCAGAAAAATACATCTTTTTGCATTGCTTATTGGGAAGTTAATAATCCTTCTAAAAATAAAACAAAAATATATAAAGCTAGTGGTAAAACTAATAAAACTATTATTTTTCTTAAAAACCTGAAACAGAATATGCCTGCAAAATCATTTATGGCAATGAGCTATCTTCTGAAATAAAAACTTTCAAGACTAAAGAAGTACAATCCTTTTTGACCAAAAGCAACACTTGAAAAAGATGAATTAAAAAGAACCTCTTGACGGATATTTTAACCAATTTACGCTAACCCAGCTATATATATAATGGATACTAGGGGTTATCATTTGGTATGAACTTATTCCTGAAGGTGTTTTAGTTGTTAATTATGACCCTCGTACAGAACATTTATATATGCTTACACAGCCCACACACCCAGTGGGAAGTACTTTTTACTGTAATGGTAATGGGTAAAAATTATTGACCTTTTTGGTAATATTATTTTCAAAAAGACCTTTCTACTTTTACCTGAAATGAGTAATAGACAAGCCCATCATGAATGTCGCCCAATGCCAGATGGAAGTATTGGTTTGGTTACTTATGTAGATAAAACATTTGACCCTCTTCCTACATAGGAGGAAGTTCTTCTGAAAATGTAAAGGAGATGGATTTATTATCCTAAACCTAAAAGGAGAGTTACACACCAATGGGATTGTTTTCCTTACCTATCTCCATTGAATGACTCTAATATTATGAATATAAAAATGATTGGCTCCATGCAAATTCTCTCAATTATGATAATGAGAGGTACTATTATATGACGCTTAATCGATATAGTGAACTTTGGAAAATTGATACAAATTCTTTAAAATATCGTATCGGGGAAGGTGGTACTATTAAAACCTAATGAAAAATATTTTTCGCACGGAATGCATTACGCGCTAACCCCATAGCTCGAATGAAGTTTTAGTCATTGACAATGCGAGAAATAATCAAAATACAGGTTCAAGAACCTTTAGTTTTTCAGAGTAAATGAACACTCTCAATCTGTGGAGATGTTCCCTTTAGGTTTCTCTTCCAAAAGGTGTTTTTCTGGTAATCGTAGTAATGCTCAATTTATTAATAATGATTTAATACTTTTTGCTCTAAGTGACAGAAAGAAATATTATTATTACCAATAAAAATGAAAATCCTGAAATAAAACGACAAATTTCTCTAACAAATACTTTTTATCGTATTCAATATATTCCTGATATTCAATATTAATTTTATGATTTATATTCTTTTTATTATTATTCATTGGATGCAAGTCACCCTCATTCAGTGATAATATATAGAACTATTCCACTACCGCAATCCATTGAATACACTGAGCAAGAGCCTTTCAATTAGATGCCAAAACGTGTTGGTTACTTATCCGCAAGTGCACACGCTTACAGGAAAAAGAACGCTTTCCTTTTTAGCCTATATCCAAGAACTTTCAGGAATGCCTGTAAAACACAAAGCTGGAGTAACCAATGGCAAACGCATTAGTAGTTTGAAAAAGCGATTTGCAAAAATGCAAATCAGGAGCTTATCAACTCACTCGCAAATAAGCGACCAAATTACATTGATGGGTGCAAGCCTGCCGGTGTGTTCTGATGCATTCAAACTTTGCGCAAATCTATTGATGTAACCTACCCTAAAGTCGTAGTTTTTCCAACCAGATAGTTATAAACGATGCTCCTCGCTTTGCTTATCGACAGAAATGCTGATGTGGTCTCGCCATTTCTTTACTGTAGATTTCATCAAGCAGTATATTGATATACTCGCTCTGCATAACCCTCAATAAGTTCCATTGCATCTCGGACGGACCAAGGTTGGCGTATGAAATAAAATACCCCCTGCCCTCACTGAGGTAGGTTTCAATGCGTAAAGAACGCTTTATCTGGCATTTGCTCAAAGATAAACCCCACCAATTCGATGGTAAACCTTATGACGGGTTCTACACCCAAGAGCGATAAAAGAAATCGTCAAAATACGCTCAAGACCGTTACTATCACCATTGATCCCCGAAATTGATATACCTGGGCATACCCTGCTGTAATTACCCGCTTATCCTGAGTTGGGCTGTACTGCAAAGATTATGCTGTAGGTACCAAATGGGTGGTTCGACGATGCTGCTAGCTGGCAACGAGGCTTCACACAAGTTTTAGAAGACGTCTTTTGATGAACTTACGGAACTTTTCTCTAAATACATTCATATAGGGAGGTGATAGGTCCCAAAACACGTTGGAAAGAATGTCCTAAATGTCAGGCTAAAAATCAAAGCTTTGAGCTGAAAAAGGCGACGGTGAACACCGCCAGACAGAAACTTCTAGGTTATGTGGTGGCATCGCATAGACAATTCTTAAAAAGAAAGGCAGAGAAGGATTGGCTGGGACGAGATTTTAGAGGGTAACAACATCTCACAAGATGCGATTGAAATGTCGTGGCAGGCACTGAAAGGAGGTATTGCTGCGTCAACGCCGCAAACTCATAAGGCTATGACCCTCACTCCACAGTTTGTATTTCGATTATAATCAAGGAGAAGACCCCTACAAGAACCGCTTTCCAGTAGGAATACCTCCCATAAAAGGTGTATGACTGAGACCTATCGACCCTAAACTCACCCCTAGAACAAGGTAAATACATCTTAGGAGCACAAGCTAATTTATGGACAGAGGACATCGCGAGTCCTGCATACGCTCTAGTATGCTTACCATCGATTAGCAGCCTTAGCTGAAGTGCAATGGACAGCCCCCAGAGAAAAAGGAATTTTCCTAATTTCCTAAAAACGTTTCGGGGAACCGCTACAACTATTGATCAGTTAAAAGGTTATCACTACGCCAAACACATAATGGAGTTACCCAGTAATCCAACCAGCTGCCAATAAAGACGAGCATTCAGTAGAGCTCCTCACCGTAGGTGATGGCAAGAATGTACTACACTACCGATGGCTCTACCCCCAATGCAAAAACACTCTACACCCAACCTATTAAGTTGAGCAATGAGTTACTACTCAAAGCTGTTGCCGTACGCAAGGATATACTATAAGCGGAGTATTTTAGCTATCAATCCTTATCAATACAGTTACTTACAAAAATACAATTACTCACCAGAAACCAACCCCTAAATATACTTTTTGGAGGAGCTACAGCCTTAGTCGATGCCCAACAGGTGAAGATTCTTATATCGATGGACATTGGGTAGGCTTCCCTGGTCGTGTAGGAGTAGAAGCAGTGATTGATTTGGGTGAGAAGAAGAAATCAGCAATTTTAAAAGCAAGTAGTTTAGCCGATACCCTAACTGGATATTCCCCTCCGAAGTTGCGCATGGAGTTCCCTGATGACACTTCCAACTCATCGCTCAGCAACGAAGATTGCCGTGACAAGCGGGGTACTATCAGTTTGAACTCTAAAACTAAAACCCGCTTGCGTAAAGTAGTGATTAAAGGTACTATAATCCCTGAATGGCACGAAGATAAAGGCTCTCTGCCCTACTCTTTGTAGATGAAAATACAGTTAGAACTAGACTATCTCAACATCTTTTTAATATATTAATATTATCTCCATTAATTTCATGGGAGAGTTTTTATATCATATAATTATCTCTTTTAAAATAACCATTTATGAAAAACTAAACTTTTTGAATATTATTTTCAAGTTCTTTTTATTTTATTCTAAATGTTCTCTGACTTCTACTTGTCTTCTCTGTAAATAAGGCTTCCAAATCCCAAATACTATGATACCCTACGGGTCCCTGAAGCATTTCTTCCTTTAGCAGTAGCTATACTCCACTGATGGTAAATAATACGATACATAGCCACCTAATTCCTGTACGGTCTGCACCGTGATAGCAATGAACCAATACTGCCCCTTGCTCTTGAGCCTTACAGAATGCGTTGTAATACTTGGGCTATCCTGCGCTCTGATACATAGTTAGTAACGGATGATTAATCAACGTAATGTTATCAGCGGTCTGGAATACCTTTTTATCCCTAGAACGGTAAAATAACGCAGATTAATAATCGTTTTATAGGTATATTTTAATCATTTCTTTGTCTGCTTCACCAATTGTTCGCTCATGATAGAAGACTATCCACTTGGTATAAATTTGCATCATAGAAATAAGCACTGCTTGTTCTTGCCTAAAAGAGAAAAACAAAGAGGAAAAAGGTTAAAAACAAGTATTTTTCTTTCATCTTTTCTAAAAATATTTATTAATATGCTCTACTATATAAAGTGAGAGCATTTTGATTTTATACTTCACCTGCGCTACCAAAACGAGCTACAGTTTTTATAATATCATCATTAACTTCATTCTGCTGATTTTTCAAACTGAATATTATCAGAGAGGCTTTTTAGTAATCACTTAGCGTGCAAAGGGTAAGAATCACTCTACTCTGTACACTTTTTGGTACTCCTGCATCATACTAACAAAATCTAAAACAAATTCAGATTCTGAATGATTTACAACAACCAAGTTTGAATACACTCCATTGGCTACTTTTTCATCTAGCTCTATACTGATTTTCTTGTGAAAATTCATTTTCCATAGCTTACTATTTTGCATATCTCTTTTAGAGCCAACAATAATATTTTCGTAGCGTTTTAGCCTACTTCGATCGGATACGGTGTCCTACGATAACTTATTTTCTTTTAGTCCGTCTAAAGAAATCTACTTTTTCCTTGTACTGCTCCTCGATTAAGAACTTTTGTTGTTTCTTGGAATGATGCTGCAGAAATAAACGACTTGATTTGTAATGAAGCTCGTGTAATGCAAACTAGCAAAACAAGGAACTGCAGTAGCTGGGATAACATCTCTTGCTACTACCAAATTCTTATCTTGGCGTTTCAAGATAGAATTTTTCATCTCGTAACTGACGAACGGTAACAATTTGTCCTGCGGTGAGGTTTTCCAGAATCTCCTGCATCTTCAACCACTACCAAATAGTTTATCGTTTTTCTTCTATAAAGTCATCTTTTATGAACTAATTGCTCTTCAAGGAGATAGTGTATCTCCTGGATCTTGTATTTCTACCTTACGCATCATTTGTCGTACTACTACTTCAAAGTGTTTATCATTGATTTTCACCCCTTGTAGTCGATATACTTCTTGTACTTCATTTACTAAATATTGCTGTACAGCAGAGGTCTTTTGATTTTTAGGATATCTTCTGGAGTTACAGAGCCATCAGAAAGAGGCATACCTGCACGTACCATGAGTCATTTTCTTGTACCAATGCTTGGTTGAGACAATTTTACTAAATATGTACGTTTTTCTCCTAATTTGATTCTACAAAATCTCACGATTACGTTTTACTTTTCGAAAGAAACCACACCATCTATCTCTGAAACCACTGCAGGGGTTAGAAGGTTACGAGCCTCAAACAGTTCAGTTACACGAGGAAGACCTCCTGTGATATCTCCGATTTAGCTGACTTTCTAGGTATTTTAACTAATACTTTTTCCTTCTTTAATTTTATCTTTATCATCAACCATTATATGAGCTCCCACAGGTAATGTATAAGAACGTAAAATATTACCTGCTTTGTCCTGAATGTGAAGAGTAGGAATTAATCGTTTTATTACGAGATTCTGAGATTACTTTTCTTGGAATCCTGTTTGTTCGTCTATTTCCACTTGATAAGTTACCCCTTGTTCTATATTCTCATAAGCTATATTACCTGCAAATTCAGAAATAATTACGGCATTATAAAGGGTCCCATTGGTTAATTACATCTCCTTTTTGTTTAGTATCTCCGTTTTTAAAAGAAAATATATACCCCATATGGGATATTGGTTTGTACTAAGTACCATTCGGGTATTTGGTTGTAAAAATTTTTCACTTCGAAGTACGAGAGATAACTACCTCTACTGGGTTACCTTCATTATCTTCTCCGTGAACAGTTTTGGGGTCATCAATTTCAAGAATACCTTCAAAACGAGCTATATTTTTATTTTCTTCTGAAATGTTACCCGCTGTGCCACCCATATGGAAAGTACGAAGAGTAAGCTGAGTACCAGGCTCACCAATAGATTGAGCTGCCACCACACCAACAGCTTCACCAAGCTGAACCATTTTACCAGTTGAAAGATTTCGTCCGTAACATTTTTGCACAAATTCCGTGTTTTGCTTCACAAGTAAGTGCTGAGACAGTACCTCAATAGTTTCAATAGGTGCTTGATTAATTTTTGAAACTGCATCTTCACGAATTTCTTCTCCAGCAGCAACGATAACTTCCTCAGTAATAGGATTAATGATATCGTTAAGAGCAACTCGTCCTCAAAACGCGTTCTCAAGTGTTTCTATCACTTCATCTTTTCTTCAAGGCTTGTACTTCAATACCACGAAGCGTACCACAATCATCAGTATTAATAATAACATCTTGAGAAACATCCACCAAACGACGAGTAAGGTAACCTGCATCGGCTGTTTTTCAAAGCAGTATCGGCAAGACCTTTACGCGCCCGTGAGTAGAAATAAAGTACTCAAGATAGAAAGACCTTCTTTAAAGTTTGAAAGAATTGGGTTTTCAATAATCTCTCACCACCAGCAGTTGATTTTTAGGCTTTAGCCATCAAACCAGCATACCTGTAAGCTGACGTATCTGCTCTTTAGAACCACGTGCTCCTGAATCAACATCATATACACAGAGTTAAACCCTTGTTGGTCTTCGCTAATACGTTTCATTTTAGCTAAATCTGTAAGGCGAGCATTGGTAGATGTCCAAACATCAATCACTTGGTTATAACGTTCGTTATTAGTGATAAGCCCCATATTATAGTTCCTATGATTCCTTGTACTTGCTCATTAGCATCAGAAATCATATTTTGTTTTTCTTTTGGAATAATGATATCTCCTAATGAGAATGAAAGCCCTCCTTGGAAAGCAAATTTATATCCCATTGATTTGATATCGTCCAAAAACTCTGCTGTACGAGGGATGTTAGTAGCCTTTAATACATCTCCAATGATATCTCTAAGAGATTTTGTTAATACAGTATTTATAAAGTCAGCTTCAATAGGCACTACTCATTAAATAATACTCCGTCCTACGGTAGTATCTATTAATTTTGTAACAATATTTCGTTTTCATCTAAGTCTCTTGTACGAACTTTTGATAGAAGCATTCAAATGTACTTTTTTCTCATTATAAGTAATATTTACTTCTTCTGGAGAATAAAATACGAATCCTCTCTCATAACAGGATATTCAGGAGTACTTTTACGCAGCTTTAGTGATGTAATACAACCCCTAGAACCATATCCTGAGATGGTACAGTAATGGCAGCTCCATTAGCTGGATTCAAAATGTTATGAGAAGCAAGCATAAACATTTGAGCTTCAAGGGATAGCCTCTGGTCCTAATGGAAGGTGAACAGCCATCTGGTCACCATCAAAGTCCACGATTAAACGCCGTACTAAACCAATGGGTGCAGACGTATAGCTTTTTCCTTCAATAAGTCGAGGTTGGAAAGCCTGAATACCCAATCGGTGAAAGCGTAGGGAGCACAGTTAAGAAGAACAGGGTGTCCTTTGATAACATTTTCTAAAATATCCCAAACAACAGGTTCTTTTTATCAATAATTCGTTTTGCTGATTTTACCGTTTTACGATACCTCTCTCTATTAACTACGAATAACGAATGGTTTATATAGCTCAGCTGCCATATTTTTTAGTCAAACCACATTCTATAGTTTCATCTCTGGTCCTACAACAATTACTGAACGAGCAGAATAATCCACGCTTACCTAAAAGGTTTTGACGGAAACGTCCTGTTTTCCTTTTAGTGAATCTGAAAGAGTTTTTAAAGGTCTATTAGACTCCAGTTTTACAGCCGAGCTTTCGCGTGTTATCAAATAATGAATCTACAGATTCTTGACGCATACGTTTTTCATTTCGTAAAATCACATCTGAGGCTTTGATTTCCATCAAACGTTTCAAACGATTGTTACGAATAATTACTCTTCAGTATAAGTCATTTTAAGTCTGAGTAGCGAAACGACCTCCATCAAGGAGAACAAGATTTGGACGTAATTCGAGGCGGAATCACAGAGGATTACTTTCATAATCATCCACTCTGGCTTTTATTCTCTATGAGATTCACGGAAGGCTTTACTACTTGAAGTCTTTTTGAAGAGCTTCTGTTTTTCGTTGTTTTGGGGTTTCTGTATTGGCTTTATGTCTAATTCGGCGCAAAGTTGAGTCAATCGTCCAAACGCTGCAAAAGTTCATACAAAGCATTCAGCACATTTTCGCATGTAGATTTATTAGGGTCGCTAGACGTCTAAGTATTGATTTTCCACATGGTAACGGCTCCATTATATCTAAATATTCTTCTTCTGATAAAGAAATCCATAGGTTGAAGAGGCTCTTCAATACTTTTTGGCAATACCCGGTTGGATAACTTCACATATCTCTCGTAATTACAATCATCATCCAACTTTCTTAGAAAGGTGAGCACATAGCAACAACCTATTTTATTAGGCAATTGAACGGAAATACCAAATATGAGCTACAGGAACAGCAAATTGATATGCCCTACACGCTCACGCCGACGTGCTTTCTTTTCTGTTACTTCTACACCACAACGGTCGCTCTTTACACTCCTTTATAGCATGAGTACGTTTATATTTCCTGCAGGCACACTCATAGTCTTTCCTGTGACCAAAAATACGCTCACAGAAAAGCCCATCACGCTCTGGTTTGATGGCGTACGATAGTTTATCGTTTCTGGCTTAGAAACTTCACCCTCTTGACACTGCCAAAACAAGCTTGTCAGGCGAAGCTAAACCAGTAGAATTTTATCAAATCTCCCTACTGCTGTATCTTTTCCTTTTGCCACATAATTATATATGGTGTAGCAACTATTTTATTTGGATATTACAATTTTATTTTTAATGATTTCTATAAAGAAACAATGACAATATATATATCAAACTTGGAAATATCACGCATAGCTCCATTGCTATAAGAGCTGGTAGTAGACTTGTGCAAAATATAGATTCTGGACAACGCTCCAAAATATGCTACAAGTATACTACACACCCTAAGAAAAACAAACGAATATTCACTACCCACTCCACATTATCTGTCACTCCATACCAAACACTGCCATCAAAACCATTATGACAAACCTCCTGATTGGCAGCCATTGATTTGGTTGTGAGATAAATGTTCTGGTAAGACTTAAAAGAAACGACACCAAAAGTTTAGGCGAACATTTCCATATATAAAATATAAAGATGCTCTAATGCTACCAAATAGTTAAAATAGTTGCTATCATGCTATGATTCTACAGAAAATACATTGCCTTCATGAACATCTACTCACTACAGTAGTACATCTTCCAATTATCATTGCCTATTGTGTATTCAAAAATAGCAAACGCTGTTGATTCTGGACAAATAAAATACTTGTAACTCCATTTTTGAACAAAGTCTTTATACATGAAATTTACATCAAATACAATTCTTCTTCTAAAACCTCTTTATTATCTCGTATTTGAATGCGAATATAATCCTTTACAAATGAAACAAATATATTCATTCAAAATAACTTCTCTAATTTTTGTATCAAACAAGGTAAAGGAATTTCAAAACAATTGAATTTCAGACACTTCCTCTTTTGTTAGTTTATATTTGCAATTTCTGAAATTATCAAGTATCAGCTTGATTTATATCTATGCCTCTATCTCATAATAATCACACTCTAAAAAGAAACTTCTCCAAAACCATGGAAGTTGATAAATTATGTAAATTACTTTATATAATATCAAAATCCCAAACTCCAAATATCCAAATAATATGCGATTTGGTGTTTTTTTGATTTTATTTCTTTATTCTTCTAAAACGATATAAACCAAACCTTTAAGCTCATGCATCAATACATTGAATGATTCTGGCAATCTGAAACCAGCATTGTATCTCCGTGAACAATAACTTCATAAGTTCGACTCGACAATGTATCATCAAGACTTCACAGTAAAATTCATGTGTGCCCGTGCTCCATAAGCCTCTAAAAGCCCAGTATCATCTCAAAACGTTGTCCGCAGACTGAGCTTACCTCTAATGGCTGCTGATAATAAGTAAGTATGGACCAATAGAACGTCTTATTTTATCATCAATCATATGTCTGCTTAATCCTTCAATAACACCACAGTTGCTTTCTGGTCAAAACGCTCTCCTGTTCTCCATCGCAGATAAGTATGTCCAGCTTTAGCACTCCTGCTTTGTTTGTATAATCATTATTTGTTCTAGCTCACATCAAAATAGGGTAGCAAACTTCAGTCTAATTTTGTCCAGCCCAATAAATGCTGTTTCTATATCTGACCAATGTTGCAGAAAATTTAAGAGGTTCAACTTTAATATCTACAGGTGTTCCATCTTCCAAGAAAGCATATCTTCATCACGAACAATACGAGCAACGTGCCTTTATTTTCGACGCCCTGCTGTTTTATCCCTACTTTGGTTTCGTTTTTAGCAATATAAAATTTTGCTAATTTACATAATTCTACAGGTAACTCATCTCCGATGAAAAGAATGAATTTATCTCTTCGAAGCGCTCCTTGTAGGTCGTAAGTTTATTTATAATTATAGATCAGATCGTTCACAAAACATTTGTATGGTCATCTGTTGTCCAACCACCAGCTATAAGGTGATATAGTCTTCTATTGAACCAGACCTTTTGATGTCTTTCTTCCTTTTGGAATAATTTCAGCCTCCTAAATCATTATAAACTCCTTGCTGAAATTTTTCCGTGCTAATAGAAGGTAATTTTCTAACAATCTATCTTAAGACTCAACACAGCGACAGATAGAACTCTAGGTGCTAATTCATCTTTTCTTTGCTACGTTTTGTTTTGTTTTCACTGCACGGGCAAGTTTTTTACCAATAGCTCCTTGCAAGGTAGGAAGCAGCTATTAGGCGTCTTTACGCTCACTTTATCTCAAGGTAAACAAGAAAGTTTTCTTTGGGGTGAGCTGCTCATTTTGATTACTTTTCTCAGAATATCTCTCTGGTTTGTTTATACGATACGAATAATACCATTTTCATCTAAGTCTTTGTCGCATCTTCAGATACATTAGGGATATCATTAGTAAACTCTTCTACTCTGATTTTGTATCACGTACATCAAGTGCTCAATCATCAATATGAATAAATAGCTATCTTCTGATATTAAAATTACAATCGTCATAAAGTTCACCCTTTCAAAACATAAATACTACTTTCATATTACGTCCAGAGCTAATTCTCCATTTCAAGTAGCATATCCTTCACCGTACTTGTCCTTTTCCTCTATCTCCTTTTACAGACAATGGTTTTCAGGACAATATAAATTACCTTGGACATGCAGCAGGATTTATCGTCATATGTAGTAAGTTCTTGTCAAAACTAATATTCATCTTCTGTTCTATCGTTGATGTAAATTTATCTGCATCTACATATTCTGTGTCTCTCTGCATTCATAAATTTGAAGTCAATGTAACACGTTGTTCCAAGTCACTAATACTACTACAATAGGAGCTTCTGGACGAAGCAAAATTGCTGTAGCGCATCATATTCGAGCCTATCAAAGCACGGTTCAGCATCATCGTGTTCGGGAAGAATCAATGAGCAAATAAAGGCGATTTGGTTTGGAGCAACATCAATGTAATCAACTTCTTCTGATGATGCAAGTCTCCGCTGTCTTCTTTAACAATAAAACGTTCTTCTAATATTACCACTTTCATCAACCAATATTTGCTTGTGGAGATTTTTGGGCTTCTCTTCCTCAGCACTCATATAAATGAGTTTTTATCAAGCGAACTTACCATTTCTAACTTTTCAGTAGGTGTTTCTGAAGCCCATTAGATTTTACCTTAGCATATACTGCCAATGAAGAATAGACCGATATTCGGACCTTCTGGGGTTTCAATAAGGCGAACGACCATAATGTGTATAGTGAACGTCTCGCACCTCAAACCCTGCACGCTCGAGAAGGCCTCAGGTCCCAAAGCGATAAACGACAACATGTGTAATCTCTGCTAATGGATTGGTTTGATCCATAAATTGGAAAGCTAGCTTGTTCAAAGAATGGATTGATAACTGAAGAAGGGTCTTCGCATTAATCAGAGTCAATAGATAACACCTCATTATCACGTACATTCATACATCACGAATGAAGTACGAGCCATGCAGCCCTACTCCAAACTGTGCAGATGGTTGCTCTCCAACTGTACGAACGACAGTTGAAGGTGGTCAATATATCTACACCTCTGCCTTAGGTTGTTGGTTCTAATAAATATTTTACGATATTAATATCTTCTTTAATCAGACTTGTTTTTCATAGGAATATCAAGACCTAACTTTTATTCATTCTATATCGCCCTCACATCTCTAGAAATTATAACGTTGGTCAGAAGAATAACTTATCTGTAATATCACGTACTGTTTCTTCATCTGGTGGTTCAGCATTACAATAATTGTCTATAAATATTTCTACTAGCTTTTCTCTGAGTTAGTAGGGTCTTTTTGTAATATTATTGAATAATATTGTAGTCTATTGCGCATTCATCTTGTATGTAAAAATTGTTTTACATTGCTTCTACAATTCGTCGATATGTTCTTTTCTAAAACAATTGTCTGATCAAGTTATTTCATTTCTTTCAATGAAACAACCTCCTGTCTTCATCCTTGAAATCTTCCTTGCCAGTAATGCGGTACGTGCAGCTAAACGACGTCCTCTGCACATATTTTTTTAAACCCTGTTTCAGATACTTTTGCTTCTTCCTTAAGGTCGAATATTTCATCTTTATCTCGTTAAAGCTATTGCTCAGGCGTAGTAACAGGTAATTTCTTTTTTATCAGTAACACATTACATTGTTTTATCAGTAGTAAATTCAGTCTGAACCTTTAAAAGAATAATACGTGTGGAATATGGTTTTGTTCCGTTAGCGTGATATGATTGCCAAAAGAAACCCCAGGGCGGTGCAACTGAGATATATAACATTCAGCCCATTGATAACAAAAGTACCACTAAGTCATATGAATTGTTCCCAAATAAACATCTTACTGTGGTTTCAAATCTTCGTGCTCTGCGTCAGTACAATATAACTAATCGAGCTTTGAAGTGCCTTATGGTAGCCTCTCTCAATACATTCTCCACAGAATAACGTGGATCTAACAAATAATCAAGAAATTCAAAAGAATGAACTGGTTTTCAGTGTCAATGTGGAGAATTTTCCCTTGAAAGTTATTATAAAGCCCCACTCATTGCTTCTCATCTGATTTGGTTTCCAATTGGAAAAAAATGCAGAGCAATTTTACTTGAATATGTCAAAGTCTGGATAATCAATTGCATTAGCTTTGTTGAAGCAAAATTGATTCAGCGATTTGGTTCGTAAGCGTCTATTTACTTTTGTTAATTGTTCTCCTTACAAGAATGATCATTTTTCATATGTATTTCTTCGGCTAATTCCAATTCGCTTTGGATTGATTTTAAAACATAATGAAAATATTTTTCTCATATCTTAAATCAATTTATCTACAGTAATTTTAGTTCTTCAAGTAAAATCTTCCTATTTTTCAATAAACTAATCCCAATATTGAATAACTTTCAGTTTTTGCTGCCTTTACAAACAATTAATTTTATTACTTAATTTTAACTATTTTTCACATAAAATTAAGTAAAAGCTAAATAATATATTTCCTAATAATGTGTTGTTGTAAAATTTGTTTCTAATAATAATTCAGATAAATAAAAAGATTTCGAGGATACTAAAATATGTATATCTATCTGAAATAAAACAGTTATATCATTTCTATCTTTCTCTTATTAGATACAATATAATGCACAAAATGTATAGGTCTATTTCTACCAAGAAAAGACCTATACCGTATATATTAATCTTAACAAAATTACTTGATTTCAACTTCTGCTCCCTCGCGCTAATGATTTTTTAAGGCTTTCTAACTTCTTTGAAATACCTTCTTTCAATTTTGGAAAGGGCACCATCTACTAATTCTTTAGCTTCTTCAAGACCTTGTCCTGTTAAGTCTTTAACTAATTTAACAACAGCTGATTGTTAGCTCCTGCATTTTAAGATTACATCAAATTCTGTTTTTTCTACCCTTGCTTCTCCTGCTGCTGCTACTGGACCTGCTGCTACTGCCTGCTGCCTGCTGGTTCAATTCATATTCTTCTTTAAAATTTGACTAACTCATTTACTTCTTTAACTGTTAAGTTTACATAATTGTTCTGCAGGTACACAATCTGCCATTTCTATCGTTTTAATTATAAAAACCCAATTAATGTGCGTTCGTTTTTATTTTTTCAGAAGGTTTTGATAATTCTATGATTTTCCTACCTGGTTGAGGTGCCAGAAATAACATTTTACTTGGAGACTGTAACATTAATAATATCTCAACCTCTTCTTTTGATTTGATTGCTGAAGGGTTTCTGGTTATCTCCTATAAATACCAAACTTCTTCTATAAGCTCCTTTAAGAATAGGTTTATCTGATTTTCTGAAATTTTGTATTATTTTGGTGCATTTCTGCTTGAATCCCACATCAATGATGTACAACTTTGGCTCTTGGAAGATCTCAAGTTTTATCAGAAGCCTCATTGCTTTGCAAGAAGGTGTTTTACAACTGCAACTATTAACTGAAACAACACATGCAACTAAGAAGTTGCTGTTGCATTTAATCCTGGTCTGCGATATGAATGTATTATTTTCCTTCTTTGCAGTTAAATCCTCTATTATCAATGGTTTTCTTCTCTTGTCATAATTTCTTTCTTTAACTACTAAATTAAACTGCTTTGTATCTACTACCGCAGGCTCTTCTTGTGATAAATAAATTGATTTAATATAAGTCACTTTGCTGCCTTGGTTTTAATTTAATTAAGTTTAGGTAACTCATTAATGTTGTCACCAACTTATCGAAGGAAAGATACTTTCCTACAGGTATGAACAATACCATTTTATCTACAAAATCTATTTTATACTTTTACTTCTTGTTGTTTCTATTTCAGTATAACAGTTCTATTTTGAGTTAGGCAGACCACGGAGGTCCTAAACACATCCAAGGGTCAAGTTTTCACCAACAGCTGGCATTGTAACTTCTGCATTTACATCTGTCCAACCATCTTTAATTTTCTGTAAATACTCATCTAATCCTACATAATCAGCGCCTGCTGCTTAGCTTCTGCTTCTTTATCGAGAGTGGCAAGGCAAGTACTCGAGCGTCACTTACCCATTTCCGCATGAAGTGCAAGCTACCCTCTTACCATTTGATTTGCCTTACGAGGATCCTCTCTAAGCGCACAGCAATATCCCACAGAAACATCGCAAACTTTTGTGAGTAATTTCTTTTTACTCTATTAGCAGCATCTACTAAAGTCCTGCAATTTGTTTGCACTCAATTTTAGATAAAGCCTCTTTTATATGTCAGTTGTCATCTCAATCGATTAAAAGGTTTCTCTCACTCACTGTTATACCCATATAGACACGCTACTGTACCTGCTACATACTCATTGCAGATTCGATTGTATTGCCGCTCGATCTTTGCATTTTATCTTCTGCAATAGCTCTTACTTGGTCCCAAGTAGTAGCTTTCCTACTTTCTTGCCACGGTTTGGTTGTCCTAGACCAGCCTAATCTTTGCTGCTTCCAATAGTTGAACTGCCGCAGGGAGGGTTTCTAGCATCAAATGATTTGTCTTTAAAACTGAGATAGCAACTGGTAATATTTTACCTGGTTTTATCCTGTGGCCGTGCGATTGAATTGCTTACAGAATTCCACAATGTTAGCGCAGCAAGGCAGGTCCAAAACCGGTGGCGATGGATTCGCAGCACCTCCTTAACATGGTTTAACCACCTTTGTGTCCATTCTCGCCATTGTTCGACTATTATTTAATTTGTATAAAATATAATTCTTTATACTAATTTCTCTACTTGTGTAACTAAGCTCTAAAGGTTTTTCTTCCAAAAATCTTAACTATAACTATAAGTTTTCTTTCTCGTCATTAACGTCGCTCAATAAGCCCGTAAAGTCCATTGAAAGCTCCTTCTGTAACTCTAGCTTTCGCTGCTTCATGAGGAATCGATGTACCTCTGCTCACTGTAACTCATCTGACAGCCCAAACATTCTATTAATTTCAGACTTTCTAACGGGTGTGCGTGCACACTCCTTTTGTTTTCACTAAAAGCTATTACCCCGAGATGTTCCTTTAATAATATGTAGAACTTCTCCTCCTAAAGTCTGCTTTTATCATTACATAGCCGGACTCTTTACTACATTAATCTTCTTTCCATTGCGCATCTGAGGAACCTTTTCAGTTGGGACCAATACCTGCTCTACATAGTCACTATATCCTAACCGACTTATTTCAGATTCTATAATTTTTAACCTATATTTCTTGCCCACTTACAGCACGTATTACATACAGTTTTTCAAGTACTGCCATTTAGAAAGTTTTCAAATATAAAAGCGATTACATATTCAAAAACATAATCAACTGCTGCGATAGTGAGGTGAGAATATTATAGACAGCTACAATTAACAAGGACGTTGAGCTTCAGAAAAAAGTCAAGTAACATTTTGAGTTATTTCTGCGTAGATTCTTTTATATAGTTTATCATTATCCTTTATTTATTAAAGATTTTATCAAACTGTAAGAATATAGCTTGATAAAAATTTAATTAACGCACAGGTGGAGGTTCAGACCCCCATCAACGGTTTTTGGAGATACTATTCTACCCTTGAACCACCCATATAAAAGAGCTTTGATTTCTCAAAACTCTTTATTTTTATATTTAACATCAAATTAGTCAATAATTTCATTACCTGACCAGCTCCTACTGTTCTACCTCCTTCACGGATAGCAAAACGAGACCTACATTAAGAGCGATTGGCTGAAGCAACTCAACAGTAATGGTTAAGTTATCTCCTGGCATAACCATATCTACTCCTCCTCTGGTAAGTTGATAGTTCCTGTTACCGTCTGTGGTACGTACATAGAACTGAGGACGATAGTTGTTATGGAATGGTGTGACGTCCACCTTCTTCTTTTTCAAGATATAAACTTCAGCTTTAAATTTAGCATGAGTTTAACTGAACCTGGTTTACAAATAACCATACCACGACGGATATCTTTTTATCTATACCACGAAGTAATAGACCAACGTTATCACCTGCTTCACCCGATCAAAGGATTTTTCTTAAACATCTCAACCCTGTAATAGTGAAGTCAATTTATCAGCACCCTTACCTATGATTTCTACGGCATCACCTGTATTAGCTACACCTGTCTCAATACGTCCTGTTCAGCGCATACCCGACCTGTAATAGTAAATACATCTTCTATAGGCATCAAAATGGTTTATCAATATCACGTGGTGGAAGTTCCGATCCAGTTATCCAACAGCGTCCATAAGCTGCATTACAGTATCTACCCATTTGGCGCTCACCGTTAAGACCAGGCAAACGAACAGACAACTGGGACCATTGTGCCATCGTACTCATAGAAAGATGAAGATCGCGAACTTCCATTTCAACAAGCTCTAATAATTCAGGATCATCCACCATATCCACTTTATTCAAGAATACAACGATACGAGGAATACCTACTGACGTCCTAAGGGATATGCTCACGTGTTTGAGGCATGGGACCATCAGTTGCAGCTACCACGGGATGGCTCCATCCATTTGAGCACGCAGTAACCATGTTTTTACGTAATCCGCGTGACCAGGACGGTCAACGTGCGCATAGTGACGATTAGCTGTTTGATATTCAACGTGTGAAGTATTGATAGTGATACCACGCTCATTTTCTTCTGGTGCGTTATCAATTGAATCAAAACTTCTTGCTTCAGAAAGACCTGCATCTGCTAATACTTTTGTAATAGCCGCAGTTAAAGTTGTTTTACCGTGGTCAACGTGTCAATAGTACCAATAATGGGTGAGGGTTTGGAACGGTCAAAATTCTCTTTTGCCATGTTTAATAATTTTTAAATCTTAGTTATATATTAGTGTTCAATGTATATTTTGAAATAGAGCCAATGACGAGATTTGAACTCGTGACCTCTTCCTTACCAGGAAGCGCTCTACCCCTGAGCTACATCGGCAATGAAGAGGCGCGAGGAGTTCAGACTCGACATTCAACTTGGAAGGCTGACGCTCTACCAACTGAGGCTACTCCCGCGTTTTTATAGTGGGAAGGCAGGATTCGAACCTGCGAAGGTACCCAGCAGATTTACAGTCTGCCCTCGTTGTGACAGCAGGTATCTTCCCAATAGCGATTATTTTCAACAATCTTATTGAACATTGAGGCCGATGGAGGGATTCAGACCACGACCCCGAGATTACAAATCACGTGCTCTACAGCCAGCTAGGCTATATCGGCATTTGCAAGTGTAAAAATACACCCTCCTTAACGAGTTGCAAATCTACAACTTTTTATTCCTCATAGTTGCTATATTTTATAGCTTATTTCTTCTTCATATTTCCATTTAAAAAGCCTCGTGTTGTTCAATGGCATAAGCAATTTTTCTCTATTTGTTCAATAGATTCAGAATCATAATCAATTTCTAAAGGAGGTTTAATGCGCATTGTTTGATGAATTCTTTCTTCTTTCCTGCTTCTCCTTTTTATCAAAAGCTCTACGAAAACATCTATTACAACAGGAACAACAATGGGTTTATAATATGATATGAGCAGTTCCTTTACGGATAGGTTTTCCAGGAAAGTAGTCCCTTGTGGAAAGGTGATAACCAGCCATCTTCAAGAGCTATTCCTATATTCTTGATATCATCTTGCTTTTACTTCTCTGTAATTTCTTTTCCTTTTTCCCTCAAGTTCTATCACATGAATAGCTCCTACATAGCTAATATTTTTAGGTAAAAGCCCTGCTCGCATTTGTCTCTGATGCTGCTATGTAATAAATATTCAATTTGGGATTCCAAACATACCCTACATTTTTGTAAGCGAATTTATCCTTCCTTTTAAGCTAGCATTGAATACGTGATACATAGCGATAACATCAGCAAAAATAAGTTTGATGATTTGATATAAATAAAACTCCTTTTTCAGGAAGCTGACGAATGATTTCAGAACCTTCTATTTTTAGATGATTGAAACCATTGTACCGCCTATGCGTTAAAAGCACCTAACACCCTTATGATGTTTGTTTTTGTTTATCAAACTGCATTTCCAAAAGGATCTTGTTTCAGAAACTCATTACTTATAATTATGCTTTAGTTTTACTAAAATTGATTGCAAAGATAAAAATTTATTAATATATATTTTTATTTCTATTTACCAAAAATGGCTTATTAAAACACTTCCTAAATTTGGAAGTTTTTTATCTTCTCAACCAGGGTTTTGTACTCGGTTATTATCTATATTCGCATTTTCCAGGAGGCATAGGCCAAACTATTTTATAATAGCCTTGTGTAGATCAACTGTTGAAGAATAAGGAATATTTAATCCGTTATATTCGTTTGTAGGAACTGTTTGAATAATAGAAGTATTCTGTACATCTCTTGCTCTCCTTCTTTCAACGTTTGATATCTATCAAACGAAACCTCTCAAAACAAAGTTCTCGGTTACGTTCTTTTTATATCTTCTAATGTTAAAGTAGTAGCTAGAAACTCCACGAGCTGTTCTTAATGCGTTGAGATAGTAGTACATCTCCTCCTGTGTGATATGCTGCCTCAGCTGCAATAAAGATACATTTCAGCTATGGAATATTTTGTGTGAATGTCAGTAGCATCTCCGTTGCTGTACTTTCTGAAGAACATTATCGGATGATTTATTTACCAAGTAAATATTATCATACTTTGTACCAGAATAATTTTACATAAAGTATGTATATATATCTTTTCTGATATCTGTCTCAAATAAAATCTACAAAAAGCTTTTTGTTGGCACATAATTTGGATTATAACGAATATCAGGATTAGCCTTCGTACCACTATTATAATATCCTAAATAAATAGTATTTTGCTTCTGGATGTTCTTCTTTATTATTCTCAATATTGGTAGTTAATTGTACAATACTTTTCTGCGGTATTATCATCTTTCAAGCTGCTTCAAAAGCGCTTGAAGAACTAACAAGTGGATAAGTACCTTTATCTATAATTGTCTTAGCTGCTTGAAAAGCTCCTGATCAGTCTTGCATATACAACTTTGCGACCTCTAAAGCAAATGCTGCGTCATAAGTGAAAAGTAGTGGATCCTAATTTCCTATTGTTTCTGAGTAACATTACCTTGATTATTATATACATATAATTTTATCTTTCAATAGGGTTTTAGCTAGTTTCAATATCTGCTGAAAATAAAATTTATGTTCTAGTAATGCCTTCTACCACCAAAGATTAGTTGTTTATAACTATCTGTCAATACTAAACCTAAATCTTTTTGATTAGCATTGGCTTGCGTATATGCTGGACAAAGAGTTAGCTAAATAGGTATAATAATATACTCTTCCTAAATATAATTCTCCTTTATAGTTTCTTATATTTCTTTTGTGGGCTACATCTCCTGGCGTTGGTATATTGTCATCACATATCAGAGCAGTATTGATATTTTGTATCCCTTTATAATATCTTTGATAAATACCCCCTGTTGTAGCTTCTGCACTATTAAAATCTTCCCATCGATGTAAAGCAGGCACTTGCGGATTGGTTTTATAGGTCATATTCAAAAAGTCTGCTTGTACATCAGTTAGCATATTAACTCAGAAACTTTTCAGATATCATAGTCATTCCATTGTCCAGTACTGGCATCTTGTGCAGATAGTCGAGGTTGGCGGCACTCAATTCTGTATAAGGCTCTTGGTCTAAGCTAAAACAACCTTTTAATAAAAGTAGTTAGAATACTAATTGTTGTGTTATCATAATATATTAAAATTTAGATCAGCCCTATTGTAAATTGTCTTGATGGAGATACCTCCAGTAAGCAGGTTTTTCATACTCTGGATCTGGATTTGAATATTTTAGTAAGAGTATAAATATGTTACGAGCTGAGCATATAAACGCACTACTGAAAAAGCTTCATTTGTTCTATTACTTGTTGAGGGCAAACGATAGCTCAAACTAATACTTTTAGACGGATAAAAAGCATCTTCAAATAGCGGTCATCTATATTCAAGAGTAGATGAGAGTTATTCTTAGATAATAAGTCTCATCTCCTGCTTGTTTCCAATAATTGTCATAATTAAAGAAGATTTTGCTAGGTTGTATCACTCCAAAAAGCATTACCTGGATTTTCTCTTTTCTCTGTCTTTATTAATCATATACACCTGCTGAGTAAGAAAATCCTAAATCAAGTGTAAATCTTTATAAACAACATTCAGTCCAAAACCTCCATTAACAGGCGCATATTTCTTTTTACCTGTTGTTTGCTGCTATATTGTAACGTTAGTTTACTTTAGTATCATCTTCTGTTGCTCATCATCTCTCTGGCATATACCATTGAGGTTGACCATTTTGGGGTTAATCGCTTTATATAATGGACCCATTCCCAAAGAGATTTCCTAACTTATATCCACTATGATAACGATGAATAACCTGGATTCTCATTATAGAAAAAGAAGTTATTCTTGAGTCATTATAGTTAAGGTTAAAATATGGACGAATAGAAAAATCATTATTAGCACTTCTTACACCACAGGTGAGAAAGTAAAATCTATACCTCTATTTTGCATATCCCCAACATTACTAGTATAGCTAGTATAACAGATGTAGTATCCAGATCTTGAGTTGAAAGCATGCCATGAGTTTTTCTATCATATACTTCTATATTGAAGATGTTCCGCGATTGATAGCAGAACTCAAACCAAGTGTAGTCTTTCTCTGTCCTTCCCCATTCCAAACCTAGGTTCCCCAAAGATTTGATAACATGCCATTTTCTTTATTATAAATATTAGTAGAAGCAATTGTAGAAAGATGTCATAGGACCCAGCTCCTGCAGAGCCTGAAAGCCCTGTACTAAAACGGATATTAAGGTCTGTTAGCCATTTACATTTTTCAAGAATGATTCTTCTTCATTTCCACATAGCTCCCAATGCCCAAAAGTTTCCATGATGATTATCTCTTCCAAAAACAGATGAGCCATCTCTACGAGCAGAAAGGTCTAGGAAATATCTACTATTATGAGAATACTCTAAACGTCCAAAATGAATTGAAAGTTTGTACTACTTTATAATCTCGTACATCTTTAAAGACTTTGTACCATGCATAAGCATCATCAAACCATCAGAGGTTGTCCTTGTGATCTTGCGTATTAAATCACTTTGCGAAGTACGCTCTATAGATTCTTGTCCTAATAAAATATTAAAATAGTTTTTATAAAGCCCCAAGATTAAAACGATATTCTAATGTATTATTATAGGTTTTTGAAATAGATTTTGACAAAAGTTCTATCTGCATAAACTGTTGTCTCTCTGATCTATAATCAACATGAGATGCCATTTGAAGCTTTTCAGACTCACCAATAGAATACTGTACCCCCATTTGATTTGGAACACTAAGTTTTTAATAGGTTCAATAGTTATATAACCTATTGGCACTACATCATCACCAAATGAATTGGACGGCATTTTTCAGCTAAATACTCCGGATGATAAAATCCATTTGTTCTGCTAGTAAGAGTTTCTATATAATTCTTTCTAGAACCATCCGGATTATAAAGGAGTAAGCATAGGTAAAGATAAAATATCAGCCCCAGAAAAACCCTCCTCCTGAACTTGTCGCTCACTTATGCTCCCAAAGCTCAGAAATACCACCTTTTTAAACCAATTTGTTAGTTTGGATGTCAATATTCATATTCAAAGTATAACGCTTATAGTTAGATCGTGGTACAGTACCATTTTGATCTAAGTATCCTAATGACAAGTAATATATACTATTACTTCCACCTGACACAGAAACATCGGTTCTATAAAGAGGCACAAAATCTTTATAAAACACCTTATCCCAGCGTGTATTGTTTGGATATTTATTTAGGAAATATTGTACAGCTGCTTGGTTATCTGCTTCTGTTGTTCCTAGTTATGCCTGCAGCAGACCTAACACTAGCAGGGTTTCTTCTTATCCAGAAATCTAAATATTCTTGCGGACTCATTAAGTTATCATAGAATTTTCTACTAGCATTAGTTATTGCTGAGAAGCCATTTGATGACTTATAGAAATTGAAGTAATGTCATTTTTCCTCCCTTTTTGGTAGTAATCAGAATAACACCATAGCTGCTCGAGCTCCGTAAGTAGAGGTTGATGCAGCATCTTTTAGTACTGTAATATTCTCTACATCATTAGAGTTAAGATCTGCTAATACAGAACTATCTTTGGAGTATTCCGTCCATTACATATAAAGGCTCTGGCACTCCTCCCCCTTTAGAAATCCTGCTGAAAAAGAGTTCAAAGCCATGTGTTACGACCTTAGAAGAATTAGAACCTGGTTTTATCTCTACTACTACTGAGTAATAACAAGTCCCAGCTATTTTTACCTTAGCAAAAGCGTCTATTACGTTAGCACTTTGGGTTATTTTTCTATTTCTTTCCCAGAAAACTTGAGCTATTGAAGAAACCGTTTTTACTTGCAACTTTTTCGCTCCGTAGCCAGCAAGAACAGTTTCTTCCAACTCTTGAACGTCTTCATGTAGAACAACATCAATTCTTGAAGATCGCTTTGTAACTTTCTTGTTTGTCTTCTTTCATTCCAAGAAATGAATAGTTGCCACATCACCAAACTTATTAGCTGAAGTCTGTACTCCATCTATATCAGTAACAGCTCCATTATGTAGTTCCTTTTATCAGAACCATAACCCCAATTAGAGGCTCGCCTTTGTCATCTTTCACAATTCCTGAAACAGAAATTTTCTGTGCAAAGACAGTTGCAATGACACAAAAGAGTGTCATTGCTAAAAACTCTCAATTTCATCTTCTATAATTTTTACGTTGCAAAGATTATAAAAATACACGAATAATCCAAATTAATTTTATTTTTTAGTATATTTTAACGAAAAATAATTAAATTAACTATTTTATAAAAAGAAATAATAACTGTATTATTACAGTAAAAAGAAAAATATATATATCAGACTGCTTAAATAACGGTTTTTCTTTTTACCATCCTTTATTTTGTTTTTAGTTTCCTTCTTCTAAAATAATATCTGAAGGAGGAAGAAGGCCAAAACCATTTTATAATTATCAGACGAAATATTAAGTTCATTATAATAAGAAGCAGGGTCTCGTTATAATAGACTCATTTTGAGGGTTTTACGAACTACTGATAGTCCCCAACGTTTGATATCTATCAAACGAACACCTTCAAAAGCAAACTCTCGATTACGTTCATCTTGTATTTCTTGCCAAATATCTGTATAAGTAACATTTTTCAACTCCCTCACCTTTTCTTAATTTATCCAAATAAGTTTTTGCATCTGTTGTTTGACCTAATTTGTAAGCAGCCTCAGCAACAATAAGATCATTTCAGCGATACGGAATAACTTAGGTTTATGAGCATATGAATAAGCATTGGAACCAAACCAAACCGAGGAAGATGAAGATGAGGATAAAACCATATCTGGATTGTTAGGGTATTTATTTACTAAATAAAGAAATAGTATTACCTAAATATTTCACATGCTCTAAATACACATTTTTGCGAATATCATTAGTATTATACAAAATTCACAAAATCCTGAGTAGGAACTGCTTGAGGAGAATAAATAGAAGATCCTGGATTAAAATAATCTGATGCTTCGTCTAGATAAATATCATTAGTTGCAGAAACTACCTCTTGGTTTTGTTCCATTTATTATACTCTGCAAAATATTTGAGTGATGCTTTCTTTTGTATCATCATTATGCCAAACACCTTCTAATTCACTTTGCGTTGTTACTAATGAATGTGTATTAGCATCTACCAGAGCCTTGGCTACATTATAAAGCTTGTTGCCAGTCATTTTATATAATAAAACTCTAGCTTTCAGAGCCTTTACAGCATCAATAGTAAAAAGTAGCCCCACTGAACTCATGTTTTATTTTTGCAATAAAGTTTCTGCCTGAGCTTATTATCAGGATAAAATAAACTCATAAGTTTGCTTTAAAGAACTCCTTGCTGGAAAAATCTTTTTGTAGTTTTATATAACAGAGGCAAGCCTAAATCTGTATCTGCAGAGCTTTCGTTATAAGCATTACAAAAATGTGTAGCCAAATAAGAATAACAAAATGCACGCCCTCAATAATGAGTTCTCCTTTATCTGAGTTGAGCCCTGCAATGTCAGTTTCTGCTCCTGATTCAATAATTTTATTGTGCGCACTTAGAGCTGAGTTAATATTCTGAATAATTAAATAATAATTATTCAAATATTAATAGTACCTTTATCTGAAGAGGTAAGAGCTCCAAGTATGTATATCATTCAAGAAGGAGAGCCTATAATTGTTCTATTCAAAAATCTGCTTGAACATCTGCAAGATAGCATAGACTGTCCGTGAATATTATCTCGAGAAGTGAATACATTCCATTTACCAAAATCAGCATCTCTTTTTGCTATGTACATTGGTAGCATCAAACTATCATGGGGGTTTGGTCTAGACTAAAACAACCATTGAAAGAATAGAAGTACAGAATTACAAATATTTTGTAATCATTTTTAAAATTTAAGTTCTACACCTAAAAGTAAATTGTCTTGTAGGAGGATAACCACCCGTTGAAATATTATTAGAAAACTCTGGGTCTGCCCTGTATATTTTATTAAAGTAAAAATATTACGAGCAGAGAAGCAAATAAACGCAATCCGTTGAAAAATTTAATTTGTTCTATTATTTTTGAGGTAAAATTATAACTTAGACTAATACTTTTTAAACGAACAAAGAAAGCGTCTTCTAATAGACGTGTATCACTTTACATAACTCATTCCGTTAGATATTTTTGGATAAATAGTATTATCTCCCGGTTGTTTTCCAATAGTTAGAATCTCTCTACTGAAATTATATACCCCAAAAACTCCCAAATTATTTACCTTAAGTCTATCTTCATTCAATAAATATCTTCCGTATGAGAAAGAAAAACTCATATCTAATGAAAATGCTTTATAATTAACATTCAAACCAAAACCTCCATTAATAGGAGCATATCTTCCTGTTGATTGACTAAGCAGAAAATCATTATACTGAAGGATGCTTGATTATCATCTGTTTGTTTTTCCATTTGGTCTGCTCCTGGCTTGTACCCTCAAGCATATCCTTGGTCATTTATCCCTTTAAAAATAGGTAAATACTGCTCAATGCTCCACCACTTTATAACCTACATTTTGTCCTGCATTTGTTAATTTAGAAAGCCCATAAATAATAGTATTTACTTTCTGTACGTATAATTTACATTAAAATAAGGGCGTACAGAAATATCATTGCTTTTTATTTCTATAGATAACTGAAAGAAAGAAAAATCAATTCCTTTATTTTCCATACTTCCCACATTGGCAGGTAAAGAGTTATCCCTGCCATAGAAGTATTAGTAAAAAGTAGACAACATACCATAAGTATCTCTTTTATAGAATTCTATATTAAAAGAAGTATTCTATCAATAACTGTATTTATACCTATAGTTGTTTTGTTGCTCTTCCCATTCAAGGTTTGGATTACCAAGTTGGGAAAGTTGATAAGCTATTTGCCCGCCCTTGATAGGTATTGCTGTAATGAAATTAAATCATAAATTCTATAATCTCCCAGCACTGAATTGCCTGAAACCCTGTGCTAAATCTTAGAATTAAGATCTGTAAGCCAATTTATATTTTTTAAAATACTTCTTCTTTTTACTTTCCACATTGCTCCAACTGCCCAGAAGTTTCCGTATTGGTTTTCTTTTCCAAAAAGATGAAGAGCCATCTCTACGAGCTGGAAACATCTATATCGATCATTATAAGAGTATTCTAATCTACTAAAAACGAATTAAATGTGAGATACTGATTTGAAGTCTCTACACTAATTCCTTGTGCTCCCACTACTAAGAGTTGTTAACCCATCTGAAGGTTGCCCCTAGGATGTTGCATTAAATCCTTTTAGCGTTGATTCTATAGACTCTTGTCCCAAAAGGAAATTAAAATTATGTTTTTCTTTTAAAAGAAAAACGATACTCTAAAGTATTTGTAAATGTTTTCTGGATAAATTTCCCCATTGAACGTGTTACCTGAGGTATTGTTGTAGAACCATCATAGCCTAACAGAATAGAGGCAATGGGTTTTTATCTTCTGCTTCACTTACATTTAATTGTACCCTACTTGCGTTTTAAATATTAAATTTTGTATAGGTTCTAATTGCAAATATCCAATAGGCAAAATATCTTGTGTATAGCTAACATTTGGACGTTTTTCTGCCTCATATTCGGGATGATAAATACTGCATTTGCTCCTCCTAAAAACTTGAAATATAATTTTTCTATTTCCATTACTGTCAACAGGAGAATACATTGGCAACATTAGTACTTTACCGTCGGATGAAGCGGTAGAACTATCTTAGCTATCATTGAGAAGTGAAGAGAAATACCGCTTTAAGCCATTTTGTTATTTGAGTATCAACGTTAGAAATTTCACGTATATCTTTGATATGTAGAACGAGGCTTAGAGCCTTCTTGAGTCAAAATATCCAAAGAAAGATAATATGATGTATTTTCTGAACCTCCAGACACAGAAACATCCATGTACGAGTAAGAGGCACAAAATCGAAAGAATACCTTATCCCAACGAGTATTATGAGGATACTCTTTTAAATAAGCATCTAGCTTTTATACGAGCATTGCTTTTGTTCTTCTGAAGTCGCTCCTGTTACATTAAAATTTGAAGGAAAATTTTCACCCAAAAATCCATATCTCTTGTGGAGTTAATAAGTTATCAAAGAATTTTCGACTAACACTAGTAAGAGCTGAAAAACCTAATTGATGGTTTATAGTAATACTTGTTCTCATTTTCTTCCCTCGTTTAGTCGTGATTAGAATAACTCCATTGGCTGCACGAGCCCGTAAATAGAAGTAGAAGCTGCATCTTTGAGAACCGTTATAGACTCCTATATCTGCAGAATTCAAAGTTGTCATTACATTACTACTAACAGGAGACCCATCTAATATATATAAAGGTTCTGGATTTTCCCTCCTGAATCCATACCAAACATACTTGAAACAGAGTTAAATCCATGTATAAGTACAGAAGCGCCTCTCTGGTTTACCCTGTGTGGTTTCAATAACTAACTCAGCTACTTTACCTTTGTAGCGTCCATAACATTGGCATTGGGAGTTTGAGCAAATTCTTTAGAAGAAACTTGCACAACTGAAGCTACGTTTTGCTTGCTACTGCTCCATAGCCACCACAACAGTACCCTCTATTTCTTGAATATCATCTTGTAGAATAATATCTAATTTTGAAGATTTGGAATTAATTTTTCTCTCTGCGTCTTCATTCCAAGAAAAAGAATGATTCAAGAACATCTCTATTTTTGCTTCTATTTTTATATTCTCCTTCCATATTGGTAGAGGTTCCTGAGGTTGTACCTTTTATAAGAATAAACACACCTCAAAAGAGGCTCTCCATGAGCATCTTTTACTTTTCCTGATACTAGCTATTTTTGAGCATAGAAATCTGCAATGATGCAAAAATAGCATCAATGCTAGTCTCAATTTCATATTAGATTTTTGATTTTGCAAAAGATTTCTATCATATTTCCAAATTTATTTTTATATTGTTATTTTCAGGAAAAAGATTTTTAAATATATATACAATATTACTCAATTTGAGTATTAAATTATATTTTTATTCTAAATAATAAGTAAAAATTAACAATAAAGAAACATTTATTTGATCATTTTGCATTTATGGAACAGATTTATATTTTCACATTAGTTGTTCTTTTTGTTCTTGCGGTTTTTGACCTTATGGTTGGAGTAAGTAATGACGCTGCAAATTTCTTAAACTCTGCAGTAGAGCTCAAAGGTTACAACTATTCAGTACAATAATGATTGTTGCGAGTATTGGTATTGGTATTGAGCTATTTTCCTCAAATGGAATGATGGAAATTGCCAAATCAGGTATTTTCAATCCTCAAATGTTTTATTTTGAAAATTATGAGTGATTTTTGCTGCCGTAATGATTTTCCAGATATCATTCTATTAGATTTTTCAATTATCTAGGGTTGCCTACTTCTACAACTATTTCTATTGTCTTTGGTTATTAGGAGCTTCAGTAGCTGTTGGGCTTATAAAAGTACTTTCTGACCCTCAGAGTGCCAGTATCGTTACAGACTATATTAATACAGCCAAAGTAGAAGGGCAAAATAATAAGTGCTATTTTTGTTTCTGTACTTTTTGCTTTTTACAGCAGGGAGTTTAGTTCAGTTTATTGCTCGTATTATTTTTACTTTTCATTATGAAAAGAAAAATGCATTATTTGAGCGGCATTTTTGGAGTGTTGCTCTTACTGCACTTATGTATTTCTTGTCATTAAAGGGCTTAAAGTGTTTCTTTTGTTAGTAAAGACCTTTTTACTTTTGGATAGACACACATTCTGGAATTATCATTTTAAGTTTTATTATTTTTCTTCTAGGATTTTATCTCACTATTATATTTAGCCAAAGTAAATATTTTTAAAATTATTGTTTTAGCTGGAACATTTTGCCTTAGCTATGGCTTTTGCAGGGGAATGACTTAGTTAATTTTATTGGTGTTCCTATTGCGGCTTGGGATTCTTTTTAATCTTTGGACATCAGCTAGGTATGCCTGAGAATTCCTTAAATATGTCAGGCTTGTTAGATGGAGGACAAACACCCTCAATATTTCCTTTTCATTTCTGGAACAATAATGGTTCTTACTCTTTGGTCTCAAAATCTGCAAAAACGTAATTGCAACAGGGAGTTAATCTTTCAAGACAAGATGAAGGAAAAAGAAAAATTTGAAGCTAATGCTATCTCTCGCATTGTAGTTCGGTTTTGTGTTTGATTTCTCAAGCAATAGAAAAATTAATTCCACGGGCTGTACTTCAAAAATTGACAAACAATTCCAAAAACCAGAAGAAAAACCAGGCGAAGACAAACCTGCTTTTGACCTTGTTCGAGCTTCTGTAAATTTTGGTAGTAGCTGAGCTTTGATTTGCCTTAGGTACATCTCTAAAACTACCTTTATCTAACCACTTATGTTGCTTTTTATGGTTGCTGGGGTCTTCTCTTGCTGATAGAGCGTGGGGAGAGAAAGTGCTGTTTTTCCGCGTTGCAGGTGTGTTCAATGTTATTGGAGGTTGGTTTTTGACAGCTAGCTACTGTAATGAGCTTTATAATGGGGCTTATTTTATACTACGGAGAAATTTATGGGCTTATAATAATGGTGTTAGTAGTAGGATTTTACTAATGAGAAATTCTAGTGCTTACAAACGTAAAGAAGCTAAAAATAAAGAAGCACAAAAGCCGTCTGTTCAATCGTGAAGACCTTATTACTATCAATGGTATAATGCGTATGAGCTCTCAAAACATAGCAGGAGCTGTACAACAAATCAATGAAATTTACACTGGAGTTATCAATAATCTTGCTGTAGAAAATTTAAAAGAGAATTAAAAGCTAATAAGAAAAAGCAAAAAGCCTTGAGCGCTGACATTGAAGAACTTAAAGCAGGAATTTATTATTTTATCAAATCTGTTGATAATGGCTCCTGTAGCGTCTATTAAATTTTATATCCTAATACTAGATTATTTATATAGTATGGCAAATTCTATTATTTTTATTGCAGACAATAGCTTTACTCACGTAAATAATAACCATAAAAAACTGAAATACAATCATATAAGAAATTTAAAAATATTTCTGAAAAGAATGGAAGCTCAGTTTGATAAAATTTTGGAAAATCTTGAATGTATCTATGTATTCCAACTCCATCACCAAACTTATTGAAGATGAACATTCTATAAAAGACCAAATTTCAGCCCTGATAGAGAAACAAATTTTTGGATATTCATTACTGCGGAAGGAAGCCCTAAAAACACAAAACTTTATTTCAATATATTATTAGAAACCAAAGTATTAATAAGAACAATCATATTCCTGATGCAATTATTTAAAGACTTTAAAGACCAGTATAAAAAGTTTCTTAAAATATAAAACCATAGAAAATAAATTCTATGGTTTTTTATTTATAATCTATAACCTACTCCAACAGAAAAATGTCCCGTATTTATAACTATCAGAAGTTATATTCGGTTTTTCGTTTTGCATTTGGAATATAATAATTTTATGTCCGCACTAAAAATAATTTTTCTTCCATTGAAAAATAACCTCCCAGAAAAGCTCTTGCATTTACGCCTTGTGCATCACCAAAATTAATATTCAGCCCTATCCCTAGTTGTAAACCATTTGTATCCTGCATATTTTCAAGGAAAATCCAAAGCAAAAGATACTTGATGAATAGAATTATATTTGTCATAATCATCATTCTGTTGAGCAGATACAAAAGTATAATCCACCCTCATACTTGAAAGCATTTTTCGTACTAAAACAGATTCTGAGTCAGAAATATCGGCTTGTAAATACACATTTACACGTGGATTAAAATGATATGAAGCCTTAGACCCCTGAATTTTTCATCTGGTTTTTCTCTATCATTATTATACAAAAAGGAAGCTGAACACCAGCTACCCAATTACTTCTATTTTGCCCCCAAAAGAGTTGTAAAAATAAAAGCTATTAAAAAGTAACTTTTTCATTATTATAATTTTATAATTTAAAAATACAAAAGTATTAAAATTATCTTTTAACACTCTAAAAATATACAAAAATTAACTATATTAGGCTATAATATATAAAAATTAACTATATTTTATAGTATTAAGTATATTGTTTTATATAAAAATGTTTACTTTTGCCCAAAATAATAGCGGAATCCGAAAAGCTAAATAGAGTAGGATGTAATCTTATTTTTATGAATATTTTAAATCTTATTTTAAGTATTTTTCCCATAATTTTTACTGATTTATTTGATGGTAAAACGGAACGCATTGCCGTCATATGTCACTTCCTCTCATAGCGGGATTGGTTTATGCTATTCAGTTATTTTATTTTTAAAAGGAGATTTTACAGTTTTAAATGCCAATATTATTTCGGCAATTATGTCAGTTGCTACTCCTATCACTGTTATTTTTGGTGCTGTTCTCTCTTTAACCGAGATACTGAAGTCTCCGGAGCAATGAATACTCTACGAAAAATGGTTAGGAAAATATTAGCCAAAACCCTGTTGCTCCAAATAATGATTATCGGCTGGGCTTTTTGCTTTTATGATAGAAAGGAGCTAGTGGTTTTGGTACGCCAGCAGCTATCGCTACTCCTATTTTTGGTAGGCTTAGGGGTTTGAGACCTATGCAAGTTGCTATTTTAGCCTGATAATGAACTCTGTACCAGTGTCTTTTGGAGCCGTAGGCACTCCTACTTGGTTTTGGTTTTGATGGACTTAAGTAAAGGACTTCTTAATGAAAAAGGACTTGCTCAAATTGGGCAAATGAGTTCATTAATACATGCTGCTTTTATTATTCCTATTTTTGCTCTTCGTTTTATTGTAAGCTGGAAACAAATTAAAGAAAATATTATCTTTATTCTTATCAGTATTTTTATCTTGTACTATTCCTTATCTGATTGTAGCTCAATTTAATTATGAATTCCCTGCCTTAGTAGGTGGAGCTATTGGATTATTTATTTCAGTGATTGTAGCCAATAAAGGTATTGGTTTGCAAAAACTGAAAATTCATCAGAACAAAAAAGACAATGTAAGTATAAAAGGAATTAATTAAAAGCCCTTACTCCAACTGCTTTTATTAATTATTATACTAGTAATCACTCGTGTAAAACAACTTCCTTTAAAAAGCAATTATGAATGATGCTTCAGAGTGGTTTAGTATCCCTTTAGGTTATTTAGGTGATTATCAAGTAAGTAAAGGACTCATTTTTAGTATAAAAATATTTTCCAAACGGAGAAAAATGCCAGTTATAAACTATTATATGTACCAGCTTTGATTCCTTTCATCATTACAGTTTTAATTTCTATTCCAATTTTTTTCTATTGAAACAAAAATGTAAAATCTTTATTTTCAAATAGTTTTTAAGCAAATTCAGAAACCCTTTCTAGCCTTAGTAGGTGCTTTGATTATGGTTAATGTTATGCTTATTGGAGGAGAAAAATTCTATGGTACAAATCATTGGGCAGGGGTTAGTAAATGCCACTGGCGAATATTGGACTCCTTTGCCTCTTATCTAGGTGCTGTTGGGGCTTTTTCTCTGGCTCAAAATACCGTTTCCAATATTACTTTTGGAGCTGTACAGTATTCTGTTGCTCTTGAAACTGGCTTGTCCATCCCTCTTATTTTATCTTTTACAATCTGTAGGGAGGAGCAATGGGTAATATGGTATGTATCAACAACATAATTGCTGTTTGTTCTGTATTAGGAATAGATAACGCCGAAGGGCAAATAATTAAAAAGACGGCAGTACCTATGTTTATCTATGGTATTATTGCAGCTTTCGTGGCATATTTTATCATTCCTCTTATATTTTAATTTAGTTTTTAATATATATTTAAAGCAAATACATTTTGTATTTGCTTTTTCTTTTAAAAAGAGATAAAGAAAAATAAATAACACCGTTAAAATTCTTTTATCCATTTAATAATTTTTCTCATTATAAAAATTCGTACATTTGTCCCAAATATAAACGAAGATTATGGATAATAAAGATACAGAAACAAAATTAGACAATCAAGAAGTTGTAAAAAGTTTTTTACAAAATATCTGGAAGAACACGCTCACCGCAAAACACCTGAGAGATACGCTTTATTTTGCAAGAAATTTATGATAGTAAAGACCATTTTGATATTGAATCTTTATATATCAAGATGAAAAATAAAAAAACTATCATGTGAGCTAGTGCTACTCTTTATAACACCATAGAAATCTTAATGGAATGTGGTCTTGTTCGTCGTCATCAATTTGGACAAAATCAAGCACATTATGAAAAATCATACTTCGATCGCCAACACGACCACGTAATTCTTACCGATACTGGTGAAGTAATGGGTTTTGCGACCCTCGCATTCAAGCTATAAAACAAACCATAGAAGAGATTTTTGATATTACTATAAGTAATCATTCTCTATATTTTTACGGAACTCGTAACAAAAAGACGAATAAAAATACACTAAAAATGGCGGTAGATTTAATTCTTGGCCTTCAATGGGGTGATGAAGGTAAAAGCGCAAAAATCGTTGATGTTCTTACCCAAAAATATGATATTATCGCTCGTTTTCAAAGGTGGACCAAATGCGGGACATACTCTTGAATTTGAAGGTATCAAACACGTTTTCACACTATTCCCTCTGGGTTTTTCACCCAAAAAGCAGTTAATGTTATAGGTAATGGTGTTGTTATTGACCCTATCATCCTAGAAATGGAAGCCCTAAGCTCCTTTCAATATTAATTTGAAAGAAAAAGCTACTTATTTCTCGTAAAGCTCATCTGATTTTACCTACTCATAGGTTATTAGATGCGACTTCAGAAACCTCAAAAGGAAAAGCTAAAATAGGCTCTACTTTGAAGGATAGGACCAACATATATGGATAAAACAGGGCGAAACGGATTACGAATTGGCGATATTGAATTATCTGATTTTGAACAAAAATATAGAGCCTTAGCCGACAAACACGAAGCTATGATAGGTTATTATGGGGTAGATATTCAGTATAACCTTCCAGAACTTGAAAAAGATTTTGAAGCTATTAACTATCTAAAAAAGTATCTTTTTATTGATAGTGAAGAATATTTCTACCAAGCACAAAAACAAGGATTCTTGCAGAAGGCGCACAAGGTTCTATGCTTGATGTTGATTTTGGTACATATCCTTTTGTAACTTCATCAAACACAACAGCTGCAGGGGCTTGTACAGGACTAGGTGTTGCTCCTAACCAGATAAAAATACTATCGGGATATTTAAAGCTTACACAACTCGTGTAGGTAGCGGTCCTTTCCCTACTGAATTATTTGACGAAACAGGAGAAAAATAGGACAAATAGGCAGAGAGTTGGCGCAACTACAGGAAGAAAAACGCCGTTGCGGTTGGCTTGATTTAGTTGCTCTCAAATATGCTATTCGTATCAGTGGAGTTACTGAATTAATAATGATGAAAGCTGATGTTCTTAGTGGTTTGAAACCTTAAAAGTCTGTACAGCTTATCTTTATCAAGGTAAAGAAATTTCTCATCTACCTTATAATATTGAAGAACAAAATATTACTCCTATTTATACAGAAATAAAGGGTTGGAATAAAGATTTGACTTCTATAAAAATGGCTCAGAGCTACCTTCTGAACTCAAAAATTATATAAAATTTATAGAAAAAGAACTTGAAGTTCCTATTTCTATTGTATCTGTTGGTCCCTGACAGAGAACAAACTATATATTTATAATGCAAATTTAATGACAAAAATACTCAAATACAATAGCAAAAATAGCCTTATTCTTTATCAATAGGGCTGTTTTCTATTGCTTATAATACAGATAATGAAACCAACTCCTTAGAAAGTGGAATTATTGGAAAAGAAAACTTTGAAAGCAAAAGAAGTTAGCATTGATTTGAAATCAATAATATAGAAGTAAGTTCTATACAATCTAATGGACTAAATACTATGTCTTTAGGGTCAGCTTACACAGGGTGACTTTGGTAAAACAAACGCCTCCATTGTTACTCAAGTATTGCTTCCTTCTTTTTTCTCCTACTTTTGGACAGTTTTCTCAAAGCAAATGAACAAAAAGCAGAAAATTATAATGAAAAATGAAACAGTAGATAAAGTGTATCTGTATCTTCCTTTTTATTATAAAGAAACAAACCAAACAAATAACCAAAATAAAGTAGAAAAAGTATACTCTGGACTCTATTTATGGAACAAAAACTGCGAATTTTACCATTTCTGTTGATCAACTTGATTACAATTTTAAAGAGATACTGGCACAGATTTAAATTCACAAGTATATTATTCTGACCAAAATATAACAAAAGGGATTAATTTAGCTTCCAAAAACATTGAAGGACTTAGTAATAAAGCTATTATAAGATATAAATTTGACGATCCAGTCACTAAAGAAGATGAATCAAAAACTGAAAAAGATAGACTCACACCAGGTATTCGTATAGAATTGGATAAAAACATTATTCCAAACCTATCTTATTGATAAAGAAGGAGATAACTCATTATCTAGTAATACTTTTATTCTTACAAAACCTAAAAAGGAATTGTTATTTCTGCTTCTAACTTTTCTGCAGATTTATGGTCTCTTTTAAATATTTCTAATGCAAAAGTAGAAGTTGAATATTCTTATCTTTACAAAAAGATAATAAACAATACACTCGAAAAATTCATTTGAGTTAAACTTAAAAAGGTATTTCTTTTAAATTTATTTGAGAATTCAAACAAAAACATAACTACCTCATCTAGTGATATTTACTTAAAAGGAAATATAGGCTATACTGCTGAGATTTCTATACTTGAAAGTAGTGAGGATTCAAAAATTAAAAATGATAATCCTCTTATTACAGAAGCTGATTTAATTTTTATGTAAATAAGGACAAAAATTAATAGTACGCAACAACCTCAATATTTAACAGTTTTTAATGCAGAAAAATGGAAATGTTTTTGGTTGATTACACGAATGATTTATCTGCTACCAATGGACAATACATCTCGTCTATCAGTAAACTTCAAAAAGATAGCAATGGAGATTATTTTTATAAAGTTCGTATCAGTGATCATTTAACAAATATTTTTGAAAGGAAAGTCTCAAAATGTTAAACTTGACTTTAGGGTTTCTTCTGAAATACAACTATTTTTATGGTAGGCAAAAATATAAAGACACCTCTAACAATATAAAAAAATACAGTTAGCGGAGATGTAGTAACTCCCTTTATATTCTGTTATTTATGGAAACGCTACTACAGTAAACTCAAAAAACCTAAACTTAAAGTATATTATATCAAAGCAAAATAATAAAAAGCTCTGAATAATTCAGAGCTTTTTATTCATTCAAATTTTCCAGGCTGCTTCTGCTTGATGTACCAACATTGCATAACCATTACAAATTATAGCTCCCTTTTCCTCCCCTTTTTAAAAGAAAAGTAGTTTTTTTCTGGATTATAAATTAAATCATATAACAAGTGTTTTTCTCCTAAAAATGATATGGTATTGGAGGAAATAATTCCGTTTTTTGGAAAAAGTACTCAAGTGGTGTACAGTTTATAACAACTGTATATTTTTCTAAAATTTCTTTTGTAATATCCTGATAAGCAATCTGTTGTTCTTTTTGGATTACGAGAAATAATTATATAATCTATACCCATTTTTGTAGAGCAAAAGTTATAGCCTTCAAGCTCCTCCTGTACCTAAAAACTATCGCTCTCTGATGAGAAAAATTTCAATATAGGATATAAAGTCTTCATAAAAACCATAATAATCTGTATTATAACCTTTTAAAAGCTCCATTGGGTGAAAACTTTTATAGTATTAACAGCACCTATCTCTTCAGCAACTGGGTCTATAAAATTTCAGGAAGTATTTGTTCTTTATAAGGTATTGTTACATTCATTCCTTTTTAGTGTAGGAGTCCCCTTGATTTTATCAGAAAGCAGAGATAAAAGATTCTATATCAAAATTAATATATTCAGCATTTAAAATCTTCAATTGTTCAAATTTCTTTGAAAAATATTCTTTTGAAAAAGAATAAGATATATTTTTCCTACTAATGCAAAAGTTCTATCTATAAGATTTTTCATTAATTTTTTTATCTAAAAAGGATATAATTCAGCTACTTTTATCATAAACTAAAATGAGACTCCCAGCCTTTATAAAAGTAAGTAATCTGCTAATTTTTCCATGCTTTCATTACATTTTTCTGTAATGGAGTCACATTTTCTTTCTGCTATTTCATCAAATGTTTCTTCATATTCTTCCTCTATTTCCTCTAAAGCTTCTTGAATCAGAAAATGAGTTATTCCTCTTAGTTTTAATTCTCGTACTATACGAACTCTCCCCATTTTTATTATGAAATTTTCCACGTACAAAAACTTTTTGCAAAGCGCTCTTCACTAAGAAAAATTATTTTCTATAAGATAAACAACAATGACATCAATAGCAGCAGGAATCATTCGCATAGAGCGAAGTTTCTGAATAACTTCTTTATGGCAACGCTCTTGATAAGCACAAAAACGTTGCATTTTTCTTTAGCTTCATCAAGGTATAAGTTTTTACTTTTTCTTCCATAAATTTATTTTATAAAAAGGTTATCCATTTTGGATAACCTTAAATTTGTGACCTCGACAGGATTCAAACCTGTAACCTTCTGAGCCGTAATCAGATGCGCTATTCAGTTGCGCCACGAGGCCAAATGTTATTTCGAGTGCAAAAGGTAATACTGAAATAGCAAATATTTTTCTACTTTTTTTACATTGAATAAAAACACTAATAATCAATTCATTAATATTTTATTATAAAAAACTGCCTGAATGTATGATTTCAGGCAGTTGAAAAAAAGAAATTTTATTAATTCAACTTAAATACTATAGGATAAGCATAGGTAACTGCAACAGGGTTTGTTACGTTGTTTTCCAGGAATAAGTTTTGGCATTTTTCAATGATGCGTCTCGCTTCTTTTTCCAAAATTTCATCTTTCCCTTTGGCTACCATTACTCAACTGTACCATCTTTGTTAATACGGAAACTGTACGATAACTTTATCCTTGAATACCCATTTCCATTGCGGCTTCTGGATATTTAAAGTTTTTACGAACGTGATTGTCAATTGTTGTTTAAAACAAGCGTCTTGTTTATCTTTTTGGAAGATCTTTTACAAGCTTCAAACATTGGTTTATCTTCAATCACTGCGAAAGGAACCACCACGTTATCATCATCTGGTTCTGCAGCTAGGGCCACGCTCAATAACAGGAGCTGCTTCTGCTACTTTTTCGTTTTTGTTGGTTTCAGTATGCTGAATTTCAACTTTTACCTCAACTTTATCATCAACCACTTGTAGCACTTCTGGCTCTGCTACTGGTGGAGGTGGAGGAGGTGGTGGAGGAGTATTCATATCCAAATGTACTTCCTCTACATTTTCATCAAGGTTAGATGCTAAGTCTTCGTGAACTATTTTTATCTTTATCGCCAATTTCAGTTTTATAATTGATAGCATATAAACTAGCAAAAGTAGCTATAGCCAAACCGATTGAGAAAAACAGCCCCGTACGACGACTTAAATCTGCTTGCGGATTTTTGAGTTTCATACGATGTTTTTAAGAATTAATATTAAGTGAATGTTAAAGTTCGAACTCATTACAAACTAAAACAACAACCGTGCCACTATAAATTATAAATTATCAACATTTTATATAAAAACTACAAATCAGTATTTTTATATAAAATATTTTAACATTTACCCAAGTGTAATATTTCTATATTGATCTGAAGAAAGAAGATTTTCTAACTGCGTAGGATCAGACATTTTTATCTTAATAATCCAAGCCTTATCAAAAGGATTAGTATTTACCCACTCAGGATTTCTTTCTAATTCTTTATTGAAACTAACAATTTCACCACTTACAGGCATAAAAAGGTCTGAAACAGTTTTGGTAGCTCAATAGTACCAAAAATTTGGTCTTGGTTTTATACTTTCTCCTCAGTTTTCTACTTCTACATATACAATGTCTCCTAGTTGGCTTTGTGCAAAATCTGTAATTCCTGCTAATACTGATACCATCTTCTTGGGGTTTTTACCACAAATGTTCTTTAGTGTATTTTAAATCTTCTGGAAAATTCATTTATCTTAATTTAAAAAGAACAAAGGTAGTTAATAATCTTTATTTTAGCAAGTGTTTTAACAACTTGGAAATTCACAAAATTTCATAAATCTATTTATTACTAATGTATTTAAAAATATTTTAATTCTTATTATTTGAATTTAGAAAAATAAATATTAATTATTTTTGTTTTATTCTAAATAAATTAATTAATTTTGCACCTATAAACTGTAAAAATTTAAATTAAGATGAAAGTGAAATTCTTAGCTCCTGCTCTCCTTGCAGGAATCGTAGCCTTAACTTCTTGTAACAAAGATGATAACAAAGGAGAAACTCCAAAAGACCCTTATGAAGGATTAAGAAACTTAAATATCAGAAGGAACAGAAAAAGAAATTAAGTACTTAGATGCTTCTAATAATGAGGTAAATATGTATATTTCTCCTTTAATAAAGTGAGTAGAAGTAACTGATCCCTCAAGCAAGTAACGATTGGGATATTGCCTTTAATCGTTATCATATAAAAACTAATAGTGGTACTTCTGGAAAAAGGGCAAGGAGGTTCTTAAAACAGATGGAAAGACTTTGCTGCTCTTACGGTAGCCCCTACTGATGGATACCAAACAGATGTTGAAAAAGAAGTTTCTTCTTATATAGGAGGAGGTAAAGGAGGAAACCAAAAAGTTTCTTTATCTCCTGTTCTTGATCCAGGACACGGTGAAGGATTTTGGAATTTAATCAAAAATGGAATCATAGAAGGAGCTCTAAAAACAAGTTCCTAATTATGATACACTTAGCGAACAAGAAAAACAAGCCGCTAAGGCAGAGTGGAAGGAAACTATTAATCAACGTGTAAAACCAACATTAATACATAATAATGGTTTGACTTACTATGGACTACAAACAAACTCCTCAAGGACCTTCTTGTTCCTATAATAATTGGGTATATGTAGTAAAAACAGCCACTGGCAAAATATGCAAAAATTCAGCTAACAGACTACAAAGACAGCTAAAGATAAAACAGGCTTTATTACTTTCAAATATTTTGTATTCAAATAAAAATACTTAACTGTATTTAATAAATAGAATTGCTATGCCTTTATTGTGTAGCAATTCTATTTTTCTAAAAACAAGCACTATATGTCAAGAACATTTATCTTTGTACTTTGTCTTTGTGTAAGTAGTATCAGTACAAGCACAATATTCTTTTACAGGAACCATTACGGATTGTCAACGCATCAACCTTTATCAGGAGCTACTATAGAATTAGTCTCCCTCAAAAAGAGTATACAAACAGATGCTCAAGGACAGTTTTGCTTTTCCTGACCTTCCTAAAGACACCCATTACTTCTATGTAACTCAGGAAAACTATCAAAGGTGATTTTTAAAATTTCTCTAAAAAGATATAAAAATTATTCTTTTTCACTTTGTAAAAATAAAGAAATTGAAATTGAAGAAAGTTATTGTTACAGCTACAAAAGTTCAGAAAAATTTAAAAATGTTCCCATTACTGTACAAGTTGTTAGCAGAAGAAATTAGAAAATCTGAAGCTACTAATTTTTCAGAGTTTTTGAAACAGAATTTTCTAGTATTAATTTTATACCACGGAGAGCCCAAATATAAATATAATGGGATTCAATGAAATACGTGCTTTTCTGATGGATGGAGAAAAGAATGGCTAGGTGAAGCTTTTGATAATATTGATTATGACCGAATTGATTTGGATAATATTGAGCGTATTGAAATAATCGAAAGGGCAGCCTCTTCTCTATGGTTCAATGCTATTGGAGGAGTTATTAATATTATTAGTAAAAATCCTCATAAGGCACTACAAACCAATGTTGGCTATCTTTATGACCAAAAATAATGAACAAAAATACAACCTTTCTCTAGGAACACGACAAAAATGGGGTGCCGTAAATTTATCTTCTTTTTATAAAAACTCGTGAGCCTTATATTCTTACAGAGATACTGAACCTCTTGGTTCCACATTTTCTGACGAAGTGTAAAATATTCTACATTAGGAGAAATGAATGTTGCAGGTTTTACAAGTATGGAGTTTACTCCAAAAATAAAAATTAATATTACTCAAAAATAGACCTCAACCTTACGCCTGGTTATTATTTCAACGAGCATAGTGATGGCTCAGAATCTTCTATAAAGGACCGATATTATAATTATACTGGCTATAAAGTCCAATATTAATTTTCTGATCAGAGCAAATTAAGTTTTTCAGGAGCTTTTGACCGATATGATAAATTTAAATTTTATCGTCTTCTTAAAGAAGAAGAAAAACATATGAAAATGTTATCTATCAGGCAGGTGTTACAATATAACAAAAATTTTTCGGTGAAAACCTACTGTTCTTGGAGGAGAAATCCTCTGATGAACTTTTAGATTGGCGTTTTGATGAAAAATAGAAAATTTTTCAAGACGTTCAGTGAAAAACTTATTCATTATTTGCACAACAAGACCTTGCTATTTCTGATGATTTTTCTCTAGTAGCAGGTGTCCGTTATGATTATCATTCAAAAATTTAATGGTTTTCCTACTTTCCGGTTAACGGTATGTACAAAAAGTAGAGCATTTTACTTTCGAGGGCGGGTATTCTTCTGGTTTTCGCTCTCCTACTCTTAAAAGAATTATATTCCAATTGGTATCACCCTTGGGGACCTGGATTTCAAATCATTGGAAATGAGAACTTAAAAACCTGAAAACTAGTAATAATTTTTAACTTTTTCAGTAGATTATAATTCTCAAAAATGGGATTTTACAGCCATTACCCAATTCTCAAAAAGTAACCAATAAAATAACTAATCTTTGGAATGAAGGACAAAATGGTACAAGAAATACTTATAAAAACATAAATGCCAACGGAAATACAAATGTCATTTCATCAGACATTTCATTTACCTACCGACTCAACAAAGCTTTTTAGAATAAAAAGTTCATATGCTTATTATTTTTGTTGACCATAGAAGAGATGAAGAGCGTCCTCATACATTCACTCTAAAAAGCAGGAATATATCCCAAAAAGAGATATTCTTTATGTTCCAAATATTATTCTTAGTGCTAAGTATTTGAGGTGCCACAATATTTATGGAACAGATAATGGAAGGGAGTATCATACATATTATGAGCCCTATAGCATTTGGAGATTACAGTTTTCGTCCAAATTACCTTATCATTTCAGGGTAAATACTGGAATCAATAATATTTTTGACTATGTACCCTAAAAAGTACTAGTTTCTATTCTAGTATTTCTCCAGGAAGAACCTATTATATAGGTATAAAATGGATTTATTAATTATATTGAAAAATCTATTAAAAGTACATAAAGTATGATTATTGTACCTTTGCCATAAAAATTAATAATTCAATTATGAAAAAGAAATGTAGGTAAAATAGATAGAGGTTTAATTCTGTTTATCTATTGTTATTATTGTTGCTATTTTAGGAATAACAAAAGTCATTTCAGGCTGGACTGCTTCAGTTTTAGGAGCTATTTCTATTATTTTTAGTTACTTCATTAATCAATTTTTGTCCCTTCTATATGCACTTTTTGGGATAAATAGTTGTAAATTTGACCCTAAAAATAATAATTAACAAAAAGGAGATTCTAATTGAAGAATCTCCTTTTTATGATTTTAAATTTATTTCTTAGGTGTATTTTTAATATTTCTAATAAAAATTTCCAGAATTTCTGAACAGAAGTAATATTAGCTCGTTCATCAGGAGAGATGCGCCTTGAATAGTTGGTCCAAACTAATCATATCCATTTTTAGGATAATTTTTGCCCTAAAATACCACATTCTAACCAGCGTGACAAGCAACTACATTTGGCTTTTTCTCCAAATAATTTTTCATATTGAAAGTAAGTGTTTGAAGAATAGGTGATTCTGCATTGGGTTCCCACCCTGGATAACTTCCTGTAAAAAGTAACTTCAGCAACCAGAAAGTTCAAAAAGCACTACGAAGTGCATTAGCTAAATCAAACTTAGAACTCTCAACAGAAGAACGAGTTAAACATTTTCGCGGCAATTTTTACCATTTTCAATAGAAATATTAGCTATATTATTACTTGTTTCTACAAGGTCTGCAATGGTTCTACTCATAGAATACACACCATTATGAGCTGCATATACAGAACGTAAAATACCTTCTTGTACACCAAATCCATTACTTTTTCAGGTAATTGAGAAGAAATATGCCTCAATAGTTAAAAGCAGGCTCTGTGGCGTGAAGTTCTTTTTATTTCATCAAAGTTTCTTTTAAAATCAAGTTCAAAAAGCTTCTTTATGAATAGTATCTATAACGATAACTGCTTCACTTTCTCTCGGAATAGCATTTCGTAATCCTCCTCCACGCAACCAAGAAATACGAAGTCCATAATTTTCAAAACCATCAAAAGAAGACGATTCATTATTTTATTGGCATTTCCTCTCCCTTTGATGAATATCGGTTCCACTATGACCACCTTGTAAGCCTTTTACTACAATTTTATAAGCTATAACTCCTGTGGTATAGCTTCTTGTTCATATTCACGGAAAGCAGAAACATCTACTCCACCTGCACAACCTATATCAATTTCGAGTATCTTCTTCAGTATCCAAATTTAATAAAATTTCACCTTGTAAACACCTACCTTGTAAACCTTTGCACCTGTCATTCCTAGTTTCTTCATCAATAGTAAAAAGAGCTTCCAACGCAGGGTGTTCAATGGTTTACTCTCCAATATTGCCATAATAGCCGCTACACCTAAAACCATTATCTGCACCAGTGTTGTACCTTTGGCTCTTACCCAGTCTCCATCAACTAACATTTCTATCCCTTGGGTTTCAAAATCAAAAATGGTATCATTATTTTTGGCATACCATATCCAAATGAGATTAGTAAAATGATTGCTTTTTATCTTCATACCCCTTAGAGGCGGGTTTACGGATAATTACATTTCCTACTTCATCTTTAAATGTTTCTAAGCCTAATCCAAAATCAAGCATAAAAGCAATTACTTTTCTTCTGAAGGACGAGGAACTGCATTAAGGTCTGCAAATTTGATTCCAAACCTCTTTAGGTTCTAATTGTCGGTTGTATATTCATATAAAAATTCTTAAATAGTAATGCAAATATACTAATTTTTATAAGAAAATAGATAGATATTTTTAGAAATACCTAAATTTTATTAGCAAGTTGCCCACAAGCAGCATCTATATCCTTACCCTCGAGATACCTAACTGTTACTGTAATTCCGGCATTTTCAAGCATTGATTTATACATTTCAATGGCTTCTGGACTTGCTTGCTGAAATTCTCCTTCATCAATAGGATTATATTCTATCAAATTTACTTTACTTGAGGGCAAAGTTACAGAAATTAATAAGTGCTTCTACATCTTTTTTCTTATCATTCACATCTTTTCCAAACAACATATTCGTATGTTATTCGATTTTTGTTTTACTATACCAATATTGAAGAGCTTCACGAAGCTCTGACAATGGGAAATGCTCATTGAAAGGCATTATTTTTAATTCGTGTTTCTGCAATTGCAGAATGTAAAGACACTGCCAATTTAAATTTCACCCCATCATCTACCATCTTTTTATCATTTTGGGCACACCAGAAGTAGAAACTGTTATTCTTTAGGAGAAATACAAGTCCCATCTGTTGTAGAAGTAATTTTATCAATGGCTTTGAGTACATTATTGTAGTTCATCAAAGGGTTCGCCCATTCCCATAAAAACGATATTACGAAGAGGCATTCCGTAATATAATCGGCTTTGTTTATCAATGGTTACTACTTGATCAAAAATCTCATCTGGGTTAAGGTTTCTCATTCTTTTTCAAACGTGCAGTGGCACAAAAAGCACAATTCAGCTACAACCTGCTTGACTTGATACAAGCAGTTATACTGAGTTTCTGTTGGTATAAGTACAGATTCTACAAAAAGCCCATCGTGAAGTTTTTACGGCATTTTTATAGTTCCGTCTTCACTACGTTGCATTGTATCAACCTTAATATGATTAATAACAAAATGATTATCAAGCATCAATCGAGGTTTCTTTTTGATAAATTAGTCATTTGGTCAAAAGAATGTACTCCTTTACTCCATAGCCAATCATACACCTGATTGGCACGAAAAGCTTTTATTCCATTTTGCTCAAAAATAATCGCAAATCGTCTTTTGCTAAGCGCTCTAATATCTTTCTTTGTATTCATCGGGTGCAAAGATAAGCTATAAAAAGAATTGACAATAATTAAATAAATTTTTTTCTTATAAAAAGAAGCTACCCAAATAAGGTAGCCTCTAATATCATTATTAAACGAATAATTCTTAGAAAAAAATAAAGCAACTCAATACCTACACCAAGATTAGTGTAACTTACAGAGTACTTGCTCCATCAGCTTTTTAAATTACGTCCTGTATAATCTACAGAACCTGTAAAACAACCGCTTCATTAACAAAGTAAGCAATACCAGCAGCTCCTTTATAAGCTAATCCACTTAATGATACTCCATTTTGTGATGAAGTAGTATAACCTATTCCTCCACGAACAAAAGGCGTTATTTCTCCACCCATTTTGAAGAAATAAGTAGCATTTGGCATTATTGTGAAAGTATTTACAGCACTATCATTTTTGGTTTAGTATTTTTCATAAGACAAACCCTAACTCCCTACAGCCAAATTATCAATTACAAAATAGTTTAAACTTGGCGTAATTTTTGAATATAGAGTGTGATTGAGTTCCTTCTACAGAAGTAGAAGTGTAAGACAATCAAGGTCAGATTCTACAAACCAATCTCCTTTTTGAGTTTGTGCATAAGATACCAGCAGCTACTGCAAGTAACAATAAAAATTTTTCATCTTTAATATTTTTATAATTAAACTTAGAGCAAAAATACAACTTTTTATCTTTTTTGTGTTATTAATTTTAATTTCCAAACCAACCTTCTCGGTCAAGGCTTCTGTATTGTATGGCTTCTCCTATGTGTTCTTCTTTTATATCATTACTTTTGGTCAAGGTCAGCAATGGTTCTGGCTACTTTCAAAAATTCTATCATAAGCACGAGCTGAAAGGTTTAGCCTTTCCATTGCATTTTTAATAAAGCCAATGAAGGTTCATTAAGTTTGCAGTATTTTTCGAATTTGTTTAGTATTCATTTGTGCATTATAATGAATATGAGGATATTCTGAAAATCGTTCTGTCTGAATATTTCGAGCAGAAATAACTCTCTGTCGAATATCCTTACTGCTTTCAGCTTTATTTTTCATCAGATAATTTTTCAAACGGAACAGGGTTTACCTCAATATGAATATCTATTCTATCTAAAAGAGGTCCAGATATTTTTACTAAGATAACGTTGCATTTCAGCAGGAGTACTTACCACTGGCAGCATCTGGGTCATTAAAATAACCACTTGGGCTGGGATTCATACTTGCTACGAGCATAAATGAAGATGGATAAGTAATGGTAAATTTTGCCCTTGAAATAGTAACTTCTCTATCTTCAAGAGGTTGCCTCATCACTTCAAAGAACACTACGTTTAAATTCTGGCAATTCATCTAAAAAAGAACACCATTGTGAGCCAAAGAGATTTCTCCTGGTTGAGGATAACCGCCTCCGCCTACCAAGGCAACATCTGAAATAGTATGATGAGGACTACGAAACGGGCGTTGGCAAATAAGACCATTATCTTTTACTCTTCCGACAACGCTGTGAATTTTAGTTGTTTCAAGAGCTTCTTGGAGAGTCATTGGAGGAAGAATCCCTGCTAGACGCTTGGCTAACATTGTTTTTACCAGAGCCAGGTGGACCTATTAAAACTAATATTATGTCCTCCTGCTGCAGCTATTTCCATACATCTTTTTACAGATTCTTGTCCTTTTACATCAGCAAAATCAAAATCAGGAGTTTCAAAATGCTTAAAAATTCTTCTCGTGTATTAATTTCTGTTTTTGTGGTGAGATATCTCCATTAAGAAAAATCTATTACTTGTTTAATATTCTCAACTCCATAAACTTCAAGATTATTTACTATGGCAGCCTCTTTTGCATTTTTGATAAGGAAGAATAAAAACCTTTAAAGCCCTCATTTCTAGCTTTGTATAGCGATAGGCAAAGCTCCTTTCTATGGGTTGCAAACTTCCGTCTAAAGAAAGTTCTCCCATTATGATATATCTATCTGCTTTCTGGACATTGTATTTGTCCATTAGCAGCTAAAATACCAATAGCAAAACTCAAATCATAAGCAGAGCCTTCTTTGCGCATATCAGCAGGCGCCATATTGATGGTTATTTTCTTACCAGGTATTTTTGTAGTTATTATTTTGTAAAGCGGCTGCAATACGATAATTACTTTTCTTTGATGGCGTTATCTGGCAAACCAACTAAGTGATACCCAACGCCTTTATCTATATTTACTTCAATTGTAATGGTTGTGGCTTCTACCCCGAAAACAGCACTCCCGTATATTTTCACTAACATAAAAAGTTAAAAGTTTTTCATAAAATTAATCTTTCGTAAATTTATTTTTAAATTTTCTTTACTTGCTAGAAATAAAATTTCTTCTCTTCACGAGTTAAGCTATCATAACCACTTTTACTGATTTTTATCTAAAATATTATTTATTTTTCTTCATATCTTGCAATGATGTTACACTATTTTTCTGAAGTTCTTTTTCTCCTTTTAGGTAAAGTTCTTTTGAAATATATTCTTTTTATAGAAAAAGCATAAATAAAACCTAAAAAGTTCCTCCAAGGTGAGAAATATGCCCCTCCTGCATTGGTTATCGGGATACTTGCCAAATCTATACAAACCATAAGCATCCCCAAACACCCATAAAGGAAGAGAAAAACTCCAAATAAAAACACCCCTATACTGAGGAGTGTAAGTTGCTACATAAGTATAGCCATCACTCCTGCTGAGGCTCCTATTAGTATATCATTCCTATTAGAAAAAACTGGTAAAAACTGAAGGCTAGTATAAAAAGTATTCCTCCGAAAATAACTCCTAATACATATAAAAAAATAAAAAAATCGTTTTGGATTGAATAAATTCATAAAAATAATTCCTACAAAATACAATAAAATCATATTGAATAACAAATGAGTAGAATGTAAGAACGCATAAGTAATATTGTCCAAAACTTTGGTAAAAATTGAAAAATATTGGGAAAGCCCTAAGTTTTGATACAGCAAGGTCTTTCTGCCATAGAAATTAATGACGGAAAAAAATAAAACCTATTACATTAATAATTATCAATATATAAACTATTGATAATGAATGCTTAGAAAATATTTTTCATTATTACAATATTTTTCAGTTAATAAATTCTTCGATTATTAAAGAGTTTTTCTCCAAATCCACATCAAAAGAAAACCAATAACTGCACCTCCTATATGAGCAAAATGAGCTATATTTTGTCCTAAAATGGAAATCCCTGTTATTCCTGAAAATAAATCTAATAATATAAGTACAGGAATAAAATATTTTTGCCTTGATAGAGAATTGGTAGAAAACATAAGCATAAGTTCAGCATTTGGAAAAAGCATTCAAAAAGCTACCAATATTCCATAAATAGCCCCCTGAAGCCCCCACAGCAGATGAAAAATAAGATGAAAATAAATTATTGATGTCCGTTTCTGGCAATATATTTTTCCATTCTGTATATATTTTTCCATTATTAATTACTTGTATAATTTGTTCATAAGTATAATCATCTTTTAATATGATATTTACATAATGGTGAAACTCATAATAATTTATAGTAGTATGCAAAAATACTGAACCAAACCACAAGCAAAAGTAAAATAAAAAATAAAACGATTGCTCCCAAAAATAATGTTCTAATGGCACACCAAAGAAAACAAAAGCAAACATATTAAATAAAATATGCATTTCATTGGCGTGCATAAACATATGTGACTTGCCACCAATGGAAATCTGGATTTTTCAAAATAATAAAAAAGCCGTTCGTGATTTAAACTCTGTAATAATCAAAGCTAGAATATAATATTGGCTATGATAAGGTGTTTTTACGGCACGGGTAATGTTCATTTTATATGATTTAATTAACAAATATAATAAAACAAGAGGTTGAATAAGCTAGAGGTATACACCGCCTCCTGAAAGTAGATTCTTATACAAAAAAATGATTTTCTATAAAAATTCTATATGATGCTGTTTGATAAAGCAAGTATCTCATCTGTCCAGATAGATGCCTGTACTTCTCTATATGAGCTTTTTGTAGAAAAACATACAGATACGAGATTGTCCTATTCCGCCTCCTATGGTCAAAGGAAGAGCTCCACTTAGGAGTAGCTGGTGGTAATCCAAGGTTTTTCGTGCCTCCTGTTGAGCCTCTTCCAACTGCTTGAGAGAGAAGCCTCATTTACACGAATACCCATTGAAGAGTTCCAAAGCACTTTCTAGGATAGGGATTCCAGAGAATAAGATCTCCATTGAGTTGCCAATCATCATAGTCAGGAGCTCGTCCATCGTGTTTTTCCTGAAGCAAGCTTACCTCCTATCTGCATAATAAAAAAATAGCTCCTTTTTCTTTGGCAAAAACCTGTTCTCTAGCCGATGGAGAAAGCTCAGGGTGCTTATCTTCTAATTCTTGAGAGGTGGCAAAGGTGATTTCCTTTGGCAGAAAAGCCTTGCACTTAGGATACTTTTCTACTACAGCGGCTTCTGTACGAAGGAAAACTTCATAGATACTCCTAACTGTTTGCTCAAGGTAAGCCAAAGTACGTTGCTCAGCAGTATTACCTTTTCCCAATCCACTGATCTACATAAAATAGAGTGCGTATTATCCAGAATTTCATCACGACGAATAGCATTCATATCGGTATAAATTCCCTCTCCTTGAGGAATTCCATAACGCTTTAGTGCTAGTCGCTTCCATTTTTGCTAAGGAATGAATAATTTCAATAGTCTCCTCAGGGCCTCTTTCATTTGAAAACTCACAGGACGTTCTACTCCATTGAGGGTTATCATTCAATCCTGAAGATTGCTTCACGAAAAGAGGTGCTGATATACGTGTGAGGTTCAGCTCCTTTGAGAGTTCTTTCTCAAAGAAATCCTTAATAAACTTGATAGCGCGCTCCGTATCCATAATGCCATAAGGAGCTTGATAATGAGGAGGAATAGTAAAGTTTGCCATTAAATGTTTTTAATTAGAAAATTAAAATGTTGGATAAAATCTATATTTATTTGAATCAATGAATAGTACTATAGTAATAAAAGCACCATAACCCTACCTTAAGAGTATGGTTTCATTTTCAATTACTCAAAGCCCTATTTTTAATATTTTTTTATTTTTCAGAACAAAGATACAACATTCTAGGCGAAATCAATACTTTTGAGGCTATTTTTCTCTTTATACCCTAAAACTGTATCTCCACTATTTGTAACTATTATTTCTTAGCGCAGAAAGAAATATTTAAAAAGCACGTAAAAATAGGGTTCTTAGTCTTCATCTTCTCCAAGTACATCTATATGAGGTTCTATAAGAGTTTTTGTTCCTATACTTCGTTCCAGCGCAATAAGCAAGGAAGGAAGCAGAATAAGATTACTTGCCATTGCAAAGAGTGAGTTGTAGAAATAAGCCCTCCTAATGCCTTTGTCCCACAAAACTTGATAAAAGTAAAGATGGAGAAACCAAAAACAATACAATAGAAGTATAAAACATACTAATACCCGTTTCCCTGCAAGGCTGCATATACAGAACGTTTTACTTTCCAATGGTTCTGTACTAGTTCCTGTCTATATTTTGCTAAAAAGTGAATGGTATCATCTATAGAAATTCCGAAAAGCAATCCCAAATACCAGAATAGTAGAAGGCTTTAAAGGATCCTGAATACCCCATCACCCCGCGGTAATCAGCAAGGGAAGCATATTAGGTATCAAAGAAATAATCACCATCTTAACTGAACGGAACATATAGAACATCATCAGGCAATAATTCCTATGGTGAGGAGCAAAAGATTGTATAAGGTTACCCACTAAATAATCCGTTCCTTTAGTAAACATATAAGCTTTTCCTATAAGGCGTACCTTATATTGGTCTTCTGGGAAGAGCTTCTGTGTCTGTAGCAATAGCTTCCTCTATATGATGCATCTTTTTCAGTCCCAATATCCTTCATAAAGACCGTAATCCGAGCCGTTTGTCCGGTACTATCCACCAAACTACGGAGCATATCTGCCTTTCCGTTAGAGTTTTTGATATAAGAGAGCAAAAACGTACGTTCTTATGATGTAGGAAGGTCAAAATATTCTGCTTTACCATTATAAAAAGCCTGCCGAGCGTATTTTTACCAACTTTACCACCGAAAGAGGCTGGGAAATTTCAGAATATCCTCAAGTACTCCTCTAATTTAGCCATACTCTCCAAGGTAGCTGGGCGCATTACTCCATTTTTCCGCCCTGTATCGACCGTAATCTCTGGGGGCATAATTCCCGCCAAATTGTTTCTCAAAGAAGAGGATATCATCATAGAGGTCTCACTCTTAGGCATATCCTCAATGATACTCCCTGAAATATGTATACGATAAATCCCTATAATACTTGCCACCAAAGAGCAACCGCCACGGAAAAAGTAGCAAATCTGCGCTTCTTAACGATACGCTCTATTGCCCCCAAAAGTCCTCCTAACCATTGCTTGCTTAAGTGCTTAGATGTCTTTCTTTCGGAAGTGGCATAAAGCTATAAATAATAGGAATCAAGCAAGCGAAATCACATATAAGCACGAGAATACTAATAGAAGAAACAATACCAAACTCCTTAAGAATCTTACTCTCGGTAATAATAAAAAGTAGCAAAACCAGCCGCAGTAGTAAGGTTGGTGAGCAGGTTACATTCCCACCTTAGTAATGACCCGCTGGGCCTCATTGCTTTATATCTATGCTTGTGAATTTCCTGTTGATATCTATTAATCAGAATATACAATTAGGAATCCCTATCACAATCACCAAAGGAGGAATTACCGCCGTGAGAATCGTAATTTCATAATGAAAGAGTCCTAAAAAGCCAAAAGCCCACATCACCCCTATCAGCACACTACACATCGAAATAAACATCGCTCAGAATGACCTGAAAAGAAAAAGCAATACCAAGCAAGTAGCTAGCAATGCCCCTACATGAATAAACCTATCTCTCCTGTGATTACTTCGGTACTAAGGGTACGTATATAAGGCATTCCTGAGACATACAAAAGGCGTCTGCATCTGAGATTCATATTTCTCTATCAAAGGCTTAAGGTCGTGAAGAATAAAGTCTTTACGGATAGCTGTATTTATGATATCTTTACGCAGAGAAACCGGCATACGTAGGGTCGTATGAGCCTTATTATAGAGGAGTCCTTCATACACAGGAGTCTGCTCAAAAAGCTTATGGTGAGTGTATCTAGCTCCTGCTGGAGGTAACCTCCTTAGGAAAAAGTCACGGGTGATAAATCGCTCCTTAAGTGTATCCTTCACCAATTCCTTAATTGTATTCAAGAAAGCACTCCCTCCACCTGTGGATATTGTTTGTAAATCCTTGGCAAGGGCATTCCAGCTATTGAACTGTTCAGGTGTACGTACCCTTGACTCCTACTCAATTACTACCAAATTTCCTTCCTCCCCAAGAGCTTTAGAATTGGTCATACTCTTTACTTATAGGGTGATCCTCAGGGAGCATATTTGCCTCTGAATAGGTCATCCGAATAGACTTCCACTGAAGGCTAAAAATATAGTAATCCTACGAAAGCCCAATAAATACATACCTATTACGCAATACTAATCGAGCTACAAATATCCAAAAAGTTATTTAGTAATTTTCTCACCTACAATCAATTTTTTTATCAATTTAAAAGAAATATAATAGAATATAAATAAAATTAAGCTAATTTTTTTATAAGTTACAATACAAAAATTATTAAATAAAAGAAAAACCGACTTTATAAGGTCGGTTTTTAATTAAATATTTAATTAAAAATTATTTATTATAATATACAATTGTTGTTCTAAAATCATTGTTGGTTTTCCATCAACAGATTCTGTTTTTAATCAATTATTTTTTGTCATATACATAAACAGACGTTTTTCTTTTTGAGTAAGTTTTCCGTCTTTATCATATATATTCACTTCTATTTCATTATTTTTAGCATCGTATTTGGTAACTACTTTTTGTTTTACTTCTCCATCTTTGGTATAAACTACTTTTTCTACAGGGGTTACCTTTATCATTATTTTTATAAGTAATTTTACTTACTAACAAATCTTTGCTATAACGATTTTCTTCTACAACAAAACCTTTACTGTCATAAGTATATAAGTTTTTATCTGTACAAAGACCACTCATACACTCTCTTCTTTCAATAAGGAGTCCTTTGTTGTCATAATCATTTTCTCTGCTCATAAATACAATTCCGTCTGCAGTAAGAACATCGTGTTTTACACGGTTTTCCTTTATCATCATATTTATAAACATTTTTAGATAAAATAGAATCATTCTTATCTCTTGATACAGATTCTAACAGCTTTCCATCTACATCATAAGTATCTGTATAAGCAAGATATACATCTGTATTTTGGATAATCATTTTCTTAATTTTTCCCTGTATTATCATATTCTGTAAAAAGCCTCATAAGCTCCTCTTTGAGGTTTTCCTTGCTCATCAAACTGATAATCCAAAACACGGTAAGTTTTTACTTTTACCTTTCAATTTGGCAGAATCCCAGCCTGTTTTTATTTTTTTGAGCAAAACTCACTGTACTAACTAAAACTAATAGTGCTACTAATTTTCTCATTTTTATCAAAATTTAATTTGAGGGCAAAGGTACTATTATTTTTACAAATAAACAAAAGATTTTATTAAAAAATATTTATAGAAAAAAATTTAATGTTAAAAATAATGAAGAATAGTAAATAAAATCACAATCTTGACTTTTGATTCTTCGGAAGCACTTTTTCCCTTTATATTTACTTTGTGTTGAATTAAAATTATATAAAAACGCTACAATTACCGTTGGGTGATATTCGTTTGTAGAAATTCTATTAGTTACATATCGATTAGAAATTTCACTTACTTTTATCTGGTTTATTAAATACATGAGCTACTCCTGCAAAAAGTTGTAATTTATTTTGATATAAGAAACGATTAATTATAAAAAGTAAGTGAAGTGACATCTTTGGTATAGTAAATATTATTCACACTTCCTTTTGAATAATAATTGAACTCTAACATCCCTATCCATTTTTCTGAGAAAAAGAAACTGATTTTCTGACTGAAAAAGAGAAAAAGAGCTGCATTTTTCTCAAAAATACCATCTACAAACTGTTTGCCAAGAGAAAGGGTTACTTTTTGGCATCCATTTTCCTATTTTATGTTGTCCTGTAACAATGGCTTTAATAGCGTGGTAGTTATCAAGTGCGTATCGTTTTTCTCTATCACATCTGGGTTAAAAGAAGAAAGACGATATTCTTGGAAAATTCCTTTTTCTGTATATTGATAATTCAAGGAAAATGTAAAAATTTTTTATATGTTGTTAAAAAGGCTTACATCTTCTACAAACTGAGGAGTAATAGAAGAATTTCCTCGATTATACAAAATGGAGCTTCATACGTTGAATAATCATTTAATTGATAAAATTCTGGACGAGGATTATTTTACGTGCATAGCTAAAAACAAGTTCAGTTTTGTTTCAAAGGGAAAGAAACGGATACATTTGGCAATAAATCTTTGTATGTTTTACTTTTTAGCTTCATTTTTACTTCATTTTCATAATAATCATAATCTGCATACTCGTAGCGCAAACCAGCCTTTAACATAGTTTTTATGGGTTGTACATAACTTAAAAAAAGCTGCTGAACGTATTTCTGAATTTTTAATTTTTGGAGACTGGATATAAGTATCTTGGTAGTCTTCATTCCTTTTTGAGAGAACTTGCTTCTATTCCATAGCTTAACCCTGAGCTTTTTCCTATTTTTTTGAGTAAAAATAGTTTTTATAGAACCCCAATCAGAAGTAGCAGCAGTATTTATATTGACTGTTTTAGATACATTATTTATTCTATTATTTTCCACACATTAGAACCATAATCTGAACGTATGCCGAGGATAATCTATATCTGTTTGCATTTTTATTTTATCAGATAAACGCCCTTCGTAATAAGCATTACTCATTAAATATTTTTCTTTATTAAGAATATCATAAGTATTAAATCCTTTGCCTATAAGAGCATTATTTTTATAAGTTTCAGTTTCTTGTTCATTGAAAATTATGCCCGCCCTAATGGTTTAGCAAAAAATTGAAAAACTCGCTCAAAAGAATGCGCTTGATTTACTTCGTGAGCAAAACCCTATTTTAGAATAAACACCTCTCTCGTTTTTGTTTTTGTATTTCAGAGTTTTTACAGACCATTTGTCATTAGGTGTATGTACATCAAGCTCTTGTTCATTTTTGGTTGCTTTGTCAAAATTATAGTTTGAGTATATATCTGTAAAAATATCTGTTCTCCCTGTTCTGTAATTGAGAGAAACGAAAAGAATGTCCGTTAGAACCTTGACTTTTTTTAGGTTATATTGGCTTTCAAAAAGCCCACTAAGCCCATCTCCTTGTTTCTTTTTAAGTTTTTATATAAATCACAGCACCTACAGAATTATCGTGCTCTGCTCCTGGTTTGTGTTTCTACCTCTAGCTTTCAATATCTTGCGGAGAAAGTCTAGCTATTTCTATCATATCTCTAACTCTTCGGTTGTTGATATAAAACAGGATTTTCCTTCCCAAACACCTGAAAACCTCCTGATAAAGAAGCCGTTACACCTGGTAAAAGTTAAGAAGATTTATTGTTTGTGGTATTTTTGTAAAAGATGTTTCAGATATTTTAGTAATTATTCGTGAGCCTTTTTGTTTCATTATTGGCAGTTGCAGATAATACTACCTCACCAAGTTCATTAGTAGAAGTGGTTAGTACAATTGTTCCTAAGTTTGATTGTTCTTTCACAGGGAAAAATTTTATCATATACTCCAAGTGAGTAATTTTTCATAAGTAAATTTTTACTCTCTGACGGGTTTAAAATTTCAAACTGTCCTTTTTCATTACTAATTGCACCTTTTTACCAGTGTAGAATCTGGCAAAGACATTAAGATAACATTAGCATTTGACACTGGTTTTTGGTTAGAATTAATAAGAATTCCATTATATTTCTGAGAAAACATTAACCCTGAACATAATGAAAATACAGAAATTAAAAAGCTTTCATATAATTAAATATTTTGTAATATTATACTAAATTTTGCTCTACAAAGTTACAAAAATATAAAAATTCCCTGTGTTGATTTTTATCATGAGAAAAATAAAACTTTTCTATTTTTGGAAAATTCATTTTATAGGGAGAGGTAAAAATTATAGCTATTTTTCTAATATTTAAATATTTTTAATTTTCAAAAATTTCTAATTATAAAATTTTTCTTTCAAATGATTGTACTTTTGCAAAATATAATAAAATGAAAATTACCATTTTGGGTTGCCACAGTGCTAGCCCTCGAGAAAATAATGCCGCCCACAGCGCAACTCTTAGAAATACGTGGGCATTTGTTTCTTATGTGATTGTGGAAGGGCTCCCAAATAGCTTTACGTAACAGTGGAGACCAGAATTTGCCCGAATAAAACATATTTTTATCTCTCACCTACACGGCGATCATTTTGGGTTACCTGGACTTATTTCGACCTTTCAGCACTTGGGTGAGAAGCAGAGTTCACATTTATGCCCCAAAAGGGCTAAAGAAGCCATTTTACTTTTGTTAAAATTAAGTGGCTCTCGAACTGCCTTTCCTTTGATTTTTCACGAATTAGAAAGCACTGAAAGTCAACTCATTTTTGATGATGAAAAACTTTTCATAAAAACCATCCCTTTAGACCATAGAATATATGCTAATGGTTTTTTATTTCAAGAAAAAGAAGGAGAACGAAAGCTCAATATTGATGCTGTGCAAACCTTTGGTATTGAACAATGTTATTTTCCAAAAATATAAAACTCGGTAAAGATGTACTTTTAGACAACGGAACTCTTATCCCGAATGAACAATTAAGCTTTCCTCCTGCTACTCCTCAAAAGTTTATGCTTTTTGAGCGATACCGCCCTATTTACCTAGTATAGTGGATATTATAAAAATGTTCGAGTATTATACCACGAGTCTACTTTCTTAGAACTATCACTTAGATTTTGAAAGCTGAAAAACAAAACATTCTACCGCTATGCAAGCTGCTCAAATAGCAAAAATGGCTAACGTTGAAACGCTCATTCTCGGGCATTATTCTTCTCGTTATTCTGATAAAAATTTGTACAAACAAGAAGCGTAAACTATCTTCAATAATGTAAGTGAGAGATGGAAAGATTTTATATTTGAGAGTTGATGAAATTCTTTTTAATGAAAAATTAATTTTATTATTTTTATAGGATTATTTTCAGGGGGTTGCTCAAGATAGAACCCGAATACATAAAAACAATTATTTTTAAGGGAGAAAACTCAGATGCTCAATTGCCAATAGTTCCAGTTGGGCGAGCGTTTTTCTCTTTCTTTTGACGACCTAAATGCCAATGAAACAGATTATTATTACTCCTATCACACATTGTACTTCTGATTGGGAACCATCTCAACTCCTTAAAGGTGAATACCCTGGAGGAAATTGATGATACAAAAATAACAAATTACACAAATTCTTGCGGAACGCTTCAACCTTATACAAATTACCATAACTCTCTCTATTGATGATTCTTTCAAACTAACGAGGGAATTACATTCTAGCAATTACAGATGCTGAACAGAATATAATCTTTACCCGTAGGTTTATTATTTACTCCAGATATAGCAACAGTACAACTTTCTGTTATTCAGAGCCGTGATATAAAAATTCTCTGACGAAAAACAAAAGTGTTCAGTTTCGAATTTCTTCAAAAATATTTACAATTTCAAAACCAGACAGTAGCATAAATATTTGTATTTTACAAAAATTATCGCTGGAATAATGCTATCACAAATATAAAACCTCAATTTTATAGGAAATGATTTGGTTTATAAATATGATAAAGAGACTTCTTTTTCTATGGAGAAATGAATATTTATACTTCGAAAATCGAGATTTACGAGTTCCTACCTCTGGAGTCATTAGCTCAGAACGCATTGATAATCAATTCTTTTCTACGTTATTTACAAATATTCCTCATCAAGGGCTTCCTTATATATAATCCTGATATTAACGGAAATTTTCGTATTGTAACTGACCACGGAACTAACCCGCTCTCAGAGGCTGAATATTCTCAGGTAGAATTTAATTTATCCCCAAAAATTATCACCCGAGATGATGAAATTTTGTTTATGGACTTTTTCTAACAACCAACTATTGCCAATGTATCAACTTCATTACTGATGCAGAAGAGATGTTACCGAGGGAAAGTCTATCTCAAACAAAGGGTTTACAATTACAAATTTGCCGTAAAAACGCTCAGGGGAAAGAAGATTATAACAGCATTGGCGGAAATCATTACCAAACTGAAAATAACTATACTATTATTGTATATCATCGTCCTATAGGAGAGTTGATGATAAAGTTATAGGAATAGGTAACCTCAATAGCTCACAGGTTTCAAGATAAAATTTCATTCTTTTCTGAAAATGTTAAAAATCATTTTTAACCAATGATTAACTTATCAAAATTCGTCAAATTAGCGTCGCTTTTTCATACATCAATACATATATCTTACATATGAACACAAATACTAGTATTGACATTAGTCAAATAAATGATAGAAAGAAAAGTGTTTTTGTTGAGGCGCTCTCTCGTGAAATGAGTAAAGTAATCGTGGGACAAAAATATGATTGATTCTTTACTTATTGGGCTTTTAGGGCAGGGCACATTCTACTAGAAGGTCAGGACTTGCTAAACACTTTCTCTATCAATACTTTGTCAAAAAGCTGTAAAAGGTACATTTGAGTAGAATACAATTCACTCCAGATTTGCTTCCTGCTGATGTAATCGTACAATGACTTACAATATTAAACAAAATGAATTCTCTATAAAAAGGTCCCATTTTGCAAATTTCGTGACTGATAGAGATAAATCGTGCTCCTGCAAAAGTACAATCTGCATTACTGGAAGCTATGCAAAGAAAAGCAAGTTACCATGGGTGATACCACTTTTTGTTCTTGATAAGCCTTTCCTTGTGCTACTCAAAACCCTGTGAGCGAAGATGCCTACCCACTGCCCGAAGCACAAGTGGATCGTTTTTATGCTAAAGTTAGTTATAGATTATCCAAAACTTAATGAAGAACAATTCATTATGAGAAATAATCTAGCTGGTGAAAAACTGAAATAAACCAAGTCGTAAACCTAGAACAAGTACTTAGAGGCTCAACCAAGTTGTACAAAAGTATATATGGACGAAAAATAGAAAAATATATACTTAGATATTATTTTTGCTACTCGTTACCCTGAGAAATATAATCTTCCAGACCTGAAACCTCTTATCAACTTTGGGGCTTCTCCGAGGAAGTATCAATTTGGCTATAGCTTTCTAAGTGCCATGCTTTTTATTCGTCGTCGTGGTTATGTAATTCCCTGAGGACGTACGTGCTGTGGTGTTTTGATGTACTTCGTCACAGAGCAGTGATTTACTTATGAGCCCAGACGAAATATAAATTCAGTAGAAATTATTAAAATTGTTAATACTATTGAAGTGCCTTAATCTTGAATATTATCAAAAATGAAATATTATCTCTATTTATAATAGCTAAATCTATTATATTTAGAGATTTTGTAAAATAAATTCTTAAATTAAAAACATATGAAAGCCATTTTTCCTTGACAGAAATACATGTTTTCTGAAAATGTAGAATTAACTAAGCCACAAGGCGTTACTGATTGGAGTTGTGTTCAAAAAGCTTCCCCAGAGCAAATTATTGAAAGACTAAAAAGATGCTGATATTGCCATTGTCAATAAAGTTGTTTTAGGACATTTTGAACAACTTCAAAAATTAAAATTAATTCACCTGGCTGCAACAGGAACAGATAATATTGATCAAAAACCGAAGCAAAAAGCTAAGAATATTGAAGTAAAAAATGTTGTAGGCTACTCTAGCAATAGCGTTGCAGAGCATTTTTGCTGTTACTGGCTTCTATGCGAGGTTAAAACCTCAACATAAAAGCAGTTGAAAGATGGAACTTGGCAAGCCGATGGAAGATTTTGTCTTACAAGACCTCCCGTATGTTGATTTGTATGGTAAAACACTGGGAATCATAGGGTAGGAAATATTGGAAAAAGCAATTACTGAGCGGGCAAAAGTTTTTCGGGATGAGACGTTTTTGTGGGCTGAAAGACAAGGAAAACACCAAGAAATCAAGAATATTCTTTGTTTGATGATGTTTTGGCGCAAAAGCGATATTATCTTTAAATTGTCCTCTCAACGAAGAAACAAAACATATTATCAATACTCAAACAATAGCAAAAATGAAGACGCTTTGATCTATCAATGTAGCAAGAGGTGCTGTTGTAGACCCACAAGCCATTTTGTGAAGCCATTACAAAGAAAGAAATCTTAGGCTTTGCTACTGATGTGTTTGAAAATGAGCCCCCTCTAATGAAGACCCTTTATTAAAAATATGCAATCATCATGCGTGTTATTTATACTCCGCATATTGGCTTGAGGCGAAATGCTGATGCACAAAGTAGACTCTGGCAAATACTGAAAACAAACGGAAGATTTTTATAAAAATTTATAAATAGATTCTTTCCAAATGAAAATATTTTTCTTTATGAGTATTTTTGCTCTTCTTGTTTAATTTCGCGTATGCAAAGCCCTAAATTAATAGGTAGAATATTGGACTATGAAAAATACCCTATCGAAAATTGCCAAGTAGGAAAAGTTTTTACTGATAATAATGGGTATTTTTCGATTCCAGAAAGTTAGATATCTTTCTTTTGAAATATTACCCTTCGAGGCTCCTGCAGCTTTCGTTAGTGAAGAAATTAAAAAGAAGGATATGAGACTGATTCAATAACAATGTTCAGTGCTTTTGGTTGGAGCTTCTCCGAAAGGAACTACTTGGGATACAAAAATATTTATCTCAAACGTATAAACGAAATATAAATTTTCAAAAACTCATTTCTGATACAAAATGGACAACTATATACAAAAAAGACACTAATTTGATAGGGTTTACTTAGTTTTTATATGGATCACAGACCTGTAACTAGAAAAATTAATGAAGAGATCTGTTTCACTATAGAATGCAGGAAAGAATACCCTGTAATTGAAAACTTTTCTCCGTTTGTAGAAATAACATTCAAAAATGATTCTATATATATATCAGATCAAACATATACAAATGACTCTATTTGTAAGGATCATATCATTTCGTTTCCAGATTCTATTATCAATTAGACACCAATCACCCCAAAAATTAAAAGGAAAATATCGCTTTGAAGAATTTGATGGTATTTTTCGGTCTAAAAACAATAGAGTCTAATAAATAATTTTTCATTTTAATAAAAAGCGTTATTTATTGAGTAAAATACTTAGCATAAATAACGCTAAAATGAGGTTTTCTATTTTTCTTCGTTTTTAACAAAAATAATTAATCCTATAAAAGATAATAAAACTACTATACCAATCCAAAAAGGTACTAAGAGATACTTTTTCTTCTTTGGCACCTGTTGTTAGTTTCTTCTTTTTAAGAATTTTTCCTTGTTTAACTTCTTGGCTAGAAGAATTTTGCTCAGCTTTAACAATTTGTTCTTGGTATGCCTTAGCATTTTTCTACAGAAGTTTTTTGAAATATAATCTTGAAGTTTTTATTCTCTGATGAAAATTAGAAGACTCAATTCCAAATTGTTTAACTAAATCTGTATGAAGTTCTGCAAGTTTAGCTATTTGCTCGGTAGAGGCTTTCCATTCCTTTTCAGGTAGCTTCAAAGCATTCAGCAGTTACTTCTTGTAGAGCTCCTACATTTTCTTTTAATAAACTCAGTAATGCCCCAATTGTTTTTATCTTCTATGTATGTATCATAGATTTCAGTCCAAGTTCATCATCAATCACTTCTGTGAGATAGCTTCCCAACCATGCATATTTAGAACAATTTCTTGGATGCCCTGCACTAGAGCCTTACCTTTCATCATTTCTTTAATATACTTGGGGTTTAAGAACGTGAGCGCGCCTCTCGCCCTATTACTTCTTTAAGTTCTTGCATATGCATATGTGAGTTACGATAATCTACTAGTAAAGCATCAGGATCTTTTACCTGTTACTTCTTTAGTAGCTGCATTCATACCTCCCATAAACTTAAATACAGTGGTCCAAGGCTAGAGCTCCCCAAAGTATTATTTTGTCGTGGCTGAATGAGTACATCTGTATCTTTTAATAGCTGCACGAAACATTCCTTGTTGAAATTTACTCCAATCTTCTTGACACATAAGTAGCCCCATATTATGCATATATCACTTCAGCTATACTCTTTTGGGTTTCCCATTTATCTGACCAGCGTTGATGAGTTCTGATCCCAGTTCCGTAAAGCTCCTATGTGGTCCTCGAAGATTCTCCTGAGTAGACATTTTCTCGAGCATGCTTTTGGAGGAATGCCTGCTGCAAGTTCCTTTTCCAGTATCCACAGTTACCTGAGCTAACTTGGTTATTATATTTTCCTCCAGGAAGAACAGATACTTTTTCTATAGCTTTAGTAATAAGGAAAAAGACGAGAAGCTGCTTGGAAATCTCGAAACTGTCCAGAGACGGATGAACTCTTCTACATCAATGCGGTCTTCTAACTCTTCAGAAGGACTAATTCTTACATCGCCTCACCTGCCAGTATCCCAAACAGGCTCTACACCCAATAAATGAAATTACTTGTGCTATGGAAACTCCTTCTGTTTCCTATAAACTCCTGAACTCCAAAAAGTATAAGCTATGGGATATTCTCCAGTGATTTTTGATATTCTTCAATAGTATTCTTAGCCAATGCCACTCCTCTCTCTCAAGCAAAGCTTACTAGGGAGTACTCTGCATTGATAGAGATAAAGATTTCCTTGATTAGGAACAGCTTTGGGGTTAGCTACTGCATCTCACAGAAGAAGAGGCGTATATCCTCCATTTAGAGCATTAAAGAAGGCTTTTCTTCAAGAGATGGGCTGTCTGCATTGCTTCTTTATAGAGACATTGTTATAGTAGCTGTATATCAATAATAAACGTAGCTGTCTATTTTGCTTTGTGGCAGCTATCTCAAGCTATTTCTTGTTCTGTAAGAGGTTTTTCGCTCTTCTACTAGCGGAACTTTTTGGTTTCAGTGAGCTTTTCCTACAGCATCTGCTAATTTTCCAAGAATTATCTGATTTTGTTTCTATTGGTTTATCGTTTGTATTTTTCCCTTTGGGTTTATCAAATTGTTTTGAGGAAAAGCCAACGTATTCCTGCCTGTGTTGAGATTACTTGTTCTAAGATATCTTTAGCGTTTTTGATATCATCAGTAGTGAGCTGCATATGTACAAAGCAAGTTCTGTGTTACGGGCTTTCCTGATAAGATTTGTTTTACAAGATTTTTAGCTGGATTGAGATATTTTTCTGTAAAGAATGTTTCTTTTATCTGAATATCTGTGCTTTTCCATTAATTTTGTCTAAAGGTAGCCATACTATAAGCAGGTGGGTGCTGCAGTTGTTTGCTAGTACAGTGAAGCTATTTTATCGGAGATAAGCCACCTGTTGTATAATATTCTCCATTAATCTTTTCTGTTACTATTTCTTCTGCAAAATTGGAAGTTTATCTATTTCTTCTTCTTCAGTATAAAGTTGGTCCAGAATACTATCCAAACGTAAATCTATGCAAGCCAGTGAGCCTGCCAATTTCTTGATATGCAGAGAAATAGCTTTTTTTATCTATGGGGTCTTTAGCTTTTTCATATGTTAATATTTTATCTTCAAGTCATTAAATGTACCTTTCTGTAGAAAGCAGGCGTAAGATAAAGAAACTAATGCCCCATAAGAACCGGCGTTTAATAATTGATTCTATATTTCCGTGAATAACATAAATAAAAATGAGGACTGTACCCACAAGAATATCACCCCAATCACTTAATCTGAAGAGCAACTTGTTGTGGGCGTAAATCTAATGACCCGTGTGTCCCCAAAATGTGCAAGAGCATCTGCTTTTAGCCCATTTGTACCCATAAATAAGCTCCAATATATGCATAAGGTGGAATTTCTTTTTACTCCGTGTTGTACTTTAAAATCATCTTCTGTACTAAGAGCTGCAGGTGGTTGAGGTAAAATAGTAATACCAAAAGTTAATTGTGCAACAACTAAATAATCTTTATTATCTTTTGTTGTTGTTAGATAGTTCCTAATTGTAGCTCCATTATGCTCTACAACATGTATAAAAGGTCAGGGAATGACTTTTCAGCCAACTATCCAACTCATTTGCTTCAACCAAAGCAGGTTTTCCATTAGTTAAAAATTTTCTATTTCTCCTTTGGCGGAAAAGACAGTATGTATTAGCTTGGTTATTCAATAATTATTAAACTCTCTGAAACTATTTGCTGGCAAGTTTTCAGCATAATAGCCGCTTTTAGTTGATGAAGAAAACGATACAAAGACTCAGCAACCTCCAATCCTTGCGTATACTGGGAGTAGCAAGCCCGGGAGCTTTATAATAAAATATAGCGAAGTGTCTTTATTTTCTTTATGAAATGTTTCAGAAAATGAGTGCAGCTAATTTGGACAAATCCAGTTCGGTTCGGGAATAGTAAAATAAACCATCCTATACCTAGGTCTTGAGATGCCGTACATTGTGTGGGTGAGAGAGCTCGCATCGAAGTTCTGGCGTGCGATAGTTTTGTCCTAAAAATCCTCCAAACAAGCCCACTGTCAGATGCCTCCCATTCTTTTGAGAAAAGCTGTAGTCAGGCCCATCAGGCAAATGAATATTTTTCTCTACTTTTAGAGAAATCTATAAATTCATCTGGATTTCCCATTAGCATTGCCCGTGTGAAATAAATGTGCATCTGGGTCTATGTCCTCAGAAAGAGTCCGCTGATTCCTGGCACTTGTGCAGCTCAAATGAGTGAAACATTCCATTCCTCTGTCTTGAACAGCTTTGAAATCACTCCATTGAGTTGGGTCTTTATTACCTGCAAAGAGGTCTATGTAGGTCTCTGGTGCGAGTGAGGCTTCCTTTGCTTTATATAAAGTGTTCCGTTTTATATAGCTTTCTTAAGAAGATATCATCCAGAATAATATCGTCTTCTATGTGAAAATGTGCATTATCTTTACGTTCTATTGCATGAGTGCTGGCTCAGTTACAAACTTCACTTTTTACTCCTATATATTTACGAATATATAAAAGCTAGATATATAATTTTCTTTTGTATCCCTCTCCAAATGTCGTTATTCGTTTAGGATTCCATTTCATTGAGTGTACTAAGCTCATTTCTGGGAGTTTATTTACCATAAAAGCTATAGTATGTTGCAACTTCTGAGAGGCTTCTCAAGTTGAGTTTGCTTTGTTCATCACCTGGATTTTTCAGCCGCATAGCCCAAACTGAGAACACGATCATGGAGTTTTGAGTTTATCCAACTCTTCAGGTAGAAACTTGCATACACACTTTAAGTTTGCTCCTTGTTGAGATATATGCTATATTTGAAAAGCTTTCGTAATGTTATAAAGTTACAAAGCACCAATACGCGTTGGCCTCCTTATATTTTACGATAAACAAAATAACCTGCAATGCCTGTAATACGCATGACTAAAAGCAGAAATTTTTCATCATTTTCTAAATTTTTAATTTAGATTTAAAGTTTATATAAAATACTTCTGCAAAATTACATTTTTCAGAGAATAAAAACAATTTATTTTTAAAATTTTCATGGGTCTCTTCTCTAAAAGGGTAAAATAGCTTTGCTACTCATCGTTTGGCTCTCCTGTTTCACATCAGTATTCAGTATATGATGCTTTTGGAAATAGTTAATAAAAGAAATAGCATCTTTCGTTATCGCCTCTTCATTGGCTATATTGTTTGATATATTTTTCAGCCAGATTTATGCTGCGATTGTACGTATATTTGAAACAAAAGGAATATTCAAGCAAAGTCATCTGTCCACACCTTCTTTTACAAAAGCACTTGCTAACTATAAAAAGCCTCTTGATAAAGAAATAAAAGCTGCAGCTAAAATCTTTCATTGCACACTTTTATCAGAAAGTTCATGTGAAAGCTCTTTCCAATATTTCTCAATGTGAGATATACAATAGTCACTCATAAGCGTGCAAATTTTTGGATTGGTGTGCAGCAGATTTAATTGCTCAATTACTTTATATATTTTATAAATGAATATTTTTATTTTTAGCTTAAATATAGTATTTTAGAACAAACCTAAATTTATGCTATATATAAAATAAAAGTCAAAGTTATAATAACTGTGACTTGCCAAATGACTAGTTATGACTATACTGCTTGTATGGCTTGCAGGTCTGGACCAGTTTATTCGTTCCTTTGTTTCTCCTCTAGCATGCGATATAATATAATGTTATAAATAGGAATAAAGTATATGCCACCAGTCTTACTACAGTCTTGTACTCTACACTGGCCAGTGCTATTGAAGGGATAAAAAGAGCAGATGCTGCCACTAAAAGTTCCTACAAAAGGAAGTTTTATCGCAAAGCAAACACTAAAAGATACTACAAATACAACAGGTATTGAAATAACAAGAACATCCAAAATTGCTTTTCTTCTGCACCGTCACCAGAAAATGCTGCATACTTGTTGCTCAGTATATCAACAAAATAAAGATTAAATTTGTTCCGACACCTATCATTATTTTAATAATGTTACACCATTTATGGTATACCATTTCTTAATTTTGAGTGCAAAGTTACTGATAAATTAAACAAGTGTATATATATATAAGTTCTCTTGTTCCATCTCCTACACTTGCATCGTAGGTTGTTCGACTGTGCCCTATGAGCTGAGTGTATATTATTTTGAGTAATATGGGCTTTTATAAGATTCCAACTTTGTCATTTCTACCAGTGCGTATAGCACAGCAAAGCTTGCGCCTGCATCGTCAATGCCTACCGACTTTCCTTCACCAATCAACTACTTTCCTGACCATATGGTAGTACTCTAGTTTCCCTTACCTGTTGCTTCCATAATCTTTCCATTTCAAGACTTATCGCCAGATACCGAACATCAAAAGCTCCAAACTCACCATATCGTGTTTACTGAGGTGCTTTTTCACTCTCCAAAACACGATGATTTTCATACACCACGTGTTTAACTCGTTTTGTATTTCTGTCTGTCAAAACGCACTTTTTACTTTCAAAATATTCCAGGAGAAATGCTACATAAATCTGTAGCTGCTTCTTTGTTGAAAAGGATGGAAGCTTCTTCTGAGATTTGCTACTGCGCTCGTTATGTTTAGAGTCTGTGGGTTTGCTGCTTTTGTTTATTAGTATTAATAATCAACAAAAGTGTGACTTTTCAAGAACAAAGGAGATATGTTGATAATCCAAGCGTTTGTGACAATTTAGAACCAATGGTGCGTGAGTCACCTCCCCATTCCGGTGCGTAAAGTTCGATCGATGTTCCACAATTCATTTCCAGCGAAATGATTTTTCAACCTTTGCACGAAATTTTCTAACGCTAATTCTATTTTGGTACTCAATTGAAATAATGAATTCCAAAGCGAAAAAGTAACTTAACTCTATAGAAGCCGAGGAAGAGACCTGCACCGTTAAGGAATGTTTCCGTCAAAAGAAATTCTAAAGCAGAGAAAACTCAGCCCCCTTCACGAGAGTGGAAATAGTCTATACAACCAAGAGGGATAATTTATCCGCAAATTATCTTTCTCTTTGTATCGCTGGGGTTTATTTCTGTTTTCTATCTATTTCAGGGAGTAGCTCCCCGACAGCTCAAACAATTATCATTTGTTTTACGAATAGCGAAATACGGTTCCGTTCTCTAAAAGCGCAAGAGCGTTACTAGGCTCGTGCATAGTCTGTACGTGTTCCCCTACTCGTGCGACGAGGGCAAAAATGCTGTCATGCAGAGTTCTTATCTACATTTTTGGGGTGTGAATTCCTCCGTTCTATACACTCATTAAAAGAAAATTTAAAATGGTATTAAAAGTGATATTTTATCCTGGATTAAAGCTGAGTGCTAACAAATTGTGGATAATTCAAGCACATCTACATACCCAACAGTGCTTCAAAGACTATATTCTACTACATTTTGGCCTGTCACTGATTTCCAAAAACGAGAATTCGGCACATAATATCACGCATAAATATGTCAAAACTGGGTGAGATAATGTCACCTCCATTTTGATATTGTGTTTCTTCTTACAATACTAATGAGACCTACCTCGTTTTCAGACGCTTGACGAGCGAAAAGCGTGTCAATGTCTGGATGAACAAAGTTGGGTTCACGATGGTCCTAAATATTATGCATCTAAAATTTTCCCCTGTACGGAGAAATAATCTGGATCGAGACATGTTGTCACTATGACCATTTGTTGTAAATATGGCGCCAATACGGTATCTGAATTTTATTAAAGAAATTGAAATATGAGATGCTGAGTTAGATTGACCAATCGTTGGTTTGTCTGTCTCCAACTTCACCAATCCCTACACATAGTTCAATTGTTCTCCAGTGAAATTATTATAGTAACAAATGTGCAAATTACCAGGAAACACTACTTGCCCATCCTCCTGATAATAAAATTTCTGGAGAAAGTTTTCCTTGATTTTCAACACTTTTCCTCCCATCCTTACTTACCTATCAAAACCTTGAATTACCTCAGCGCAATTGGGTCCGTTGCCAATGATTTGTTGAAAGGTTCAGTCTCCCATTAAGAGGCATTTCCCATTTTGAATTCTTCCGCCATTTCTCCCAATATATCGCTCCAAAATACGGATATTACTGCGATACTCTTCATAAAATATTCCTCCAAGTGATCTGAAACTCCATCGCACATTCTATATCTTCTCCTGGAGAAGGTACCTAAAAGATTGTATAATTCCTTCCAAAAGTTAGAAATATTCACTTGCATTCCGTTTTTGTTCGTAAGTGTAAAGAGAGAAAAACTTCTTTTTCATCAATTTTCACAGTTTGCGTTATATACCCCATATATTTTACTAAAAATTAAATCCAAAATTACAAATTTTCTACATAAAATATAAGTTGTCTAGATAAAAATTAGCCACATTTGTTATTTTGCTTTAGATTTAAAATAATGATTCCTATCATCAGAAACCTTTTAATCAATTTCATACGAGATGAATACGCCTCGGCTAAACTATGATTTGTGTAGAAAATCACCCTTCTGTCCTGAATATCAAGGTGGTCTTTAAGTGTTTGCTCTAAAGAGGTCGTATTCTGTCAATTGTGCGATTTTTCCTCATTATGAAATAGAAAAGAAGTAAGCCAAGTATGTTCAAACGATGCTTTTCCTATCGATATGTGTGCCTTTCAATATCTTCTTTTGTCTTGCGCCAAATTGCTATATATTCTTGTGCTTCTTCACGTTAGAAAGTATTATTTTTCCTTTTATCTGTCATTTTGTTTATATATTTCTCTTTTGAAACTATCAAAAACCACATTTCATTTTTAAAGGTCTATTTTATCAAAAAGAATGATGAATTTGCTCATTAGTTTGAGAGTTGTATTCCTCCAAGCTGGAAAAACTTTTTATCACCAAAATTATATTCTCATTAGTATCAGATGTAGTAACAACGGCTACAACGATATCTTAAAACCATTCTTTTGAAACTCTTGCTACTAAATGATTTATATTGAGCTTATATACCTTGTTCTTCTACTGAAAATAGAAGCATAGTAGTAACTCTTTTTGCTTGTTTTTCTAATTCAATCGTTTTTCAGAGGAGAAATGAGAGAAAAGTCAAAGGTATTGAGATCTGAATACCAATTTTCAGTGGGTGTAGGCGTTTCTCTTTTGGTTTGGTTCTCCAAAAACACTCGAACTTCATGAGTATCTCCCAATTTGCACGAGTATTCGTCTCTAGTCAAATTATGGCATTGACTTGTATTGCCCATAAAATCAGAGAAAATAATTTTTCTCATAGATGATTATTTAGAAATTAATGTTATTTATGCAAAAATTAATATAATGCAAAGGTAATAAAAATATTAAAACAAAATATATTTTTTAGATTAAAGTTTAAATAGATAAAAATGAGAAAATACAAAAACTATTAAATCTGGTAGTTTCAGGTATATATTTAAATTGCATTAGCATTTATTCCGCTAAAACTTTCATAATGAGCGTTTAGAGTGTCTCTCATTTTTCCTCTGAAAAGAAAGCAGTGTACTTATTTTAACTCTTCAAGAAGATCACGGTGAGTTACTCGTTTTCCTCTCTTCTGAGATAAGCTAGCTTGTTTGATAACGATTGGGTCGTGTACGCATGATTTCATGGGAAGTAATACACGTTGAAATTTTTCTAAAATCTCATTGCCTGACATTTCATATAATTTACCTGAAATTGTATTTCACTTTCAAGATAGAAATTTTTGATTATCACAACGTTGATCTTAGAATTGTTACTATTTCTTCAAGTTCTGTTTCATTTGTTTTGGTGTTCTTCTTGCGAGATGAAAATCTACCATTCCAAGTTCAAGCATCGAGTCTAAGCTCAAAAGATTGGAAAGCATTCTCAAATCAATGATAGCAGGGATCTAACATTTTTCAAAATTACTTACCAAATCAGGCTCTAAAAAGCACCATTCCTCTATGTTTTTGACTCTACTGAGTCCAAGCGTACGCAGTCTTACATAGCCTCTCCTGTACGGCTGTACGGCTCACACGAGAGACTCTGCAGCTCATTTCTTTTGAGGAGAGCATCACACTACTTTTAGTCCGTTTTCTTTTATATAATTATGATGCGCTTCTCCTACCCTATCCACAAGGAAATATTCTCTAAGGGCTTGATTTTATCATCCTAAATGTTTCATTCGTTATTGGTCTTTTTATTAAAGAGAATAATTTATGATGCAAAGTTATAAAAACTTTTATGTCAAAGCATTAAAATTTATTTTCATATCTTTGCAGTTAAAAATATCTAAAGTATCACTATGTAGAGTCATTACATTATTTTCAGCTATTTTGGTAGCTATGTTGTTATGGGCTTGTTCTATGCCAAAAAGCATCAGAAAACAAGCAAAAACAAAGTGCTGTCTCTATGCCAAGAATCAAGTTTTGTTGTGAGAACAACCTAAATGCCTTTATTGACGAGAGAAAAAATCTTTTAGCAAAAATCTCTTGCAACAGAGAAGTAAGTATTTATTTAATTGAAATAAGAATAAAACTCAAATCAGCCTTAAAAAGATTTGGACTTATCAGAAGTAGTTTATGTCAGTAAAGAAAATCTATTTGAAAAACAACTTTGTTTAGCAAAACTAATAAAATTACAGAATCAACCTCTGTGAAAAGAGTAAAGATATAACCAAGATATTTCTTACATCTGGGTTATGGCAAAAATCAGCTGAAAAAGCCCAATCTTAAACAAAATCAAAGTTTCAAACGTAGAAATTATCTCTCCTATGAGCAGACATTTTATAGTTCAAAAGTAAAAACGACCTCAACGCTTTGGTGTTTCTCTGCGTACTATCAAGAAGGAATAGAATGCTACATACCTGGTTCTTCACTATCAACAAAAGGCACTCTTATTGCTGTTTATGACAATCGTTACAATAATTATGAAAGACTTACAAGAAGATATTAATATAGGAATGAGAGAAGTACTGATGGAGCTTGAAACTAGGGAGTATAGAATTATGAAAAAGAATGGGAGGATTGCTAATAGCAACGGAGTAGGAGATACTGCTATTAGTCTGATGACAGGTACTATATGGGTTATGCCCTTTGGCTTCATGGTTCTTCTGTTGATAAAATGGCGAGTAGAGTCTAAACCAGGGCTTAAAACCAGGAGAAACAGGGCAGTGTGTATTAGTAAAAAGTGAGACGATGGTGTAACTTGGAGCAATCCTATAAATATCACAGAACAAGTGAAAGATCCTCAATGGTATTTTATTTTTCAATGGTCCTGGACGAGGAATATCTCTCAAAGACGGGAAAAGTAGTTTTGCAGCTCAATACAAAACGCTAATCAGGTTCCTTACTCTACACTTATTTATAGTGATGACCACAGTGAAACTTGGCATAGAGGACAGGCGCTCAGTCACATACTACTGAAGCACAGGTTGTTGAATTGTCTGATGGAACAATTATGCTCAATGCAAGAGATGACAGGAAATAGACAAAATTATTTTTGTTTCTGATAATCTTCGGAGGACGTTCTGTTTTGCAACTAAAATTTTCGGGTGCTTCTTGGACGAGCGTTCTTTATTTAGTAAAAGAAAGCCCTTGTGAACCCAACTGTATGTGAAGCATCATTTCTTATAAACATTCTAACGGAAAACAATATTTATTTTCTCTAACCCTGCGGATGCACAAAAATCAGTATAAATATAACCATAAAGCAAGTGATGATGATGGAAAAACTTGGAATAAACTCCTCAACACACCATTTATTCTGATATATAATAATTTGGTTATTCTTGTATGACTATTATTGATAATAAATACATTGAGATTACTATATAGAGGCAATGGAATTTATATTTTCTGAAAATAGCTATTAGTGAATTTATTAAATAAAGAATTATCAATCAATTTCTATGTTACTCATTTACATGAGCAACTTAGCCCTCGGTTTTTCTTTTATAATAAAAACATATGACCAGATATTGGGATTAAAATAAAAATAACTACAGATTTAAGAATGCTTTATCAATCTGATAGTTATAAACTTTTCTATATCACAAATCTACTATAGGAATGGTTTTTGTTAAAAATTTTGGACTCCCTTTTACAAAAGGGAGTCCAAAATAATGATAGTTCATAGAATATTTTGAGGGTATTCTTATCTGCAAAAAAGGCTGTTTCCCATTTGATATTTTTCTGCTTCTCTTACTCTCTCTCTGTTATGAGGAATATAAGTGTGGAAATAATGAAAAATATGAAAATTTTTCAGCCACTGGTATTGTATCAAATACAATTTCTTAGAAATTCCAATTATAGATATTTAGGTGATTCAGCACTACTTGAAAAATACCCAAATTTGTTTTCAATGATATGCTGAAACTTCTGTAATCGAAGTTGCTAAAGCATTCAAATACAAGCATAAAGGCGTTGTTAAGACATTTCACGTTCTCTATTGTTGATATTTTTACATTAAATTTTTATAATTTTCATTAATAGACTCAAAGTTATTCTTGGATTTGTAAAGACCCTTTTTGATGTTATGACTATTTTATAAATTTTCACTGACATCCGAAATATTTTTCTTTTCTTTTGGCGAGTTTAATATTCACGACAAAGATTTCTTATAATAATGTGAAATACAAGTATTTAATAAAATATATGACAGATGATTCTATCGTTTCTATTCTCTCTTCTAGCACTTTTGCCACTTTTGATATAAAAGAAAGAAAAATGAACAAAAACGATGGATGCCATTTTAAATAGGTCAATAACACGTTTTAAGGCAAACAATAACATTCTGCCTTTACCAGATATTTTCATAGAAAATTAACAGAATGCGAATATAAAAAGACTATTCTATGGGCTACACCTCTCATGTGGGTTTTTCGTTCTGGCATGTCTCCATACTTTTCTGTGATCGCAAGCGAGTTCAGCTCTGTTTTAGTTCATAGCTGCTTTCTGTAAGTTACTGAAAATCATAGTGAAAAGTCAATATTATAAATACGATAAAAGCAACTATAAGTAGCAGGAAATTTTTATCCCCATTTTTCAAATGAATATATCATAAATAATAATTTCAATTTTCTATAAACAAATAATAAATCTCTAAAAGTGCGAAAGTGAGAAATCTATTCTTAGCCCTTTTGCTTTTTGGTATTACGATTTGGATTTTCACAACAAAACTCTAGATTATCAATATCATTATAATCCCAAAAACAGTTTAGTTTCAGAAAAAGTAAATCAGTTTAACCTCAATATTCTTAGTAAATTTTTATTAGAAAAATAACTTTAAGATGTGTGTGGGACGATAAAATCCTGAAAATTCTAACTTTCTTGTGACGGATTACGTTTCAATATCATAAACAACTCTAATTTACTAAAGCAAACTTATAGCTACCCTTACAGCTGTAAAAGGTAATGTGTTTTATACTTCACAAGAGGGAAAAAGCGGAGAAAAAGATTTTAAAAAGGTTGTTACAGAAGCTACTGAAAAGCCTTAGCAAATACTAATAGTATTTTCAAATGAATAACTCAGATAAAGAGAGACAATGTGTACACCCCTGATAATCCGATGAGTGACATTTAAGTACAAGTCAAATTTAGATATTACAAAATTGACATTAAAAGAAATAGAAAAATAAAATTGTTCTAATTGATGAAAATAATGAAAGTTTTTCTTTACAAAAACTTCTTTAGAAAAATATATCAAGCTCTACGAAAAGACAATGTCAGTGGTATTTTCTTCAAAAAGATAATCATTCATTTTTGAATATAATAAAAACGGCAGTATAATCACGACTTTTATGATGTAACATTTGATTTTCAACAAGTAATCTATGCATCAACAAAAGAAATTATAGCTTTATTAGCCTGTAAAAATCACCCCCAAATATGGAGATATTACTGCAAAAACTTGCATGCCCATTGTGGAAGTGCTGAATTAGTTTTTAAAGATTAGAAACTATCTCATATTGAAGGAATTGGAAAAAGTATTAACCAATCTTTCTAATCAAAATATAGAAATGAAACAGAAAAAGAATGGGAATATATTTGCAAAATAATATCCATTTTCACACTTTCTTTGATGATGATTACCCTATAAATTTAAAACAAATTATAGATACCGTTATAATAGTGAAATATTAATTTAAAAAGATAAAAATGTAGTAGTATAGTAAGGGACGACTAGCAGATAACCTCCTATGGATTAGCATTTTTGTGAAAAATTTATTGAAGCTTTCCGTTATAGAAAACCTTGTTATTGTTAGTGGCTACCTATATAGTAGTTGATATTGCGGCACCCATAAATTACTGGAAAATAATATACAAAACTATTCTTGTTTGGCTCACGGATTAGCACTATTTACCTACAACACACACATATTACTCACAAATGCTAGAAAATGGTGGATTTATTACTGATTTTTGGCATAAAAAGCAAATTTGATCAGGAAAAATTTTCTAAGTAGAAACCGAATTATAGCAGGACTTTCTGATGCCACAATTGTTATAGAGATCGGCCTAGAGGAAGTTTGGTTACTGCCGTCGTATGACTTTTTGGATATAACCGAGATGTTTGCTGTACCGAGGCAGAGCCTCAGACACCTGTAGTCAGGTTGTAATCGCTTGGTAAAAACAGATAAAGCTAGACTTATGTGATAATGCAGCCGATGTAATATATTATATGGGCGGGACTCTACTCCTACAAAGAGAAAACATTCAGCCTCAATTATTTACAGAATTAACAACTGAAGAAAGAATTTATTTTTAATTATTTAAAAATAATGGAAAACAAATTATAGATATCATCGCAAAGATTGTAATTTACCTATTTATAAACTATCTCGATTTTACTCTTCAAATGGAAATGAAAGAGTATCATTCGACCATTGCCAGGCCAAAATATTTTCAGTTGCTAATTAATTATAGTTTTACTCTATGTATATAATAGATTATGTAAAAATTGACATATAGAAAATTTATCTGTACTTTTGCACCAGATAAATAAGGAAATATAAATTGTTTTTCATATATTAGATTTGTGGTTAGAATTGGTAAGGAGGGCTAATGCCCTCTTTTATTTATATATCTTGATTAATAGTTATTTATAAAATTCTGTAAGAAATTTATCTATATAAAAATCTTGCTCTTTTTGATTTATACTGCTGAATATACCTAGGATGCTCCAAAACTATCATTTTGTTCAAAAAGATGAATTTCTTTATTTATTTTTGATAAAAAGAAGCATTTTTCTTTCCTAAAATATAGACCTTATCTGTATCAAACCAGATTTATATGCTTTTTCAAAGTTTTCTATCATAAAAGGTTTCAATTTTTCAAAAGTAATAAATCATCATAATAATTTGCATTAATCCATTTATTATCAGATGTTTGTCTAATTATAGCTAGAGGAAAAAGGTGAATTTATATAAATTTACTATAAAACTGATGATACCTCCAAATTCTCTTATCATATTATACATAAATACGGAGAAACTTCGTGAGTATGAGCTGTTTGCATATGAATTCCACTTCACTTTCTAAGCGTTTTGTGTATCTGAAAGGACGCCTGTTACTCCTGCGCCGTGTCGAGAAGGATTTATACCTATAAAGTTTTCGTTTATTAGTATCATTATAAAATTTATGATAAAAACTACTCACAACATCCAGTGTCTCAAGATTATCAAATATGGATTGAGTACTGAAAAATTATTAGGTAAAGATTCTTTATAAGATAAATTTTTATTAAAATGAATTATTTTTCTGCTAAATTCATAAACTACAATCAAACAGACTAAAATTATTAACTTTATACGCATTATTCTACGAAATATTTTCTTTTCAAATTTCCAAAATCTAAACTGCCCAAAAAGGCTTCCCTATAATAATTAATAAAATTTGATAAATAGGTAAAAATAATTGTAGGCCTTATATCCAGCTAAATAAGTTTAACTCACTGAAATCAATCCTATATAAGCACAAAGGCTTTGCTATCTTAGCTGAAAGAGAACCTGTTATAGCGAAAAACTACCAAAATAATAACAAATTGAACATTTGAAGTTATCTTCCATTTTTCTTTTAATCGTTTCATTTTATATATATATGCTTAGCAAAAATACAAAATAAAATTTATTCGAAAATAATTTTTCTCATAAAAGAAATTAAACGTTTAATATTTTTGTTACTATACAAAAATCCAAGAAAATGCTTCTCGGATTCTTTTATATCTAAAATAATATATAATTTTTCTTTCATATATTCTACATTTACTAACTTTCTCTATCTCAGGCGCATACTTTTTATTGTCATTTCTACACCACTACATAAAGTCATTTGGTTAATACTACAACTAAGGCAATTTCCTTCGATGTACTTTTACAATATTATCTTCTATACCAAGAGGAAATATCTCACCATCACTTTGTAAGGGCGTATTCAATAAGCTATCCTCTACTCTTGCTAATAATTCTGGATTAGTATTCATTATTTTATTTTTATTTAATATTTTTCTTCTTTTGAATTTTATATTTATGTATAAATCAATAACTTAGGTATAAGAAAAACTTAATTCTAAATGATTATTTTACTAAAATATAAGATTTTTGCAAAGATAATACAATCTTTATAAAATTACAAATTTTTATATGTTAGAGTTTTTATTCTAAGTTAATAAAGTTCTTACCTATTGAGGATAAAATGAAGAACAGAATCACTGCCAATATTCTGTATCTATATCAAGGAATTGTGATTTTCCATCAAACCCTGCTCCAGTATCAATATTCCAAACGTTGTGTTTATTCATGGGTTTGTCGGTATTAAAACGAATAACAGGGGTATGACCTATGTATATTTCATCATATAATTTTAACCTTTTAGGGTAATAAATGTTGTCTTTTTCGATATCTTCAGGGTAGAAAGGCCATTTCCCAGGGTTCTGTCCCATTAGGTATCAATATTCATACTCTACACAATTTATAAAACCACCGTGAACAAAAAGCCTGTTGAGTCAAATAATAATTTCTTTTCATTGATGAAATAAAATCAATATGTGTTTTCACCTCATCTGTTATTGATTTAGAGCTTTTGAGGTACGGCATCTCTCCTCTGATAGCAGCAACCATGTGTTTTGTTCCATAGAGATTTCCCCAACAAAAACTGTAAACAAAGATCCTCGTGATTACCTTTAACCATTTGTTGTTGTGCTGCGTTTTCTGCAAATCAATAAGAAAATCATATGCTTTTGGTGTTTCACTCCAGCAGTCTGCGAAAATATCTCTAAAAATTCAAATAGATCGTTTGCTGTGTTTTGCCTGAGTCTAAAGCTGCTTGTATAAAGAGCTTTATATGCTCCGTGAATATCAGTCAACAAAGTGTTCTCATCTATAAAGATTTATCGGGTTTTCATCTATGAGATTTGAAAATAATAGCGTCTCGTCCTACTCAGGTAGTTGAATCCTTCTCGCCGACGCCGTACCTGCGACAAAATCTCAGTGTGAAATAATAAATTTTATTTACCAGATAGGGCTGCACATTTTACATACAGCTTCCGTAGACGTTTCCTGCAGTTGTCATCAAAATCTTTTGAAAAATCAGAAAGATGTCCCCAAAGAGGTCACACAATATTCATGATTTTAGCAATTGCACGAGTCTTCTATTTTCTTTAGCTTCGTTCTGCTGTTTAAATGTTAAAGCCGATTTTGACTTTTGTAAGGAAAAGCCAAAGACGTTTCAAATTCAGCTCAGTACCTTTCTTTCTGCCTCAGAACGATTAGTCCATAAAAATCACAACGCACTCCATTTTTCTCAGCATGTTAAAAATTCAGAGCCCTACTGTCAGTGGGGTAGCTATCGCCTCTGGCTGTCAGTCTTCCCAAGATTGATTTGCGAAATCTGATCTATTTGCACAGTAGGCAATATAATATGAATTGTTAAGAAATGTTTCATCAATATCAGTTACTGTGGCAGAGGTTTTCATTATCGTTTTCAGCAATAGCAATAGCTAAACTGATAACGAGCAATATTAAAAGCTCTGTTGTGTAAGCGCCTCATATTCAGCAGCTGTACAGTGATGACCAAATAATTTTCCACATTATTAATAACTTCTGAATTATCAGGATCTCCCAAGATTACTTTTGACTACCACAAGAAACTATTATATTAGCAAACAGATAAAGTTGTCGTTATTATAGATATTAATAAGTTAATTTTTGCTAGATAAATAGTAAAAAGCCAATTCCATGACTTAAATCACGAGTACGGGCTTAAAACCATATGCAATTAAATTAACAAAACTTTTATAGCTATAATTGCCACAATAAAAGCAATAATATTGCAAGAATTAAACAGAAATATGGTAATGCTCACCCAGTGAGACACATACCTCCATATCTCATTGGATTAGCATGCTTATCAAGTCCTAAAAATAGATCTTCATACAGCGACTTATTGTAGGGAACAGCTAAGAAAATGATAGCTTCAGCTGCTACCCTCTCGAGAAGTTTCTGCTGCATTCCTCCAATAATAGAAAGCTTCCGCTGAGACTGTGGCTTTGTACCTGGCATCATTATAAAACATTGCCAAAAACCAATAATCATTGCTTTGACTTTATAGAAATTTGCTTTTTCTTTTGAAAACAACAGGGGTTTTAAAAGAGTTTATCTGTAAAAGCAAAAGTGTATCTACTCTCACAATTAAGACATTTGATGTTGGAATAGAGACTCTTTTCATACTAGATTCGTCGACGTAATCTTGTCGAAATAAAGTATCCCAAAGATAGGCGCAGGGAATAACGGCAAATGCTAATTGGTACACAAGAGTGCCATAGCAGTCAAAAACTTTCCTTAATGACTACCATTAGAAATAGCTCAAACTAGACTACAAAAGGCATCTTGAAAAGAATTATCGTCATAGATTCCCATTGTTGCTGGGTAAAAATCATATGTGCCGTGGAATTGAAATGAAGCCGAAATGCTCTGTTAACTTTCCTTCCACAATAGCTTAATAATAATAACGCTTGTACCGTGTAGTCAACTATGTATCAGTCAAAGTATTACATATATTTCTACTCCAAAACCCTAACATGAAACAACATAGGAGCCTGAGGCTAATTCTTTGAAAATTAAATGTGAGGATAAAAACATTTGGAGCAATACGTGAA
>BNJS01003591.1_pt1 | contig 104452 bp, 163 predicted proteins | sample 8540461 | NCBI WGS metagenome assembly BNJS01 (sample SAMD00202454, study PRJDB9452) | human saliva metagenome | isolation source: human saliva | place: Japan
TCAGCGGTAAGTCCTGGTGGCGCCAGCGATGACGATGCGCCAGTCTGGCGGCGGTGAGCTGCCTCCTTACATCTGAGGATACATCCGCAGCCCTGATTTCCGACCACCAGGACCCAGGAGCAGCATTTTCGCGCTGCTCTCCGTGGTGTGTACTGCAGTAGGTGAGCTGGGCACATCGACGCAGGGATTACCCATATAAGGTAAAGAGCATCTGACGGCTCAGCGAAGCAAAGCCTGTCTCAAAGGGAAGTGGTTCCAGTCCGAGGTCTACGCGGCGGAGCGTGCGGATGTGCCCTGCCCGGCCACGCCCAGAGCTTGTACGGATGTAGTGCAGATGATTTGGGCGCAAAAGTTCCCGTTTCGGGGAGATGAAGGAAGTTGAAGTCGGCGGTGTCCACGGGCAACTATGTTATCGGGGCAGATGGTGCTATGTTAGCCGCTCACCCGTCACTGATGTTATGGGTGAAAGCCAGTTGAGGTGTTGAGGACGCCTGATGCCCAATGCGCCACTTCACGGTGTGGACAATAGGGGACCATGGCTCGTTTCAGCCCTTGTCCTCACTCATAGCAAAACGAAGCCTCTGGACCGGCCCGCGCACGGTCAGTGCGGAGGCGTGAGGTTCCAGAGCTTCGCCCGCGACCAAGAAGTAGCATACTACGATTTGATTAGGACAGTTGCACGCTCGAGGGTCTCTCGGTTTCACCGGTAATCGGTGCTATCGCCGGAGGGGTGAGCGTCAGTCTGTGCCCCTCTGTAGGTGCGGCGGCCAGTCGGCTCGCGGCCGACCATCGCCCTGAGATGCCCAGTGAGTCAGTAGACAATATTTCCGCCATCGTCTTTAGAGGGGACAAGTTCTTCGGACGAAGCTAACGACACTCATCGGACGAGCACTCGATTCCCTTTGGGTAGTCTAAAGTACGTCACAGTGAGAGGTAGGTCTGTCGGGGAGGGTGAGCTGCCGCATCACGGACGACGCGCACCGTGTAGGCGATGCTGTCGGCGAACAGGTGCCAAGCCGTGTCATCAAGGACACTCTATCGAAGGATGCCGTATACAGTTTCGGTGTGCGCCCCGAGGGTGTCGGAGTAGTTGACGCAGATCCTCGTTGCTGCCGTGGTTGATGCCCGAGATGATGAGGTCGGGTATGCCTCGGCGAAAGCGTGCCCGGCCCAGCCTGGCGTGTCCACTGGGGCACCGTCAACAGCCGGTGGATGAGAGTACCGGTGGGAGCGATGCTTGAGGCGCAGCGGGTCGTATGGCCCCCAGCAGCCTGAGCGTGGTGTCCCGTCGGGCGATATTGTGACTTGTCCGAGTTTGTTACCGCCGAGCGCTCCTGATACCCAGCAGGTACCAGCCGTCGTCACAGAGAGAAGGATGTGCATTGCCATCTGCCGAGGGTTTGATGACGCCCTGCGGATGCAGTAGAGCGAAGTGTACTGGCGGGCTCCGTGGTGGTTGCGTTGACGTTGAAGCATACACCACGACAGAGGCTTCAGCACTGGATGGAGGCGCTCGACGGCGATGCGCAGGCCCGTGGGAGGCTGGCGACGTCCCTGCTGGATGGAGTCGAGGTCGAGGGTTCGATCGCGCATGCTGTGCATTGAGGCCAGACCAACCGGTCGCTGGCGAGGGCATCACGAGAGGCGATCAGCACGGTATGCCTGATGCCCGCCTGTCGTCACCTTTTTTGCGACCTTCTCATAGATGAAGCATTGCCCGCGATACCGGGCTGGGCGATGCGCTGGAAGTCCGTGCTGGTTTCATGAAGCGCGCGGAAGGTTTTTTCGTTCGTAGTGCGATGCTCCTGGCGACATCGACCGTTCATTGCAGCTGGAGAAGACCTGAGGTGGCGATGAGTCCGAGGGCGATGATTAACTTGGTTATTCATCATTGTGTTGGGGAGGAAAGGGTGGGGGAGCTACTAGATTTGCGCAGCAGGCTCGAGCGAAGTCAGCTTCGTAGAGGACGCTGAGAGCGAACTGCTACGCGCCTGCCGCATCGTAATACGGTGGCGAAGCGTCACGGTTCATCCTCCATCGTCTGGTGGTCGACTGAAATGCAGTAGGGCGTACCGATGGCATTCCGACGGCGGTAACGCTTGCCGAGATGCGGAATCCTTCTCATCGAGCTGACAGTTGGAAGTCGAATTTCAGTTCGTCATAGATTCTGTACTAGCGTCGAGTCCATCCCTCATACGGCACCAAGGCAGGATGGCGAGCTGGATTTAGCAAGGGCCGTGGCAGGCGCAGTACGGTGCGTCACCGCCTCGAGGCTTCCTCAGGGTCATCAGAGGAGGCTGCGGAACATACGGTCCACCCCGGGATGGAGTGTCTCGATGACGTAGGCGCCCAGCGCCTCCCTGGGCCTGGCCTAGGCATCTTCGCCGCTGAACCTCGTACGCTTGAGGTCGAAGTCCGTGGCTGTGGATGGAAGCCGAAGGGCATCTCAACCGATGTCCGTGGCAGCGTTGGCATAGTGAGCCAGCTCGCTGTGGTCGTAGAAGCGGGTACTTTGTCGCCGAGGCCGAGGGCCTTGTGCCAGCGCAGACGCAGGTCCTTCCAGAAGTCGAACCACTTCAGCTCACCGGGGCGCGCACGAAGAACTGCATCTCCATCTGCTCGAACTCGCGCATACGGAAGATAAACTGACGGCGACGATCTCATTGCGGAAGGCCTAATAATTCAAAGATACCGAAGGGAACCTCATACGGCCTGTCTTTCATCGTTGAGGAAGTTGATGATCCCGTGCCGTCTCGGGACGAAGGTGACCTTTCTTCATCGCTCGTCGGCTGTGGAGCCCATCTCGGTGGCGAACATCAGGTTGAACTGACGCACTGTCCAGAAGTTGCGCGTCCCGCTGATGGGGCAGACGATCTCGTAGTCGAGATGATCGGCGCAGCTCCTCGAGGTTGTTCATCATCGCAGCGGCGAAGCGCGGTTGTGCAGCTCCTCCCACTCCTGGCTGGTACCGAGCACGGTCGTTGGTGGAGCGGAACTGTCAAAGCTCGCCGAAGCGTCAAGGCGCCTGGCTACTTGTTGATTTTCTCTTCGATCTTTGGCCAGTTGACCGATGAGATCGTCAGCACGGTAATGCTTCTTCGAGTCCCTGTTGTCGATGAGGGGGGTCGTTGAAGGCGTCGACGTAAGCCCGAAGCCTTCCAGATTCAGATGCATAAAGATCGCTTAAAGTCGACCACGATTATTGGGAGCCAAGAGAATATCGCTTCCAATCAGTAGCGCTTGGATGTTGTTCTCTCGAAGTTCGCTCCTGAGCTTGTCAGTCGCAGACGGCCGAGCGTCATAGATTTCGGAGAGGGGAAGACGAAGCCGGTATTCCTTACTGTATGATTTCTTGAAGAGGTTCGTGCCATGAGAGCAGTTGCCATTCTATTATCTATTTGACTAGCCTGATGTGATAGCTGTGACGCGCCAACGCGAGGTGCGCACAGTCCACAAAGTTACACATTCTCCTCTACTTACTTGACTACCTCAGCAGGCTTCCATGCAATTGCTGACTGTACTGGTGGCGACTCACCTCGTGGAAGTCAGCACCTCATCAATAAGCTGGAGGTCTTTCAGTCGCCTAATTGTGTCTCTCACCGTGGCTCCCCAGATAACCGTGTGGGACGCCCGGCTTAGCCGAAAGCGTCCCACGAGTAGGTGAATAATTTGAGTATGACAGATGGAGCTTACTTGCTCGCTGTGTCACACACGTATTTGGGAGGTAAGCTCTGTTTATATGAGTTACTAGGGCTGGAAGGTGACTGACCGTTCTTTTTTTTGGACTTCGACACGACGATGTGAATTTATTTTCCTTGACGTAAAGGTTACCCAATCGTAAGAGACCCTGAAAATCTCCATTCGATAGGGTGTCGACCTTTCTTCGTTAAGTAGGTATCTGAATAAGGTACCATGATACCGACAATATGTCAATTCACTTTGTGGTCAGGGCTCTCACTCAGCCGTCAGTAACACGGAATGATTTATGCTGGGCATTATCGAAGTATTTGTCGACATCCCCCTCAACGATTGGTCTGGCCTTTTCGAGATCACAAGATGTGAGGTTTAGTTGGTGAGAGAGCCATTATGACCGGCCCAAAGAAACTTAGATGCTTTCATAAGAGCTCCTATATCTTGTGATGTGTTTTAGGTTTGTTTGTGAGTATAGTTTCGAGAGAGCAAATATAGATGTGTATCTTTCAATCTCCAAATAGTGTTCTTTATATTGAAGACTATAGAAACCAGTGCACGGCACTGTTCTTCATATATTATTAGCACGCGCGCGAAGGCTCTGTGCTGCCGTCCCGGCAGTGGCAAGAGGGCAAGCATCGTGCCACCATTCACACGATAGCGTTACCGAATGGCGCTTGTTTCTTCTGTAAGTGGTTATCGTCCTTTGAACTTTCAAAGCTGAATTTATAACTTTCACCACTGAAATCGAAAGCATATGGTAATTAAGGCATTATCCTCGCTTACTGCTCGAGCTTTCTCCCATCACAGAGTGTAGAAGATAGACGCTATTACACGTTATTGAAGCACCATAAAATTGAATACAAAGCATCTTACCGGCACAGCCCCATTTCTTTGCCCAAGCTACCCGAGTGTGTACGTCTCTTAGTAATTATGTTACCTTTTGTGGTAAAGTTAATTGATCCCATGAGTATGTATGCTTTAGTTTTTGACCTGATATGAATTACCGGAGAAAGCGTTATCCAGGCTCCAGCTGCCAACACGGGAGCTTGGCGACCGCGTGACTTTATGCAGCGTAATGGCTTCAGTCACACTCACAGGGTAGCGTATACCTTTGCGATAGCCATATGGGATGTAGTGAAGCGCGTCTTGGCTGCGCGTTGGCGAAGGAGAGTTTTGGTTTACGCTTGTGCTAAGGGATGTGCGTATGCTGTATGTAGCGGAAAATAAACGACTTACCCCTCGCTATTCGTTAGCATTGGGGCATTCTCGCTCATCAAGGTGGGGAGGCTTTCACATCAAGGGCCAGGTCGGAGGCCCTGATGCGACTCAACGTCTCTGTTTACTCTTGCTGTGCTGTCTCGAGACATATTCGCAGCTTTGTGAATTATCTTCACCTTGTGGTGTAATCATCCCCGCTTATGCAACAGTACGGTTGGACTTCGTTCGCGCGTGAGCTATCCGAGACTGGTAAGACGAAAGATAAGAAGTATCAGAAAGTACAGAAGAATAGGAAGCCCGGATGCATATTCACGTGCAGTACAAGCACGCAAATGGCGTGCACGTCGACCAGTTAAAGGCCTCAGCTTCTCCACTGGCGAGCGGACTTAGTATGAGTATAGTGGCAAAGCCCGTCTGCTTGGATCAATGGTAGTATCGAGCGTCTCCTTTACCGGAGTGCCAGGACTATATTCTTTGTAGAACTCATAGAAACAGATATGGGTCATTGATTATGAAACAACAACACTGACCCATCACGAGCCATACATCCTGGAGAAATACCGGCGAAGAACTCATGTCGCGGTATTCGCAAAAGACCTTCGCTTAACAGATTGAGTGCGCTCCTTCCCAGCCTGCGAAGTCATCATAAAGCGTAAGCAAGATGCTGGCCTCCTTCAAATTGAGCAGTGTTTTGGGTACCTTTAGCTTCTGGATGAAGATGCAAGCCAGCTATAACTATGACCTTCGTGTTCTCGAGGCATGTGCTAAGAGTCAAAAGAGGAAGCAGGAGTACAATTCGAAGTGTCGTGCGCTGCGGATTGTACCGAATTCGGCATGCTATCTGTAGACACTTTCTCACATCGGTGCTATCTGACCTCAGGTCGAGGCCCTTGATGTATCTGCCCTCCTTTCCTTTGCGTCACGATGGCGCGCGAGGGAGGCTTCTTTTCAGCCGCAGCGGCCTTCTGCAGCTTCGTCATCAAACCTTAACTGGATACATCTCTCGTGCACTGGCTGTGTTACTCCTGAAGTTAGCGCTGTCAGCAGGGCCTCGGTGTACTGACCCGCACGCACTCGCCTCGCCCGTTCATCTTGGCGAAGAACCTCCGCTCATCAGCGTGCGTCGTCTCGGTGAGGGAATGAGCCAGCGAGCCGGAAAGCCTCGCGCCACTGATGACCACCCCAGAGCTCAAGGTTTGCGCAGATATTCGCCCATCTGTGAGCGGTCCCGACTGCCATCATTTCCATACCTGTAGTTTAGCTATGCCGTGAATGCGTAACAATATGGTACACATTCACAGCTACAAAGACGCAAGCAAGAGCTTCTCGGGAGTGGGCTGTGTCGACAGACCCTCCGCACGAAAAAGAATTATTGCTCAGCGTACCGACCAATATAGCCTGGCTGCGATATAGCTTGTGCTGGAGCACCAGCTCGGCGCGCTCGACCAATAGTGCTTCACGCAGCCTGCTTCTGTGGGGTCGGCACAGACAGTGTGGAGGGAGGAAAGGACGGACACGCCTTTAGGCATCGGTAGTAAGTAATCGGGAGCCATCTTCCTCAGTAGACGGTGTTACTGAGCAAACGGGATAGGAATGATTTAGATAATTTAATACCTTTGAGTCACATATTAACAGCCTTACCACCCCTCAATCAAAATACCAGATTAGAGAGCGAAACACAAACAATATGAATAGTAAGAAGAATGTAGGGCCTGCCACACGAGAGTCGCATGAGCCTCCGCGCGCCGTATTTTTGCCTCGTCTGTACCTCCGCAGATATCTTAGTAGAGATGTTCATCGAACCGGAGATCGAGACTTCGAAGAAGGGGAACCTTATAGTAAAGCTCCCGACACACGTTAATATTAACCCAATTCATTAAGCAAAAGCAAATCAGCCTGCGTACCGGCAGGCGAAGTCAAAGGCTGTGACCTTGTCCCCGACTACGGCTTTTGGATTCGCTGCTTGTCAAGCACGAAGCCCTGCCGGACAAGATGCCCGTGAGGCGGCACCGGTGTGACACTGTTGTTCGGAGCTTCGATCTGAGCATCTCCACGGACGTCGATCTTCCTCCCTGCAGGTCCGCCAACCCACCGGCCGAGGTGCGCGCTTCGTTCCCGAGGAGGGAAGCACGGTCATGTCCGCGCATTGATTTCGCCCTATCCAGCTATCATACTAAGTTTCACCCGCAGGAAGGTTCTACCGATCCGAAAGAAGTTTTCTCTGTCACCATCAAGGATGGCGAATGGCGGGTAAGGCGTGATGTCGAAGGGCAAAAATACACCGCCAGGCATTTGGGGCAAAATCAGCACCTGAGAAGTTTTGAACCTGTAATGGAGGAGGTATTGTTATGTCGGCTTCCCCATCCCTTGATGCGGACAATTATCCCAAGAAAGAGCCCCTTATTCGGAGAGAATGGAAGCAGTTCATCATATGCAAGGGAGATCTGCATGAAAATCCTGATCCTTCTTACAGCAGGGAGTGATTGCCCCTCAAAGGGTATTACTCCCGTAGAGGCTATCGTAAAGGGCAATTAGAGACCCAACTTTGAAGAGGACTGATACCAGAGGGAGTACAATCTATCCTTTATCCAAAAGCGATCCCTAAACCTGCCTCCAGATGGTGCATGGTCGTCTATCCCCGTAGCCACGTACAACTACTCTTCTGGATGCTTATAACGAGAAGAGAAGAACTTCAGAGAAGCTCCCTCTTCGTCACCGAGTTGTTGAAGGTGGTATCGCTGCGCGTCATGATGCCCACAAGGTGACTATGCAAGCCCATAAATCGGCTTACTATCGAGGCCGGAGAGAATTTGCGCATTGTCATCGATAAGAGAGCCCGAGATATAAAGAGGAAGGAAGAGCTATGACCAAGAAGGAGAACTGAAAGTTATATCTCATTGTATGGCCAGCACCAGCACTATTTGATCAGTCACAGTCCTACGAATATGAGCAAATGAGATTTATCGATACTCATGGTGGGGAAGAAGAGAAACTGTAGAGGATTACTGACCTTCAGCTCAGAGAGATGGACATTCCCTTCTGTGCCGACTGGACGCCTGTGGTGATCGAGGAGCAGGAGAATGGTAGGTACCTCTGTTGAAAATATCGCCTGAAGCGCCATGGCTTCCGAGTATCCCGCGACCACGAGCTAGCGTTCTCGAAGGAGCACGCGCCTTGAGCGCCCTGGTCGACAGACTTTCCGCGATGCCTCCTGCTGCCGTCGGAGGATCAGGCCAAAGTGGCTGACAACCAGGGACGAATGCGGGCACGCAATCATGGCGCGCTACAGGCTTAGGACCAGAATGGAACGACTGCAACACTGGAAAGCGTATGGCTGGATGATCAATATCCCAACGGCAATAGGTATACATACCATCGCTCGATGCATAATAGACTTCCCATTGATGGATATCGCACGGATTACCCAACAAAGCGCGGAGTCCGGCACGGTGCATATCCTCGCCCGGTGATGCTCCTCAACAGCGGTGAATCTGTTGCGCCTGCCTGAGACCCTCCTTCTGGCTATCCGAAAAGAATGGAAGGCATTCGGCGCAGGTCCTTACCACGCGGCGAAGAAAAGACCACCGCATATGCTACGCAAGGGTAGTGGGAGCTCGAGCAGCATCACTACCACCACCACGCGTTCAAGCCCAATGCGGATCCACTACGTCAGCCTGCAGTGGTGAAGAAACAGTAGCTGCGCCGTCGGTCACTGCCGCATCGATGTCACCAAGGATATATAGAAAGTCGCTGCACCGAACTGCCTTATCAGACGAGGCGCAGACTACGGTCACTGCGCCTTGATTGTCCGTGACATCAAGCCGAGGCTGAAGATGGGGGAAGGTGTTACTGAGTAGTAGTGCTTGCACGCCGCGTCAGCGCTTGGCGCACCGACTGATTATAGTTCGCCATCGGAGCAATAGTGCTTGGCGGCGAAGCAATTATTGAAGTCGAGCGGCGAAGTAATAGGAAGAGGTTACTCACTGCGGGTCTGTATGTGACGAACCGGCAGGATGGTGAGAAAAACGGATGCTGAGGGACGGCAACGACCTGTGTGGCTCTACTTTGAGTGAAGCATAGAATAATCTATGAGGAGATCGGCAAAACAAAAGTTTGGTGGTGAAAAACTAAATTTATGTATTCATGTAAACACTGGTTGCTCATTACCTCGTTAAAACCTTATTAACACCCAACAAATGAACAAGTTATCTTCGACTATGCCTGCCTGCTATATTTGTTTCACGAGCCTCCTACGGCTTTAATCTTTTTCGCTACTTCTGTACCGCAGAATATCCTTGTCCAGATGTCCATCGAAATCGATGTCGGTTTGAAGAAGGGGACGATCTGTAGTAAGTCATTAGATGTAGTAGAAGCACGCTGACAGAAAGAAATACGATTATCCTATGTCTTTAAAGCATGTCATCGCTAAGGGCGGCGGTGTCCTGTGGTGGCCGTTTTGCCCCTCGTCGGCGGTAGCCACGAGGATCCTTGGCTCATCGCGGCCCAAGTTCTCTGCCGAGCAGCATCTGGGAGAAGACGACCACGAAGTTGCACATCAAGATGCGCTCTGGCGTCGATATCGAGCTCCCAAGCGGCACCGACGGACGGCATCGAGTTCTCTCTGTGGACCCTACGAGCGATAGATACCGGCCCACGCATCAACTGGGACGCCATCATGATAAGATCCAAACACGACTCTACTCAAAGATGGTGAAGGGTGCTGGTGGGGAAGATGGTACCCTCTACGAATAGGCAAGCTGGTCGTCATCAAGCCAGAAAATGGACTATGAAAGATCCATCGAACGGTCACCCGAAAGCTGGGTAATCAAACAGTTGATGGAGATCGAGTTATGTTCCTGAGGAGAATGTTCATCCTTCCTCCCAGATCTCTGAGTTCTCAAGACTTCTCCGGAGGCAAGCCCAGGACTAACGGGGAGTGGCAGGTAGTCGCTATCCCCTGTGATCTGAATGGTGACTTAGCAAAGGCGAGACGGTAACGGATATGACCTGGCGCAGTTCGATATTATTTCGCTGGAGCAGTATATCCTGGATAAACTGGTACAGAGGTTGTTATTATGAGAACTCTAAGGAGTTTGATGATCCAGACCTTTCAGGATGCGAAACCCCTTCTGGCAATGATGGGTACCGGATGCTTTATCCGGCTGGTTGATGCGCTTCGACCACGATGCTACCCCTAATCCTGCAAAGGCATGAGACTATGGAAAACCCCTTCTGCGCCGACTGAAGGATGTGAAGATTGATGAAAATGGCATCGTAGGCACAGCTGTTGCGTCAAGTCTCCCAGGCGATCTTGCACTACGAGCTGATCTCGATGATGTAGACAGCCTGGATCCTACGTCCATATCAAGTGCCCGTGGATCGAACTGCTTCTCGTAGGGCTAAGGTAGTCATTCCGTGTCCTAGTGTTTATTGAATTGAAGACTTACGAGCGAGTCAAGACAAAGCCTGATAATTCGAAGAGTACAGCTTGTACCTTCCCCAGGAGCTCTTTGGTATGACCAAGAGGAATACGGTACACTGGTCACGTGGTCGCCAGACCACCGAATAAGGAGGATAATGCCCCCAACCACAAATACTTTACGAAGGAAAATACGCTGTCGGTTTATGTGCGTGCGAAAGCATATCACAGAGGATTTAGATGCGAAATGGGGCACGTCATATGCTTTTGCATTTCTCGTGATGCCCATATGAGGGTACATCAGCTCCAGCAGGGCAAAGACCACACCCTGCTTCAGCCCAGAGCGCAGAGTAAGCAAAAAGCGATATAATAGTGATGCTGACCACGGCAGATCAGCCACATCGTATATCATTAAACATCTTGACCTTCCTCGCTTCCGAAGAAGAACGGAACGTTCCAGAATCAGTGGTCAGCACGGCCGCTTAGCCCAGGTGTCCACCGGGTGCGCCTGCAGCACGTTGTGCCGGATGCGCCCATTCCGCTCAATCCAGATGTCAGCCCATTGCCACTGGGTTACTACAGACGAGGGCGCAGAGACCGCGCTGGCCGACCCTGCGCCCTCGTTTGTAGCTGTATGAGCGGTAATTATAGGTCGGGCAAATTGGCGTGCGACGGAAATCTTCGCTTCGGTACCGACGCCGCATTACAGAGAGTTAGTCTCTTTAAAATGGAAAAAATCTTTTCACCCGTCATCGTCAGAAAATCTTTTCACCCTTGTGGTACAGAAGATCAATAGCGAATTCACGATGCTCATTTCACGATTATACCTGCGTTGTTACGGCCCAGCTTCGAATTGAAGCCGGCCGGCCTATCCTCTCCCTCGAAGAGCCACGGAAAAGCGCGTATGGAGCCGACGACCAACCCCGAGCTCTTCCTTGGGGTGAAGCGACCATTTCACAGCGTGGAGTATCGGCTCGGCGCGTGGTCATCGAGGGAAATCACAGATAATAGTACAGACTACGTCGAAAGTCTCAGCGTGGCGCACGACCATGCCACGGAAGTTTATCTGCAGGGAGATAGAAAATATAGAGTTAACACGCTGCGCTTCAATGAGGAAACGATCGACCATACCCCTATCTCCAAGAGCTATCAGTTTTGAGCTACATAAGCGTGTCGTCGCCAGATTCCACGGGGAGAGGGGAGGGTGGGGGATCGTAATCTCAGTTATTCCGCAGGGCAAGTCGTCATCACGCAGTCCGGATCATCTGCCCCTGCACCTATGGCTGTCGATATATGGACGAACTACGACTTTGTCACCCGTGACGATGACCCCGGATATGACCATCAAGATAATATCGCGCAATCACCGTTTAGTATGGACACACCAATGGAATGGGCGTACGGTACGGTTTCTTCAACCTCATGCGCTGTTGATGAAGTATGGTTTCCGGAGTGGCCACTGCACAGCGCAGCCTCAACCCCACAGCGGTTTTCGCAATGACCGAGTAATCAGTCATCAATGCCGATGCAGGCGGACACAGGGGACCGATGAGGGCTCACGCAGTGGCGTTAATACGTCCTCGGTACTAAAGTAGCTGACAGTGCAGATCATCTGGCAGGTCAGCACGCCCATTCAGCAAGCGGTATTCTCCAAGGCCCAGCGATCGACAATCGCTCTGGAGAGTAGCGGGGACTAGTGGGGATGATGCGCATACCATCGTGGCCGTAGAGCCACAGATCTCTCCAGAAGGCGACCTCGCTATTTTTCCCACAGCAGACCCCTCGCGTCGAAGAAGATACGTCAGCTCATCGACCGTAGCGATTACCAAAGCCGGCTCCTCGACAAAATAAAGGAAGTAATATCCTTCGCTTGACGCAAACGTCCCGACGAGCACATCATGCATCGCTATCTCGCGCGTGGCTTCCCTCCCCTGAGCCGATAAGGCCTCTTGTAGAGTAATGAGTGCTCCCCTGACAGCCGCCGGCTTTCATAGGTCTCCACCACGCTGTGAGCTGATCGGGAAAACCTTTCCGCACTTCTGTGGAAAATATCTGTGATGAGTCTGTTATCCTTGGCCAGTGAGTTAGGCAAATGAAAATCTACCCACGCGCTGGAAAATCTTGTCATTATTAAAGCAGCCCCTAGCCTTCTTGTCTATGGAGGCGAGGGCGGGTTGGTCTGAGGAGAAGGTGCATTGGCTTCCCTCATTTCTCGGCGCGCCCGAGGACAGAGGTGCCGCGCAGTGGTGCGGTCGCGCGAATAAACATTCGAGGTGATGAAGGTTTGGCAGGTGCGTGCCTTGAGGTCAAGGACTGGCTGACGGTGTAGCCATCTGCCTCGACCCAGTTGACGAAGAAGACGCTGGAGCCGATGCGGCACAGCGTGGTAGGTGTCTTCGCCTCTACGACCGTGGACGGAGTCACGACTGACCCAGAAGGTATTATCGGATGTAATCGACGGTGGAGCTGGTGGGGAACTTGTGGTGAAGTCGCCAATGATGAGTGGTCGTGTCAGGTTTTACGGGGGCATTGGCTTGCCTCAGTAGTAGCCTTCTTGTGCCGTATCGGTTTTGACAAGGCCAGGAAGAGGAGGCAGTTTTCGCCGCCGGGAGCAGAGTGGGCAGGCGCATAGGCTATCGAGATAGTCTGGTATGTGGCAGGTGGTCGTGTCGGGTAGGCTGGATGATCGGGGCGTCCGGAAGAGCCGCGCCCGTAAAGCCACGTGTTTCGTCGTCCTCATATAGTCGAGGCCGAGGCGGTGCCACTGCCGTCAAGGGCCTCAGTTCATCTGTATGCGGTGGCAGATCGTTCAGGTCGGGAAGACCGGAAGCTGCGGTCATCGAGGAAGAGTGTCAGCCTGAGCTGCGGAGAAGCTCACCGTGCAGTATCTTCCTCGAAGTCGGGATGGTTGATGGCGTAGAAATTTCACGTCAGTGCTGATAAGCACCATTCGACTTGCTTCGTCGAGGAGGGCACCTTCATCGGACGGTCCATAGATGTCCTTCGCGCGCCAGCATCGCGAGGGGTCTGGTGGCGAAGGGAATTTCTTCGCCGATCTAGGGTAGCGGTGACGCACGATGGTGCCGTCGAAGTTACCGTAATAGTCACCCTCAGATAGATAGTGAGGAGTTATAGGAGTTGTAGCCCGAGAAGCGGATGACGTCGTGGGAGTCTTCTCGCCTTTGCCCCTTCGGGGTTTCGGTGGGAGTTTTGGCTCGGAGGAGACGGTAGAGAAGGTCGCCTGGTGGTGTGACTGATAGGTGGCCAGCAGCGTGTACCTCCACAGGAGCGAGCACATCATGGCGATCGTAGCGGTCGCGTGCTCGTTGATTATTGTCCCAGGGTGGGGAGATACGTATGGCGGTGAGGGCGCCGGCGCGCTTGGCCTCGAAGAGGCGCAGGTCGCGGCGGTAGGAAGGGTCTCCTCGAGGATGATGAGGAGCTCTTCGTCATCGAAAGCCCGCTGGGATGGAGAGGGCTACGGGCTCAGCCTTAGCGTGGCGGATGGCGGCGTTGCTGCAGACACGCTCGATGACGCGTTGCTGCTCGTCGCGCCCTCAGTCGCCGGATCTTTGGAGAGCGGATCTGCTTCTTACATTCTTGGGGATGAAGATACTCGTCGCCAAAGCCTGAGGCGAGGATGGTGACGGCGACGCTCCAGTCCCTCGACGTAGGCGATCCGGTGGATGGTATTGACCTCGTCAGGAGAACCGCTGGTGAATTCGTGATTTATTGAACTCGACGGTCATGGGGCTTCGTCGCCGTCGCAGACGCTGATCAGGAGCCGGCGCGCCTTGCCGATGTTGTTATTGCGAGCAGGGCGAATTGAGGGCTTCCGGATGGCGAGAGCGCCATATCGCCGGGGCCTTCACATAGCCGGTGCTGATGACCGCCACGCCGCTCATCGCGCAGGATGGTGTCGATCGTCAGCGAAGTCGAGGTTCATCGTCATGATATTCACCAGGTCGGAGATACCACGCGCGGCATTGGCTGAGGGTGTCGTCGGCCTTGGGCAAAGGCAAGGCGACGGTGAAGTCCCTAGACCTCGATGATATGCTGATTGTTGATCATCAGCAGGGACATCGACACACTGCTATCTGCTTGACGCCCGAGGGGCTTGAGATTCAGCCGTGCCCCGAAGAGAAGGATGGTGACGATGCCGATGGTCGCGCAGACCCATATCCATCGCGATCTTGCCGGAGATAGAGCAGCTCCAGTGCCGTACCGCCAACCCATACTACTCAGGCGGTGATGGTTAATCATACGCGTATCGCGTCTGAAGAGAGTGCCGCGCGTATCTCGTCTTGGCTCGAGGGCAGCCTCACGGGCGCGCGCCCGCTTAGCCTCTGCTCCGAGACCGCCAGTGACCCGTCGTCCGGATGGTGACCTTGTCCTCACGGGGTTACGGCGCAGTGCCTGCCACATCGGCGTTCGGGTTATCAGCAGTGGCGGTCAATCCCCAGGACAGAGCCACCGGTGTACATCTTCGCATTGTTATCGCCACCGCCGCCTACGCCCACGACCCGATGAGCTGCTTGATTTTCACCTTGGTGTATTCTCGAACTTGTTACTACCGCGTTCCATTGGCATCCATTTCGTCTACAGTTGGGTAAGGGCTAATAATCGTCACCGCTATCATTGGATCCGGAAGAGGAATTGATGCCCTCATTACGCTATCGAAGCCCACGACTGCTTGCGCTTGATCGCTCTTTCAGGGTGGGCTCGCTCTTCATCGAAGTCGTCCTCATCGGGCTCCCCAGGTGACCCGCGCCTCTCCGATGGTGGTGTAGGGTGTAGTGTCTTGGCTCAGCGAGGGGCTCGCTCACGGAGGTAAGGGCGGGCCTCGACGGGGAGCAGGGTGGCCCTCTCAGTGAGGGAGCTCAAGGAGCGCAGGGTGTAGGTGACGGATGGTCGGTGGCTTGTAGCCAGAGTGATCTCGGTGATGGGTGCTGAGGAGGCTGTGTTGCTGCCTCGTAGATGTCGCGGTGAGCGAGGCCTCATGGGTACTGGGAGAGAGCTTGCGCAGGGTCCGTTAGGAAGTAGTCGGTCTTGGTGACGCCCAAAGGAAGACGAAGTTCTTGGGGATGCTCGTTGCAGCCTGCTTGCGGATGATGCTCACCACATTGTTCAGGACTCGAGGATACGAAGTATTGATGGGGCGGTTGACTTCGATCTGGCTGGAAGCGTTGGTCGATCGACGGAGGCGACGATCTCTGTGCGCGCGAGACGGAGAGTTCATCGAGCCGCGTTTCACCTTCATCCGCTCGGCGTCGGCGTCGCGAGTAGGGATGGAGAGTTGGGTGAGGTCGCGCGTGATGTTGTTGCTGCCGCCCAAGGGGAGGACGAAACAGTGGCCAGGAAGCGTTCCTTGTAGAGCGTGATGGAGGTCAAACCTCCAATCGATATTGACGTAGGCACAGCCAAGGGCCATCTCTCCAGCGTCATCGTAGAGAAGCCGGTGATGGGGTGGGGAGGATGCCGAGAGTTGCGAGACCGAGTCGATCCGATGGTCTCGCGGACGTTGATGATGATGTTTATGTGCCAACAAGAGGAGTACTGAGACGGCGGCAAGGCCACGTCAGTGGGACGGCCTGCGCTTGCCATCGACACAGAGGTAAGGCGTGGTTGGTGACCGAGAGGATGGTCATCCCTGGGTAGCTGGCATCGCTGACCTGATCCTGAGGGGTGAGCAGGTGTTTCCAAGACGACACCGCCCTCAGCCGAGGTCGATGAAGCGTCACAGCAGCCCGAGCGCATCGAGCGGCACCGATCAGACTCGTAGATGCCCGTGACGGTAGCCTCAGAGGTCTTGCTCAGGGCATCGAGAAGGGAAGAGATGCGCTGAGCCGCTCGATGTTGTGTATAGAGCTCTGGCGCACGCAGCCACCCGAGGGAGATGTGGTAGGCACCGATGGTTCGGACGTCCTCAGGGGACTTGGTGGCGAGGGAGCCCTGCGAGGGAGCTGCCAAGTTCTCATATTGACACTTGGCATATATGTCCTCACGGTCAAGTTCATTACTTCTGTATTTGTGAGGTTTGTCCTCGTGTCGGTGGAATATTCTTCTAGTGGAGGGGCGTGGCTGCTTCATGGTACCTTCTTGGGCTCGTCCTCTTCTGCAGTGCCTGCGACCTTGCTTCACCTTTTCGGGGCTTGTCCTTGTCTGTTCCTTGCCTTGGGCTTGGTCTCGGCCTGCTTCTTCTCGGCTTCCTCAGATCCTTCGGCTTTTCCTTGGCTTGTCTTGCTTCTCACCCCGCTTCTGGGGAGCAGCAGGAGACACCTGTTGTCTTGGGGGCGGAGTCAGCGTCGCCTCAGGCGTGTGGTGGGAGTAGGGATCACGCCTTCGTCGAAGGCCAGTAGCTCCCTTCTGGGGCATAAGCATGCAAGACGATCTGTCCTCGTAGTCGAGATGGACGTAGTGAAGGCGTTCATCCCACGCTTGGGGAGGACCGGTTTCCGGCGAAGATGCGTCACTTACAGCTGTTGCCCAGTTTGCCCTTATGACCCATTATGACGCGTGTCGCACCGATGTGGGGATGAGGACAATACCTTCGGCAGGATCGACACAGACTTGGCCGAAGTACCCGTAAAATAAGGGTTGGTCTGCGAAGGACAGCCATCAGGTCATAGACGGGCCTCAGCGGTCTTGCTATCGACGGCACCGCTGACGATGGGGAGGTGTTATGAAGGTGGGATTGGACCGGATGGTGCTCTTCCCTGCGTGACGTAGTAGTTCCTCCCGACAATGTAGAGGGGAGACGTTCCCACGAGGCGTATCTGTGCACCGATGAGAGCGAGGGAAGGATGAAGGCTTCGGCGCTCTTGTATGGGGGATGGAGAGGGGCGGTCTCCTATCCGCGTGTCTATGGAGCCCAGCTTACTCCCGTAGCTGATGCCACTGGCGCGCCAGTTGTCCGGGCATGCGGTCACCCGTGAGGAGAAGAGGGCAGCCCCTCCCGACTCCGTTTCCGGACGGCATCGCCCGACAGCGGTCGGTGAGGGTGCGCAGGGGCGAGATGAGCAGGTAGGCAATCCCCGCTATAGGGCTACCGATGATGAGCAGGAGGCTGGTGCGAAGAGTCTATTCATAGTCTGCTACGGAGCTCTTCGGCGACTCTGGGGAACTAAGCGGTCAATATTCCGCGCCGACCATCAGGATGACGGGGAAGGTCAGCACGCTGGCGGCAGTCAGGAGGAGTCCTTCCACAGGACGAGACCACGGTGCTGCATCGGCCCATGGTGAGCTGCGAGGTCACCCCTGGGATGGCAGTCAATGCGGGTAGATATTCAAGAGGACGACTCTGTCGAGCTGGTCGAGTTACAGGCGAACTCATAAAGAAGTCCTGCGCGCGGCTGTAGAGATGTGGGGCTGAAGATGCCGAGGATCTGTGGTCGGCAGAGCTGGACGTACCGAGCGGATGCTGGGTCGAGCGCCATTGGGGTGGTGCGCATAGTCACGATGAGTATTTTCAGCGTGGGTCATCGATGAGGCGGTCGTGCTATGGCAGATCCCCACTTAGGTGGATACGAGCTAATTCGTCGAGGGTCGCTCCGAGAGACAGGCTACGGCCATCGCAGCGACAGCGTTCTCCACTACTGATCAGGAGGGGCATGACCGAGCCGACGCGGGAGCGTCCCTGCCTCACGGCCGTCGAGGCAGGTGGGTAGTGCCAGTCGAAGAAGAGATGCTCCTCACGGATGACGATGCGTCGTTATTGAAGTCGCATGCCTGTGGTGTAGGTGAAGAGGCGTACCACTGCAGGCGAGGCGCGTCACCGGGATGCCCTCTTCATCACCAGTGCCTGAGGGTTGATGCTGAGCGAGGGGTGAAGTGCTCGCGGTAGGCCTCGGCGTGGTAGATGTCGAGGTGGTCGGGTCGGCGGGAGGTGATGACCGGCGATGTAGGGGAGAGATGAGGAAGGAGCGGTCGAACCCATCGGTTTCGATGACGCATAGTCGGTTTTCCGAGATCAAAGCAATTGGTTCAGAAGACTGATACCGCCGAGCAAGGCGTGGCAGTCGATCGGCTGAGCGCAGTAGGTGCGCTAAGAGCGTGGAGGTCGTGGTTCGCCGTGGTGCCCGCCACAGAGTCCTCACACCACGGCGGTCAGCTCGCCCAAGAGCTCGGCGCGTCATCACCCGATTGCCCTGTTGGCGGAAGAATGCTAACCTTCTGTGGTCGTGCGGTACGTGGCAGGGTGAAGACGACGAGCGTATCCATCGCAGTGAAACGGCTGTGGGATGAGTCAGGTCATCGGTGGTGGATGTCGGCACCAGCGAGGGCGTGCGTCGCGAGGTCAAGTCATAGCTCGCGACTTGGTCTCCCTGCTCAGGAAAGTAGCGCACGAGCGCACTCATCCTGATGTGCCTGACACCAATAAAATACAGTCATACAGTATTCTATTTTACCATTTACGCAAAGGTACAAAGAAAGTTACAGCTGACACGAAGGCAACGATAGAGCTCATCGCCCGGACCCTGCCTCGCGGTGGCTACTGAGTGGTGGGCAGACTTTTCTTTCCTCGCGCGACCAGTGGCTCCATCCGGCTGGACCAGTAGCGGTCGCTGGTGGTGACGACCACTGGTCGCGAGCGTGGAGCACAGTGGCGAGCGGAGATCTCGGTAGAGGCGACGCTCGTGCTGCATGAGAAACGGCTGCGTCCAAGCATCACTCTGGGCGCAGCCGCAGAGGAAGGTATAGTGCGACTGTAGACGAAGCGAGAGCTGCCCGAGGGCGCATGGGCGACGCCGTCCTCGGCATTGGAGCGTGACGAAGCGCGCTCGCGCTGGATGATGTCTCGGGCATCACCCATCGCGACTCTGTGCTCGCCAGCTCGATCATCTCGAGGTCGCGCGCCGGTGCTGTCCCCGATGGCGACAGAGGGTCTTGAGGCGGTGTCTTGCCGAGGAGCCGGAGAAGGCGAGCGAGCGCGCCAGCTCTTATTGACTCCGAGGGGACGAGCTCGAAGGAAGAAGCTCACTGGAGCGAAGGCGCCGACACATCGCGCCCGAGCTGCGCCTCGACCGCCGCTTCTCAGGGGGATGAGAGCTTGTCGAGGGGATCCCACGGCGTAGGCACTCGAGGTCGTATGCAGCCTCGACGTAGCTGAAGGGACGCGGCGTGGACGGCATACCCGCGATGACGACTTCCTTCTCAGCGTAGGGCGTCGCTCGCGCTCGCGAGGATGCTCCTCGGTGTAGGTCACAGATGTTCAGCCCGTGCTCCCTGTACCAGCTGGTAGAGCTGTGGGATGAGGTCGCCGTCGAGGAGCTGTGCGCTGAGGAGCTTCTTCGCGCTGGAGCGCGATCTTTCCCTCCGTTGAAGGCACCGGTGAGGTAGCCGCCGTAGTCAGCGCGATCTGCAGGCTTCGGCGAGGGCGGCGAGGGCTGGGGTGGGGCGACCCGAGGCGAGGATGACATGGGTGAGTCATAGTCGCGCTGGGCGCGCGCAGGAGCGGTTGAGCGACTCCACCGGTCAGGACGTGCTCCTTGGTGATGAGCGTGCCGTCAATATCTAATGCTAATAGCTTCACAAGGTCGGGTAGGATATACAATTATGTAATAAGCGGTTAGTGCGCTCGAGCCAGCAGCTCGTGCCAGACCGATGCTCGTACCTCGAGGGGAACACGTAGGTCGGGGAAGACGCTCATCGTGGCGCGGACGAGCCGAATCATCTTGGCGAGCCTCAAGGTCCATCGACGTTGAAATTCAGTTCGTCGTGTACCCGTAGGATCATACGACTCTGGAGCCCTCGCTCACGGATGGCAAGCATCGAGGCGGACTGCTAGCGAGCTTGATGAGGCCGGCGGCAGAGCCTCGAGGGGGCGTTGATGGCGGTTGCGCTTCGGCATAGCAGCACGGGACTGACGGCGTTGGCACCATGGCTGATGTCGAGGCTGCGGCGGCGCCTCGAAGAGGGTGGTGACAGCCACGCTGTTGGCCTACGCTGGCGAGACGACACGCTCCATATAAGGCCTCAAGCCACGCCAGGGTAGGGAGGCGAAGTAGCCATCGACGAGCCTCGCTTCCTTGGTGGGGATGGAGAGTCGTTCGCCCAGACCGAAAGGCGTGATGATGCCGCAGATGATGCCGAAGCTGGCGGTCTGGCTCGGCGGCGCATACGTCGCTATCGACCTCACGGAGTGCCGTGTAGATCTTCGCTGCGGCGCCTGGTGCGTCATCCCTGCCCCGAGCGGAAGGCTTCGACAAGGGCAGCGTCCTCGCTGAAGTGCGCCATCAGACGCAGCTCGATCTGCGAGTAGTCGGCACTGAGGGAAGGTGCCCCTCGTCGGGGACGAAGGTGGCACGGATGGCAACGCCCTTCGGGAGTGCGGATGGGATGTTTTGGATGTTGGGGTTGTTACTGGAGAGACGGCCGGTGCGCGCGATGGTCTGATTGAAGGAGGAGTGATCTTGCCATCGGGGTAGACGAGCGAAGGAAGGGCTTCGACGTAGTGCTGAGGAGCTTCTCACGCCACGGTAGTCGAGGATCTTCCCTACGACAGGGTGCTTGTCTCGCAGTTTCTAAGACCCTTCGCTGGTGGTGTAGCCGCCCGTCTTGGTCTTCTTCGCCTTCCGCAGACGCAGCTCATCGAAGAGCACTTTCGCCGACCCGTTGCTGTTGCCTGACGTTGATGGGGATGGCCGATGAGGGTGCGTGACCCTCCTCGAGATGGATGAGCTGTGCTTGTAGCTCTTCGGCTTGGCGAGAGACAGGCTTTGTCGAGGCGCACGCCTTCGCGCTCCATGGGCACGGAGGAGCACCGCATCAGCGGCATCTCCACGCGCTCAAAGAGCTCGGTAAGCCCTGGCTCGCTGCAGTCGTCGGAAGGGAACAGCGGTAGAGGAGGAAGGTGATGTGCGTGTCTCGGCAGCGTAGTGCTGCAGGCGTGTGGGCTCACCGACGCAGGTCAGAACTCGCTTCGCGTCTGCGGAGCGAGCATCCCTCAGCGCTCATCATCTTGTAGCCGAGGAACTTCTCCGCCAGTTCGTCAGCCCGTGGCGCATATCGGACAGAGCAGGTAGTGCGCTATCATCGTGTCGAAGTGCTTTCACCCGCCGTCTTGATGTCGTAGGAGCGCAGGATGTAGGTCGCATTTGAGGTGCACCTACTCAGCGAGGTCTCACTCGGAGAAAATAGGGCGGAGCTCTGCGAGGAGAGCGGTAGCAGCCGTGCGGTCAGCAGGACATCGAGGTAGTAGGTCAGCGAGGTCATCTAAGGCGAAGGTGGCGACCAGCTCCGCTCGTCAGCGCATCCGCCCCAGTCGTCTCCGTGTCGAAGGGTGAGGACGGGAGGCTTGCGCAGCACGCTCGATGAACTGCGGTAGGGTGTCTGGTGTCAGCACCTCAATGCGTAGCTCGGGGACTGTCGGGGGAGCAGGGACGGCAGCTCTTCGCGCTCCTCGAGGTCCTGCGAAGAGGTCATCTGGGGGTAAGGCTGCTTGTCGCGCAGGGGCCGCACCCAAGACGCGGCTAAGGAGGGTGTGAACCCACCTCGAAGAGTGCGCACCGCCTCTTCGTCGTCTCGCAGCGAGCATAGTCGCCAGCGGGTGTAGGTGATGGGCACGTCCCTTCGATGGTCGCCAGATAGTAGGAGAGGCGGATGTCGTCGGCACCCTCGAGGAGCTTCTTCCCCGTGGAGCCCCTTGATCTCCGAGCGCAGTGCTTTGAGGAGCTCTTCACGGAGCCGTACTCGCTGAGGAGCTTCTGTGCCCCTTTCTCCCGATGCCCGTGCACAGCCAGGGGATGTTGTCCACCTTTGTCCCCTAAGAGGGCGAGGTAGTCAATGACCTGGCTGGGGGAGCCTGAGACCGAACTTCTCCGTGATCTCTCTTTGCTCCCCATCGTCCGTGAGCCCCGCCCCTGCATCGGGCAGTACATACAGTACCTGATCGGGTGACCAGCTGACCGTAGTCCTGTCGGGTGACCATCAGCACCACGCCCTGCGCCAGAGGCCAAGACGCTCAGCGTACCGATGACGTCGTCGGCCTCGAAGTCGGGCACCGACGGCTGGGATGCGGTAGGCGGCGAGGAGCTGGCGGATGAGGGAACGGCGATGCGGACGCCTTCAGGGAGTCTCCTCACCGCCGCGGCCTTGTAGGCGGGATGCTCGCGGCGGCGGGAGGCACCGCCCGAGGGGTCAAAGCATCGATCAGCGATCTCATCAGGCTGCTCCTTGGAGAGCAGGTCTTCGAGCTATCAGGACGAAGCCGAGAGCGGCACTGGTAAGCTGGTGCGCCTCGCTATCGAAGCGAGGGCTTTGATGAAAGCGTGTAGTAAGCTCGACAGTCTGGCGCATAAGCATCGAGGAGGAAGAGTCGCTCGAAGCTCAGCGAGTGGTGGATGCGGGGGCTTGAGTGGTGGGAGAAAAGGGCGGGCACTGCAGGATGTGACCTCACGCACTACCTATATAAAATAGTGTGTACAGTACGGACTTAGGCGCAACCGCCCCAAAAGGGTGTGCTGTCTGCGCCTCGTACTTCTTCTTCGTCCTACTCTATACTAGTGGTCTAGTCGCACCTCCATCCACGGGGTGAGGAGAGGATTGCACGGCAGGGAGCGTGGAGATTCTTGTATCTTTGCGCAGGCGACAGCACGCGTGGGTGCGCGCTGTCTCGGTGTCGCCTCGCTGCTTATAGGGCCTGGGTAAGCTTTCAGTTGAATAGAGCGTCAGATTCCCGGTTCCTGAAGGTCTGAGGGTTTGAGTCCCTCCGGTCACACTACAATAACACAGTCACGCCCTGATACAGCAGCATCGTGTAAGCGGTATGCGATCTAGAGGTAGCTACTAAGCGAAATGCGGTAGCTTAGCGAGCAATCACCTATACTACTCCACATTGCAGATCATCAGTAGCTCCCTGAGCAGATAAAGAATATATGAATCTAAAAGAATCTCGGTACGTCGCCGCATCAGGGCGTGAGGATATGAGCTGTGGGTCTCGCTGGAGGAAAGAGCCTCGTAGCTGGTCTTCTCTGTTTGCGCTGAGTCGTGCTCATCCTCACTCTTTGGGCGAACACGTCTCTGCGTGATTGAATGGACAAAACCCTTCGTCTGCCTGTAGCGAACATATTTTTCGGTAGCGCACGCCATCTCCTGCCTCGCTTTATGTGATGCTCTCAGCCTCCTCTATGCTGCTCCCTCAGAGGAAGCGCTGCCGTGGCGTCAAACTACTTGGGGTGATTTTCGTCCTTCTCGCAGGGGCTGCCTGCTTTGAAGGCTTCTGTCGATACTGGATGGCCTCACGCGTGCTATGCTAACGAGTCCGTAGCGGATATTGGCGCTCCTCGGACGAACTCGACGTGAGGCTGAGCACCTCGCTCTTTGTGGGTGGCTGACCTCCAGGTCGTCTTGCTCTCCGTGGCGGGAGTCGTGGTCTCTTTACCATAGGAGTCGCCTATTTGCTCTGCTTCTTAGAGCCCTATTGGAAGCGCTGGACACCGCCCTCGCTTCGGCGTGCCGCTGCTGATGGTGATGATTGGGACTCTGGAGTATTGAGGTATGTCCAGCACACCTCTGCTGGCTATCGGTGTCGACAGTGCGCTCCTCCTCTGTCGAGACGTATGCTGTGTGAGCACGAAATTTGCCCTCTTAGCTGCTGATCAAGCGGCCTTTTGCTCAGCCATGTAGAGGAGACCTTTGAGCACATTAGCCTCTCAGTGTGGAGGGATCCGGGTGTTCACAGAGCCCGTCCATATCTCGTCTTGATCTGGGAGAGAGCACGACGACGCGCTATGTGCTCTAGCTACGGCATTATCCATTGGAGACGACTCCTCGCTTGGATAGCTTGGAGTTGCGTAATGGCGAGGTCATCCGCTTCTGAGACGTCGTCTCGCCTGCCTCGAGTACGATCCTGTCCAATACCTGCCTTCGACCTCTACTTCACACGATGCGTAAAGAGGACTCAAAGCTCTTGGTATGAATACGCGGCACTCATCGGAGCTGGGCGCAGTAGGCTACGGGCTATTATACGGCTTGGGTGACAGCGCAGGATGCGTGGGGAATGTCATTTCGGATGGTGCGGACCTTCGGCTTAGCTGCTGATACGCTCCTGGGTACTCCTGGCACGCTCGAAGAGTGCGTCTCTGGCATTATGGTCTCTGATTTGCCCGAGCGAGGTCGATGGTCGCTCTTGCCCTTCTTCGCCATCTGAAGGATGTGCCCGCAGGACGTGGCAAGCGTGGTCTCTTTGAGGTGCTGCACCCGATGGGCTGCCACGAGAGCCATCGTGAGCGCTGATCCGAACCTTCGCGGACTCGCTTTAAGCCCGAAAGATATAGGGACCCGTCGAAATGAGGAGCGCAAGTACATCGCTGGAGCACCTCAATGCCGTCTACTAATACTGACTACGTCGTCTCGGAGATAATGAGTCGATACAGGGAGGAGCCCGTCTTGCTCATCTACTTTGCAGACCACGGTGAAGTGGGTTCGGCAATGACACTAAGCGCCCGGACTTCAAGGGAAGATCCGACAAGCGTGTAGCATCCGTCCCCTTCTACGGTATATATGGCCCTTCGCTGCACGTCGCAGCTCACCCCAAGCTGTGGCAGCAGATGCGAGGCCGCCAAGGATTGTATCCCTATGAGACGGATCTCTTCACACTCATACGGACAGCAGCTCTTGGGGATTAAGACGCAGCACAAAGGCGTCAGCCTCGATATGCAGCTCTTCAGCCCCACAGTACGCTACGAAGCGGCCTCGCTCCGTCTTCCAGATGGGTGCAGAGGAACGATGCCGCTCGAAGAATAAGAAGAGAAGGATTGCTTGCGAGGCCAAGTTCTTGCCTTCGCTTTGTGAGCCGCCTGAGCGAGGGAGGCGCAGGTACTGCGCTATGGTCGTGGGGAAGAAGCGATGTTCCAGCTCGTGGATGCGCCCTGCAAAGAGCGTCTCTCCACCGTGTGTCGTCAGGATGCACCGGACGGGTGGCTTTGCAGGAGATGGTTTCGACCGTGGTCGTATGTTCGTCCACGAGATGGCGCCGGTGACGCCGCCGCCGCTTTCCTGAGGGCTAAGACCGCCCTGTGTACGTGGTCGCCGTACGATCCCTTTGCCGCCCGCCGAAGTCGAGCAGTGCCAGGTGGATGTTGATGATACGCTCAGGATACGTATATATATAGAGTGATGAGGCATAGATAGCCTGCCAAGACAATAAGCTCCACGCCGTGCTCCGCATCAGCGATGTGGACGTGTGCTCTTCTAGCGTAGCTCCGCATTGGTGAAATAGGGCGGCAGGGAATGCTTCTGCGCAGTCGGCACTGCTGGATGACTCCTGCTCTGGACTTGTTCGTGATGATGAGAGCCGGACCTCCGCCTCACCTGCCAGTGTGAAAACATTGGACGGTAGCTTCGGCGTTGGCCGTTGCCCGAGGCGATATATTGCTATTTGTTTCATAACACCAGTGTATCTTTGTGCACAAATGGAGTGTATGTGTGCGGTGTCTTAGACGCACGCTTAATAAGACCCTAGCCACTCCCTGCGTACTACGGCTGCATGGTCAAAGGTAGAGCAATGCAGTGTAAAAGAAAAGTAATACACCAAACTTCAAAGCAAGAAAAGAATCATGTCAACAGATCAACGAAAAGGTAGTCGAAAATCATCGCTCGAGAAAAGCTCCAACTGCGAAGCCAGCGGCGGGCAACTCCCGAGTCAAACTTCTCCAGCGACCTCGGTGCTGACCTTCCGCTCGGACACGGTATGGAAGCTCATCCTTGGAATTCGAAAAGGAAGCTCTCGACATCCAGATCCCCGATCAGGACGCTCAGCATCCATCAAGACGGTCGGCGACGCTATCGAACTGGCTATCGAAAGCAAGAAGGCTAATCGCCTCTCGTCAAGATAAAGGTACTCGCCGTGGAACCTGCCAAGAGGTCCGTCATCACTGGAATAAACGCTCTCTTCACCTCTCGAGGCTGCGGCTCGCGAGACGTGGGAAGCTAGTGTGTGGCAGGGAAGAGTGGGGCGGGCCCTTATTACGCTCTCGGATGCCTGGAAGTTTGAGACCACGTTTGCTTGTGAGGTCAAGGAGTTTGCAGTGTCTCGCAGTGCCTCGATAAGGAGGAGGGCTCGTCGCTTGACCGCTGTGCGTTCAGTTTGCTATGGTGGCGGCTGAGAGAGTGTATCGCTGATTCCAAAGATCGACGTAGAGCAAAATCAATAAGAACCGTGTCGGGCCGGTCATCGCCTCCCGGTATCGGTGGTCTGGGCACCTTCCGAAGAAGAGGTGCGTGGCTATAACGCAGAGTCAGGCCCTCGCTTCGGAACCTTCTTCATCAAGATGGTCTCGGATATCTCCGCAGGTCACGTGTCGATGAAGCAGTATGGCTTCCACAGGACCTAACTATCTCCACGGCTTCGGCCTGTGCTTCACTCGACGGTCTGGACTGCTCGCTCGCTGCCACCTCATCCGCTTTCGGGCAAGGCCGACGTCATCGCTCACCGGTGGTGCCGTGCCTCGACCCAGCAGCGAGGGTCGAGTAGCTTTGCCAATGCGATGAACGCCCTCTCGCGCTGGCGATGATCCTCAGAGCTGCGCGCCTTCAGCTGCCGCGTATGGTCTCGTCATGGCCGAAGGTGCCTGCCGCTCAACGTCGAAGAGCTCGAGCATGCTCTCGCTCGTGCGCACATCTACGCCGAGTCTCGTAGGTACTGGCTCGGCGGAGGCGCCTACCACCTCATCGGCTACTCCATCCCGATGGCTTTAGGGTGCTGGCTGGTGATGCATCGAGCGCACTCGAGGATGCAGCTCTCTCCTGAAGATATTGGATCACATCACGTACACGGGACTTTGGCTGCCTGTCGGGGATATCTCCGAGTCCAAGGCGACTACATGGAAGTCTTCGCGATGCAGCCTATAAGCTGACATCAGCTCGACGAAGTCCATGACGGGTCACCCTCTCTTGGCGCCGCAGGTGCTATCGAGGCAGTCTTCGCGCTCAAGGCGGTCCGAAGAGGATATCGTTCACTCCAACGACCAACCATGCGGCCGATGACGATCAGATCACGAGGATCGACCACAGCTGAACTTCACCTTTAATAGCGCAAGCGTCGTACCGTGCGTGCCGCTCTGTCGGGCTACTTTTCGGTTTCCGGTGGTCACAAACGCCAGTGTCATCTTCAAGAAGTACTGAGAAGTAATACGGCTCCACAAGCCACGTATATCACGACCCTATCAGCTCTATGATTATGCGTGTCAGTGCGAGACGGACTATGAGCTCTTGGACGCAAGTCCAAGGAGCCTCTCATCTACCTCGTCAGAAAGCTCTTGGCTTTCGAGCCACGTGATCCGTCCTCACGACTTGGCTTCCGCCACTTAGCTCGACGAGCAAGACGGATGAAGAGGGTTTCGTCAATAACGAGCGCCTGAGCCCTCGATGACCCGTCTGGCTACGGCGATGAGCCACTATCTTTACCAGCAGCATCACTGGGATGAGGGAGAGATGAGCGCGGCGGGCTGTCGGGCGTAAGTGCTCAATAACAATGCCGTGGCACAGCGTATAGCTTGCACGCTTCCTGCGTCGTGAAGCTCGCCAAGGAAGTGCAGATATATATGTACGTTGGGAGGCTCTCATCGCAAACGTCTTCTTAGACAAGGCTATGCTCGCGCTGATGCTCGGTGCGTCGCGATGGTGCCTCTCTTTTATGGAGCTGGAAGGAAGCCTGCGTGAGCGAACGACCAACTCTAAAGTCGCTCCTTTTGGAATGGACGCAAAGCACCACCTCAGCCTCGACTACCGTATGCTCCAGGAGCCGAAGCGCAGTGGAGCCCTCTTCGTCTGCGGGTCTTCGTCGATGATCGTGGTCGGTGTCGGCAGTGGGTCAAATAAACGAAAGTGGCGCATCAAGATGCCGCCTCCACCGTGCGGCTCGGAGCTGGTACAGAGCGAACTCCTTCGGTGCGCGACGAGTTGGGGATCTCGATGGATTGAGCTCATGATCGGAGAGCTTTCTCCGCCTCTTCCTCTGCGTTGGCTGAGGATCCTTTGCGATCATGCGTCTCTTAACAGATTATTATCCGTCGATTACGCGGAAATTTGCATTTCCATACAAAATGCCTCATCTTTGTCCCGTGCGGTATAATTGCGCTATATGCGGTTGTCGCGGTGTTGCTTTGCTACACGTCAGCTGGTTAGACGAGCAGTTTTACAGGGTTATAGGTCACGTGGCTTCTCTGCGTTGCTTGGTGTCTATCGGATTTTGATGAAGAAGATGATCGGAGGTTCTGCTCAGCATGCTTCCTGTCGTCGAAGCTTTTGTTAATGTTTGATAATAAAATAGATACTCGATAATTAAAAGATGAATATGATGTTAAAAAGAGTTTGATTGCAGCAGTTGCTTGCCTTTCGTTTAGCTCCAGCGCTGCGGGGCGCTCAGCAGACGACCGACTCCGTATATAACGGTAGAGGTGAGAGGATGCCGATAAGTATCGTGTAGAGACGAATCGCTTCGGCGCTCGCTGGCCCAGCCGGTACGTCGCGCCGGAGGCACAGATGGCCTTCGGCGACACGACAAGCAGATGCGGTCTCGGTGCGATCGATTACGCCTAACTTCGAAGCCTACTTCGCAAGTGGTTCACTCCAGGTATCGGTAGTTCGTATCGGTGCTAATGGCTATAAGATCAAAGGGTGTTGCCAGGCGATAACCACAAAGACGACTCAACCTACTGTAGGCCAACTATGGCGGTTTCATCGTATAGGGGTACTCGCCAAGCATACGTTAATCCTATTGGGCATACGGGATATCCTGTATCAAACCGAAATGGAATACATCGCACGGTCATGCAGTGTCCTCTAACGCTCCCCGATGGTCTAGTGGTTGCTAATGAGATCGCTTCTACCTCCTGATCCCTTATGCAGGGGTTGGTTTGCTGGTAGCTTGAATAAGGCTTCTCAGACGGGACGTCATTCGCACGAAGTAACGGCAAGCATTACGAAAAGGTCTTATCAATCGCTTCCGCATCAATCGCTGCTTGGGATATCAACCTGGATGTCCGTGCAAGCTGCGTAAGTGATCACTTCGATCAGGAAGATGGTGCTGTAGACCACATTACTGGTGATATCGGTATCCATCGGTCGCTGGGGTGAAGGTCTTCCTGACCGCTACCCTAGCGTTAGCTGCTGGCACAGCGATTCCCTCGCCGTGGTTGGGATCGTAGCAACGGTCACTGTCATGTCGTGTCAACGAAAATGTCCTCAACGATCTTCCGAATCGTCTGAGCGACCTGAAGGTCACGGAACAGCGACCTCCGTCGTCAGTTTCTCTTCTCGAAGAAGCTCTGAACCGCTCAGGTTACGCGTGAAAACGTTGCCCAGCGTGTGGTCGCCTCTTCTCGTTACCTTCCGCATCGACCGTTGGGGGCTCTACGCAACGCGATCTGTGCAATCTCAGCCTCGTGCGCAGAGCTCTGAAGAGCCAATCCCAAGCTCGTCTGCCTACCGATCTCTGGTCATTGCCGGATAAGGGTACGGCAGCGTCAAGAAAGCGTAACATCTTCCTCGCTCGTAAGCGTGCTGAAGCTGTCTACAGCAACTGCTCGTTAGCGAATTCGCGTCTCTGAATCTCAGCTGAAGAAGGAGATTCGCACGGTGGTGTAGCTGGACTACGTACCACAACGACCCACTGTTGCAGCCGTTCCGTCCTCTCTAAGGTTGCAAGAGTAAACTAAGGTTTCTCGATTGATCAGGCTGCTTTTAGTCGGCATTCGGAGATCAGACCATCAGTGCACCTCTCTATAGTGGGCTCCCGCAAGGCTCCATACGTAGAGGGTGGAGGTCACCTGCTTCTCTATCGATGAGGGTAATCATCCTCTTTGTGTTGACGCAGAATGGAGACACGCTTACCCGATTTTGGCGCATCACGAGCCACTCCTCCGTGGCGCTTCTGATCGAGCGGCTGGATGATGTGCGCAATGATATTTATATCCGGTCTGCCGTAGCTCCCGTTCTTCCTCAATTAAAGACGCGTCATTCGCTCTCACATCATTTGTAGTGATCGAGTAGATGTGCGTTGGGCCGATGTGTATGTGATCAGCGAGTACAAAGCTCTTCCATGCTGTCATTAATTCAGGTAAAACTTATGCGCATCATCATCACGCGCTCAGGCGTCGATTTACCCTGCTGAACACAAGACCACATCCATTCGTTCTTTGATCAGCATCAAGGGATTGAATTTACAGGGCCTTCATCAGAGTCCCATGACCCATCGGGCAGATAAGTCGCTGCGTACATCCATCACTTGCCTCGCTCTTTCCGGAGGCAAGGACGTTCTTTGCGTGTAAGCGCCTGTCTTCGCCATTTGGTAGTAGCTACTGGAAAGCACTGATCTTGCTGCTGTCGCTTCGGACGGAACAAGTCCGTCCCTTTCGCAAGGAGGTCAATGGGTCAGCATCACCCGCGAGCTATATGCCACCTCTTAGGGCAGCGTGAAAGAGCGAGCTTTATAAGATTTTCCGCTCACGTTTGGGAGAGCAGATGAATATTTTATCCCTACGCTGATCGCTGAAACTCTTTATGAATCGTCTCCTGCGATGGGGCTGATGAAGCCCGAGAGCGATGCGTGTTACATTAGCTGGAGGGGAGCTCGTTGCAGCTGGTAGACTTCACAAAAAGCAGATTTAAGCCGATCTTACAGCAGACAGAATATCTTTTTGCTCGTAAATTTAACTCTTCGTGATAAGGCTTTTCTCTGATGACATATTAGCTCTCGACACCTTGATGCATCCGCTCGTTTCCATCATTATTCCAGTCTATGATGCATGGAGCAGACGCTACCAGCGTGTGGTCGCGCACTATACGCTCAGACCCATCGTCGACTGCGGTTGATCTTCATAGATGACTCGTGGTCCTGATGAGGGCTTGCGTATTTGAAGGGTAGCAGGCATTTGTGACGGATGATGCTTGAGCTTTACCCTCTTGCATCATGAGAAAAATTGCGAATTGTGGCCACAGCGCGTAATACGGGATTAGAGGCCGCCAAGGAAAGTATATTTAATTCGGTAGATGCCGATGACCTGGTGGCGCCTGAGGCAATAGAATATCTGGTTACAGCCGCCGAGCAGTGCGCGGATATGAATGACTGCAGTACCTATTGCGGCAGGGGACAAGTCGTGCCGCATATTGTCCAGCCTTCCGTTTCATCGCCACAGCCTTTTGCGCAAATTTGCTATGGGCGGATGAAGTGAGACCTGTGGCTCTTCTCTGATACGTCGCAGTCTCATAAGAGGAAGCGACTTCAAGGCTTCGTTCTCTGCCTGGAGTTAATATGGGCGAAGATCCAGCGTTTACAGGGGAAGTTGCTTTCATCGTGCGTTTTAAGCGAATAATGATGCTTCACAAGCCGCTCTACACCCTATGCCTCCGCTCCGAGGATCAGATTACAAACTCACACCGACCAGAGCGATGGATGCAAGCAGAGGACAGATGTGCGTGAGCTCGAAGCGTCAAGCTTCGGAACGAGATGCTCGCAGGATCGCAGACAACGCTTTCGCTCACCCTGAAGTCAACTGCAAGCTCCCCTGCTGCTGCTGGAGAGACCTTCTGATTATGCGGTATGGGAACCATGTACAGCGAGAGCAATGCCATATCTTTCCGTCACAAGCTTTGGACACTACGCACCTCAGCTCCTGCAGTATGCGTGACGTTTGCACAAGCAGCATTGGTTGCTCCGACTCTATAATAAGTTGGCGATGCAGTGGCTTTATCCCGTATTTATAAGCAGTAGCTATTCGACATGTGGAAGTTTCTCCAGGTCCTCCCTGGTAAGTAATCCTGCTCAATGGATCTCTCATCACTACTCACTTTAAATTTTGCCTTCTGGGTATCGCCAAACACTCAAGATGATCCTTGCGGCGCTTGGTGTGCGTGGTTTTCTTTCTACGATTCTTTCCAGAAAGCAGCGTGGGGTGATTGTCTCCGAGTCTCTTCGGCGGAATATTTTTCCATCATCTATTCGCTCATCAATTTGGTTGCTGGGAGTTAATGACACCAATGACTATAGCTATGCCAACTATGTGATGACCTATGTAACGTGGATTTTTCTCTGTTTATCCTGCTATCGTTCGATGCAGATCATCCACGGACGGGTCACGATCTCGTTAATCACCTTTTCTATTTGGCGGGGTTATCGTATTCCAGTGTATCACAGGATTGCTGGAATGATAATTTTCCAATCGCTCAGGAGCTCACAGATAAGATTGTCTTTACAGCGCAAGACTTTTAGAGTGTCTATTGATAGAATGCGTGCTTTAGTACTTCCTTTGACCCAGCGGGTATGCGTTTTCTCTGGTGCTGATCTTAATCGCTGCTACCATTTGTACGTGGATGAAAAGGTCCAGCAGAGCAGAGCCGTTTGATTCTGCTATTCATTGCCTACTCACTTATTTCCGGTATTGGAAATATGGTGAGCCCAGCACGACAGAGTACGGGGATGGCTTTAGGTATGCTCTTACTCTTGATAAAGAGTAATCTAATCGGCCTACGATCCACCCATATGCTGAAGACGATGTCTATCTTTTTCCCGTTCTCCTTGTTGTTTTTGGTGGGATAGGAGTAGCACTCTATAATACAAGTGAGTACTTCTATCTGAGTTTCACTTTGCTTTTCGAGGGATTCTTTAACCTCTTTGAGAAGGGGAGTTTACTAGGATCGCAAGTCCTGCAGACGATGTGGCGTTGGCCCGAGGATGCGAAGTCCTGGATTATTGGTACGGGATTATCTGGCGGGTATTTGTACTCAACAGATATTGGCTATTGCCCTGATTCTTTTATTCAGGGCTTGCTTTCACCACCTTTGCTTTGAGCTTCGTATATTATGCTTATTTCTTCGCCCGCAAGTATCCGTTACTTGTGAGCTCTTGCTTCTGCTGTGCAGCCTTTATTGTGTGGACCAGTGTCATACAGACCTCATGCTCATCTATGCTTTCTTCTTCTGGTTTACAGCAGAAGTGACTACATCAATGGTGTATCCACCGAATCAGAAGAAGAGCTATGCCATAGTCTGACTAGTAGTCCTGCGACCTCCAATGCTGGAGGTATGGGCGCGTCTTAGCTCGTAAGGTTAATTACTTGACTGAGCAGGGGCATGAACTCATTGCATCACGACCGATCAGCGTGGTGCCTCTCCGTTCTTCCCTCTGAATGAGGCGGTGCAGCAGTATGACCCTAGGGATCAACTATGATGAGACCAATGGGGAAAGGATCTTGGCTAAGCTCTGCTCCTATCCTGCTAAACATCATCAGCATAAGCAACGGCTGAGTGGTCTTCTTGAAGAGGCGTGCTGATATTGCATCATCTCTATGTTTTGGGGATGTTCGACGCTTCTCCCCGAAGATGAAGGATGGTAGTCATGAGGTTTTTGAGAATATCATTTCTCAGCTCAGCGTACCTGCATGTATGGGCGTCGGCCCAGAAGCTGGCGTAGAGTCGATATCATACGCACGGCTCGATGACATCACGGTCAGGGCACCATGATCGCTTTTGTGGTCTTGACCGAAGAGGATGCTGGATATTGGGGCAGTTGCCCATTATCCAAGTCATCCCAATCCGTTGCCCTTTGTTTCCTCAGAGACCCTCTCCTGTACTTCGCACAGAGCATTGGCTGTTGGTCGCTGTGACTTTCAGAAGAACTCTCTAAGCTCATAGAGCTGTGAAGATCGTTCCGAGAGTATAACGACTGGCATCTTTGATATTTATGGTGATGGTGCGCTAAGATCGCATCTTAGAGATGCAGGTGAAAGCCTTTAGGTCTATCGGATACGGTGCATAGCTCATCCACCCATCAGATGCCCGAGGTCTACCGAGGAGCATCTATCTACGTGATGACTTCTCGCTGCGAAGGCCTTCCGATGGTCTTAATGGAGGCGCAGCATATGGGGCTGCCTATTGTCTCGTTGCGTGCCCTGTGGCCCCGAGATATCTTGCACCCAGGGAAGATGGCTACCTTATTCAGCAGGGTGATGGTGCGGCGTTCATCGAAGCGCTCTCTTCGCTAGATGGATTCAGAGGAAGCGCATCCGTAGGGTGCGAATGCCCGTCAGGCTTCTTCCCGCTGCTGAAGTCGATGCCGTGATGGCGCAGTGGACGGAGCCAGCTGCTCAAGAAGGACTCTAATGGATAAGGATATGAGCAGATCGTCATCTCCGCAGTCAGCCTCCGCAAAGTGCGTTGACCATCCTGAGGCGTACTTGCCTTCTTAAGTGAATGGGCTCCTGTTCGTGGCTATCAAGTGACGGCGCTGGTACATAAGCGCGACCTTGCCGACTACCCCCATACACTATATCGAACTCCCATGGGCGATCGATGGATGGGGAGCGCCTTTGGTGCGAATATGTGACAATGGGGCGTATCTCACGCGAGATTGGGGAGATTGATCTCTGGTTCTCCCTCCACGATACGACTCCCTCGGGTGCAGGCGAAGCGTCAGGCGGTCTATTGTCAGAACTGTCGTTTCCCTTCCTGAGATGGAGGTGGGTGACTTCCGCTTTTGATAAGAAGATACCGCTCTTCGCAATGTTTACGCGCTTCGCCTATCGGTTTCAGGATTCGCCGTAATCGCTACCTGGTCATGCAGCAGCAGTGGCTGCGGGAAGACTTCAGTGAAGATGTCGGACTGCCTCCAAAAGCGAGTTTATCGTAGCTCCTCCGCAGAAGAACCAGCAGTGCGTATGAGGCGGGCATCAGGAAGCAGCTCCCGACCTTCCTCTTTGCCTCAACACCTGATGTCGTAAAATTTCGAGGTTGCTTGCCGAGGGCGACTCGCCTTTTGGAGCAGCGGATGGGTGCAGGGAAAATTCCGTACCATCTTCACTGTCAAGGGTGAGAAAATGCCCTATGCACACTGGCTCTATCAACGATGGGGGTGTGGACAGCCTTTCACTTCGCAGGGTTTATGTCACCCGAAGCACTTCGTGCGCTTTATGCCCGAGACGGATTGGCAGTCTTTCGCTCGCGTATCGAGGACCTGGGGCTTACCTATTTCGGAGTTCTTACCCTATGACCGCCCGATGCTTTTGTCTGCATCTGCCTATGCGCACGAGACGGCAGCAGGGCTCGACAGGTAGGCTTTTTGACCCCTATGATGTAGAGGCACTTGCAGACCTGATGAGGCAGTGCTCCGATGGTGATGAGCGACGAGCTTGCTTCAGTGCTACCTCGAGCAATGGCTTCGCCCTCTGCCACATCTTGGGCTGAACTATTTGAATGTTTGCTCTCTCCCTCGGACGAGAGCGCAGAGAGGAGCATCACACGTCTCCTAAGAGATAATAAAGATGAAGATTCTACAGCTTGGTAAGTTCTACCCGATACGTGGCGGAGTGGAGAAGGTGATGGAGATCTTCACTAGGGACTCGCTGAGGCGAGGTTTTGCTTCGGATATGCTCTGTGCATCGACGATGGAGAGACCGAAGATATTGTTGCTTGCGGGCATTCACGGATATTCCGGACAAAGTCCTTGCTGAAGCTCGCTGCGACGATGATCTCCTCAGATGATTCTTCGTCTGCGTCGCATCTGCTCAGCTACGACATCATCCACATAGCACCATCCAGTCCAATGGCTACGCTTTCCTTGTTTCTTTTCGAGATATAGGGAAAGGTGGTTCTACACTGGCATGTGAGTGATATCTTAAAGCAGAAGGTGCTCCTTCGCTTCTTTGATCCGCTACAGCGGTGGTTGATTCACCGGGCTGATTTGATTTTTGGGGACGACCCCCATATGTGTCCGAATCTCCTTCTTGAAAAAGAGTGCAGGCGAGACCTCCTACTTGCCTATTGGGGTAGACCCTTATCCTTGGCTCTCGGATGAGATCAAGGAGATACGTGCGCAGTGCCCTGGCAAGAAGATCATCTTCAATATGGGGCGGCTTGTAGCCCTATAGGGCTACCACCATTTGATCCAAATGATGACGCTTTTAGGGGATGAATATGTCCTGATCATTGGTGGAACTGGACCACAAAGAGAAGAACTTGAGGCCTATGCCCGTAAATTGGGAGTGGATGATCGAGTGACGTTCCTTGGCTTTATCTCAGACAAGATCAAGCCCCGCTTACTTCAGGAGCTTGTGATGTCTTCTGCCCTGAGCTCTACGATCAAGACGGAGGCTTATGCTATTATGCTGGTGGAAGCGATGTCACTGGCTCGTCCGATTGTCGCCACGAAGATCCCAGAGTCTCGGTGTTTCTTGGGTCAATGAGGATGGCGTCTCTGGGGTCAATGTGCACTGTGCGAGATGCGCAAGCTCTGGCCGATGCTATTGAGCATATCTGTAGCTCGCAGGAGCATTGGACTCGCTATAGCCGAGGAGCACGTCAGCGCTTCTACGATGTCTTCACCAAGGATGAAATGATCAATAACTTAATCAAGATCTACTCGATCTAATAAATCCCACAGACTTATAGATATGAACGAAGATGGAACGTGTCATTAAGCGAACCTTCGACTTTCACTTTAGCCCCTGGTTTCGCTGGTGGTGTTTTCTCGCCCCTTGAGTTGCGCTCATTGCTTTTTCATGATCAGCGCGAAGATCCTGAGGGGATATCACTATATCGTCAGGAGCGCATTGGCTATAAGGGTGAAGCCCTTCATGCTGTATAAGTTCCGCTCGATGCGTATGGATGCAGAGCGAGATAATAGTCCTCAGCTCTTCACCGATGGCGATAGCCGCTGACGCGATAATCGGGCGTTTATCCGTGCCCACCATTTGGATGAGTTCCCTCAGCTGTGAATGTCATCAAGGGGAAATGTCCTTTGTCGGACCACGCCCCGAGCACGTTCTTCATTGACCAGATATGGAGCGTAACCCCGACCATGTGCGGCTGTACGGTGCGTCGGGGCTTTTTCTCCTGCTGCGACGCTGTATAACGGCTATACCGATACGATGGAAGATGCTGGAGCGCCTGCTGCTAGACCTCCAGTATCTGGATAACTTCTCCATCTTCACGGATATCAAGATTATCTTCCCTACAGCCTCTCCATTATATTTTGTAAATGAAATTTCAGAAATAGAAGCATAACACATATAGATAATGATTAAGAGATTTCTAAGCAAAGGGCTGTGTCCTCGGGTGTTCTCATTACTGTATTTCGCACTGACCTCGTGCGATACGGCCTATAAGACGAATTACTGCGTGATATCGAGGGAGGCAAAGATATACAGTGTCAAGCACGATAGGGTATTGTTGCAGCAAAGGGAGATAAGCTCCGTATCCTCGTGACGAGCATACGTAATCCAGAGCTGACCATTCCCTTTTAATTCTCGCCCGTGACCACTCAGGCTGGAGCTCCAGTCTGCCTGGAGAATACGGCAAGCGTAGCACCTGCTGATACGACATCTTCTTATTTGGTTGACGCCTTTGGGAAAATCAGTTCCCTGTCCTCAGGATGTCGAGGGTCCAGGGGCTGAGCTTGGAGCAGGTGAGTGATCTCATTCGGACGAAGCTCACCGCAGGATCGCCACCCTACCGATGCCCATGTCATCACTAAGTTTGCGAACCTTCGCGTCTACCTCCTCGGAGCTTTCAGTCTCTTGGGAATGGGGGCGGTAGTAGTAGTGTCTCCGACCCGCGGTTCTTTCCATGGGTAGTGCTCAGACGAATATCCTTGAGCTGATAGCTGGTCGGAGGTCTCGCCAGAACAAAGCTGGTTAGCAAGCTCAATGTCATCCGGCGAGTGGGGAACGATATATCTACTACCGTCTGGTTTACTCTCCAAGAGTATCTTTGACTCTCAGCCTTCTACCTCCAGCAGATACATTATCATACAGAGTACCGCTATCATACGCGTGATACTGAGCAGAAGATTCTCTCCTCCGTGGGGTACCTGACGACAGCTGTCTCTACCATTGTCTCTGCGATGGCTCTTGTCTCTTTATTAAAAGCGTTAGTTATCCTACTTATGTCTACTCAAGAGAGAATCGAACAAAAGACTGCTACGAGAAGACCTCCGAGGTCAATCTCAGATATGTTCTTCTACCTGCTGCGTTTCTGGTGGATCTATCTGCTCTACATCGCAGGCGTCGTAGCCATAGCTCTGTATCGGACGACTAAAGCAGCCCTATGTCTATGAGTCTCGGTCAAGATCTTCTTCAAGGATGCTACCGAGCGTGCGATGATGGATGCAGATGTGCTGCGCTATGCGTTCCTCACGCCTCAATATGGATAATGAGCAAATGCAGCTGACCTCGCGCCATGTCGCCCGGGCGTACCGTGCGGATGGCTAATGCGAACGTCTACACAATGTAAAGAGTGGGCTTCGTACCTTGGAGCTCTACAAAGATGCTCCCTTCTCAATCCGATTCTTGGATACTCTGGAGCGCAGTTGGCTCATTCGAGGTGACCTTCCGCGATGCTGGCCGCGTCGGTTACTCCCCAAAGGGGGCGGCGAACAGATCGTTCCGCTGAACGTACCCGTACGTCTCGGAGAAAAGCAGTTCATCATCGAACCCAATCAGAACTATACTGCTCCGTGGGAATATAAGCGTGTTGAGGTGCTCCGTGCGCCATTCTCCCAAACGGTCCGCTATTACCAGCACGCAATTAATATTAAGCAGGCTGGGACGGGTCTTCGACCCTGACGGTGTATCTCCAGGATCATTACGAAGAAGCGCGCCTTGGATATCCTCTTGGCACAGGTCGCAGCGTGACAACCCAGGAAGAGATAGCCATGCGCTAACCAGGTGGCTAAGAACACCGCCGACTTCGTCAACGAGCAGTCTGGCTGCCTTGAGTAAGGAGCTCAGGGTCTGGTCGAGGGAGATATGGAGCGCTTCCTAATGAGGAACCAGACCCTGAACTTTGAGGATAAGGTCAGGAGATATAATAGTCGTTCGGTGAGAGAATGAGGCCAAGCGCTCCAGATCGAGACTGCAGCTCAAGCTCATCTCCTATATGCTCTCCGAGCTGAATAGCTCACGTCGCAGGAGATGAGCTATCTGCCGCTTAATGTCAGGGCTCCTGACCCAGCGCTCGATGGCTATATCACTCCAGTATAACCGAGCTCAAGGCGCAGCGTGACAAAGCTGGTCAGAGAGTTGCTGGTGGAAGTACCGAAAACCCGTCATCGCTAGGTATGACAATGCGCTCTCGCAGCTGAGACACAATGCTATAGAGAGTCTGAATCAGCACGCTGAAGTCCTACGCATCCGCCTCAAGGATACGCAGGAGATCAGTCCTCCCTACTCTCCAGGCTTCCAGAGGTATCGAGACAGGGGCGTGAGAAGGCGGATGTTGATCGCTCGCTTAGAGATCCGTCAGCGACTCTATACCGAGCTGCTGAATAAGCGCGAAAGGTATGCTCTCCGTCAGGCTATGACGCAGGATAGCGTCTATGTCTTGGATATGGATGATGCTCCTGCAGGCCCAGTCAGCCCCAACACGGTGCGTGTTATTCTGATCGCTATACTGATCGGCCTGGTAGTGCCCTCCGTCTTCCTCATTCTCCGTCTCTTGGTAGATAACAAGATCCGTACTCGTAAGGAAATTATGGATCGTACGTCGATTCCCTTCATGGGATATCCGAAGGAAGAAGGACGTAGTAAAGGGACGTACCAAGGGCGTACGTGAGCAGGGTAGCGACAGGACCTCCGAAGCCTTCCGTGTCCTGCGTGAGAATATGCGCTTTATGATCGGAACGGGTGACCAGGCAGCCAAGAAGGTCATCTTCACCTCCTTCGGTGAGTCTGCAGGTAAGTCCTATGTCTCGTATAACTTAGCGCAGACGCTGACCTTCTCAGGTTATAGTGTCGCGCTGGTAGACCTTGACTTGCGTAGGGCACCCTCTCTCGCCGCGTCGGTGTCGCTGGTATGGGCGCTACCGAATACTTAGCCAATAGACAGGTGCAGCTGGATCAGATCCTCAAGAAGGCTCAGATGCCCCTAAGCTCTCTGTGATTGCTTGGGAGCAGTGCCACCCTAATCCTGCCGAGCTACTCTTAGAGATCGTTTGGATGAGCTGGCTGCGCTCTTGTCCGAACGCTTTGACTTCGTCCCTCTTCGATAACGTGCCCTTCGGTAGTGTAGCAGATGCCGCCATCGCTAACCGCATCGCAGATCTGACGATCTTCGTCCTGCGTGCTGGTAAAAGCTCGACCGCCGCGCACTCCCCGAGCTGCAGCGTCTCTACGATGAACATATCCTCAAGAATATGTCGATCGTACTGAATGGTGCTTCTGAAGGTGGTCACGGCTATGGTTACGGCTATGGCTGCAGCTATGGTTATGGCTATAGTTACGGCTATGGCAACAAGAAGAAGAAAAAGCCTTCTGCGCCGCTTAGGTATCCGTCGCTAATCGCTTACACGCCCTCCTACCCCACAAGAGGTTGGGGTGGGCGCTCATTCTTCCCTCCACTTAATTGCTTCAGTGGTAGTCGCCCCTCGCTGCGAGCAATCTTTATGGTAGGTGCACACGACCTATATGGGTCAGTCGCCCTACCAATATAGGAATGAGTCTTAACCTCTATTGGTCGGTACCGTGACTAATAGTGCTCGGATGACCAACTTTATAGGTGCTTGCACTCACGCTCCTCGCTCTGAAGGACAATGGAGTCTGTTGGATAGCTTGACCACGTGATTCTGCTTTTGCCCAAGACGTCTGCGACACTGCTTTACTACGCCACAATCCGTATTTTTCGCCCTGATTTGATGAGCCACTCTACGCCGCTACTCTCGGTCATTGTCCCTGTGTATAATGTAGCCCCCTACTTAGCACAGTGCTTGGACTCTATCTTGAGCCAATCCTATACGGAGCTCGAGGTGCTGCTGGTCGATGATGGTTCGACGGACGAGAGCGGTACGTTGTGTGATGCCTATGTGCAGCGTGATGAGCGTATTCGCCTCATACGCCAGGCGAATGCAGGCCTCGGCGGCACGCAATGTAGCGATGGAGCAGATGCGCGGCGAGTTCTTCTTCTTCGTGGACTCGGATGACTGGCTTGCGTCCGAGGCGTTGGCTCAGCTGATGGCGCTTTTTGGTGGCGCACCCGCTCATTGATGTCTTGGGTTGGGCTATGCTGAGGTCAATTGCCGTACAGGCGAAGAGCGTGCTCGTCTTGGCGCAAGGCGAGGCTGACTGGAGAGGAGCCCTCGGCAAGTTAGCTCTGCTTTCAGGGGTGACAGGGATGGCTTGGGAAAGATTTTCCGTACGGCGACGATGGGGCAGTTGCGCTTCCCCGTGGGACGCCCCACGAAGATACCCCCTTTGTCTTCGAAGCTTTGATGCGTACCCTCATCACTACCGCTATATGTCTTGGCTCACCTACAACTATCGTGTCGGCCGTGCGGGGAGCATTACGGAGATTTATGATCATCGCTTGGTCTTCCTCTTTGAGAACCTCTTGAGACCTTATGCCTGTGGTGGATGAGTCGCTCCACGTACGACCACTCCTGCACGAGACGCTTTATCGTCGCTGCTCATCTTCTCGCTGTGGGCTATGCGTCATCGCCAGTTGGCTCCCGACTTGAGGCGAAGCTCCGACCCTATGCTGAAGCGATTGCGCTCACTCAGTTACCCTGAGGGTGGGGTGAGTGAACGATTGCGCCGTGGCTTTTTCTTATCCTGCCCTCGTCTTTTCCTTGCTCTCAAGAGATATATCCTCCCTGCATCACATTAAACTATTGGATTCACATTATGGACGCACTCACTCATTTATCGTATCGCCGAAGAGTATATTCTCCTCTATTCCCCAGTACCAGAGGTCATGCGTGAACTCCTTCAAACTATGAGCCCCTTCTTGTGTAGCACATTGCCCGAGGGTAAGGCCACTCTTTCACCTTCCGTGGAGGGGTGGATTTAACCTCTGCGCAGCCCAAGAGCCCTGCTCGAAGATAAGCTCTCTGAAGGAGTCCCGATGCACGAGTTTATAAAGCTCCCCGAAGAGGGTTCGCCTGGAGATGACGATACGTCAGCGTACCCCATGTGATGCATATTGACCGTGAGTGGAGGGAGGTCGTGTCGGATGTCCCTGCTGGATGATCCCTCGCAGCCTTCTTCATCAACCGCCTTGTATTACGATTGTCTACGGCGTGGCTATGCCCCCATCGGATGCTGAAGGTGCATGCGTCAGTGACTGAGGTCGATGGAAGAGCGTTGCTCTTCTTGGGAACGAGTGGTACGGGAAAAGTACGCATAGCCGACTCTGGCGTCAGTTCGTCCCCGGGGCACGCCTGCTGAATGATGACGAACCTATTGTACGCCTGATGGAAGATGGCTCGGTGCGTGTCTTCGGATGCCCTTGGAGTGGAAGCACACCCTGCTACCGAAATGCTTCCGCTGAGGTCGTGCAGCGTTTGTGCACCTCTACCAAAGCCCGAGAATAAGCTCACGAAGCTCCGTGGTCGTGATAGCTTTGATTCGATTACTCCTCTTCGGCCTTCCTGCACTCAGACAAAGGTGCGCCATCTGGCGACCTTCGATACAGTGGCGGATGTCTTGGGATCTATCCCCGTCTATCGACTGGATTGCCGTCCCGACGAGGAAGCTGTGCGCTTGACTCAGTCTCTCTTAGCCTAAGAGCGAACAACGTAAACGATGCCTTCTATAGCCGAAACATACACCCAGAAGCAGCTCCGTATGCGGGCGAAGCCTTTTTCTCTGAGATCCTGAGTCGGATAGCTGAGGAGACCCACGTATCTTACCTCGTGGCTCAAGTATGCGTCCGTTCATCCCGTGGGGTGGGCGATACGATCGTACTCTCGCCACTGGATGAGGATTCCTTTCAGGTCAGGCGCATCGTCTTGGCACGTATTGATCGCGGCTATCTGGTGCATCGTGTTGTTCGTATTGATGGGGAGGTCTTCACGCTACGTGGTGATGGCAATCCCTACCAGAGAGGCAGTGTACACGAGGCAAATCTTGGCCCGAAGTGAAGTGCGTTCACCGGAGGTAAGCGCATCATCCAGTACGGCTCACTGCTTTGGTGGTGCTATGACGACCTGTGGCCGAACTGTGACTTCCTGCGTCGCTTGTGCTTGGCCGTCTATCGCCGTACCCTCTTCCGCTGGGGCTGGTAGGTGGGCTTGCTCCACCTCTTTCGCTCTAAGGATAAAGTAGCCATACGGGCGGTACCTCATCAGTGAGGTGCCGCCCGTGTGGCTTTTGTGAAGTGGCTATCCGAGGGCTCCTGCTCGATCTGCTCGATGCGTGCTTTGAGCGAAGGCTCGACTGCGATGCGTCCTTCGATGGTCTTGCAGCCGTGCATGATGGTCGTGTGGTCGTTGCGGCTTGAGCAGCTGCGCAATCATATTGTATGAGGCGCTGGTGTGGCTTCTTGACCAAGTACGCATCACTACCTGACGGGGGAGGCTAAGACCGCCTTGCGAGAAGGGGTGCGGAGCTGTGCCTCTCTACCCATAGACGGAGCAGACAGTGTCGAGGATCAGCTCAGGGGGTGAGCTCACGGCGCTCGATGGAGACGCTCCCCCGACGATGCGGCGCGTAGCATCAAGGTCGACCGTCCCTGGTCGGAGAACTGCGAGTGGGTGATGATGGTGCGAATAGCCCCTCGAGGCTGACGGACGTTGTCCTGCATGCTCTCGGCGATGAATTCGACACTCTTCCCCTAATTCGACACCGCTGTCGGCGACACGGCGCTGGAGGATCTTGCGGCGCAGCTCTAAGTCAGGGCGGTCAATCGCAGCATCATCGCGCTCTGGATGCGCGTCATGATGCGCGTCTCCATCCCCTTGAGGTCGACGGGAGGTACGTCGCAGGTGACGATAATCTGCTTGCCGAGGAGGTAGAGGTGATTGAAGATGTCAAAGAACGCTGGCTGAGTCTTAACCTTTCCGATGAGCCCTGGATATCATCAATGATGAGGATATCCATCTGCTGGTAGAAGTCCACAGAACATGCCACGCTCTGGGCCGCGCATTAGGCTGTCGCGGACGAACTGCGCTTCGAACTTCGAGGCCCGATACAGCAGACGCGCAGGGCGGGTGCAGCTCCATGGCACGCTGACCGATGGCCTGAGAGAGGTGGGTCTTCCCTACGCCACCAGGGGCCGTAGATGAAGATGAAGTTCAGCGGCGCCTGCTGGGCGTGCGGCAGTAGCCTCGGCGATGCGCAGGGCTTCGCGGTTACACGCACTCTCATAGAAGGTCTCGAAGCGGAGATCTGCGCTGAGGTGCGAGGTGTAGTCCTGCATACGCGCCAGCTTCGGCTGGGGGCTACCTGCACCGCTTGGGCAGGGTGTGAGATAGATCTCAAGCCCTGAGCCTTGAGTACCTCATTCTGAGCGCGCACAAGGAGGGTCTCGTAGCTGCGCACCAGTTGCTCATAGAGGTCCTTAGACGGGACTTCGAGGACGAGGGCTTCAAAGCGACCCTGTTCATCTTCGCGCGTCTCGATACCGAGGGAGCCCGAGTGGGGGCGGAACCAGCGCTGGAGCGTCTGGGGTCTGCAGGCCTGGGCGATGAGCTTGAGGCACTGTGTCCAGAGCTCTTCGCCTCGAAGGTGTGGTCGTCTGCATAAAGGGTTGCCTTGCGTAGTCTTGGGTCAAGGGCATTGCTATTATTTGGGGCTCAAGCGGGGGCACGGGTGCTGTCTGTGGGCACTCGTGTTGCTTCGCCTCAGTTGTTATGGGGTGGGGGAGGTTATCCACAGGGTGATTCGCGGCGTAACGTACTATATAATAGGGATGTATAGTACTGTCGCGCCTCTTGGAGCCTCTTATCTGATGCAAAAGTTTGCCAAAAGTGAGGAGACGTGAAGAACGCTTGCTTTTTCATACAGATTCTATGGTTTTTGTTCTCAGTTAATTACTGCTTTCCTCGGAGGAAGGTGCTGGCGTTAGTGGTATAAATGCTTATAAATCATAGATCTATACACTATGCACAGGGTGTACACGGAGTTATCCACAGTTGCTTTTCGCTCTAAGGTATTGATTTATAGTCTTCTTCCTCTTTTGGGGTAAAAGATTTCCACAAGAGCTTCGGAGCACCCTTCTCGGAGGGGTGTGGTGCGCTCTGTGGAAGGGAGGGCAGCGAAAGCCGTGGGAAGGGGCATCGACTACCGGCGGTAGTGGTAGTCGATGCCGAAGAGGGACGCCGGCGAAGGTCATTACTCTCCGTAGGCGATGAGTACGCTGGAGTGAATCTCTCCAGGAGGACGGTGATGAAGGCTGCGCCAAGCAGGGCGATGCCGAAGAGGCTGAGCAGGGTGGCGATGATGAGCTGGAGGTCGCCTTAGAGTTATTCGGTAGCATGGGATGAAGTGCTGGGGGTGAGGTGCTGATATTCGTGTGAGGGCATCGAAGCAGGGGCATTAGCTTGATCCATTCGTTGGGGTGATGCGCCCATCGCCGTTGCTATCGGGGCTGAGGTCACGGTGTCCGAGGATGGTGACTTGAGGGGCGAGCTTGAGCAGGAGCTGTAGGAGCTGAAGTGGGCGGTGCGCTGGGCGGGGGTGCGTGTCATCGGCTGGTCGTCCGTCATCGTCTAATCCCCTTCGTAGCACACGCCGTAGCTGCAGCGGTTGTAGCCGAGGACGTGGGCGCCCCATCTGAGAGAGGGGCGCAGGGGGCAGATGATTCCTGAGCGGCGGATGTAGAAGTGGTAGCCTGCCGAGTGGAAGCCCCGCGCCTGAGTGGTCACGCTCCAAGGCTTCGGGAGGGTAGGGCTGGCTGGCACGTGTGGCACTGCAGTGCACGACGATGTAGCGGATGTCGGTGGGTCTCATCGTATGGTCCTCCTATATATAAGGTAGAGATGCCCCGATGAGGAGTAGAAGACTCACCCCGATGGCAAAGGGGCGTAAAGGGGGCTCATGGGGCTGTGCACCCCTGATAGCGTGGCTGGTGGTGTGTGTCATCGCCCGTAGGGTATCCCGCTCGTGGAGGGTGTCTGTACTGCTGCTGTGGCGGTGCGCGATTGCCTCAGGTGGTACTGCGCGATCCATCCGCGACCTTTGTGGGGAGAAGCGGGGGCGAGGGAGTCGAGCAGGCTAAGGACGGGCAGGGGATGCACTTCGGCAGTGAGCTCAAGGGTAAGGGTGTCGAAGCTCTGCGCGTGCTGGTGCTGCTGGCTGTTGCGCTGGAGGGTGCGTGTGTGTGGTGGGTGTCTTCGCGTTCGATCTTTGTGCGGTGGGTGGCTGCTCCGGCAGGAGCTTACGCCGAGGGCGACGGCTAGAGGAGGATCGCTCGCTGGGATGTAGAGGGGTACATAGTCGGTCAATAAAGAGGAATATACAGCCCCACGTGTGGGGCACTCCCTACCTGGGGGAGCGGTACAAAGGTAGAGCGGGTGGTAGGGGCAGGCGTCTTTATTGGTCGTCTTGGTCGTCGAAGGCATTTGCTCGTATAGAAGGACTGCGCTACAGCGGTGCGAAGAGGGGAGTGAGCGGGTGGTGTGGGGTGCAGGTCGGGTGAGTGTGGGTAGAAATCAAGGAGGTGGTCGGGGAAAGGTGTGCGCTCTATATAACGTACGCACGCGCGCGAAGGTGGAGCACCCAGCGAGCTGTGTGGATGCGGTGCTCATCAGGGCGGAGGTGGGGTGTGAGGCCCTGACAGCTCGTATCCTGTAGCTGGGGAGGCATGGAGCAGCACTCGGGGCTACACGACCAGCAGTGATGCTGGGTGTAGCCCTGAGGGAGGGAAGGGTGACGGGCACCCTATGGGTGGTGTCGCTTACTTCTTAGCGCGGCGAGCACGGATGACGTGACGCACTCCTCGAGCTGCTCCACGCGACGCAGACGTTCGGGTTCGCTCTACGAAGAGCTCTTCCTTCTCTCGCAGGGCGGACGTAGGCGAGGGCTTCACCCTTGCGGATGTTAGCACCCTGAGCCGCTACCTCAGCGAGGCGGCCGGTGAAGTTCGAGAGGACGGGCTCGAGTAGCCTGCAGCCGTCTGGATGTAGCAGAGGGCTCACCCGTCTTGATGAAGGTAGCCCGAGGGCAGGAGCCGTGGAGTAGTCTTCAGGGGTCTACTTCCCAGATGATCTGACCCTGAGGCAGGGGCTTCAATCGGCTCAGTGCCCTGACGCTTGATCTTCTGGGCATCTTCGGCGCTGTAGCCCTTCTTGACGAGGGGCTTCGGTCTTCGCCTTGTCGAGCTCAGCCTGGAAGCGTTCCTTAGCTACGCCACTCTTGTAGTCGCGGTACTGAGCTTCGTGCATAGCAAATTCGAAGAGCTCTTTCGTCGTCTTCGCTGAGCTCCCAGCCGTTCTCCTGCATTTCAGCACGGAACTTATCCAGTGCATCAGGGGTAGTTGAGCTCGAGGATCTTCGGTGGTGAACTCAAGGCCTTTTCCTTCGCCAGGTCGATGATTTCCTGATCGAGGCTTACCGGGCGGACGGCCAGACTTCCCGAGATCATACCCCAGGTGTTGTTGTCGATAGCCTCCCAGCGACCCTTGCCGATGGTGAGGTTGTAGACGTTCATCAGGGCGACGTTCTTGACGTACTGGCTGAAGGGGTGACGAGAGGGGATAGCCGAGGCGAAGGCCATGACGTAGGCTACTTCGTCGAAGAGGCGGACGAGGAGGTCGTCGACGCTCAGTTCAGCTCGCCCTTCTTGCGCAGGTGCATGTTGATACCAGCGTGTACGCCCTTGAGGTCAGCCATCATCGAGCCCATCATCACCACCAGGGAGACCGCAGCCCACGAGGAGGGACGAGGGATGAGGAGGTTGGCGGGGTTGATGAAGTAGCCGAGGAAGTCATCGATGAACTCCTGCGTGAGGGCACGCGCCTTCATGTAGGCATCCATGTTGATGTCGGCGACCTTGCAGCCAGCATCGATGAGCATCTCACGGATGGTGATGACGTCTGGGGAATCTTACCCCCAGGAGAGGGGTTCCATAGCTACGTCGATGACGTCGGCGCCGTTGTCGCACACTTCGAGCATCGAGGCTACGGAAGCCAGGACCTGAGTGACCGTGGTACTCGATGATGACCTCAGGGTGCTTGGTCTTGATGGCCTTGACCAGACGACCGAGGAAGCGAGGACGGCCGATACCAGCCATGTCCTTGAGGCAGATCTCAGCACCAGCGGCGATGAACTGGTCAGCCCAGGTCTGCGTAGTACTCTACGGTGGACGGGGAGTGAGTGATCAGCAGTAGCCTGTGGGATCATCCCAGCTTCCTTAGCGTAGTGGATGGAGGGATGACGTTACGTGGGTCGTTGAGCCCGTCGAAGATACGGGTGATGCTCGACGCCCTGCGCCTTCTTGACTTTGTACATCAGGGCGGCGTACGTCCCGCAGGGGACGGGGAACATACGCAGGCCGTTGAGACCACGGTCAACATCGTGCGTCTGGATGCCCGCAGCGTTGAGGGGCCCCGTGAAGGCGCGGACGGCCTTGTGGGGTTTTTCCCCGTAGAGGAGGTTGACCTGCTCGAAGGCCCCCGTTGGTTTCGACACGAGCAAAGCAACCCATCTCGACCAAGACGGGGCGATGCGCTCGAGCTGGTCCTTGCGGGGCTGGTACTTCCCGAGGACTGCCACATGTCACGGTAGACAAGGCTAAGTTTGATTTCTCTCTGTGCCATAGGGTGAGGTTATTGATAGGGATTCTTCGTTTGTATTCCGCTGTGAAAAGTCATTGCTTATCGCTGGGTCATATCCAGCGTGTGTAGCCAGTGCAGGGCGATGAGAGCTGGCAGTCTCGGTGCGTAGGCGACTCGCTCCGAGGGTGATGGGAAGGCACCCTGCTGGCAGGCCGTCTCAATCTCTTCGACGGAGAAGTCTCCTCGGGCCCCGACCATCAGGAGGATTTTCGCTTCAGGACGGAAAAAGTGATGCGGCATCTTGCGCTCAGGGCCGGTCGTCGGCGCAGTGCGCCATCAGACGCAGGTCATAGTCTGCCGTCTCGGTGAGGAGCTGGGCGAAGGGAACATCGGGGATGAGTCAGGGAAGGAGTGCTTTGGGGACTGCTTCATCGCGCTCTGGATGATGCGCTCGAGTCGCTCGGGGCTGGTGTGCTTGCGCTCGGAGTGCTGGGTGCGGATGAGGTAGATGTCGTCCAGACCGACCTCGACCATCTTCTCAGAGCGTCCACTCCAGGCGGTCGATGTTTTCGTCAGGGCAACGGCTACCGCCCAGTGACCTCGCCAGTACTTCGTCCACTGCTCTTCGTGCTCGATGCTGAGGAGGCAGTGGCGACGGTCGACACCGGTGACGCGCGTCTCGAAGAGGTGCCGCAGCCATCGGTGACCAGGCACGTGTCACCTACCTTGGCGCGTAGTACGCGCAGGGCGTGTTGTGCTTCACCCTCGGGGAGCTGGAGCTCATCGCTGCAGGGCGGGGCACTAGAAGAGTGGTAGGTCTTTCATCTTCGTCTTCGTTGATTCCTCATTACCAAAGTTACGCTTTTTACCGCGAATAAGGAAGAAAATGACAACTGCACACTATTCGTCTGGTGTGCTTACTTCGTCGGTAGTTCCATCCTTCCTCAGGAGGGGTGCCTCTCTCAGCAGAGGTCGCCCTGAGCTGTGCCTGATGAGGGCGACTAAAGCTATATTGGTCGGCGGGCGAAGCAATATAGGTCACGGCGATGACCAATATGAGCTTCGTGGGAGAGATCAATATAGGTCAGCCCGCTCGACCAATATAGGTCGCATCCTTTTTGAAAAGGATTCCTCTATAGGAGAGTCTGATCAATGTTACTTATATTTGCGGAGCTCAGTGTGAGATAATTGCATCTTGATAATCTAAGTATATACCTATGGCTAATATCTCTATGATGTTTGGATGCTCTACCGAGTATCTTGTTATTTCTAAGTTCCTCGGAGAGGGGCGTGAGGTTTATGTTCCTCCAGTTGATGACCACGGAATTGATTTGATCGTTGTCTCTAAACCCAGGTATAGATTCTGCTCCGCTGATCACACGTCCCAAGAGATTCAAGTGAAGTCAAGAACAGAGGATGGTCTGTTTGCTGCGATCCCCTGCCCCAATCCTCGGGCACGCTACTGGTTTATTTTCTATATAAGGGATTTAGACACCTTTTTGGCTTATCAACTCAGAAGATTTTGTTCGCCTTGCTTCCAAGAATCTGAAGGGAAAGCATGTTGGTACATATTCACTTCAGCTTGCCTCAAAAACGAAGACTGGGCTAAAGATCCAATCTAAATATAAAGAGTACATCGTGACCGATTTCTCTAAAGTACCGTAGGTGATACATCCCCATTAAAGAGGGCTGTTGTCGCCCATCTGTCTGTGTGATGCGAGGGGCTCTCTTAGAGACCTCCTCGCATTCGCTATCTTGTACCTTAATAATAAGGTATATAATCCAATACATAATGTGCCCTACAATGTGGTATCATGAGGCTGCCCAACGTCGGTAAGTCCACCCTCTTCAACTGCCTGTCCAACGCAAAGGCACAGTCCGCTAACTTCCCTTCTGCACCCATCGAGGCCCCAATGTCGGGGTCATCACCGTCCCCGATGGGCGTCTGACGAAGCTCGCCGAGATTGTCCAGCCTCAGCGCATCGTCCCCGACGGCGTGGAGTTGTCGACATCGCTGGCCTGGTGAAGGGCGCAAGCAGAGGTGAAGGGCTGGGGAATAAGTTCTCTGGCAACATCCGTGAGACGGATGCTATCCTGCGTGCTGCGCTGCTTTGATGACGACAACATCACCCACGTCGACGGCAGCGTCGACCCCCTGCGTGACAAGTCCATCATCGACACCGAGCTTCCAGCTCCAAGGACCTCGAGACGGTCGAAGCACGCCTACAGAAGGTCTACAAGCGAGGCACAGACAGGTGGAGACAAGCAGGCTAAGCTCGCCTGCGACGTGCTGATGCGCTGCAAGGAAGCCCTCGAGCAGGGACTCAACGCTCCGCACCGTCTCCTTCGAGACCAAGGATGAGCAGAAGGTGGCGCGCGAACTCTCACCTCCTGACCAGCAAGCCCGTACTCTACGTCTGCAATGTCGACGAAAGGGTCGGCAGTCTCGGGCAATGAGTACGTAGAGCGTGTCCGTGGGGCTGTCGCCAGCGAAGGTGCCGAACTGCTGGTCGTCGCTGCGAAGATAGAGGCGAAATCGCCGAGCTGGAGACCTACGAAGAGCGTCAGATGTTCCTCGGAGAAATTGGTCTTGAGGGAGTCGGGCGTGGCTCGTCTGATTAAGGCCGCCTACAAGCTCCTCGCACCTGGAGACGTGCTTCACCGCTGGGGTACGGGAGTACGTGCCTGGACCTACACCAAGGGAGCAAGGCGCCTCGTGCCGCAGCTGCCAGTCACACCGACTTCGAGAAGGGCTTCATCCGTGCCGAAGTCATCAGGTACGAGGACTTCCTCCACTATGGCAGCGAGTCGGCTGTCAAGGGAGAGCTGTGAGATGGCCGTCGGTAGGGTAAGGCTACGTCGTGCGGGATGGGGACATCATGCACTTCCGCTTCAACGTCTGATGCGGCACTACGACATCATCGTCATCGGTGCCGGTCATGCGAGCTGCGAGGGCGGCCGCTGCGGCTGCACGCGTAGGCTCGCCTACGCTCCTCATCACGCCCGATATGAATAAGATTGGGCGGATGAGTCTGCAATCCCGCCGTGGGATCGCCAAGGGGCAGATTGTCCGTGAGATAGATGCCCTCGGGGGCGTGTGGGGCTCATCACCGACCGCACCTCGATTCAGTTCCGTATGCTCAACCGCAGCAAAGGGCCTGCTATGTGGAGCCCGTGCGCAGGCGACCGCATGCGCTTCATGGAGGCGTGGCGCGAGGGGCTGGATAGTGAGCCGCTCTCGACCGGTGGCAGGATACCGTCACGCGCCTCATCCTCGAGGAGGGGCGTGTGCGTGAGGTGGAGACCCAGTTAGTGCGCTTCTCTGCCGAAGCAGTCATCCTGACGGCAGGGACGTTCCTCTCGGGATTGATGCACTTCGGTGAGCTACAGCTCAGCGGTGGACGCATCTCCGAGCCAGCGACCTACGGCATCACCACCGACCAGCTGAAGGCGGCGGGCATACGCGACCGACCGCATGAAGACAGGACACCACCCCGTATCGATGCACGCAGTCTGCGCTTCGAGGAGATGGGTGTACAGGAGGCGAAGAGGACTTCATAAGTTCTCCCATATGGATACCCCACAGCGCTCCCCCTGCGTCAGCTCCCTTGCTACACGCTCTACACCAACGAGGCATGCCACACGGTACTGCGCGAAGCCCTCGACCGCTCGCCCTCTACAACGGACAGATACAGAGCATCGGGCCACGCCACTGCCCCAGCATCGAGACGAAGATTGTCACCTTCGCCGACAAAGAGCCGCCATCAGCTCTTCCTTGAGCCGAGGGAGCGCCACGAGCTAGTACTACCTCAACGGCTTCTCCTCCTCCCTTCCCTTGGAGGTGCAGCTGGAGGCTCTGCGACAAATCCCCTGAGCTGCGTGATGTGCGCCTCTATCGCCCAGAGCTACGCCATCGAATATGACTCTCTTCGACCCCACCCAGCTGCACCACACCCTGGGAGAGTAAGGTCGTAGCGCGACTCTACCCTAGCAGGGCAGGTCAATGGGACGACAGGCTACGAAGAGGCCGCAGGTCAAGGCTCATCGCAGGGATTAATGCACATCAGCAAATCCGACCTGCCGCCCTTCACGCTTAGCCGCTCCGAGGCTTATATCGGGGTACTCATTGACGACCTCGTCACCAAGGGCGTGGACGAGCCGTACCGATGTTCACCTCGTGCCGAATACCGTATCCTCCTCCGTCAGGATGATGCTGACGTGCGCCTCACGCCGTGCGGCAGCCATCGGCTTAGCCACTGAGGAGCGTGTGCGCCTGCTGGAGGAGAAGGTGCGCCAGCGTGACGAGCTCATTGCCTTCATCGCAAGCTATCTCCATCCGTCCGAGAAGATTAACCCTCACTTAGAGGCGCGAGGGGTCACGCCCTGCGTCGAGGGCTGTAAGCTCATCGACCTCGTCCTGCGCCCTCAGCTCACCCTCTCCGACCTGGGCGAGATGGTGCCTGCCACTCAGTCGTGCCCTCGAGGCCATCCCTGCACGCCGTGAGGAAATCGTCGAAATGTGCCGAATCCTCATCAAGTACCGTGGCTACATCGAGCGCGAACGGGAGCAAGCCGAGAAGCTCGAGCGTCTGGGTACGTCTTCATTCTCGAGGGCTTGACTACGCGCGAATCAAGCCCTCGGCACCGAGGGCTCGCCAGAAGCTCGACCGCATCCGTCCCCGCACCATCGGCCAAGCAGCGCGCATCCAGGCATTTCGCCCCACGATGTAAGCGTCCTGCTCGTCCCTCTCCGGGACGCTAAACCCACCAACGCACGCCACGCTGCCTCGGTAGCGTGGGCGGTGTCAAAACTTTGTAGTCATTTGGCACAAAAGATTGTCCCTACATTTGCGATATCATATGCCAAGCAAGACAGCTATGCAGCAAGAAAGGAACCTACAGAATCGCACTCTATGAATGGGCCGAGCGTGTGGTCGGTGTGTACAATCCCATCGCTCGAAAAAGAAGAGTGAACTATTACACACAGTCTAATCTAAGTCTGCTCCATTCATCTCCTGAACTTCTGTTGCTTGGGATTAACCCTGGATCGGCTGGTCGTGATGGGAAAGAACTCACTGCGAAAAGAATTTCTTCAGGGGATCAGACTACCACACGAAGGCTCGTGGACAATGTGGCAAGGAGACTGTGTCGCCTGTTCGCTCAAGGAAATATGCTGGAGATGCTTCAAAAGGAGAGTCTCTTGTGTGGAGCAATGTCTTTCATCTAATTCTAGAAAAGCGGACTAACTAACCCTATGAAAGCCCCCGAGGTGGTGCAGCTAACACAGGATTTAATACAAATACTCCAACCTCAGCAGGTATTATGTCTCGGTGGAGCGAACTGCCTCTATCAGCTTTTTCCCAAGCATGAGACTACTTTAGAAGCTCTGATTCCAGAGCCTACTGTGGTATACGAGAATCGTTTCTCCTGTCTGCGGTATACCTCATACGAGCAGTTGCTATACCAATGAGCAAACAGATCTGTTAGGTAAGGTCTTAGCATTCCTATTCCATGCTTCTGAGGCTGAGCATACCGCAGAGTCAGTGTGAGTCTAAGTTCCTCTGGAGTTCCGAGCCTATCGGGAGCGCATGAAGGCAGTAGCGCAAAGTCTTTTTCTCCTGGAAGTTGGGCGCATCGTCAAAGGAGATCGCTTTGAGCGTCATCTGATGATAAAATCTGATCTACACTCAATGATTACCTTCAAGTGCGCATTGCAGAAACGAAAGATTGCTCGCTGAATATTAGCTATCGAAGCTGGCTATAACAAAAAGTTGCCCTTTAAAGGATGAGGTTGTAGCGTGCTTGGAGCAGAGGACGCTTGGGATAAGAGAAAAGTCACGTTCCATTTAAGGATCGAGGTGCTCCTGCTAATATTTGCCGTCTCAGATTGGATCCAGACCTCAAGAATTATATCTCCAAAAATGGAGCATATGAGACTTGCTCAACTGATCAGGCAAGAGTTAGAGGCTTGGCGGATGCTTGAGTGAGATATTCAAGGATTAGCCTCCATAAACGACAATTGGGGATAGAACTCTTGGTTCTATCCCCAGTCTATTAATCAGTCGAGTGCTCCTTGCTTAGATGCTGTATTTCTGGATAAAGCTCCTGACGGTGCGGCACTCGGTCTCGTCCAAATGCTTCATACTCGTTCTTTAATCGACTCAGGGATGCCGTAGAGAGCTTCAGCGATACCTCCAGCGATGCAGCTGATGGTGTCACTATCTCCACCGATGCTGATGGCATTGCGAATGGCATCCTCAAAGTCCTTAGCCTGGAGGCGCAAATGATGGCCTGCGGTACACTATCTTGGCAAATACCGCCATCACCCTTCCCGTCGATGCCACACGAATAAGCGTCGCTGCAGTTCTGCGACGGACATCGAGAGGTCGTAGCGAAATCTCGCTCTATCCGTGCTCGAATGTCCGAAGCCGTATGCCTGCGCCAAAAAGATACACCAGAGCCGTCGCCTGCGCCCCTTGATGCCCTCTGGATGATTATGCCGTACAGCTCGCCGAGACTTCCGGCAGCTGCTAAGACCTCACGCTCGGTCTCAAAAGCCCAGCCCACGGGAGTGATGCGCATCGCACTACCATTGCCACAGCTATTATAGGGCTCACTAGATGCCCTGGCGTGCTACCTTGCTACTCCATACCTTAAAACATACTACCGTAGCCTCCCATTGGATAGGGTACTCCAGGGCATAGTGACTATAATAATGGCTCACATCCCTCCGTGCAAGAGCCAATCAGCAGTAGCGATACACAGAATGAGTCGTCTGTACGCTCCATCTCTGGCTGAAAGAGCTCAAAAGTCCCTCGTCTTGATGTTAGCAAACTCGTAGATGCTTCCTACGATGTCTCAATAATTGCTCCTAACTAGCTGTAGCTCTTGTGTGATTTGTGTGAGGTGTTGTCGATACTTCGGGCGCAGCCCCTGGTCGCGGAGGAGGTTCTCCGAGGTAGATGCGTTCAAGGATAGAGGGATTTATCCGTGCTGCCGCTCCGTGCAAAGTTAGCAAGTTCTTCTCTTAGCCACTTACCCTTGGAGCTTCGGCTTAGAGCTTCGCGGTCGTCCTGCCTTCGGCTTTTTGCCCCTAAACTTGTAGTGCTGGTCCTCCACGTGGATGCCGTCGCATCCCGATGACACCGACACCTATAATATATATGTGTATGAGACGAACCGATACATCTGCTGCGCTCTTCGAGCGCGCCTCGACTACATCCTCGGCGGAGTCAATAGCCCTGTGCGTGCCTTCCGCTCGGTAGGTCTTACCCCTCTCATTGACCACGGCAGGGGCGCTCACGTCTTCGACGCCGATGGCAATGAGTACATCGATTACATCAGCTCTTGGGGGCCTCTGCTCCTCGGACACGCTTACCCCCTATCCAGGAGGCGTACGTCAGGAGCTCGAGAAGGGACAAGCTATGGGGCGTGCAATGCGCGTGAGGTCGAGATGGCCGAGCTCATCTGCAGCAGTTCTTCCCTCGGTAGAGCGTGTGCGTATGGTCAACTCTGGGACGGAGGCGACGATGAGTGCCGTCCGTCTGGCGCGTGGCTTCACGGGAAGAGATAAGATAATTAAGTTCGAGGCTGCTACCACGGTCACGCTGACACCTTCCTCATCTCGGCTGGCTCTGGGCTGGCTACCTTCGGTCAGACGTCGAGTGCCGGAGTGACGAAGCACATCATCGAAGATACGCTCGTGGCTACCTCACAACGACATCGAGGCGTGCGCGTCGCTGGATACCCATCGTGGGAAGTCGCTGCCACATCCTCAGGCCAATTATGGGGAATATGGGGCTCCATTCCTCCTATCGCAGGCTTCCTCGAGGAGCTACGCCGTGTGACGGAGGAAGAGGGCGTCTTGCTCATCTTTGACGAAGTCATCAGTGGCTTCCGTGCTGCCCGTGGCGGAGCGCAGGGAGCTCTATGGCATTCGTCCCGACTCACCTGTCTGGGGAAGATTATCGGCGGTGGCTTGCCTGTCGGTGCCTTCGGTGGGCGTGCCGACATTCTGGGAGCGCTTAGCTCCCCTCGGCGACGTCTATCAGGCAGGGGACACTCGGGCAATCCGCTGGCGCTCGCCGCTGGTATCACGATGCTCAAGCCCTCGCTGCTCCCGACTTCTACTACCCGACTTGAGGAGCAGGGAAGGCCTTCGAAGCACCATCCGCCCCATCCTCGACCGCTGCTGACCGCCTCTCCTACAATCGTGTTGGCTCCTCCACCATCTTCTTCACCCCCGGCAGCGTGCACTCCAATGCGGGATGCTAAGCGTGCTGACACGGAGACCTATGCCCGCTACTTCCGTGGGATGATTGAGCGAGTATCTACTTGCCCACCTTCACAGTTCGAGTGTATCTTCCTCCTCGATGGCACACACTCAGGAGGACTTCGACCGCACTGCCGCCGCTATGGACGAGGTGCTGCGCGTGAGGTCTGGGCTGCTCCTCCTCACTTTTCAGCCCTCTTTACCCTCTATTTATCCTATGCACTACCTGCAGCTGACCATCAGCTACCACTACGATAGCGTGACTACTGAGCTCCGTGACGAGGACCTCAGTGACTGGCTCATCTGCCCGGGATTAGGGCGGCTTGAGGCTTCGACAGCTGAGGCAAGCCTCGCACGAGCTGAGGCCCGTCATCCCTACCGAGCAGGTATGATGCCACCGCCACAAGCGCTCCTCGATGCCTTCCCCTGTCTTAGGCTTTACCTACGAGCAACGCCGAAGAACTACCCGACATCAACTGGAACGAGGAGTGGGAGAACTACTTCCAGCCCATCCTCCTCGGCGATGGGAGCTGCCTCATCCGTGCCCCTTCCACGAGCACGCCCCGGGGTGCCGATGGAGATTATCATCAATCCGAAGACGGCCTCGGTACGGGCAATCACCAGACGACCTCCTCGTAGAATGGATTCTCTCGACGTGTCCACGAGCAGCGCGTGCGCGGATATGGGCTGCGTACTGGCATCTTGCGGGGCTTCTGTCTCAAGCGTGGGGCACGACATCTTACTGCGATTGATATCGACCTGGGCTTGTGCCAACGTGCGGGAGAACGCAGCCCTCTCTGGCGTCATCATCAGCGAGATGCTTTGCAGTGATGCCGCTCTGCTCGAAGGACGCGCAGGCTGCGACCTTATCTCCAGCCAACATCACGCGCAACATCCTCTTAGAGGACATGCCCTCGCTACCGTGCGGTGATGCTCCCTGGTGCTCGCCTCATCCTCAGCGGCTTCTACGAGGAAGATATACCGCTCTTGCGTGCTCGTGGGGAAGAATTGGACTATCCTTCGTCGGCAGCGAAGTGCGCCAGCGCTGGAGTCGCGTCGAGCTTCTGCTGCCTGTATAGCTCTTCTCCCTTCAGACCATAGACTGTTATCAGCTACATTATGAGATACAAGAACCTCTTCGCAGGCCTTGCCTTAGCTAGGATGGCACTCACCACGCCCGTAGCGACGCAGGCTGCTCCTCAGCACAATCGCCCCCGACTGGTGGTCACGATGATGGTCGACCAGATGACCTGGGACTACTCACCGCTATCAAGCTCGCTTCGTAGAAGGCGGCTTCAAGCGACTGCTTACGCAGGGCCTGAGCTGCGAGAACACGCGCATCGCTACACTCACTGCCTACACCGCCATCGGGCACAGCGCCCGTCAATCACCGGTAGCGTCACCCTCACGGTAACTCGCGAGGAATGACTTCTTCGGGACGGCAACCCCATCTCACTGCACGCAGGATACCACCGTCTGCACCGTGGGAGCTCCCAACGGCTTCAGCGGACAGATGTCCCCTCGCAACCTCCTGACGACGACCATCTCCGATGAGCTGCGCATTGCTTCGAACTTCCGCTCGAAGACCATCGGTGTCGCCATCAAGGACCGCGCTTCCATCCTCCTGCTGGTCGCTGCCAACGGCGCTTACTGGCTTTGATGACAAGACCGGACGCTTCATCACCAGCACCTACTACATGCAGGATCTGCCGGGCGGGTCAGCGTTCAACGCTCGTGGTCGTGTCGCTGAGCTCCTCAAGGACGGCTGGAATACGCTCTATCCATCAATACCTACCGCGAAAGTACCGCCGACGCAGTCCCCTACGAACAGCCTTGGGATAAGGACGGCAAGTTCCCCACTACCTTCCTCTCAATACCGCTGGGCTCCTTCAAGGTCAAGGGCCTGGTGTCATCCGCACCACCTTCAGTAATGACGCATGACCTTCGAGGATGAGCTAGGAGGGCCGCTATCGAAAAGCTGCGGAGGCCTCAGGGCATGACGCACGGACGAGCGGACTTCCTCGCGATGAGCCATTCTGCTACCGACTGCGTGGGCCATCGCTTCGGCACCTTCGCCGTCGAGCGGAGAGACACCTTTCGCCGTCTGGACTAAGGACTTGGCTGCCTTCCTCCAGCTATCCTGGATGAGCTCGCTTCGGCGTGACGGCTACCATCTTACGTGCTCACCGCAGACCACGCTGCTGCCCACAACGTGCCTTCGCGCGGCCTGGCTCCTGCGGGATGTCTGCTGCGGTGACCCAGCTCGACGGATCGCCGACTCAGCAGCGCGCTCTATATCGGCCGTGATGCACGGGTCATCCCGCGCGTATATGGACTATCAGATCTTCTTCCGTCAGGGCTCCGCTGACTCGCTTGGCGTCAATCGCCCGAGGGCTCACGCGCCATCTGGAAGCGGTCGAGGTAGCTCCCTGGTCTGCCGCCTGTCACCTGCCGAGAAGAGCTGGCGGCTACTGTCCCGATGTCACGTCGCACGCGTATCATCAGCGGCTATCGCAAGGGACGCGGTGGAGACATCTTCCTCGTGCCCGATCCAGGCTGGTACTCGAAGTCGGGTGCTTCGCTCAAGGGACGACGCACGGTGTGCTGAGTCGCCCCACGACACGCCACATCCCTCCTGATCTCTTTATGGGGCACGGCGATGCGGGCAGGTCACCTGTGTCGTGAGACCTACATCACGGACATCGCGCCCGCAATTCTGGCGTGCTCACGCTGGACACGCAGTATCCTTCAGGCTGCATCGGTCGTCCAATCGCCAGAAAGCCTTCGCTCCTGCGTCTTTCCTCGCTGCACACGCCACCTCTTCCGCTTCGCGCCGCGAAATGGCGTCGCCCTTTTCGCTTAAAGCCACAGCGCCCACCGCTCCGGCGTGGGCGCTGCATTCATTTCAACGGTCAATAGTGAGAACTTTTCATTGCATCGGAATGAGTAGAGGTAGCTGTACAGGAGGTCTGGGTATCTTTGTCCCTGCCTAACTTTATATCGATGAAAGCATAAATGGGAGCTCGAGGCTACGACTATCCGAGCAGCGGGTGCCTCGCCTTCAAGCTCGGGGATGGCGCTTCACGAGCCCTGAGCCGACAGGTGCTTACTCGATATGGTGGTGTATCGACTCCGGTTTCTACGCTTATCCATTCGAGCAGCATCCTGGTGATGGTACGCATCGCTTATCAGGAGGGACGGATATGGAGGCGTCTTTGCTGTCATCACGCTGACTTTTGCCTGAGGACTTTACTGCATGAATCCCTCTTGCAGAATGGAGCTTAGCTTCCGCACCAAAGGTTATCTACGAAGCCTCTATAATACCTCTCGAGGAGGCTGCCCTGGTTGTTGCTGATGATGAGCGCTATGTGTACGCAGGGATTATACTGAGCCTTCGAGGCGGAAGACCTATGCACATATCAAGAATAAACAGGAGGTCATTCGTCGCCATCATGAGAAGCATCAGACAACGCTATGCTCCAGCCTGGAAGACCCTTGAGTTCTTTACGTTTGAGGAGATGATTTTTGCTCTATGAGGAAGATGATTGACACGGAGCTCAAGCGTCCGATTTCCGATATTATGCGCAGCCACCATAGTTTGTCTCTCTTTTCTGCAGGCGCTTTCGGATTTTGCACAGTGCCTGTGCACATGGTCAGTCCTTTTCGACTTCAGAGCTGCGGTACGAAGGGCGCTTGGGCGTCTCCGACGACGGGCGATGAGCATGAGTGAGGTCTTGCATCTCAGGCGACTGGTCCGAGATTTTGGGTTTCTTTTGAGGCATATCCATCACTGGGAGATAAGTTAGAGGGCAGGGTCGCATCTCTCTTCCGTGATCAAAGCCTTGCCACCTGGGGGTCCTGCGTGACTGTGCTGAGTGTCAGCGGCTCTAAGCTTGCAGAGCCATCAGGTATTGCCTCATTGCTGTGACAGCATGAGGCGCATCTTTCAGAAACAGGGAGTAGAGCGCAGTGCCCTACTCGGCTCTTAGGACATAAAAGCCTTGGCTTTGCTGCAAAAGGTAAGCCAGATAAATCCAATCACCAAACCTCCGCACTCCACACCTTCATGGCTTCCAGGAGGGCTCACCGCATATATTAAGCTATCTTTTGCAGTCAATATCTCCTCTGTATATCACAAATGAGACCCGCAAAGATTGCGAAACCGTGGCGCGGTGGGCTCCTGGGTCTGATGGCAGCTTCATCAGCACCCAGAGTGCTGACTCTACCTCTGCTTCAGTATCGAAAGGCCTCAATATATGCGGCTTAAAGAGTGCCATGCCTTCACGCGAAGACCTCACTAAGATTGCCTCCATCTGCCCAGCTGACCACGGGGTGAAGGAGTTACCTCACGGTCAATACTGCATTATCTCTGACGACGAGGCGGAAGCAGCGCATGAGATGACTGAGTGCGGCCAAGGCTGCCGAAGTCTCCACGCCATCCTCCGCTGCTGACGTGGCAAAATCACATGCTCTGCTGCTCGCGGCATTGGGGTCGAAGTGCACCTCTGCACCCAGCTGAATATCCTGCAATGTCCGAAGCCCTGCGCTTCTATGCACGAGTTCGCCGACTGTCGTGGTCTTGGCGCGTGGGCTGAATATGGATCAGGTCGCGGCCATCCACCACCGCGATCGTTGAGAGCCTATCGTCGGCGACCCCGCAGTGCAGGGCCGATCCGCATCCATCGGGTGTTTCGCACGGAGCCCTCTGCGCTGGCTGTCTCGAAGTGCTACCTCCATGCCTCCACGAAGCAGAACCCAAGAGTGCGCAAAACCGGTGGCTCCTGCTCGCGAGATCTGCCGCCGCTCCCTGCGAGGCAGGATAAGGAGACGGGCATTGGGCTGGAGATCGACAACCCAGTACATCATGTCGCCCGGGACCTCAAAGACTATCCACTTCCTCAGCAAGATGTTGGACGCTGGCGATGCGTGTCCTCCGTCGAGGGCGTGCTTGCGGGCCCGGAATCTGTCGATACTGCATGGTGCGTGCTTGCGTGAGGGCGGTCGACACTTGACTGCGCCAGCAGCTTGGCACCACCGATCCGCAGTCGAGGAGGTGGGACAATCACCTCGGACGGGTCTTCAACCGTGGCTACGAGACGGCTACACTACATAAGGCGAGCGTCTCGGCGAATGGACGTCCAACTGCGGCTCTTCGGCTCGAGGCAGAAGATCTGCGTGGCCAAGACCAATAAGTACTTCTCCAAAGATTGGGGTCGGTGGAATTTGCCGTCGAGGAGCGGCGAGGTGAAGGTCGGTGACGAAATCATCATCACAAGGCCCGACGACCGACGCCTGGTGCGTCTCATCGTCGAAGAGATCCGTGTCGAGGATGGAGGCCGTCGACAAAGGCCGTCGAGACGAAACAGTCCTGCTCATCGCCGTCCTGAAGGTGCGTCACTGGTGACCGCCTCTACCTCTTCACGCCGACCGCAAGGTGCGACGCGCTCGGCGCTTTCCCTCTTTGTCGCCGCTCCTTTGGGCGAAGATGACGTCCCTGCGGAGCGGATCCGCAGGGACGTGTCGTATTCTCCTGCCCGTGAGGGTGGGTGGTGTGACCTATGTGGGTCGGAGGTGAGCTATATGGGTCGCTGGGCAGGGCACATTATAGGTTACGCGGCCGACCAATATAGGTCAGAGTGGTGAGCTATATTGGTCAGTGCACCACCGCTACTCGGCTGGGAGCTCCATCGCCTGAAAGGGCGGTGGTGTACTGTTGACGGCGAGGGCGGGTAATGCCGCTGACGCTTCCGCACATTAGTGTTCGCTTTTGCGATGATGGCGGGAGGTGGCTGGAAGTATCCTGCTTTGTCTGCTCCTGTGTCGAGGGACTGCGGATAAAGGGCGAAATCGTCCCCACTATATAATAGGAGTGGGGGTGACAAATTTGCTCACGAAGGGTGTTTGGTGGATAAATAATTTGTTATACCTTTGCATCGCAAACTGAATGCTACCCACGCCGCTAGCGAACAGGTTGACATTGGGAGAGCCCATTCGATCTATCATCGATAGGACGCAAAGATTTTCATTCTTGAAAGAGGGGTTTCGAGTCGCGGGCTACGATAACATCGTAAAAGAAAGAGGCCTGGACAAATGGCAAATCGCCGGTCATCCATCAAGAGAAGTCCGTCGAGACCAACGCCATCGTACGTCTGCAACCGCTACTACTTAAGACGGCTCGTAACGCTTGTGCGTCGCTTCCGCTTGCGCTGACCGATGCTGCTGAGCTCGTGCCGCTCTGCCACGGCTCAGCTCGATGCTAACCGACTCGCCTCGCTGGCAAGAACATCATCCACAAGAACAAGGCACCGCAAACCTCAAGAGCAAGCTCGTCTGCAGCTTGGGTGCTTACGCTTACTCGGCTGAACGTACGCCCACTCTGCTGTCAAGGATGTCCTTCCTCGGGAGGGTGTGTGAGACAGGGTGAGGCGGCCTTCGTCTACTGTCCGGTCAGGACGCAAGATTTTCATTCTTGAAGGGGTTCGATTCAGGGGCTACCAATAAAGACGCGCGACCTTACCTCGTAGAAGGATGTCCGGTGCGTTACTAATATGCTTAGCGATGCGGGCACGGCTGTGCGCTGTAGTACGAACAGGGCTTCTCACGCCGAGAGTACGCACTTCTTCCGCCAATAGCCGCCGCCTGCGGTGCAGGGAGCCCTGAGGCGCTGGGCTCAGAGGAATTTCCGGCATCTTTGGCCAGGGCTCTATGCCCTATGAGCGGCGGGGTTACTACGGCACCTCCAGAGCTGCATAAAAAGTATAATCGATAGACGAGATGAAAATCAAGACGAAATACTGCCTATGTCTCGCTTGGAAATCTTCCTATCTTCCCGAATCTGCAGTATCGCGACGACGGCACGTCAGTTGCAAAGGGATTCAGGAAATTGGGCAACGATATCCGCATCTTCATGCCTCGCTTCCGGCGTCATCAATGAGCGCACGCAACCAGCTACACCGAAGTCATCCGCCTCTCGAGGAATCAATATGAGTCATCAATAACAATGATCGTCGCTGATCATCAAAGGTTGCTTCCCTCGACGGCTCGCCTGCAGGTGGCACTTCATCGACGGCGACGGCTTCTTCAAGCGTAGGGCCGTCTTCGATGCCAGGCCCAAAGATCGGCAACGATGGCGACGGGCGCTCATGTTCTTTAAACGTCGCTACGGCGCCTCGAAAGAGCCATCAAGAGCCTCCGCTGGATGCCGATCATCATCCTGTCACGAGTGCGTTCACCGCGCTGAGGGATGCTCTATCTGAAAGAAGTTCTACCGACGATCCGTGCCTGAAGAAGGCGAAGATCAGTCTACTCAGCTCCTATATTGAAAGAGGCTCCACATCAGAAGTGCCTGAGACGCTCTTCGAGAAGATGCCTAAAGGATTCGACAAAGATCAAGCCCGCAGCCACTGCTCACGTCCTCGATGGTAAGACCGACTACGAAGCCCTGAACCGCCTGGCGATTCACTGCGCCAGGAGGGTCGTCCAGGGAAGTGCAGAGCTCTCTAACCTCAGTCAGTTCATCAAAGAGGCGTGTCCGCTTCCTGCACTCCACGCCCGTCAGAAGGCTGGCTGTGCCGGGGCGTACAACGGAATTCTATAAAGAAGATTCTTCCCTAGTGAAGTTAGCTTCCACTCTCACGGCCAGCCTCTCTCGCGCTGGAGCGGTGACGCTCTTCTCTCCTGCGCCGAAGATAACCTCTGGGGCATCGGTGAGGAGCATCAGCCAGGACACGACAAGGTCACCGGTCGTGCGACAAAAGCCTCACCTTCGAGGCCACGACCATCGCCACACCTACCCTCTGCACCAGAGTACGGACGACCTTCCGGCTCCTCCGTGCTCCACGATGAGGCTGGATGCCCAGGTCACGGGCAGAGTTCGTCAAAGCGAGGTGCGCGCGTACTGCGACGAGTGCTTCGACGGTGCAGGTAGCGCCAGCTCACCATCGACTCGGTGAGACTTCGCGTCTGCTCGACCGCACCGAAGGCGATGCTGCCGCACAGATCAAGGTCAATGTCTACGGGCTAGGAAGGAGCCACCCGACGACCGCTGGCACGAGCGAGCGAGTCTGGCTCCGAGTACCGTGAAGGGCTACCCTCTTGAGCACCACCCTTCCAGCCCTAAGAGCGGGACAGCAGGTGGCGGCGCCAAGTCCCCCTCCACGCTACTTCACGTCCCTTGGATGTCGCCTTGAAGCCGCATCTGCTGAGCTTCCGTTTCACCGAAAGCTCAAGGGATGCCTTCAGCACGCAGAGCTCCTTCTACGACAAGGGAGATATTCCGTACAGCTACCGTCCGCACCCGTCACGGGGCGTGACGCCTCCTCGATGTGACCGAAGTGGCTCTGATGATCCCGCTACAGCGTCCCCAATCCCGAGAAGCCCGCCGGGCGCATCAAGTACACCAAGGCCTTCGTCGACACCAAGCTCACGACACGACAACGCCTGAGGCAGCGAGGTGTCTCGAGACTCACCGCGCCCTCCACCGAATACAGCTACGTCAGAGCCTGCCGGCGTGCGACTGGTACACCCTCTCGGTGGCTGGGCTGCAGAAGCTCCTCAAGACCGTGCCCGCACCTGGTGCACCACCGCCTGGGACTTCATTGGTAAGGCGTGGATGCTGGCTGATGCCAACTTCTCGTACCGGTCAAGATGCGGGAAGGACGGCGCACTAACCAGCCCGACTACTCCTTGTGCTTGCCCTCAGAACAGGTGCAGGGTACTTCAGAGGCCGGTGCAGACCATCGAGTCGAGGAAGTCCTACATCTCGAAGAAGTACACTGCCAGCGATAAGGGTTATCGCTTCAGCAATATCGCACGCATCGTTACCGACCACCTCGCCAAAGCACGCTACCTATTCGCCCGCTACGGGCTGGACGATCACCACGCCGCTCGCAGCTTCGTCTGGTGCCCGTCTCGCTGACGACGATGAATGGTACCTCGGCCCTCATCGCTGAGCTCCTGCGTCCCACCTTCATTCGTCTCTCAAGACGGCAAGCGATCTGCAGGTGAGCTTCGTGAGTGTGAGAGCTCCAGCAGCAGTAATTCATATCGGCGCACAGCGAACAGCCTCGTCTTCTCGAGATCTCCCCCTGCCTCCCTGTGGGCGTCGCTCTATCTAACCGACGCACTACTATCTCTATGAAACCTTCTATTCAGCTCCGTCGACGGTGATGAACTTCCTCCAGTTCGCTATCTGGGGAGCTTATCTTACGTCTATGGGGCGCTACCTCGGTGCTGCGGGCTTCGGCTCTGGGATTGGGAACTTCTACGCCATGCAGGGCTTCGTCCGCTCTTCATGCCTGCGCTGATGGGTGTCATGCCAGACCGCTGGATACCGAGCACAGCGCCTCTTGGGGCTCTGCCACGCCGTGGCTGGTGCCCTGATGATGAGCGTCTTCCTCTACCACACAGACCAGGCTCCCTCTTATGCACCAGCCTCTTTGTGCTCTACTCGCTGAGTGTTGCCTTCTACATGCTGACGCTGGCGCTGAGCAATTCGGTAGCTACACCTCGCTCGAGCAGTCGGGCTTGGACTTAGTGAAGAGCTTCCCTCCGATCCGTGTCTTCGGTGCGGTGGGCTTCATCTGCACGATGATCACGGTGAGCCTGCTTGGGCTCAGAGCACTGCGGACAGTTCACCGTCTCGGGCATTATCGGTCTGGTCTTGGCCGTCTATTCGCAGACACTCCTCACTGTCCGGCTCCAAGGGGCAGGGCAAAGGAGCCTGGTCGAAGCTCTCGGCCTGCGTGCCTTCGTGCTCTTTAAAAGCGGCGTGGATGGCACTTCTTCATCTTCTCGATGCTCCTCGGGGTAAGCCTGCAGATCACCAACAGCTTTGCCAATCCTTCATCAGCACCTTCGGAGAAAATCCTGCCTATGCGGATACCTTCGGTGTCAAAGCGTGCCAACATCCTCATCTCCCCTCTCGCAGCTCTCCGAGACGCTCTGCATCCTGCTCATCCCCTTCGCCTTGCGTCGCTTCGGCATCCGCCGTGTGAGTGCTCATCGCTATGACGGCATGGGTGCTGCGCTTTGCCCTGCTGAGGCTCGGCGATCAGGGAGTGGCGTATGGCTCTTCCTGCTGAGTATGGTGATCTATGGCGTGGCGTTTGACTTCTTCAACGTCTCGGGTTCGCTCTTCGTGGACAAGAGACCGACCCCTCCATTCGCTCAAGTGCGCGAGCTCTTTATGATCATGACCAATGGCATCGGTGCGACGCTCGGCTCCTTAGGCGCGCAAGCCGTGATCAATCACTTCGTCTCTTCGCAGACGGAGACGACAGCAGTCCTCGCTGGCTGGAGACGAGCTGGTACGTCTTCGCTGGCTACTCGGCTGTGGTGGCCGTGCTCTTCACGCGTCCTCTTCCCGCTATAAGACTGCGGCTGAGATAGCGCCCTTCGCTCTTCATTCTTCGCTTTGTAGCTTCACTGCGCCGATGAATATCGCCTTCGATGCCAAGCGCATTACGCACAATGCCACTGGCCTCAGCAGTACAGTCGCTTCGTGCTGGACACGCTCACGGAGTTCGAGACCGGAGAACCGCTATCTCCTTTTCTCTCCCTCTACGGGCGACCCTACGCTCTACAAGCGTCTGCTGACGCATCGCTCGGTGCGTCTCATCACGCCGCACCGATGCTCTGGCCTTTGCTGGTGGGAATATCTGGCGCAACTTCTCCGTCCCTTCGCGCTGTCGTGACGAGACAAGTCGACCTCTTCCACGGCTTGACTAACGAAGGCTCCCCCATCGGGCTGTACCGTGCCCAGCGCATCGGGACAGTGGTCACGATACACGACGGCGTTCATCCGCTACCCGCGGTTCTACAAGCCCATCGACCGCATGCTCTACCGCAAAGTACGGGGCTTCGGCACGCCACGCCGACCACGTCATCACGGTGGGCGAACAGACGCGGCGCGATGTCATTGATATCTTCGGCATCGAAGAGGGCGTGTGACGACCGTCTACCAAAGGTTGCTCGAGTCCTTCGCCTCTGTGACTCCGGGAGTCGTCACCGCACGGCAGACCTTAGGCCTGCCCGACCGCTACATCCTTTTTGTCAGGAGCATCGAGGGGCGCAGAACGCTCGCCCTCATCGTCAAGCACTGGGCCAGCTTCAGGACAGGACATGTGCATCTCTGGTGGCCGTGGGGCGCAGACCCCCACGTGAGATACAGTCGTCGACCCGAGCTCGCCGCTTGGGTGTCCTCTCGCGCCACACCTCCTGCACGGCGTGAAGTCTCCTTCTGCCAGGTATCTATGCCGCCGCGGGTCTTCGTCTACCCTTCGCTTCGAGGCTCGGCATCCCCATCATCGAGGCTCTGAACGCTGGAGTACCCGTCATCAGGGGCTACGGGCTCGTGCCTCGAGAAGCTGGTGGCTGAGGCAGTCTCTATAGCCGATCCCAACAGTGCCACGATGCTCGCAGCGATGATCGACCGTGCTCATCATTGACATCTCCCTGCGGCGAAGATGATCGACGACGGCCGTAGCTACGATCGAGCGCTTCGCCCCAAGCGACTGCGCGCGACACTCTCCGCCGTCTGCGAGACGTCCTGCTCACCTACGAATAACCCCCTTTCCCTACTGCTCCTAGTGAAATACCTCATCGTAGGCCTCTCGGCAATATCAGCTGTGAGTCGACATAGCTCGCCACATATATCGGCTTCCGTGTGGCGGATGCCTTAACTGCTCGCCTCAGTGTGCGCTTCGGGGCGAAGCGCTTCTGTGGCGACGTGGCTATGGGGCGTGCCAGAGTGCGCAGATCGTCCTGCTCAAGCGCCGACCTATATGAACCTCAGCGGCGAAGCCGTGCGCTACTGTTGAGCACCGGAGAGATCTCATCGAGCGCGTGCTGGTCATCGTCGACGACCTCGCCCTCCCCTTCGGTGCCCTCACGTCTCAAGGGCAAGGGGTAGTGACGCTTGTTCACAACGGCCTGAAAGACATCGCGCTCCTCGGCTCGCGGTCCTACGCTCGTCTACGCTTCGGCATCGGCAACGACTTTCCCTCAGGGGCGCAAATCAACTACGTCCTCGGTCGTTTCTCCGCCGAAGAAGAGGCCCTGATGCGAGCGTCTGGAGACCTTCGTGGATGCCTCCATAGCCTTCTGCCTCGAGGGTATTGGCCCGACGATGAACCGCTTCAATGCGAAGTAATCCCCCTCTTTCCTTCCGACTATTCACCCTCTAAATACACATCTCTCTTGTAGGCAAGTTATTGCTACCACCCAGGGCACCTGCTGCCATCGGCCCTTATAGTCAAAGCTGTCCGTGTCGGAGATATGCTCTTCGCATCAGGCCAGCTCAGGATTGATCACCGACGGGCGAGTTCCCCAGGGTCACGGCGCAGACACGAGCCTTCCCGCAACATCCACGCCATCCTCGCCGAGCTGCTTCACCACCATCGATCAGGTCGTCAAGACGACGTGTTTCCTCGCCGATATGGGCGACTTCGCTGCGATGAATGCGGTCCTATGAAGCAGTTCACGGGAGCTTTCCTGCGCGCTCTGCCGTTGCGGTGAAGACGCTGCCTAAGAACGGTCTCGTCGAAATCGAGATCATCGCGCAGCGGCTAAGCCTCTCGGCAGGTCACGCAACGCAGCAGCCACGGCATCCCTCGCGAAGGGATGCCGTGCAGAACTGATGTCTCCTTCGTCCGCACCCTGCTCCTCATCCATCCCTCGTGATGGGGCTTCGCCGACCTATAGTGCTTCGTGCTCGGCACTATTGCTCGGAGCGCGAAGCACTATTGCACAGTGCGGGCTAATAGTGCTCCCTCCATGACCAGCGAGTAGTGCGGCGGCGGCCTCGGGGCGTAGAGGTGCCGCAGGTGATTATCCCTCCTGAGCACAGGGGCGGATGCACGATAATTTGAACTAAATCCTCCACGCATATAGCTCATATAGAAAATATTTGCTATCTTCGTAGCTCATCATCGGGGAGGTGCGCTCATTATGGGCACAGAAGGAGCCCACACAACACTAAGCATAATGGACATCAAGAAACGAGCACTAACCTCCGCTTCGCACAGCGACTTACCCTCGAGGCACTGCGCCGAAATAGCTCCATCCGCCTTCACCCGAAGTGCGCGATGAGCAGGAGGAAACTCACCCGTAGATCGACTTCGACGTCTGAAGGAAACTTCTCGGAGATAAGATCCTCGACAGCGATGAGAGCGCTTTGGCTCTCACTGGGTGGGCAAGCAAGACGCAAAAGCGCGCTGCCGCTGAGCCTACGCAAGACCCCTGCGCCCCGTCTTCGAGGATAGTGTGGACTGGGACACCACGCAGAACCTCTACATCGAGGGGCGATAACCTCGAGTGCTCAAACTCCTCCAGCGTGCCTACCTCAGCAAGGTCAAGATGATCTCGTCGACCCGCCCCTACAATACCGGTAATGACTTCCGTTTATGATGACGACTTCGCTATGAGCCGTGAGGATATGGATGAAGCCATGGACAACCTCGATGAGGATGAGTAACCGCCTGCGCCGCAACCTCGGCTCAATCCACGCTACCACATTCAGACTGGTGCTCGATGATCTACAGCCGCCTGCGTTGGCGCGCATATCTCGCCAATGATGGCGTAATCTTCATCTCCATTGACGACAACGGTGCACCACCTGGGAAGATCTGCGATGAGGGTGTTCAGGGGCGAACAACTTTAAAAGTTTATCCATTGTGATGAATAATAGAGGCCGAGACTATGGAGGGTAGCACTGCAACATGATTATATTCTCATCTATGGTAAGACTGATAATGCTAGCATTAATCTTATTGTAGAGAAAGAAAAACAATTCCAATTTAGAGATGAAGAAGGTGGCTTTAATCTGATGGAGCTTCGGAATAGGAATGTTAAGTTTAACGATAAGAATCGTCCAAATCTATACTATCCTTTTTATGTGAATCCAGCTGCTTCTGATCATAATGGATTGATGGAGGCTCTTTGGAGCCACGGGCTGGATTTATTGAGTTTGCAACAAAGTCTCAAGGGATCCAGACCGTATGGCGTTGGGGGAAGGAGCAAAAAGCTCGTTTAGCATTGAACAAAGAGATATTTGGGAAGGCTAATCAAAATGGGGGAGTATATGATAGTTCAGAAGTATCGAAAAGGTAACTAAAATGCAACAGTAATTTGGGATGAAAAAGTGTTTTTAAACAGGAGAATTGCGGAGGCTGTGAAAGAGCTTTTTAGGTGCGGCGATGCTTCGAGTGTCCTAAATCCCCCATATATTATTAAGCGTGTGTATGGGAATGGAGACCTCAAAGGACTCCCTTATCCTCCGACTTCTTCTCTGGCTCAGCCACTACAGCACACTGCGTGATGCAGCTGAGTACGGGAGGACGGAGGTGGCACTGAGTACATCCGCGTGCAGCTGCCCGAGCAGACGCCTGAGGATAGTGAAGCTCGTGGGCAGGCTACTCCACCATCTTAAAGATTGGTAAGAAGCGCATCCGTGGAGCCAGCAAGAAGATTAAGGGAGAAGCCGAGAGGCGTGGACTTGAATACAGGCTTCCGGGTGCTTCGTGTCGCGTACGTCCCAATATGGAGGAGGGTGTGCTGAGCCAGCTGCGCTGCAGCAGATCATCTCTGGGCAAGTAGATAGCGTGAAGGAAGACCGTAGCGACTTAGATTTGCTCTTCGGCTGCATCATAATTGGACTGGGGCGTGGGCTGAGCTATCCCCTGCGTCAGGAGAAGGTGGCGAGGCAGCGCGTACATCGTGAACCGAAGGGCTGCGGTCGCTTGCTTCGAAGAGGATATTGACCTTGGTGATCAGTGCAATCGCGAAGCTGGAGCCCTTGCGCGTACTCTTCCGTGAGTCGTGCTTTGCGGTGATGCGGACAAGCTCAACATCTACGAGGCTCTTCAGGCAGCTCTGTGGCTGGAGCTCTGAGTCTTACCGCCATATCCACGTCATGTAATCGGCGATGAAGCAGCATCAGGTTGATAGCTCAGGTACTCGGATGAAAGCTACAATTCAAGCACCAGAGCTTCGAGGGACCGCACGCGCCGTGGTGGATGCCTTCCTCGGGCAGCCGCTGCAGGATGCCTTTGCCTACCACGCATTGATGTGGGCAAGGAGGCTTGGCACTGGGCTCAGGGCTTCCCGCAATCAGGGCTCCAGCTCAGCGATGCGCAGCTGACCGAGAATATCGAGCCATCCGGACGAAGCAGGAGCTGCAGCCTGTCGAGCACGTGCGACGTGATGTCCCCATAATTTACGCTGGCTCTGAGCATCCCGAGATGGAGACAGGTGTACGTGTGAACCTACCCACCTACATCAAGGGCGATGTGACGAGCTCTACAAAGCACTACGGCTGGACAAAGTTCATCATCGTGGTGCCCAGTGTGGCGATCCGTGAGGGGCGTCCTCAAAAGAGCTTAGAGACGATGGCCGACCACTTTTGCCGAAAAGTGCGGCGAGCGCATCGCGCGCTTCGTCTATGATGGTGGACGGCTCACCGCCATCGACCAGTTCGCCTCCGACTCCAAGCTCCTGTGATGGTCATCAATACGCAGGCGTTCAACGCTACGGGCGCAGCAGCTCGGCGTATCGGGATAGCAGCTGGAGGTTCGGTTGGCGCCGACCGATCGATGTGATCAGGGGAGATACGCCCCATCCTCATCATCGACGAGCCGCAGAGCGTACTGGGAGCGGACAAGAAGAACAAGACACGCCAAGGGCTCCAGCAGTTCAGCCCACTCTGCCTGCTCTACAGTGCGACGCACCGCAGGATGTCTACAATCAGGTCTATCGTCTGGATGCCATCGATGCCTTCAGCAGCATGGTCAAGAAGATCGAGGTCATGGGTGTGGAGCAAGTGGGCACCACGGCCGCAATGGCTACCTCCATCTGGAGCCAATCGTCCTGTCGAAGAAGAAAGGCGAAGCCCCCGAGCACGCATCAGCTTCGATGCCACAAGTCGAGTGGGCTGCACGGCGACACGCACCGTGGATAGGGCTTTGACCTCTACGCCGGAGTGGCGAGCTGGAGGCTTACCGTGACGGCTTCACGATTGAGCGTATCGATGGTGTCAAGGCTGCATCCGTCTGAGTAGTGGTCAGGAGGTCTACGAAGGGCAGGCTATCGGGCCGTCACTGAGGAAGCCATCCGCCGTATCAGATCCGCGCCACGATTCAGAAGCACTTCGAGCGTGAGCGGCGGCTCTTCCACCAAAGGTATCAAGGTGCTGAGCCTCTTCTTCATCGATGCCGTAGATAAGTACCGCGTCTCTACGAAGCTGGAGGCGGGAGGTAAGCAAAGAGGCCGCTGGGCAGAGATCTTCGAGGAGGAATACGTCTCGGTGCTCAATGAAGTGCAAGACCTCTTCTTGGAGAATAAGTATAAGCAGTATCTTTCGGGCATCGGTCCGAGGAGACACATGCGAGCTACTTCTCTCAGGATAAGAGGAAGCTAATCGACTCGAAGATCGCACATGCGGAGGACAACGGCCAGCCATGACTCCGATGCCTACCAGCTCATCATGCGCGACAAGAGCGCCTACTCTCGTTACCGAGCCGTGCGCTTCGTCTTCTCGCACTCCGCCCTCAAGGAAGGGTGGGACAACTAACGTCTTCCAGATCTGCACCCTCAAGCAGAGCGGCAGCGAGGTCAAGCGCGTCGGGAGGTGGGGCGTGGGATGCGCCTGTGCGTCAACCAAAGGGCGAGCGTCAGGACAGCGACCTCTTGGGGATGCCGTCTATGAGATAGAATGTACTTGACAGTCATCGCGAGCGCTTCTAGGGACTTCTCCGAGGCTCTGCAGAAGGGGCTGGCTGAAACATCACCTCACGCCCCATACTGGTGACGGAGGCACTCTTGCCTGGAAGACCATCACTACCTCCAGCGGCGAGCAACTGACACTGATGCCTGCTGCGGGCAGCTACCATCATGGAGGAGCTCATCGCTGCGGGCTATGTCAGAAGCAAATGCTCACCGAGGAAAGTACCACACCGATAAGGCTGCGGGTACGCTACAAGCTCGAGGACTGGCAGGGGGCACTGGGAAGCAATCACTACCATATTAGACAAGGGTCTTTGACTCCCACAAGCCTTCGCCCGGAATGCGCATGGTAAGACTGACAGCACGCTTCCAGAAGATCGGCTTTGCCAGAAGGAGTTCAGGCTTTGTGGCAGCAGATCAACCACTAAGACCTCTACAGAAGTGGACTTTTGGGACGGAGGACTTGATCGCCAAGGGCTGTCGCGGGGCTCAATGGGTCGCTCCATGTGACGACGATACACATCGCCCCTCACCTCTGGCCGTCTGGAGCACATTCAGGTCTAAGGAGGGCTCGCGGGCAGGTCAGGCCTGATGCAGAGTGGGGACAACACGCAATATCAAGCTCAAAGGAAGCCGTGGCCAGTGGTGTCGCTACGACCTCCTCGGGGGAACTGGTGCAGCGTACGCGAGGCTCAAGCGCAGTACCATCGCTACGATCCTACAGCGCATCAAGCCTGAGACCTTCGGCATGTATCGCACGAGTCCCGAAGAGTTCATCATCCGTGCAAGCAGCATCATCAATGAGCGTAGTCCAGTGCCGTGATCGAGCATATTGCGTACCACAAGATGGATCAGCAGCAGTATGAGGCGAGATATCTTCGCTGCACAGGAGCTCCGTGGACGTATCGACATCGACGCATTCCGGGTACAAAGTCCTCTACGACCTCGTGGTGGTGGATAGTCAAGGTGTCAGCGCTTTTGCCGAAGAGCTGGAGCAACAAGAGATGGTGGAGGTCTACACCAAGCTACCTCGTGGCTTCTATGTCAGCACGCCCATGAGGAAGTATAGCGGAACTGGGCGATAGCCTTCCGTGAGGGCTCTGTGAAGCACCATTTACTTCGTGGCAGAGACCAGGGCTCAGAAGGATGTCACGCAGCTCGTGAGGTGAGCAGAATAAGATCGAGTGTGCAGCATGGGCACTTTGCCTCGATCTCAGCACACAGTCCAAGGATTTCGATGTCGTCTCAGAGCTACTCCTCTCTATATAATAGGTAATGAAGTAGGGGGCATCCGTGAGCAGCGGGATTAGCGAGGCAAAGCGTACCTTTGTGACACTAATAAGATTGAGACTTACTCGTCGCGATGCGCTCCAGCTCTTTACCTCAACTCGCTTCGCCCTCGTAGTCGTGGCGAGGCTTCTCCCTCGCCCTCAAAGGGGCTTCCTCCTGCTTTGACCCTGCCGAAGGATCGCTGAGATTATGGGGACGTCTTCGCCGTCCTCTAGCACGGTTGAGCCTCGACCTCTCGGTCTTGAGGCTACCTCATCTGGTGCCTCTCTCTCATCGTGGCGGTGAGCTGCTGCTTCCACTCTCCGTGGCAGCGCACCCTCCTTCGTCCTATCACCTCCTTGTTGCCCTCGTCATCAGCGTGGTGGGCGTGGTCGATATGCAGCTCTATCCCTTCTGGGGCTTCAAAGCTCGATGCCTCGATTTTTCCTTTACTTAGACCTGCCCCAGGGAAGCCTTCGCCAGTGCAGACCTTCCCGCTTCATCCTGCTCTCCGTCCTTCTGTGCTCGCTTCGCTCTTGCTGTGAGCTTCGCTCTCGAGCGCACGACTGACGAAGCACTGGGCGCAGATCGTGGGCTGGCTGTGCGTGCTACCTCTTCTCCCTCTTAGCCCCGACGGTTCTCTCATCCGTGGCGGGTGGGCAGGCGACGAGCCAATGTCGGGCAGGTCTACTTCCAGCGCCGCCGAGTACCTCAATCACGCAGCGGTCAGTCCCTCTTCAGCCTCTTCTCCTCCGCCAGGAAGGCGGAGTGACGATGCCGAGTACAATGCCACCACGATGCGAGGGCCTGCGGAAGCTGACCCGACCTCTATCCAGCGGGAGTCCCTCGGGGGATCGCTCCTCACGACTCGCCGCCATGAATATCCTTCTCCTCGTCCTCGAGGCTTCGGTGCACGCTATACACGGGCATCCTGGGACAAGCGAGTCTCCCCACTTTTGACGGCTTGGCACACAGAAGGGGTGCTCTTCTCACGCTGCTACGCCAATAGCTACCGCACCGACCGTGAGCCATCTCCGTCCTCAGTGGCTATACGAGGCTTCCCCCACGCACTCAGTGATGAGCTCCCAGCGAGACCGCACCTTCCCTCATCGCGCTGGAAGTCTTAGGGAAGCGGGCTATGCGACGAGCTTCCTCTACGGCAGTGATGCGAGGCTTCACTGGGATGAAGGGCTACCTCCTTGGCTCCAGGCTGCAGCAGGTCACCGATGACCACGAGCTTGCCACGGGGCCTACCACGGACAGGTGGGGCGTGCCTGATGGCCCTGCCTACCGATGTCGCTACGAGGATATTATGCGCTATGCCAGCAGGGCGACCGTGGTACGCAAGACGATGCTCCGCTCAGCAGTCACGAGCCCTTTGACGTGCCGTATCGGCGTCTGAAGTCTCCTGTGTCAGAATGCCTTCGCCTACCTCGATGAGAATTAGGTCGCTTTGTTGCACGCCTCAGAGGCTACTCCGCAGTGGAAGGACTTGCTCATCATCTGTGTCGCCGACCACGGCTATCGGAGGTGGGAACGGACGACCGCAACAGCACTGCCGTGCCACCGCACGCTTCTCTGGCTGGGCGGAGCGGTGCGTTCGCTACTCGCCACTATGCGCAGCTGATGACGCAGTCAGACCTTGCCGCTTACCCTCTTGGCGCAACTGGGACTCAGCTACCGTGCGTTCACCTTCTCGCGCAATGTCACTCGCCGAACTATACCTATCCCTTCGCCTACTATACGTTTCAGCGATGGCTTCGGCTTCGTCGACAGCACGAGGCGTGACGGTCGTGGACGATGTCGAGTGGGCGAAGTATCGAGTGACACCCTCTCCCTCAGCGCAGCGCACCGCCTTGGGACGTGCGCTCCTCCAGCTGACGACGACGACCCTCGCCCGTAGGTAACAACACCGCCGAAGCACGGAATGGGTTAACGAAAACGGCATTTCGTTAACTCTCCTCAAAATATATGATTAAAGCAAAAGGGCATATCGTTAACCTGTTACCTCCTACAAAGGCCCGCCCCCATCCCACTCGCTGGATGAGGGCGGGCTGTCCTAATGATGGAGGTGGCTTACTTCTTGCGCTCACTCCTCCTTGCCCTACCGTGCTTGGTCGACAGAGGTCCAGCAAGGCCATCAGTTCAGTATTGATCGTGATAAAGCTTTCACGCCTACTTTGGGCTGGGTGGGTAGTCCTGTCTCCACGATCATCTGTAGGTGCTTGCTCGCTGTCTGGCGCGAGATCTGCGGTCACGCATCAGGAGGTATCTTGGTGTGAGGGTGGAAGAAAGAGGTTGTTGAGGAGCTCGTGCTAGCACTGCTTCTCGAAGAGGGACGCAGTCGCTCCTTGAACTTCTGCATCAAGTCATGATTCCACGTACGAGATAGATCGATTCTTTGCGCTGCTTCATCGATTCCCTTGAGGAGGAAGATGACCCATTCCTCCCACGCCTGAGCCTGCTCGCTACCACTGGTATCCCTGATGTGCTGGAAGCAGGGAGTAGTAAGCGACCTTGTTGTGATTGATGTGGCGACTGAGGTAGAGGGATGGGTAAGTCGAGTCGATCCTCCTTGACCCAGTAGAGGATGTTGAGGATACGCCCCGTCCTACCATTGCCATCATAGAAGGGATGGATACTCTCGAGACTGGTGGTGGATGACCGCCATCTTGATGAGGAGGGTCGAGGTCGCTGAGGGTGTCGTGCATTGATGTACGCCTCGGAGGTTGCTCATCAGCCGACGTATTTCCTCGGCATCTTGTGGCGGAGTGTAGACGACAGCACCATCATTGCGCTTGAGGTTCGTGCCAGGGGTGAGGCGGAAGCCAGCCTGATTGAGCTCAATGCGCTCCTGTATCTCGCAGAGGATACCACAGGTGAGTAATCCCTGCTCACGTATGCGCTGGAAGCCGTAGATGATGGCTTCACGGTAGCGCAGTACCTCTTTCTCGGCGCTCTTCATTCCTCAGGCTCACCGGTGTGGTAGCGGTAGTTTCAGCTTGATAGAGGTCGTCTTGTGTCGTGACGATGTTCTCCACTTCGGAGCTGGTACGCGCCTCTTGTAGGGTGAGCGTATGGATGAGCAGGGCTTCGTTGGGTATCGTGGAGCTATCCCTTTGAGCTCAGTAAGCTCCTATTTGCTTGGTTGAGTTGCTTGAGGATGCGCTTCGTTTCCAGGTCGCACGACAGGAAGCGTGGGGATTTGGTGCATCATATCGGGCGGTACATCTGCTTGTTTGCCCATAAAAGTACGGTATTTCCTTGAGGAAGGGCGTGCAATAGGTTAACGAAAACGGCATTTCGTTAACCCTATCTTCGAGGTATATGTTAAGCAAAAGGGCATATCGTTAACCTGTTGCCTCCTACAAAGACCCGCCCCCATCCAGCGAGTGGATGGGGCGGGCTCTACTGCGAGGGCTTACTTCTTCTTGCGCTCGCGCCAGCTCTTGATGATGGGGTGAAGACCGTGACGCCCGAGCCGAGGAGCATCAGGAGCGTCAAGCCATCCAGACGCAGACCCGAGCAAAGCATCCAGATGACCAGCGCCAGCCAGAGGATGGTGATGACGACCATCTGCGTCAGAGTCAGAGGACGACGGTGAGGCCTAGCTGTCTGCTTAGCGACGCAGGAGCTCAGCAACTTCGCGAGCAAAGTAGGTGAGGATGAGGTCTGCACCGGCACGCTTGATAGAGAGGAGGCTCTCCATCGTGATGCGCTCACGGTCAATCCAGCCGTTCATACCAGCCGCTTGAATCATAGCGTACTCGCCACTTACCTGATAAGCAGCCAGAGGAAGGTCGTGGCGGTCACGCGCCCAGCGCAGGACGTCGAGGTAAGGCAGGGCAGGCTTGACCATCACGATGTCGGCACCTTCGGCGATGTCACCTTCGATCTCGCGCATCGCCTCACGGATGTTCGCAGGGTCCATCTGGTAGCTACGGCGGTCTCCGAAGCTGGGTGCAGAGTCCGCAGCGTCACGGAAGGGGCCGTAGAAGGCGGAGCTGAACTTCGCCGCATCACGACGCGATGAGGCAGCTGCGTGTAGCCAGCTTCGTCAGGGGCTTGGCGCAGCTTGGCAGCATACGTCCATCATCATCCGAAGGGAGCAACCATATCGACACCAGCTTCGGCGAAGGGAGACGGCTTGACGGCAGAGGGTGGGGCAAGGAGTAGCATCGTTGTCCCACGGTGTAGTGCTCGTGGAGGATGCCGCAGTGTCCGTGGTCGGTGTACTCACACATGCAGATATCTGCGATGACGATGAGATCAGGCAGGGCAGCCTTGAGGGCGCAGATACCCTGCTGTACGATGCCGTCGTGGGAATAGAGCTTCGCTACCGGTGTGGTCGCTTGTGCTCGGGGATGCCGAAGAGCATCACCGAGAGGACGCCTACACGGTAGAGCCCTTCGCACTCCTTGACGAGGCTCATCGACCGAGGCGATATTGCCCTGGCATCGTCTTGATTTCCTCACGGATGCCAGCCGTGGACGACGAAGAGCGGTGCGATGAAGTCAGAGGGCTCAAGGAAAGTCTCCCGAACGAGCGTGCGGAGGTTGGGGGTCATGCGTGAGCGACGCAGACGACTGATTGGATACATAGGGCTTATGGTTGGTTAAAACTACTATCTGGAGCAGGATGGTGGGAGGAAGCATCCACGAAGTAAGGAGCCTAGGCGGATGCTATCCTCGCGTGTGAATGCCCCTTCGGCACGCAGGGCGACCAGCTGAGTCGCTTGCCGTGGCGCAGGAGGAGCTTGCGCAGGGTCGAGCTTTGCGCCCGAGAGAGGTAGGGATGCCAGGGTGGGAGTCGGCACGGGAGCGAGGTGAGGGCAAAAGTGCTTCAGGGGCGTCTTGATGACGAACCAAGGACGCAGGGCGAGAACTTATCCCTCATCCATCCGTAGACTTCCTGCAGCTGCGGCACGGTGTAGTAGCCTCAGAGTCGCTCCCTGAGGGCGAGGATGCGGTGCTGCAAAGCAGGGCCCACCCGGGAATGCGTAGGAGCGTCAGCGAGTCGATGCAGTTGAGGTCGAGGTGCACATGGTGGGCGAACTTCTCCCCACGGGCTACGGCTCCCTCAGGCGGCCCGACATAATGGGGATCACGCAGGAAGGTATCCCGATGGGACTTCTGTGCCTGAGCGGTGGACTGTGGGAGACGCCTCCTCCGCACCCGAGGTCATCGAGGCGTGGCTGGTGGCGTATGGGGAGCGAAGGCATAGAGGCCAAGCCCGAGAGGGTGAGCAGCGCAAGAAGGAGTAAGAAGAGTCGCTCACTGCGGCTGTAGGGGGTCTTCCTCTGACGCATCGCTTCGGTGTGTGGTTAGGGTCAGTCGATGGCTCCTTCCGTGGTGGCGGTGGGGCGTGTGTATGGCTTCGATACGGCCGTCACGCGGGACAATCATACGGTCGGCCTGAGCGGCGAACTCTGGGTCGTGGGTGACGATGACGAAGGTCTGCCCGAGCTCGTCACGCAGGTCGAAGAAGAGCTGGTGAAGGCTCTGCTTATTAGCGGTATCGAGGACTCCCCGAGGTTCGTCAGCGAAGATGACCGCGGGGAGTTGATCGGGGAGCGAGCGACAGCGACACGCTGGCTTTCCCCACCTGAGAGTTCGGAGGGCTTGTGCGCAGCACGCTCAGCGAGGCCTAAGCGAGCTAGAGGCTGAGGGCACGCTCTCGTACCTTCGCGCGTGGCTCGCCAGCGATGAGGGCAGGGGAGCATCACGTTCTCCAGAGCGGTGAACTCAGGGGAGAAGCTGGTGGGACTGGAAGATGAGCCAATCTGCCCGTGCGTAGCTCCGCCTGACGGCGTGCGCTGGGGCTGGTGACCTCTTCGCCACAAATCTTGAGCGAAGCACCAGAGGCAGGCGCTTCCAGTGTGCCGAGGATTTGGAGCAAGATCGTCTTGCCTGCCACTTGCCCCCGACGATGGAGATAATCTCATCGTGGGGCAGCGGAAGATCAATGCCCTTGAGCACCTCAAGCGAGCCGAAGCTCTTGTGGATGTTGGTAGCCTCGATGATCATAGTGCGGTAGGCGTGTCGGGCGTGTGACGCTGGATGTGCTGGATGACGTAGGCCGCCAAGCGACAGCAAAGAGGGCGGGCATATAGGAGACCGTCCCTGCGGTCGAGCGCTTGCACTGCTCGCTTCGATCTCCTTGACGGCGTTGGGGTCGAGGGCTCCGTGGAAGACCACAGGGGAGTCCCTTATGGATGCCGAGCTTACGTAGACGCTGCAGGGCGCGCCAGCTCGCGCAGCAGCTCTTACTCAGGTCCGCTTGGAAGATCTGCGAGGGGTCGCTCTTAGCACCTGCGCCCATCGAGGCTGATGATGGGCAGCCCGCTCCATCGACTTAGCGATGAGATGCACCTTCGGGCTGAGCGAATCGATGGCATCGACGACATAGTCATAGCGGTGGCGATCCAGGGGCTCAATCATATTCTCATCCTTGAGGGAAGGCTTCGACGACCTCAAGCTGGATGTGGGGATTGATGGCACGAAGACGCTCGGCTAAGACGCTCGCCTTCGCCCGTCCGATGGTCTCAGTGGTGGCTACGAGGCTGGCGGTTGATGTTGGACGGCTGGACGATGTCGGCATCGACGATGGTCAGGCGGCCGATGCCAACACGGGCGATGAGCTCGGCAGCGAAGCCACCGACACCACCCAGTCCTACGATGAGGACGTGGCACTGAGCCAACTCGGCTGCACGCTCGTCACCGAAGAGCAGGCGTGTCCGTTCGGTCCACGCCTCAGGGGGCTATCTGTGATGTGTGGGGCATGGTCATTGGATGCCGCGGTCGTTGAGCGCCTGCTGGTAACGCTTAGCGTTCTGCTGATGCTGGGCGAAGGTGGCGGCGAAGTTGTGGTATCCCGAGAAGTCCTCCTTAGCACACATATAGATGTAGTCGTGGGTCTCGGCGGCGAGGACGCTGTCGATGGTGCTGGTACGTGGGAGGATGATGGGGGTGGGGAGAAGTCCCTTGACCTTGTAGGTATTGTAGGGAGAGTTGACGCTGAGGGTTTGCTCACTGCGGATGCGCTTGAGGTCGAAGTTGCCGACGGCGTACTTGACCGTGGGGTCGGACTGCAGGCGCATCTCCTTGCGCAGGCGGTTGAGATAGAGCCCTGCGATACGGCGGTATTCGTCACGCTTGCTGGACTCGCTCTCGACGATGGAGGCGAGGGTGGTCACTTCGAGGGGCTCAGTCCCAAGCGAGCCGCCTCGCTCGTGCCTTCCCCTGCCAGAAATGCTGGTAATGTGCGTGGATGCTGTCGAGGGTTCGCGCCCCGAAAAAGCCAGCGTGAGTATGTGGCTCACGGATGACCTCAGCATAGAAGGCTTGCGAGGTGGTGCCGTGGTGCGCCATCAGGGGCGGAGTCCGCTATGAGGGTGCGGAGGCTGTCGGCCTTGAGGCCAGAGGTGCTCGGAGAGGAAGTCGACGAGCTCGGCATTGTGCCGTATGGAGGTGGCGTGAGCTGGAGGCGTGTCGTTCCCCTTCTTGCAGTAGGCTGACGAGCTCGAGCATCGTCGTGCTACGAGGGATGGCGTAGCGACCGGGGCGGAGGAGGTCGACTCATTGAGCCCTTGCCACGAGGCGACGTAGCCAAAGGGCGAGGGGAAGCGCTGAGCTTCTTCTGCATCTGCTCGTGCACCTCGGCATAGCGACTGCCAGGGGCTACGAGGCAAAGTAAGTCGTGTCGGCGGCAGGACGCCCTGCGGGTGCGAAGTAGAGTACCCCCTGGAGGAGGCGGTGCAGGCGATGACAATGAGGATGAGGTAGAGGAAGAGACGACTGCCACGTCCACGATGACGGTGGACGGAGAAGGAGCGTCGGCCCATTGAGCCGCTGTGGCGGGCTACAGGGTGCTTGCTCATACGGAGGGAGAGGTGGAGGGTTGGCGGTAGATATCACGCAGGAGTGGCGAGACAGCGAGTTCGCTTCCGCGGATGGAGAAGAAGGAAGGAAGACCCTGCACGTTGTACTCCTGCGCATTGCTATGGTCAAGGTCGTGGACGCTGATCCAGGGGAGGTTGCGCGCGGCATTCTTCCACAGGTAAGCGTCTTGGTCTTCGGAGACCTCGAAGATGACGAGGTCGAGGTGGGAGGCGTGCAGGGCACGTAACTCAGAGAGACAGGGCAGGAGACCACTCACCAGCGTAGGCGGTGGAAGCAGACGAGGACAGGTGCGCCCTTGGCGACTTCCGCTGTCAGAGGCGCATCTTCCCCAGCTGGTCACGCAGACGGATTTCGGGGAAGGGAGACGACTTCGACAGGGGGCTGCGTGGCGGTCGTGTCGAAGGAGTAGCAGCACGCGCGCGCTCGTGCCATAGCGATGGAGCGCAGGGCAGCCTGCTTCAGCAGTGGGGTGTAGGGTGCTGTGGGGTGGAAGGCATCGTAGGCCGTGGCTACCGCAGCGAAGGCACGGTCATCCCCAGGGGCATCGAGGGCGAAGTACGTCCCGCCACGACTAGCTCTGGAAGAGGGCGAGTACGCAGCTGCGCCTTAGGATTGCTGTCAGTGTACTTGCTGGTGAGGGTGTTCTTCAGCTGCGTGGAGGCGAGTCGATACGTGCCAAGGCGACCGAACGCTCGAGCGTCCCCTGCCGAGAGGGCGGAGTACGCCTTCGACGGCCTTGTCGGTCGTGGCACGCAGCTGACCGATTCGTGGTTGTGTTGGCTTCATCTCCCGACTCAAATCTTGTACGTGGAGAATAAATCTTTGGCCGAAAGCCGAGAGGGTGAGGGTGTGTGAGTGAGTCCACTGCGAGAGGGATGAAGGTCTCCCCGATGCGTAGGCAGCGGTAGAAGGCAGGTAGCTAGCTGCCCCTCGCCGTGGAAGCTGGGAAAGTGCCTTGTCATCGAGGGGTCACAGAGTCCTACAGAGCTGAGGAATGTCGGTGTCAGGTCGTCTCGAGGTGGGCGTCTTGCCTGCAGCATCGCTGATGGTACCTTCGGCGGTGAACTCATTGCTACTATGCAGAGCAAGCACCGGAGGCGAGGTCCGAGGAGAGAAAGAGGTGGGAGGCGGAGCGTCTTCATATGCATTGTCTGCCGTGTGGGTGTGTAGGGGGTGAGGATATTGGGGGAAGAGGGGCCCATTCGGCACCTGTGTGAGAAGCATCTCCTCGGCACGTGCCACCTCGGCAAAGAGTTCTTCACGCGTGTGGCAGCCTTGAGCATGCGATGCGTACAGGGCGGAAGTTGTCGATGCCCTTGAGATATAGGGCTGGCGGCGATGTGACGGCGGCTGTGGAGGATACCGCGGCGCTCATCAGAGCTTGCGGATGTTATTGTCTACGAGCTGACGTAGTACATCGATGTAAAGGCCTTCGGGTGGCGTGGAGCAGCTTGTCCCGTCTGGAGGAAGTGCTTCATCTCCTCGAAGATCCACGGCTGTCCGATGGTGCGCGTCCGACCATCACAGCATCGACTCGTGCAGGTATCGAGAGCGCGCTGGGCTTCTTCGCCCGTGGTGATGTCGCCATTGCCGATGATGAGGGATATGCATCCGTGGGTTGTTCTTCACCTGACCGATGAGCGTCCAGTCGGCTGAGCCCGTATACATCTGGGCACGTGTACGGCCGTGGATGGTGAGGGCTTGTATCCCCACGTCCTGCAGCGCTGGCGAGCTCTACGATGATCTTGCTGTCATTGTCCCAGCCGGGCGGGTCTTGACGGTGACAGGGGATGTTGATAGCCGTGACGTTTCGCTGACGATGCGGAGCATCACGTCAGGACAGCGGAGCATTCACTCCCAGCCCTTGCCAGCGACGCGCTTGACAGAGACAGCCGAAGTTCAGGTCAAGCACCTCAGGGGCCCTGCGGCCTCGGCGATGCGTGCGGCTTCGACCATGGGCTCTACCTCACGGCCGTAGATCCTGGATGGCTACAGGACGTTCTTCGGCACTGATCTCGAGCTTGCGTGTGGTGCCTGCTACCCTGACGGATGAGGGCATCGGCACTGAGAAAGTCGGTGTGAGACCATATCGGCACCGAAGCGGCGACAGAGCAGGCGGAAGGCTGCATCCGTCACGTCCTCCATAGGTGCTAAGAGGAGGGACGCTCTCCGAGATCGACCTTTCCTATCTTCATTCGCTTATGTGGGCTATGTATTGAGCGGCGGTAGTGACCGCCTCGTGGATGTTGGGGCAGATATAAGCATCGCCGATGAGGGTAGCGATACCCGTAGAGCGGAGCGTCTCGTGGACGCTGGGGCGCACGCCCGAGAGGACGAGCTGGATACCTTCGCTCTGTGAGGTCTCGACGAGGATGCAGGAGGTTGCGCACGGCCGTCGAGGTCCATGAAGGGGACCTGACGCATACGCAGGATGCGCACCTTCGGACGGGCTTGGGTCGTCAGCACGATTTCCTCCAAGCGATTTGCTATACCGAAGAGAAGGCCGCGATCTCGTAGACTTCCGACCCCTCGAGGTCAAGAGCTCGCCTGACCCGCAGGATGACCATCATCCTCCGAGCTGCTGGATGTGGAGCTTGTCGCGCGCGAGACCACGATGCAGGTGGACTCGATGACACGGCGCATGAAGAGGAGACATCGCTGAGAGGGTCCCAACTCAATGGCAATCGTCAGGTCAAAAGAGGACGGTGAGGAAGAAAGGTCACCAAGAGGACGGCAGCATCACTCTTCGGGCCACGGGGCGAAGCACGTGCGGAGCGCCATCCGCTCATATTGTGGAGATGACCACGAGGACTACCCGAGAGCACGCCATAGGGATGTACGCCATCAGGGGCATCAGGAGAGGAAGATCAGCAAGAGGACGAGGTGCGTGGGTCATCCCAGCGATGGGGTGCGACCGCCGTTGTTGATGTTGGTCATCGTGCGCGCAATAGCTCCCGTGACGGGGATCCCCAAAGAAGGGCACGATGATATTGGCGACACCTGCGCCATCAGCTCGGTATTCGAGCGGTGACGCTCACCGATGACCCGTCAGCGACGCTCGCCGGAGGAGGGATTCGATGGCACCTAAGAGGGCGATGGGAAGGCGGGGGCGATGAGCCGCTGCATCGTCTCCCAGCAGGTCAGGGAGCTACGAGGTCGGGGATCTTCGTAGAGATGGCGTAGCGGTCGCCGATGGTATCCAGCCCCGTGATGCCTGCATATTCGCTTTGAGGAGGTGGCAGGCGATGGTCATCACGATGATGGCGATGAGGGGAGCCAGGGACGACCTTCGTCAGACGTGGGGTCAGCTGGATGATGAGGATGCTTCTAAGCCGATGGCGAGTGTGGGAGATGTACCGCCCCCAGCGAGGACAGCAGGACGCTTACTTCGGGATGAACTCCTTCGGTAGCCCCGTCGGTCCCAAGCCGAGGAGGTCATTGACCTGCGTGGTGAAGATGGTCACAGCGATACCAGCGGTAAAGCCTAAGATGATGGGATAGGGGATGAACTTAATGAGCGACCCAAGGCGCAACGCGCCCATCAGAAGGAGCAGCATACCCGCCATCAGCGTGGCGATGAGCAGACCACCGTGACCGTATTCGCCGATGATGCCGAGGACGATGATGATGAAGGCTCCCGTAGGGCCACCCTGATTTGTACGGAGCTACCCCCGAGGCCGAGACGATGAGTCCCCCGAGGACGGCGGTGACTAAGCCCCACTTCGGGCGAGACGCCCGCTGGCGATGGCGAAGGCGATGGCTATAGGTAGGGCGACGATCCCGACGATGAGCCCTGCTAAGAGGTCACGGGTGAGCCCCTGTCGTGTGTAGCCCTTGAGAGGTCAAGGAGCATCGGACGGAAGTTCAAGCGCTGCATGTCCGTAAAAAGTCGGTTTTGCTTCCTGTACGATATAAATGAGTCTGTTAGCTTACAAAGATAAGGAAAAGCCCCTTGCGCCTCTGGGGACGCTGACCTCGTAGGCAGGGCTTTCGCATCGAAAATTCTCCCATATCGTTGGCATCACACGCCGGATCGTCTGCGCGTGTCACCTCTTGCTCATCGCGACCTCTGCATATCCTCTCTGTCCCATCAGCGGGGAAAAGTGCCAGAGACAGAGACAGGAGAAGGCAATCGCCTTCTCCTGCTATTCCGATTGAGGTAGCCCCCGTGTCAAGGTGGGCTTCCGTATGCTTTGCCGAGGGCTATATAAGGAGCTTTCTCTACTTCTTCACGCGCCGTAGCGTGCAGACCTCAACCAGATAGCCTCCAGGGGGATGTAATCAGGGATGTTCGCACTGTGCTCTATCTGAATAGTATATCCCCGACGTATCACGATCGTGTCGTGGGTAGCATTGATATAGAGACGCAGTTCGACACTCTCCTGATAAAGGCTTGTCTGCTTTCCCCATAATAGAAGAGAACCTTATAGATATTAGGGTCTACAGACCCCTTCTCTCTCTCCCATCTAAGTCCAAATCCTTTGACAAAAAGAAGTTCCAGGGATTAGATTTCCTGTCGGCGTGATAGCAGCCTTACCATCCTTCTTGATTGATAGCTCTAAGCCGAGGGCATCAGCCCAATAGGAATCGTGGCAGTTCGCTTTTCTTTTGCACTGCGATACGGGTACGCCACTGATAGCCACCAAAAGCCAGACCCTCCCATTCACCTGCGAACTTATCGAGATCGTGGTGCTGGTCCTCAAAGTAGAAGCCTCGGGGATTGTCTCGATTATCTCCTGAGACTCGGTTGAAGTCGCGCTAAGGCTCGACCTTCGTCTGAGCTGCAACCCTCGCTCCCGGAGGGAGCAGTACGAGGGATAAGAGCCCAATTAGCTTGGTCATAGTAATAGTAACAGAGGATGGAGTCATTCGATGAGTAGTTCAGGTGGGAGTTGGTACATCATGTAGGGGGCCTACTTCTTCACGCGCCATGCGTACAGACCTCAGCGTCATGCGGGACAGAGTATAATCAGGTATGATCACAGACAGTCGAGTCCGATCAGTTTTTCGGCGTACTACTATCGTGTCATGTGCCGCATTGAGGTGGAGATGCATAGCAGCAATCCTGATAGAGGCTTGTCTGCTTTGCCATATGCGAAAGGTACTTTGCAAACATCGGGACTGTACAGAGTCCTTTTCTTCAGTCCCAGACAAACTCCCAGCCTTTAATAAAGGGAGGTTCCTGATAGCAGGCCTTTCGTAGGAGTGATACAAGCCTTACCATCCTTTGCAATTGAGAGTTCTAAGCCAAGAGCATCTGACCAATAGAGTGGTAATAGTTCGCCTTTTTCAGCACCACGATACGTGCACGCTCCACTGGTGTCACAAAGCCAGCGCCCTCCCATTCACCAGCAAACTTATCCAGATCGTGGTGCTGGTCCTCAAAGTAGAAGCCTCGGGGATTATCGTGGGTTACTATCCCACACTTGCTAGAATCACGCAAAGCTGCGACCTTCGTCTGAGCTGCAACCCTCGCTCCCGAGAGGAGTAGTACGAGGATAAGAGCCCTAGTAGCTTGGTCATAGTAATAGTAACAGAGGATGGGCTCATTCGGTGAGTAGTTCAGGTGGAGGTTGGTACATCATGTAGGAGAGCCTACTTCTTCACGCGTCGTGGCGTACAGACCTCAGCGTCATACGGGACAGAGAGATAATCAGGTATGATCACAGGACGATCGATTCCGACCAAGTGGCTTCGGCGTACTACTATCGTATCGTGTGCTGCATTCAAGCAGAGAAGCACATTGGCAAGTTCCTGATAAGGCTTGTCAGCTTTACCATAGAAGAAAGGCATTCTGTAAACATTTAATTGTAGAGGCTCTTCTCTCTGTCCCAGACAAACCCCCAGCCTTGAATAAAGGAGGTCCAGGAAGGAAGAGTCCGTCGGGGTGATACACGCTTTACCATTCTTTGTGATTGATAGCTCTAAGCCAAGAGCATCGTACCAGTAGGAATCGTAATAGTTTGCCTTTTTTCTGCACGATGATACGGGCGCCACTGATAGTCATCAAAAGCCCATACCTTCCCATTCTCCTGCGAACTTATCGAGGTCATGGTGTCGGTCCTCAAAGTAGTAGCCTTCAGGGTTGCCACAGTTGCTATCCCACACGCGCGTGAAGTCACGTAAGTCCACGACTTGTGTCTGGGCATACCCTTCATTAGAGGGAGAAAAGGTGCGAAGAATAGTAAGACCGAGAGGGCTCTTATGGCCGAGGTGATCGGATTGGTGAGCGTCTTGAGTTGGCGTCCGACTTGTCAGGGTCGCTTTGATCGTGTATTCTCCGAGGTAAAGAGAGCCATAGAGTCACAGCACTGTAAGTGTTAGATGACTCAAGGTAATAAGTTTTTCCCATAGATTTTAGGGGCGAGGGAGCTCTGCTTGGTTGCTCAGGGCGGGCTAATGCGTGCTGGTGGGTCTTGCTGTCGGAGGCTGGAGCTGAGGGGCGTGTGGCGAGGCGCCCTGTTGCAGGGCTTCATCCTCTTTCCACCCGATGGAAAGTTTCCTTTCCTCGTGTGGCGACCTTCCTTTCCACGGGAGGAAAGGCGAGGAACTTCCTGCGCTCACCTTGCTGAGAGCCTTATGCTCAGGGGTAGAGGCGCACCGGGGCACGAATCAGTGTGATTCGTGCCCCGGTGCTAAACTCTTTGCGTCCCGCTCTTCGGGACGGAGGTCTTTCTCTGTTACTTGGTGGAAGCAGGGGCGGATGACGCTCAGAGGCTTACATCCGAGACGTAGTGCAGGTCGATGGTGCGGAGGAGCTTCGCCTGACCTCCCCTTGCTCAGGAGCTGCAGCAGGAGAAGCTTTGTCAGGTCGTGCGTGGAGGGACCCGAACGTCCTTGATCCAGATAAGAGACCAGCACCACATTTTAGGTAGGGGATGATAGCCGACTTGCATCTTGAAGCCCTGGCGGTTTGTTCGACTCATTGCGCCCTGCGATGGTGTAGAGGCGCTGAGCGGAGAGCCCTTGCACCTCGCTGGCAGGGCGGTGATTATCGAGCTGAGCGATGTAGACACTGCGCTCCTTGGCTTCGCCGCCGTTGAGGTTCGGATCTCCCCCGAATAGTAGAGGCGGAAGGTCGCTGGGTCCAAGGTGACACTGCGCCCAATAGCTTCGCTGAGGGTGAAGATAGCCGTGACCTTCCCCTCCTTCATAGAGAAGAGGTATAGCGATTGGGAGGTATCGCGCAGGACGAGCCACTGACCTCCAGCACGGAAGACATCCTTGATCTGCGCTCCCGAGGCGGGTGATGGGGACCTTGCGTGCCGAGGTGCTTCCCTTGTCGAAGGCGAGACGCTGTGGACTCGTAGCGCACGAAGAAGTATCCCTTATCCAGCCAAGCAGCCGCCCCCGTGGATAACCGAAGATCCCCGAGGAGAGTCATCGCTCAGTCTCAGGGTCGAGGAGCGGTAGAAGTGCTTCTTGTCGAAGGAGATAAGTAGTGCCATCATCGAGCGTGAAGGACTGAGCACCCACTCGTCGCCATCAGGGCTGGCTGAGTGCGCAGGTTCTTGGTCACGCGCATCGTCTTGCGGTCGAGGAGCAGAAGGCGAGAGGTGTGCTTGCTGCTGAGAAGTCATGCTTCGCCACGTAGGCGAGTGGTCGCCTGCTTCGCACATCGCCCGCTTCGCAGATGTCGCCTTGACCTTCGTGCGTCTTATTGAGCGGGGTCTCGCTGTTGGAGAGAGACGGGGATGAGGGCTTTTGCCTTCGCGATCGAGGAGCGTAAGGCTGGGAGCTCCCCGTGCCGTCGGGCTGGCTGGTCAGACCAGTCGCAATCCCCGTTGAAGATGAGCGTATAGCCTTCGTGGCCCTCAAGCGTAGGCGAAGGGCGTGGAGCTGAGGGTGGGTGCAGGAGCTGGCAGGGGGTGATGTGGGGAGGGCTTCTCGACACAAGCGGTGAGGAGTGCGAGCGCAGTGTCCAGCCGTAAAAGTGCGGTAGCTCATAATCGAATCGTCGGGCTAAGTGAGGGAGAAAGCAAAGCAGAGGTAGCCACAGCGCGGCGTGCGCTACCTCGATGCGAAGGAGAGGAGATTACTTCTTTTCCTTGATGGTGACCGTGCCGCTTACCATCGGTGATCTGATAGCATGCCTTATTTGCGGGGGTCACAGTAGAGGACGGGGTCCTTCATCTGACCAAAGGCTACGCTTCCATCGTGGAAAGGGTCATCATCGCTGTAGGGGGTGAAGTCTACACTGAGGCATAGCACCAGGAGGACAGCAACACCAGTGTTCTTATAATTGCCGTGGAATGCTCACGCGACCGATCTTCTTCACAGCAGGTAGGCTGATGTGGGTGATCTTGAGACCATTGCCACTGATGTTAGAGCCACCATTGAAGCAGATGTGTCCGATCTCTTCCAGCTTGGGGAAGTTCACAGCATCGAGTGAAAGCATTGTCGAGGAAGCAACCTTCTCCGACTCTCTTCAACAGGCAGGGTGAGCATAGTTGAGGAGCTCGCCGTAGCATTGAAAGAGCATAGTTCCCGATTTCTTCTACACCTTCTGCATAGATGGCCTTAAAGTTCTGGAACTTGCCATTGAATACTTCCCCATCGATGTGTGTGATGTTTGAAGGCGGGACGAGGACACCATTCTTGCCTAGTCAGACAGGTAGCTGAGTCCAGCGGGCTTGATACGTTTAGTACGTTGCCACGGACCTCGAAAGCCTTCGCATCAAGTGATTCCGGGGATCTTGATACCCTCGAGCTTAGCGAGTGGTGACGAGCAATATACTCAAGGTACTGCAGGAAGTGAGGGTTGTTAGCTTCGTTGAAGACGAGCACCTTGTCCTCTGGGGTGTTCCAGAAGGCATCTGCTGCTGTGCCGACATCCTTCTTCGTTTCTTCGATAGCGAGAGGGAGGATACTGTGCGCCACCGAAGTCGACCTTCATCAGTGCCGAGCGGTTCTTGAAGGCCGCAGCACCGATCTTCTTGATGCCAGGGGCGTGGATTTTCCTTGAGCTTCGTGTTGCCTTCGAAGGGCATTGGCAGCGATTTCCTTGACCGAAGCATCGAGGGGTGACAACGCCATTTTTCTGGGGTCTTCGCCATGAGGATAGACGGTGAGGACGCCATCGCTGATCTCGATCTCCGTGCCAGGCGTAGCGGCTCCGTTGATGGTCTTGAAGCCGTGCTTGATGGCGAAGGCGGCGAAGTCAGCGACCTTGCCAGCAGGGACGACGAGGTTCTTCTCTGCGGAGGTTTCGGCAAATGCATCGTCAGCTACCTCGGGGACAGTGGCACCCAGCGTAAGGCTGGTCAGCGTGCTACCGCCAGAAGGCAGCAGCACCGATCTTGGTGAGCTTAGGAGCTTCAACACTCTTGAGCGTCTTGTAGCCTTCGAAGACCTTGGGGAGATTTCGGTGATTTCAGGAGTGCAACCAGTCCGCTGGCAGCGATCTCCTTCTCAGGGATAAGCGGTGAGGATCCCTTATCCATCTTGATGCCACTCTGTGGTACGGCAGCGTATCGTCTTTCTTGTGGCAGGCAGTTAGCCCTAAGGTTAGGGGTTAAGGCGATGGTTGAAACTTCTTCATCATAGTGTTTGGTTAGAGAAATAAAGAGCGCACCCCCACCCGACATAGGGCGAAGGGCAGGGTGCTGCTGAGGGATTCTGGGTTGGTTTCGTGAAGCCGTAGCCCGTCTGCTGAGGCAGCAGGAGGCTGAGCGTCTTGGGATAAGCGGGGTATTCTGCTGGGATCGTCCCCGTGAGCTTGTTGCCCGAGAGGACGAAGGCGTATAGCCGTAGTCGGGCAGACCGTGGATGTGCGCGTACTTAGCAGCCTCGGGAGGTAACGCTTGATACGTGCAGGGGATTGACCCCGTCAGCTCGTTGTGGCTGAGGTTAGCCGCGAGGAGAAGCTCCTGCTGTGCGCCACCGAAGTCGGTAGGGATGCTGCCGGAGAGCTTATTGTGGGAGAGGTCGATGACATACAGACCTTCGAGCTGCGGAGGGTAGGAGGATGGCTCCCGAGGCTGGTTGCCAGCAGGTTGAGCTGCTGGAGGGTCTTCAGTGCACCGAGGGAAGCGGGAATGCTGCCCGGAGCTTGTTGCCCGAGATATGGATCTCACGGATGCGCTTCAGACTGCCGAGGGAAGCGGGAGCTCGCCCGGAGTCGTTGAGACCTGCGGATAGGTACTCGAGCTGGTCAAGGTCGCCGAGGGAAGCAGGAAGCTCACCCGAGGACGACAGCCGTAGGGAGAGTGCTTTGAGGCTCTTCAGTGCGCCGATCTCAGTGGGAGAGCCCCTGTGAAGCCCTGGAAGGAGAGGTCGAGGTGGCGCACCTTGGTGAGCTGACCGATCTCGCGAGGCAGTTCGCCCGAGAGGTCTTGCCGTTGGGGCGGTGCTCCTTAGCGGTAGCAGGATTGCCGTTCCACCACATGCTGAGGGTCGTGGCGGCTATTGCTCAGGTCGAGGGTGTCGAGCTGGGAGAGCTGACCGATGGCAGGCGAAAAGGGTCCCCGTGAGGGCTTGTGAAGCGCAGGCGGAGCGAGCGGAGCTGCGTGAGCTGATAGAGGCTCAGCTGGGATCGAGACCCGTCAGCTCACGGTTGTACTGGAGCTGGAGGGTACGCAGGGCAGTGAGCTGACCGATGCTCTTGGGAGCTCACCACGGAGCTTGTTCCCCGAGTGAGGGCGGTGACGCGTGGAGCACCAGCGACATCGCTCACCTTGACGCCCGCCCAAGTGGCTACAGGACGGTCGCTTACCCAGTTGTTGGAGGAGGACCATTCCATACCGTTGAGGCTATTGAGAGAGGTCGACCAGGGCGAGGCTATCGCTCGTGATCGAGCTCCGCAGGAGCATCCGTCACGGGGTCGCCGTAGCGCGAACGCTCGTGTTACCAGTGAGCTGAGGGCAGCATTCTGCTCCTTGCCACAGCTGGTGACAGCTCCGCTGGGGAGCAGCGAGGTGCGAGGGCGGAGAGAGGGTTTTCTTCATTTTTCGTGTGAATATTAGAGTGAACTAATCGGTAATATATCGAGTGGTGAGTAGCAGTGTACTCATTGCTGTCGGGATGAAGTAGAAGCCCGCAGGGAAGCTGTTGACACCCTGCTTGAGGAGGCGGCGTGCCGTCGGGCTTGGGTGCTATCGTCACGTTCTTCGTCTTGTGCACGTAGCGTAGTCCTCGAGAGAGCGTGAAGAGTTCGCCCGTCACCGGACTTACGCCGAAGGCTGATTGTAGTACATCTTGGCAGAGGTACCTACGCCCTCGAGCTTAGTGATGTCGGTGACTTCGGTGGTCTTGTTCGCAGCGAAGTCGTGACAGTAGATGGTCGACTGTAGCCCGTGAAGTAAATCTTTCGCCGTGAGCGAAGAGAGGCAGAGCTGGAGGTACTTTGCCACGATAGAGGCCAGAGTTCGTAGCGGCGATGGACTTATCCAGTGCGTGTCGCTCGAGGACAACGAAGTTCCTTGGGTCGGGATCGACGCCAGGATCTCGTCAGGCTGGGTCGTGGAGACCCAGAGCTACCGTCGTGACTGACGGAGATGCCGGAGGGTCGCTGGAGCAAGTGAGGCTGACCGACGACCTGCTTGCCCTGGATCATCAGCACTCTGCCGTCCGAAGTTAGAGTAAAGATACGCTCTCCGATCTGTGCCATACCCAGCTTCATCGGCCTCCGTGCCTGGGATCAGCGTGAAAGCCACCATCTTCTGTGCCGCGATAGATGCAGCCCTTGGGTGAAGTTGGGAGTAGCCTTGTAGTCGGCACGCAGGTAGATATGATCGCGGATGACGGCGATGTGGGTGGGCCACTTCTGCGCCAAGGCAGCATCATTATATACCTTGACCTTCTTGAGCGAGCCCGCTTCGGCGATGGTGAGCAGGCCTTCACCGCCGTTGCGTGGGCCGTTCTGTGAGATGATGTAGACCTTCTCATTGGCGAAGGCGAGGTCTTGGCAGACGTTGCCGAGCTTCGATGCCATTGACGCGGTAGTAAGCGTGGTCGAGGACGACGGACATTTGTCGGGGCTGATGTGGGTCAGCGTGCCCGTCTCGTTACCGAAGTTCCCCTCATTGAGGAGGAAGGTGCGGGTGGAGCGTGGAGCTACGGTGTAGGGTCTGCTTGACGCTCTTCGTCCATACCGTAAGGGTGACCTCGGATGATCCCGGGAAGGAAGGGATGAAGTCGTGGGTCGCACCTTTGGCGACCTCCTTGCCATTGACCGACCACACGGCTTCGGCAGCAGCTTCCTTAGCGACGCCTGCGACAGAGGGTGGGCAGTGTCGAGCTGGTAGAAGGCTGAGCTGGGAGGGCTGTCCTTCGATCTTCAACCCACGAAGCTCAGGAGAGTCAGGGGCGGGGAGACGCTGAGAGGTAGGGCTGTCCTGCTTACAAGAGCCAAAGCCTATGCAGAGGCGAGGCTCGTGATGAGGAGTTTCTTGTACATAGCGAGGTTGGTTTGTGGTTAGTTCGGTAGGTCTTCCTTGAGGAGATGGAGGTCAGCGATGCCCGAGAATCTCATAGAGCATTCGCCGAGGTTGCCGTTCTCTTGGTTGACACCCGTATAAATCTTGATGAAGTCTACCCAGGGAGGTGCACCTTGCGCCCTCTGCTCGTCAATCGCTTGAGTCGATGTCGATGGTCGCGTCCTTGCTGTCGCTCGATGCATTGTCAGCATACTAGCGGAACTTACACTGCACGTAATGAGGGGCTTTTCGCTACTCTGGTTGTAGCCATTCTGTGGGAGGCGCGTCCCACGGAAGGTGAGCTGATTCCCCTTGACCCACTGGGGAAGTAAGGCTGTGCGTGAAACTGGTTCTTGACCTTGTAGCCAGAGTTACCCTTGTTGTCCTGCCAGCGGATGTAGGTGCTCACACTTCGTTGGACGCAGGTTCGTTGGCTGGACGGTAGTAGGTCATCTCTCAAAGTCACGGTAGCTGTGGAGGTCTGCTTAGGGGCGTGACTCTTGAGGAAGAGCATACCACGGCTCTTGGGTGCAGGTCGACGTGCGCGCTCCTGCGATTTCGTACCATTCGTCTTCATCAGGGCGGCCGTTGTGATTGGCATCGTGAGGCGACCATAATAATCCCCGGCTCACAGCTCCCAGCTTCGAAGGCTTCCTTGTTGCTACTGCTGTAGAAGGCATTGCCGAGCACACGGAAGTCACGCTGCCCAGCTCACGTTCGTGATGGTGTGGTCAAAGCCGACCACGATGTATCCGCCCCAGCCACCGAGGTGACCAGACCACGTTTATTATCCTTAAGCTCATCCAGGCCTTACGGTTCATATCCTCCTGCGTGTCGCCTGCTTCATACTTGGGGAGTTCGTTCGTGAACTGTCCCACGGCTGGGGAGGTACTCGAGGACGCGTGATGTCAGGGGCTATGCGTGTCGGGGAAGCGGCTCAGAGCGTGGTGTCTCCTTCTTGCACGCTACGAAAGCGAGGACGATCAGGAGGGTGAGCGCCGTGAAGGGATTTACGATGTATATAATGCGGTGTCATTGTCGTATCCTCAGTGATGAAGGGAGTGAAGTGGCTGGGTAGTGAAGGCGATGTGCGCAGGGATGTCTCCCGTCTTGACGCTCCACTTACAGCGTCCCGTCTTGAGGTCATAGCAGTGGAGTTGTCCTGGATGGACGTAGTCCTGAGCGTCAGTGAGGTGGAGTTCGCCCTGCTCTGCTATTGATGGCCAAGCCACGGGAGGCTGTATCTCCTTGTCCGTGCCGTCCTTGATGAAGTTGCGGTCGATGACCTCTTGCTTCTTGGAGTGTCGATGACGGTGTAGCTGATGGTGTTCTTCCCCGTGGGTAGCTCCACTCCGGAGCTGTGGACGCGAGGGAGATCACCTGCGAGCGTCATATTCGAGCAAGCAACATCGAGGCGTCTTAGTGATGCCGCTCGGTCTTTGGGGTCCAAGACAAAGAGGCGGGAAGGTACGCCCTTATAGTCACCGCAGCGAAGATACCCAGATTTTTCCCATAGTTATCAAGCTGAAGGCGGTGAAGGTTGATGGCGACATGGACCTTCTTCTCCTCGGTGAAGGTCTTCAGGTCGATGATGGAGATGTGTCTTGTCGTAGTTGGGGGCACGGTAGCCGCCTGAGTTGGCGACGTGAGCTTGTCTCCCCTGGATGAGGAGCTCTTCGGGCTGGTAGCCTACGGGGCATTCGGCTACGACAGGTGCGGTGTCTACCTGGCGACATAGCCGAGGCGAGCGTTGGGGTCAATCTTGACAGGACCAGCGTAGGGAGGATACGTAGGCAAAAGCCATCCTTGAAGGTGATGTAGCGACAGTTAGGGGATGGAGGCTTGCCGATGTGCTTGGCGGTGCGCACGTCCATGACCTCGATGAGTCCTGAGACGTTGATGACGGCATAGAGACGGCTACCGTGGTTGGAGGTCGTTGCCGACATCGCCCAGCTCCTTGACGACATTGCGGTTACGCTGCGTAGATGTTGCGCGTATAGAAGGCCGTCGTATAGTCGTAGTAGTCGAGGGTGGCCTTGTTGAGCTATGTTTGCCTCGTTGAGGGGAAGAAGCCCTTGATCTTCCCTGGACGACCTGGCATGCTCCGACACGCACGGGTCGAAGGGACGACCTCCTCACTCTTTGCGGCAAGAGGAGAGAGCGACCATAGTCACGAGGAGGCACAGTAGGAGATTATCGGAAGCGGTTCATAGGGTGTATTCAGCTTTCAGCTTGAGTTCGTGCCCGGCATGGGGTAGGGAGCGCACGACTTCGTACTGCTGGTTCAGGGAGGTTGCTCACCTCGGCGGTGAGGGCGTAGCTGGTGGCGACGCGGAGGGTGAAGGGGCGCGAGGCGTCATGTCGCTGGATGTACCACGGACGGACATAGTTCTCGCGGATGTTGGCACTGGAGTCATATCGTTCGCCCGTGTAGATGAAGCTGTGGTTCAGCTCCCAGCCCCGCCAGCCGAGGGTGACGATGGCCGAACCGCTGTGCCAAGGGATATGGGGATTTGTCCTCCGTGAGTAGCTATCCGAAGGGTCCGGTGAGGTCCTGCGCCTTCTGATGAGGTATAGGTCAGGCGTGCCGAGGCGGTGAGGGGCTGAGTGCCCACTGCGTCTCGGGTGAGGTCAATACCACGGATGCGGACGTGCCGGGTTGATCATCGTCCACTGGAACTGGTTCGGGGTCGGCACGGCAATGATCTTGTCGTCGACATAGTTCATATAGCCGTCGGCTTTGCACCTCGAAGCGGCGCAGCACACCACGAGTAAACGCCTTGGCATAGACCGCCCCGGGGTCATACTGCGTCGTGTACTCGGGGTGTAGTATACTGTGCCGATGAAGGTATAGTAGAGGTCGTTGAAGGTCGGCATGCGGAAGATGCGCTTGTAGAAGCCACGCAGGCTGGGGTCGTGCTCAGCCAAGGGCTTGTAGCATGGCGATGAAGGTGGGAGTCCATCACGCTCTTCTCGAGGCTTGTCCGTCCTTGGCCTTTGTCCAGTCGTGGACGTAGGTATGCAGGGAAGCTGGTCTGCGCCTTGAAGCCTCCGTGCGTGTAGTCCGCCGCTGCCGAGGTCAGCAGGGTGAGGCGTGTGGGATAGGCAGTCACGGAGGTCAGCCGTGAGGTGTTGTACTGTACATCGAAGCGAATGCCACGCGCCAGTCGCTGCCGAGGGCAGGCTGATGGGCGGTGGAGAGGCAGCCTTCGTGCTGGTGGTAGTGGTTATTGACGTACATCGTCGTCACATCCAGCCGCAGGTCGGAGAGGTAGTGCAGGTAGTCGTAGGCATACTTCACGCATTAGCCAAGAGGGCTGTATCTGCCGAAGGTACTGTGCGCAGCGAGCCTTGTGCTAATACATCGGTGTCCCGCAACGGTCCTCGTGCTTGAACTTCCCGGCTCTTCGCGTGCAGAAGGCACCAGGATAGCCACGCTCCGGAGCGATAGAGATACGCCTTGGCACGCCAGTCGCCTTCGCCCAAGCGACCAGAAGAGCCCCGACTCAAAGCGCAGGAATGCACATCGCCATTGTGACGCACGGCGGTGGTGTCATAGCCGTCTTTCTTCCGATAAGAGAGGGTGGCGTCCCGGTGTGGAGGGTATTCGCCCACTTACCGAGAGGTCGAGCTGTGGGAGAGACGTTGCTCGTAGAGGAGGGTGGGATTGAGGGTGGTGAAGGAGCCCACCCTGAGTGCCGCCTTGAGGTTGGTCTTACGCTGGGGGAGCGAAGGAGGGGCGACGCGTGGTCATATAGAGCGCAGCCGCTGAGAGAAGCTCTTGGCAGGCTGGAGGATGGTGCTACGCTGACCATTATATGGAGACCGACTCCATATTATCCAGGGAGAAGCGCCCGGAAGGTCAATCTGCCCGTTCTGCGCATTGCCCAGCTGGAGCCCATCGTAGAAGACCCCACGTGCTGCGAGCCCCGCTGCGCACGTTCACCGTCTTCGAGCGATGCCGCCGTAGTCCTTGATCGCACCCTGCGAAGTAGCGTGCAGGGCATCGGCGATACTCACCGCACTGGGTCGCTGCGGGTCACGACCGCTGAGGCTTGGCGCGGGATGACATCCTCAGGGGATGAGCCGCCACGCACCACAACCCCGAGGACGTGGACGCTGTCTGCATACGTCGAGGCACTCACCTGGGAGCAGGCGAGGAGCACGAGACAGAGGGTGCATAATGAGGCGTAGTCGGCTGTAATGCAGATTCATCGAGTTGGTTTCAGTTGGTTGTCGGAGGGCGAACACCCATTGGAAGGAGTCTCTCTGGTACCAGCTGTGGAACTACAAAGATAAGGCTTTTGGTAGGTTTTGCTCATGGCTCGATGCTGTCAGCGCTCCACGGAGGCTTTTCTTCGGAGGTTTCTCTCCTCGAAGAGGACCGTGCTTCCCTCTTTCCACTGATGGAAAGTTTGCTTTCCTCGTGTGGCGACCTTCCTTTCACACGGGAGGAAGGCGGGAGGAGCTTTGTGGTGAGGCTCCCAAAGGTTTGGTGATCCAGGCTAATGAGCGGCAGCGACCTTCGGTGGCTTCTTATGCACTCTTGCGGTTGTTTGGGGGCGAATGACTAACTTTGATACAGAGGTTGGACGCCGTGGAATGAAAGGCGCTGCCCTCATCGCAAGATCTATTCTACCTACACTATACTAAGACTATGATCCCTCGAGACAAGCTGGGAGTCTGCAATGAGATGGGAGGGATCTATACCGTCCTCTCCTCACGCGCCGACGGCGATGACTCAGCACCATCGTATCGGGTATGTCTTCATCGGCCCCTCCTCGCTGAAGAAGGTGCGGCCTTACCCTCGGCTGTTCCTGGAGATATACCCGGGTTGCACGGCTGGCTCGAGAAGTCTTCGAGCCTTGGCCTGAGGGTGCGTACGGGGCACTGGGGAATAGCGGTGAGCCACCCGTCCTCCTCGTGGACTGAGCCTCTGTGGCAGGAGAAGGATGCCCTCTACTGAGCTGTGGAGGCATGCTGGAGAGCGACAAAGGGCTATGGAACTGACGACGAGTAGCCTCTTTGCCATCGCTGCCGCTCGCCTGATGGAAGCATCGCTGCTTAGCGTAGTGAGGAGCGCACCATCGCTATCTTCAGCAGGTGGCAGACAGCTATGGGGCTCTCTATCTGCGACGCGCTCACGCAGATTCGCGCGCTCTTCATCACCCACGCTCCGACTGTCGGCCGCTCATCGCGAGGCAATGAGCAAGGATCTCTATACCTGGATGCGGATACCTATGACGGTGACCAGATGGCAAGCGAAATTAGGGGTCGAAGCCAAGCATCAGGTTGAGAAGCTTGCTCCCACGAAGCCTCCGTCTTCGCCACCGTCAGCAAGCTCACCGCACGCGAGGCCAAAGCAGCTCTTAGGACGCAACCTGTGGTCCTGCCCAACGGCTTCCGTGGGGACATCTCCGCTCACGGCACCGATGCTCTCCAGCGCAGAAGGCGCGCCAGCTCCTCAGGGCGTGGCTTCGCGCCTCTATGGGCAGACAGTTGACCCGAAGCAGGCCTTCTTCGTCTCCCGTCATTGGCCGCCGCTACGAGTGCCGCAATCAAAGACTGACCTCTTCGTCGAGGTCCCTCCATCACTTCGCCAAGAAAGCTATCCGAGGGAGCGTGATGTCGTGGCCTTCCTCATGTGCCTGCGTGGGAAGCCGGTCCACGTGTTGCCATTACCAGCGGTACACCTCATCGGCGCATCCACGGGAAGAGCAAAGCAACTACTGTGCTCCGATGCTCAGCCACTGGCTCTATAATACCGAGCTCTTTGACGTGCCGTCTGTCACATCCGCCATCAGTGGGCGTTTCGGATCGTGCCGACTCGCGTCGATGAATGCGATCTTCGTTCCCTGCTATCTCAACGGGCTGGATGCGTTATCCTTGACCTCAGCACTACGACCTCTTGGTGGGGATGGTTCCCACCTGAGCCGACTGCAGCTACTACGAGCCGTGGGGCTGCTCCCCTGGAGGTATCCGCTATGGTGTCTGACCATCACCACCACGCTGGCGGGCTTCGGCCTGTGGGCTGAGGAAGAGCAGACGACGAAGCCGCTTTGCCTCCGCTCGCATCGTCCCGGCCACGTGGTAGAGCGCGCGATTTCAATATTCCCGGGGACTATAGGGGACGATCTCTTCGCTCATCGCTCAGCGGCTCGCGCTAGCCTGACGTGCAGGAGGAGCGGAAGAGGCGTACGAACTGGCAGACGCTGCCTTCGCATGCCGACTGGAAAGCTCTTCTATCGCCACTACGAAGCTGCCTACGAGCGGATGAAGTAGCTATGGCCTGCGAGGAGGCGCGTGCGCGCGGGTGCATCCCTATGCTCAACTCCTTCATGCTGCTTGCCTTCGGACAGAATTGCATCTCTTTGCTAACGTGAGTATAGCTACGACAGTATAGGAGATGTGCGATGTACGCCAAGTGGCTCTGGGCCGTCCGCATGTTCAGACCCGCTCGCTCGCTACCGGCGCGTGCAAGAAGGGCAGCGAGTCAGCATCGGCGGCGTCACGGTCAAGCCCTCACGCATGCCGTCCAGCGTGGCGACAGCCGTCTCGGTGCGCAAAGCCTCCTGTCGAGATATTCCAACTTCCGTGTCGGGTTACTTGCCAGTCGTGTCGGGGCCAAAGCGTATCCGAGTTTGCTGGAGAATGCTGACGCCAGCAGCGCGGTACGAGGCTTCTCGAGGCTTCGCGCATCTCTGGCTGCAAAGTCTGACCGCGCCATAGGTCTTGGTCGTCTACCGAAGAAGGACCGTCGTGACCTGGACCAGTTGGCCGAGGAGATATGCCGAGTACGGGTCCTCTTTGAAAGCTGGGATGAGGACTGGGACTGATGGAAGACCTGACGATAGACGACTACTTACGACAAACGTATCACACCTATTATGTGAAATCAAAAGACCTATCTCTCTCTCCGCAAGATCGCGGATAGGTGCATCTGATAGCTGGTTCAGGAGATAACTTGCGGACTACACGCAGTGCCGTGAGTCTCAACGGTAGTGCCGCCTACACCTCATCACGAGGCGTGCGTGAAGGCGTGACTTCACCCTCGAAGATTGGGTCGAACTGCTCACTGATCTCGCTGCAGGCGACCATGAGCCGACGCGCGCGCCGACGTCGAGCTCCTGTCTGGAAATGGCTCAAAGAGGCTGATATCGTCTATTGGGTACTCTCAGCTCCGCTTACGCGTGATGAGGAGCTGTTCCTCGGCTCTAAGCTGCGCCCTGCGAAGAGCTCAACCCGCAGATGATTTTGTGGGGCTGGTTACAAGTCTTCGATGGAGCGTGATGCTGTTTGAGCCAAGGCACGCGCTGTGTCGCTGTCAGAGTGATCGCATGTGACGCTCCCAAAGGCAGCCTTGCCGAGTCGCAATCTGTGCCTGATGCTCTTCTCCGGAAATCGAGCTGGCGCGTCAGGCCAAATGCCTGTATCTATGCATAGTCCTGGGTGAGCTGCAGAAGACCACCACGATGCGGCTGGTTTACCTTCGCCATCCTCCTCTAAAGGGGTTGGCTTGGGTGCCTTCTGCCTCACTGAGCCTGCGTACGAGACCTCGATACCTTATTCACTCCGCGGCCGAATACCCGAGCGCGCGCCAGCAGACCTCCACCTGCTGCAGGCGAGGCTACCGGCTCCACGAAGACTCCGAGGTACGCTGCTGGACATACGGCCCTTTTACCTATGGCGCACTGTCATCAGAGAACCAGGGCGCGCGGTCGTCATGCTGATCGCCAGCGACACGCGCTACTTCGACCACCCGCCCTCGTCAGCGTGCCGCATCGACACGCAGAGCTTGAGTGCCGCAGCACGGAACCTCTGCATCGCACACCTTCCCGCGGCTGGATGTCGTCTACGCATCTGTTCATCTCTTCTTCCACTAGCTCACACACTGGGGTGGGCTTCCGTCGAAAGTATAGCGATTGGCTGCTGATGATGACCAAGCTCAGTGCAGAGTCGATGAGAGAAAGTCCTTCGCTGCACGCGAGACCTCGATATCTTCTACCCGATGCAGCTCTTCAGCTCAAGGCTATCCGCTATCTGCGCGTCTCCCGCGCTATCGTCTTCACTACTGCTTCCTGAGTATGCACGCAGCCCGCACTTACACGGAGGGATGTTCTCCGCGACGTGATGCATAGTGGTAACTTCGGCTTTTCATGACGTCCTCGAGGCGCAGCGAGTGGGTCACTAGCTTTCGCAGCAAGCTCGTCTTCCGTGCGTCGCTCGTCGTCTCTACTCCATTACCCCGCACTCACGCTGGCGTATCATGTGCGCACTTCGTCTTGGGGCACCTCTTGCTCTTGATCCGCCGGAGAAGATGATCGACTTGGTACGCTTCATACTGCGCGGTCCACCAGGTGGGATCCTCCTGATCCTGCTGCTACTCGGTCTCGGTACGTCACGACCAACCCTGACCTTCATCTGAAATGGCTCTCCGAGGTGCGTCATCGGTGATATCGCTGCCCACCAGCGTGGGGCTCGATACACACCTATGATCAGCTCTTGTCACTGACCTTAGCGCTGCGGGTCTTCTGCCGCGTCATCTCGTCCGTCTCTCTATGCACCGCAGCATGGCTTGGGCAATGCGGTCAAGTCAGGTCTTTGCACCTGCTCTATACGCGCTGAGTCCGCACTTGGGAAGATGCATAGCGGCGATATGGTCGTGCGTACATGCTCAAGGATACTCGCCATGCCTAGTTTGCGCTCTTCGTCTCAGCTCTTCCTGTCGCCTGTATCTCCACGGCGCAGCTCGTCGGTGCCGCTCGTCTCTTGCACTGCCTCGCCAGTCCGCCGCTGGCATATCTTAGGCATTGGGATGCCGCTCTTGGCGATGATCTTCCACCGCAAGGTCTACTATAAGCGTATGCGCGCGCTACACCCGATGAGGATGAAACGGTCAGAGTGAGGATCACGGCGCACATCCAAGTCGCTTCGCGCAGACCAGACCATTATACGCACCTGTCGGCACCAAGCCTCCTCCATCGACCATCTCACGCGTCGCCAGTATCTTGCGGTGAAGAGCGACGAACGTTTGCTCTCCGGTCTTTGCTGACTGCCTCATCCTGCGGGGGCGTTCTCCTGCCCGGTTTACCTCATGTGGCCTTCCTGTAGCAATACGGCTAACTG